>ERZ791746.555-NODE-555-length-32439-cov-6.511642_pt1 | contig 32439 bp, 22 predicted proteins | sample MGYA00510038_ERZ791746 | MGnify/ENA primary metagenome ERZ791746 (study PRJEB30046, sample SAMN00792018) | human gut metagenome | study: EMG produced TPA metagenomics assembly of the A metagenome-wide association study of gut microbiota in type 2...
TTGACCTAAATTTTGAATTTATTATACTAAACTTTATGTGGTAAACCATAATTTATTAATGTTACACCAACATTTAGAATAGAAGTTATAACATTATCCAAACGGCAAGCCGATTATATGTTAAAATTTGCAATAACATAAATTTTTGCAATAATATTGACTTTAACAGCAGATAATAATAAAATTAATATGTTGGGCAATAGCCGATATGCGCTGTTGCCATAAATTTTTGTTTGGAGTAATTTAAAAATGAAAAAGGCTTATACAAAATCAATCGTAGCGACAATTTTATGTTCAATGCTTGCGGTAACAGCAGTTGGCTGTTCGGATAACGGCGCACAAGGCTCGGCACAGGCAGAAACTCAGGTACAGAGCACCACTCAGGCGGAAACCACTGCACCGGGGGCAACTAATTTCAGTCTTGAAAATATACACGCACCAAAAGAAAATTCAGCAGACCCGTTTGTAGGCTATTGGAAAATATCCGAGGGCGCAGGATCTAACCTTGAAAAATTTATTTTCCTTTTTAACGGCAAGGGCAACGCATCATTAATCATAGGCAATATGGGATACTGCAGTACATATTCGGTTGGTACGGACGAGCAGACAGGCGAGGAAACCTTTAAATGTAAGCTTATGTTTGGAATAAACGGCGACTATTCATATGTTGTGGCTGATGACGGCAAGAAGATAACAATTACAAATAACGGCGAAGATTCCGTACTTGAAAAGATAGACAACCCAAGTTTTGTGCCGAGTACACCTGAAAATCCGCAGATAGACAAAAAACTTGTTGGCGCATGGGACAGCGGAACGGGACTTTACTATTATTTTGGCGAGGACGGCAGAATGTACTGCAACTCATACGGCACAACATTCACATACTACACCTATAATTCAAAGCTAAATAAGGTAACTGCCGTTTACGATATGGACGGAGAGCAAACCGACACATACGATTATTCATTTGACGGCAACGATCTTGTCTTTGACGGAATGAAATATACGCAGATAACACCCGAAAAAATGATGTCGGTAATACAGTCATATTGATAATTTTTATTAAAAACCGCTTTTATAGCGGTTTTTGTTTTATTGCAGAGAGTTTAGACTAAATTTTATATTTTTTAAACTTGACTTCTGTAATACAACATAATTCAGCTAAATCTTGCTTAGCACAAACTTTTGTTTATAAAATAAAAGTAAGCAGTTCCAAGGTCACTGACCTTGGTCGTCTAAGGAAAAGGGACTCGAAATCCCTTTCCCCTTAAGCGTGCTTTCTTTTGGAGCTTTTCTTTTCACGCAAAAGAAAAGCGGAAATGGTAGGCATTTTAATTTAAAACATTAGTTGCTTTAACAATATATAATTGAACATTCCTTTTTAAAAGGCTGTCGCCTACTTACACAAGCATTTGTCTTAACACGCAAACAGCACACTGTTTGCTCCTGCAAGTAAGCTATAAAGGAAACTTTTATGGGCTCTGCCCAAACCCGCAACCTTTGAAAAGGTTGACCAAACTTTTATATTCGGGACGGAAAGTTTTACTTTTGCTTTACTTTGTTGCCCAACCAAAAGTCTGCTAAACACCAAATCTTTCAACATACTTACAACAAAATGTTAATAAAATCTCACCCAAAAAGCCCGACAACAACCTTAGTCATTGTCGGGCTTTATTTGATGCTAAATCAAAATATTATTAATTTTTATTCGGCAATTTCGGTCTGCTCGGTTGATTCAACTTCATTTTCCTGTGTATCTTCAACCTCAGGCTTTGGCTCGTCGAGCTTTACGCCTGCATATCTTGGCATACCTGTACCGGCAGGAATAACCTTACCGATAATAACATTTTCCTTAAGACCGATAAGCGGATCAATCTTACCCTTGATAGCTGCATCTGTAAGAACTCTTGTTGTTTCCTGGAATGATGCGGCTGAAAGGAAGCTGTCTGTTGCAAGTGCTGCCTTTGTAATACCAAGGAGCAGCTGAGTGAATGTTGCCTCTCTGAGGTTTTCTTCACCGTTTGCAATACGCTTTTTAATCTGCTCGTTCTCAAAGAGAACATCGTTCTTGTCATAGGTCTGACCTGACATAAACTTGGTATCGCCAGCGTCATCTACTCTTACCTTTCTCATCATCTGACGAACGATAACCTCAATGTGCTTATCGTTGATCTCAACACCCTGTAAGCGGTAGGTACTCTGTACCTCAGAAATAAGGTAGTTCATTACTGCGTCTGAGCCGAGAATTGCAAGAATATCGTGTGGATTAACAGCACCATCGGTGATTTTGTCACCCTTCTTAATGATCTGTCCCTCCTGAACCTTAACTCTAAAGCCGAAAGGAATAAGGTACTGCTTTTCTTCGCCTGTTTCAGTGTTGAAGATAACAGCGTGACGAGCGTTTTTGATTTCTTCAAATCTAACTTCACCGTCAATTTCACTGATGATTGCAAGGCTCTTTGGCTTACGAGCCTCAAACAACTCCTCAACTCTTGGAAGACCCTGTGTGATATCTTCTGCCGATGCAACACCACCGGTATGGAATGTTCTCATTGTAAGCTGTGTACCAGGCTCACCGATTGACTGAGCGGCAATAATACCAACTGCCTCACCGACTGTTACAGGCTGGCGGTTTGCAAGGTTAGAGCCGTAGCACTTCTTACAAGCGCCATGCTTAGCACGACAAGAAAGTACAGAACGAATCTTAATTCTCTCAATGCCGCTGTTTACGATAATATCAGCCTCTTTGTCACCCATCATTACATCTTTAGAAACAAGGGTGTTGCCGTTTGAATCGCAGAAATCGTCAACGAGGTATCTGCCGATAAGTCTTTCGTGAAGTCCCTCGATAACATTGTTCTCGCCTGCCTTGATGTCGAAAATCTCAAGACCGTCTGTTGTTCCGCAGTCGTCCTCACGAATGATAACTTCCTGTGATACATCAACAAGACGACGGGTAAGGTAACCTGAGTCGGCTGTTCTGAGCGCTGTATCTGTAAGACCTTTACGAGCGCCTCGGGATGAAATAAAGTATTCCATAATGTTAAGGCCTTCACGATAGTTAGCCTTGATAGGAATTTCGATTGTTTTACCTGATGTATTGGCAATAAGACCACGCATACCTGCAAGCTGACGAATCTGGCTCATACTACCACGGGCACCTGAGTCAGCCATCATAAAGATTGGGTTGTAGCGGTCAAGGTTTTTCTGGAGGGCGTCGGTTACATCGTTTGTAGCCTTTTCCCAAATCTTAAGAACTTCCTCGTAACGCTCCTCATCAGAACGAAGACCCATCATATAGTCCTCACGAACTACATCGACATCAGCCTCTGCCTTTTTGATGATTTCTTTCTTAGCAGGAGGAATAACGGCGTCGCATACGGCAACGGTAATAGCGCCTCTTGTTGAGTACTTATAGCCCTGTGCCTTGATGTGGTCAAGAACATGGCTTGTAATCTCTGTGCCGTTTATCTTAATACATTTATCAATAATCTTCTTAAGTTTAGACTTACCCACAAGGAAGTCAACCTCAAGCTTAAAGCGGTTTTCAGGCTTGCTTCTGTCAACAAAACCAAGGTTCTGCGGAATAGGGTTGTTGAAGATAATCTTACCGATTGTTGTATCAACAAGGTCAGAATACTTAACACCGTCAATTACCTTTTCATATCTTACCTTAATCTTTGAGTGGAGCTGAATAATGCCTGTCTGATAAGCCATCATAGCCTCGTCAACATCTCTGAATACCTTGCCCTCGCCAAGCTCGCCGTCCTTATCAAGTGTAAGGTAGTACGAACCGAGGATCATATCCTGAGTAGGAACTGTTACAGGCTGACCGTCTGATGGTTTAAGCAGGTTGCCCGCTGCAAGCATAAGGAATCTTGCCTCAGCCTGAGCCTCGGCAGAAAGCGGTACATGGACAGCCATCTGGTCGCCGTCAAAGTCGGCGTTGTACGCTGTACAAGCAAGTGGGTGAAGTTTAAGTGCTCTGCCCTCTACAAGTACAGGCTCAAATGCCTGAATACCGAGTCTGTGAAGTGTAGGCGCACGGTTGAGAAGAACAGGGTGACCCTTGATTACAACTTCAAGTGCATCCCAAACCTCGTCCTTAGCACGCTCAACTGCTTTTCTTGCAGCCTTAATATTGATAACAGCCTTAGTTTCTACAAGGCGTTTCATTACAAACGGTTTGAAAAGCTCGATAGCCATTTCCTTAGGAAGACCGCACTGGTACATCTTAAGTTCAGGGCCAACAACGATAACAGAACGGCCTGAGTAGTCAACACGCTTACCGAGGAGGTTCTGACGGAATCTACCCTGCTTACCTTTAAGCATATCGGAAAGTGACTTGAGCGGACGGTTGTTAGGGCCTGTAACAGGTCTGCCTCTTCTGCCGTTGTCAATGAGAGCGTCAACAGATTCCTGCAGCATTCTCTTTTCGTTTCTGATAATGATTTCAGGAGCGTTAAGCTCAAGGAGCTTTTTAAGACGGTTGTTTCTGTTGATAACTCGTCTGTAAAGATCGTTTAAGTCTGATGTAGCAAATCTGCCGCCGTCAAGCTGAACCATAGGACGAATATCAGGCGGAATTACAGGAACTACATCCATAATCATCCATTCAGGACGGTTGCCTGAAAGGCGGAAACTCTCTACTACATCAAGACGCTTGAGAATACGAACTCTCTTCTGACCCGATGCTGTTTCAAGCTCCTCTTTAAGCTGTGCAGAGAGCTGCTCAAGGTCAATTTCCTTGAGTAACTTCTGAATTGACTCTGCACCCATACCTGCCTCAAAGTCGTTGTCATACTTTTCACGCATTTCAGCGTACTCTTTTTCGGTAAGGCACTGGTTCTTTTCAAGATCTCGGCAGTTGCCGGGATCTGTAACAATATATCTTGAGAAATAAAGAACATTTTCAAGTGTTCTCGGAGAAATGTCGAGCATAAGAGAAATTCTTGAAGGAATACCCTTAAAGTACCAGATATGAGAAACAGGAGCGGCAAGCTCAATGTGACCCATTCTCTCTCTTCTTACTTTTGCTCTTGTAACCTCAACACCGCAACGGTCACAAATTTTGCCCTTAAAACGGATTCTCTTGTATTTACCGCAGTGGCACTCCCAGTCCTTTGTAGGTCCGAAAATACGCTCGCAGAACAAGCCGTCACGCTCAGGCTTTAATGTACGGTAGTTGATTGTTTCGGGCTTTTTAACCTCGCCATAAGACCAGGCTCTAATTTGCTCAGGGGAAGCAAGTCCGATTTTAATTGAATCAAATGCGTTATTATCTATCATTTTTATACTTCCTCCTTACATATCATTCTTGTTTAAGTCGTCAAAGTCGAAGTAGTCGCTGTCATCGTCATCTGCTGCAAGACCCGAATCGTCAAACATATTGCCCTCTTCGCCTTCTTCATCGAGGTTGTAACCGTCCATTGACTCGGTCATTACGCTCTCCTCGTTGAACTCGGTTGTAGCTGCATCTGTAATATCTTCGTCCTCATCAAACTTCTGCTTAATGTCAATTTCCTCGCCCTGTGCGTCAAGAACACGAACATCAAGAGCAAGTGACTGCAATTCTTTAATAAGAACTCTGAATGACTCAGGAATACCCGGAGCAGGAATGTTCTGTCCCTTAACGATAGCCTCGTAGGTCTTAACTCTGCCGATAACATCGTCAGACTTAACGGTAAGAATTTCCTGAAGTGTATAAGCTGCACCGTAAGCCTCAAGTGCCCAAACTTCCATCTCACCGAAACGCTGACCGCCGAACTGTGCTTTACCGCCGAGTGGCTGCTGAGTAACGAGTGAGTAAGGACCTGTACTTCTTGCGTGAATTTTCTCATCAACAAGGTGATGGAGCTTGAGGTAGTACATATAACCAACGGTTACAGGGTTATCAAAACGCTCACCTGTTCTGCCGTCAATAAGCCATGTTTTACCGTCCTCGCTGTAACCTGCGTCCTTGAGAGCCTGGAAAATATCGCCCTCGTGAGCGCCGTCAAATACAGGTGTCATAATCTTCCAGCCAAGTGCCTTAGCTGCATAGCCGAGGTGAACCTCAAGCACCTGACCGATGTTCATACGAGAAGGTACGCCCAACGGGTTAAGTACGATATCGAGCGGTGTGCCGTCAGGAAGGAATGGCATATCCTCAACAGGAAGAATTCTTGAAACGACACCCTTGTTACCGTGACGACCTGCCATCTTATCGCCAACGCTGATTTTACGCTTTAATGCAAGATAAACTCTGACAACCTTGTTTACACCGGGCTGAAGCTCGTTGCGGCTGTCGGCTCTTGTAAATACCTTAACATCTACAACAGTACCGCTCTCGCCGTGAGGTACTCTGAGTGAAGTATCTCTTACTTCTCTTGCCTTTTCGCCAAAGATAGCTCTCAAAAGTCTTTCTTCGGCAGTAAGCTCGGTTTCACCCTTTGGTGTAACCTTACCTACGAGAATATCGCCTGCGTGAACCTCAGCACCTACCTGAATAATACCGTCTTCATCAAGGTACTTGAGCATATCTTCGCCGACATTTGGAATATCTCTTGTAATTTCTTCAGGGCCGAGCTTTGTATCTCTTGCCTCTGTATCATATTCCTCTATATGAATAGATGTATAAACATCATCTCTAACAATTTTTTCGTTAAGGAGAACCGCATCCTCGTAGTTATAACCTTCCCAGGTCATAAAGCCGATGAGTGCGTTCTTACCGATAGCAACTTCACCATGGTCTGTTGCAGGGCCGTCAGCGAGAACTTCGCCTTTCTTAACTCTCTGTCCTCTTTCAACAATAGGACGCTGGTTGATACAAGTACCCTGGTTAGAACGCAAGAACTTGATAACCTCAAAGTCCTGAATTCTGCCCGAATCGTACTGAACACGAATATTGCGTGCGTCTACGCTGAGCACAACGCCGTCTTCCTCTGCAAGGATACATACGCCTGAGTCTGTACCTGCCTTGTACTCCATACCTGTACCAACGATAGGTGCGTCTGTTCTGAGGAGAGGCACTGCCTGACGCTGCATGTTCGCACCCATAAGTGCTCGGTTTGCGTCATCGTTTTCGAGGAACGGAATCATAGCGGTAGCAACAGAAAGTACCTGCTTAGGCGATACGTCCATAAAGTCAAACTCATCGGCAGGAAGATCTACAAATTCATCTCTTCTTCTGCCGACTACTCTGGCATGAACAAATCTGCCGTTTTCGTCAAGCGGCTCATTCGCCTGAGCAACAGTGTAGTTGTCTTCAACATCAGCTGTCATATAAACAACATCGTCAGTAACAACGCCTGTTTCTTTATTAATCTTACGGTAAGGAGTTTCGATAAAGCCGTACTTATTGATTCTTGCAAATGATGTAAGGTATGAAATAAGACCGATGTTAGGACCTTCAGGAGTTTCGATAGGACACATTCTGCCGTAGTGGGTGTAATGAACATCTCGAACCTCAAAGCCTGCACGATCTCTTGAAAGACCGCCCGGGCCAAGCGCTGACAAGCGGCGCTTATGTGTAAGCTCTGCAAGTGGGTTTGTCTGATCCATGAACTGTGAAAGCGGAGAAGAACCGAAGAACTCTCTGATTGCGGCAGTTACAGGACGAATATTGATAAGTGAGTTAGGAGAAAGTGAGTCCATATCCTGTGACTGTGTAGCCATTCTCTCTCTTACAACTCTGTCAAGTCTTGAGAAACCGATTCTAACCTGATTCTGCAAAAGCTCGCCTACGCAACGGATTCTTCTGTTGCCGAGGTGGTCGATGTCATCTGTTCTGCCAACGCCGTGAGCAACGCAGTTAAGGTAGTTGATTGTTGCAAAAATATCATCTTTTGTAATGTGGTTAGGAGTAAGCTCGTCTGCTCTGTCTGCAAGCATTTCCTTAAGTTCATCTTCGTTCTGAGCGGCGTCAAGGATTTCGCAGAGAACATCAAAACGAACATTCTCTCTGATTCCGCACTCAGCCTCGGCGTCAAAGTCAACATAAGCCTTAATGTCAACCATACCGTTAGAAATAACCTTAACGATTTTTTCGTCATTAGCCTTTACATAAGCAATCTGAACGCCTGCGTTTTCGATTTCAACAGCTTTTTCCTTAGTGATCTTTTCATCTCTGAAAGCCATAACCTCGCCTGTGCGTGGGTTAGAGATAGGCTCAGCGATAACCTGATCCTCAAGTCTGTCGGCAATACCGAGCTTTTTGTTGTACTTATATCTGCCAACTCTTGACATATCATATCTGCCGGGGTCAAAGAAAAGATTATTGATATGTGTCTGAGCGCTGTCTACTGTCGGAGGCTCTGACGGACGGAGCTTTCTGTAAACCTCGATAAGACCCTCTTCAACACTGCTTGTCTGATCTTTCTCGATAGTAGCTCGCATTCTCTCGTCATCGCCAAAGAAGTCGAGAATTTCAGCGTCTGTACCAAGACCCAAAGATCTGATAAACGCTGTAACAGGCAGCTTACGGTTTTTATCAATACGAACATAGAAAACATCGTTTATATCTGTTTCGTATTCAAGCCAAGCACCACGGTTAGGAATAACAGTAGCGCTGTAAAGCTCTTTACCTGTTTTATCGTGGTCCATCTTATAATAAACGCCCGGGCTTCGTACGAGCTGAGAAACAATAACACGCTCAGCACCGTTGATGATGAATGTGCCGCTTGGTGTCATAAGCGGAAAATCGCCCATAAACACATTGCTCTCTTTAATCTCACCTGTCGCTCTGTTTAAAAGTCTTGCTGTAACACGCAAAGCAGCCGAGAATGTAGCATCTCTTGACTTACATTCAACAATGCTGTAATTCGGGTGATCAACATCAATTGAGTAATCAATAAAATCAAGCACGAGATTATTTTGATAATCGGTAATTCCGGAAACATCCTTAAATACTTCTTTAAGACCTTCGTCAAGGAACCACTGATAAGACTGCTTCTGAACATCAATAAGGTTAGGCATATCAATAACTTCGTTGATTTTGCCAAAGCTCATTCGTTCACGATTGCCGAGCTTAACGGGTTTGACATTAACCATAGGCGTATCACTCCTTAATAAATTTGAGGGCAATGCCCCTGTCAAAAAACCACTTGACACTTTGGAGATTTTGTGATAATATCCCCCTGTAAGATAAATTTTTTTGACGATTTGACCGACAGTGTCGGTACATAACCCCATTATGGTACATTGTACTATTTTACGCTACCAAAGGGAGCTTGTCAAGGGCTTTTTTCTAAAAAAGCAAAAATTTTTTAGATTTTTCGAATTTTAGACAAATAAAATTCTCCGCAGGAAAATAAATCCTGCGGAGCTTGTTTTTACCCTAAAATGCAACACCCGACAGCGTGTATTGTTTTGCTGATGTATATTTTTAGTCAGATTATCATATAAATTGTAAAATCTGAAGTTGGCTTTTTGATAACTAAGTTTTAAAAAACGGGCGACAGCCTTTAGTAAAAGGAAAAGATTAAAATAATGTACCGTCATAGCAATGCAATGACGGTACAAATTTTAAGAATATCTTTTTTCTTCTTGCTATCGCAACTTAATGGATTTCGCTGTTATGTTCAAGCCACCAAACGGCAAGCCGTTTGGCTACCGTTAGATTGCGTAAAAGAAAAGTATTTGTGGGCGTTGCCCACACCCACAACCTTTGAAAAGGTTGACCAAACTTTTAACTTCGGGACGGAAAGTTTTACTTTTGTTTAACTTTTTTGCCCGACCAAAAGTCCGCTAAATCATAATTTACTAATCCTACCACAACTTTATAATAGACACTTAACTTTATTATCCTTTTAAAATTCTAAAAATTACAACTCAGCAGAACTTGACTCATCTGTGCTCTCTTCATCAAGAATTGACTTATCAAATGTTATACTATAAAGCTCAGAGCCGTCAGCATTGAGATAAACTACCTTGATTTTAGGATCTGTTTCATCTACATATGCAACCAATTCTTTCATAACAGGAACCATTCCATATTCAAGGGTTTCTGTATTTTTTTTAAAATATTCTACCATCTGATCAATAGAAGCGTCCGGCAACTGCTTTGTGTACTTGTATTCATACACAAGCGTATCATCATCGGCATAACATTCAACAGTAAATAAATTAGCAGATTCAGCGCTTTCTTTAGCACTTTCCAAATATTTCTGAGTTGAAGGATACTCAAGGTATTCCTGAATATTGCTGAACATTATGCTTGTGCTTGATTCAGCCTTTGAGCTTTCCTCCTTAGTTGTTTCAGGCGCAGAGGTTTCTTCCTCAGATGCCTGCGAAACAGCACTCTCAGCCTTTGAACTCTCGCTATTGCCTGCACTTAAATTTGCACAAGCTGTTGCAGATGCCGCCATTACAGCGCAAAGTAATACCGCAAAAAATTTTTTCATAATTATTTCTCTCCTCAACTGTTGTCATATAACAACATATTTTTCACATTATAACATTTATCGCAAACAATATCAATAAATATTACAATTTTGTCTACAATATTTTATAATTGTCAAACAATTTTAATATCATATGAAATCAGCAACAAAAAGAGAAAATTAAAATATTTGGTTATTTAATACGCAAATTAGAATTACGGATAAAAAAGCAAAAGCCCGACCGAAGTTGAGCATAGTGCTTTATAAAAAAGAGAGAGAAAAATATCTATGAAAATGAGTTATTAGCTGTTTAATGTAAGTTTTGTTTTTCTTTATCTTACACACAACACATATAATAACATACCGACAGTGACAAAATCAGGACAAATATTAGCTTTTTTATAATTTTTATTAAATTTATTTAAGTTTAATTGTATTTGCAAAATTGGGAGTATCAAGATAAACAAAATGTAAAATTTCTGACTGCCTTGCAGCCGTCTGTATAAAAAGAGATTTTTAAGATACTCGCCAAGTTTTTCAAAATCAGTCGTCCTGAAAGAAATACGGCACAGCGGTTTCTATGCCCACTGTGCCGTATTCACTATATTTTCATGACAGAGCGTAAGATATTACTTATCTTTAATTTTGGCAGAATGTTTTTTATTCTTACCAAATGCCGTTACTCCTTTCATAACGCCGCCACTGATAATCAGCAATGCAATCCACAAAATAATGTTGCTGTTGTCACCTGTCTGAGGAGATTTTGAATCATCAGGCAGTTTGGCCGTTACGGTGTCAGCATTTTTGATTTCTTCGGTTGCCGCATTTTCATAAGTAGAGATTGTCTTTTTACAGTAGTCGCAGATATGGTTTTTGTCTGCGTCATTATGCAGGCATACATATCCACACTCTCGGCACACACCGTCTTTCCACTCATGTACTTCGCTTGTCACAATTACTGCACCACAGCAGTTCCATTTTTGCTCGTGAACAAAAGCGGTTCTTGTCGTCCACTCCTGTACACCGCCCTCGTGGTTTGTTTTGTCAAGTTCTCCGTAGGCTTTGCCGCAGACATCACATACCGCCTTTTTGGTACAGGTGGCATTGCCGCCTGAGCAATTTTCGGTTTCAAACGCATTGCAACCGTCAACGGTACATTTTCGGGTATGCGTACCGTCATTGTCAGATACCCATTCGCCGAAGGTATGCCCGTTGTTGACTGTTACGGTCATCTCTGCATTATTACCCGCTTTGTCGGTGACAACTATCTTCTGCTCGCCGTTTGTCGGAGGGAGAACAAAACCTCCGTTTGCGTCAAGCGTAGCCGCCTTTCCGTTTACGGTAACGGTATCAACATACTTCTCATCAACAGTAACGGTCTGCGCTTCGCAATAGATTTTGCCGTTCTCAATACCGCCGATTACAGGATGAATATTATCAAGCGTTAATCGGTCGGAGCGAAGGTATGTTATGTTAATGTTTTCATCAACAAGCATTACATAAACAATATATTCTCCGTTAGGGTCTATGCAAAACGGTTCTTCATACGCACGGAATACAAGAGAGTCCAGCTCAGCCTCGGAGAGATCCTTATCTGTTACCAAATAGGATACAAACACAGTTCCGCTGTTATCAACGGCATTTATAGTTACCTCCTGTGTGTCCTTAAAGAATATGCCAAAGGTAAGCTCGTTTAAGAATTTATTCCATTTATTTGTACCTATGATAATTTCGCCCGTTGGCTTTTCGGTATCTCTCCACCGTGCCGTGATTGTAATGTTTTCCGCAGGCATAGTTTTGGGGATTTCCTTATCCCAACCCTTAAAGGTATAACCTTTTCTTGTCGGGTCGGCAGGGGCGGTAATTGCTGTGCCATAGTCCTGCGTAATGGGCGCAATCTCACTTCCGCCGTTGGTATCAAAGGTTATTGTGTACTGATTGATTTCCCATTGTGCTTTAACCGTCATATTCTCCGCAGGCATAGTTTTGGGGATTTCCTTATCCCAACCCTTAAAGGTATAGCCTTTTCTTGTCGGGTCGGCAGGGGCGGTAATTGCTGTGCCATAATCCTGCGTGATAGGTGCAATCTCACTTCCGCCGTTGGTATCAAAGGTTATTGCGTACTGATTGATTTCCCATTGTGCTTTAACCGTCATATTCTCCGCAGGCATAGTTTTGGGGATTTCCTTATCCCAACCCTTAAAGGTATAACCTTTTCTTGTCGGGTCGGCAGGGGCGGTAATTGCTGTGCCATAGTCCTGCGTAATGGGCGCAATCTCACTTCCGCCGTTGGTATCAAAGGTTATTGTGTACTGATTGATTTCCCATTGTGCTTTAACCGTCATATTCTCCGCAGGCATAGTTTTGGGGATTTCCTTATCCCAACCCTTAAAGGTATAGCCTTTTCTTGTCGGGTCGGCAGGGGCAGTAATTGCTGTACCGTAATCCTGCGTAATGGGTGCAATCTCACTTCCGCCGTTGGTATCAAAGGTTATTGTGTACTGATTGATTTCCCATTGTGCTTTAACCGTCATATTCTCCGCAGGCATAGTTTTGGGGATTTCCTTATCCCAACCCTTAAAGGTATAGCCTTTTCTTGTCGGGTCGGCAGGGGCGGTAATTGCTGTGCCATAATCCTGCGTGATAGGTGCAATCTCACTTCCGCCGTTGGTATCAAAGGTTATTGCGTACTGATTGATTTCCCACTTCGCCCAGTATTCCTTATTGCCCGTTTCTGTGCCTCCGATTGCTGTAACAGGAGAGCCGGTCAGATTTTCGTTGTCATACCAGCCCTTGAACATATATCCCGTATAAGTCATATCGTCGGCTGTCGGCAGTGTTGCACCCACGCCGTAGGTGTATCCGGTGACATTGCCCTTATTGATCGTTCCGCCGTTTGTGTTCAGCGTTACGGCATAGGTCGGGGCTGTCCACTGCGCCGTCAGTTTCGTCACCTCAGCCGGAACACTGTCGCCGGGGGCGTAGAATTTACCGTTGCTGCCAAGCCACATAAAGAAACTTCCTGCATCCCCGTCCGGGCGGGTCAGACCGTCGGACGCAGGCGCGGTAAACTCGCTGCCGGTTTTCACGATGATTTGAATATCCTCGGAGCTATTACCCAGCGTGCCGCCGCCAAGGTCAAGGGTAACGACCTTCAGTCCGCCAGAACCCAGTGTGTCAGAGTTCAGGACTTCAAGGACAGGGCGGAAACCGAGGTTCGGCGTGGGAGTCGTAGCATAGTTGTAGCTCCAGAAGCGGGCCGAAAGGTACCCGCGAACCGCACGGCCCGACGCGTTGCCAGAAAAAGTATCCTGTCCCCACGAATACATTTTATTCCAGTTTTGGATATATCCGCTGTTCTTGTTCAGCATCGTGTCCCATTCGTTGCTTTGGGGCTCGCCGCGTTGGGAATCGTCCGAACCTGTAAAGTCACTTCCCACAGACGGTGCGCGCAGGGTATAGTCCACGCCGCCGCTGGCATAATTTTTGCCGAAAATCAGACTCGCAGTATCTAAGTTATTCCAGTTTACCTTAAGCGTTACGGCATAGTCCGCCACAAACAGGCTGTGGGGATATTTTTCCCGCTGTGCATACTCCTCGGTGGTTGCCATCTCCGATGTGAGCTTGTAGGCGTCCACCGTCCCTGCGTAGGTAAAGGGAACATAATGCAGCGTGCTGTCCGGCAGATCGCCGTTTGCCGTTCCGGGAATCTTCATCGCCGAAAGGTCAAAATAATATCTGCCGCCGGGGGTGAGGGAAAACTGCTCTTCCACCTGCTTTTCCACCGTCAGCGCAATGTCTGTGAAATTGCTTGCGTAATCGGTTTTATAATCGCCGTTGTACTGCTCGCTGAAAACTTTTAAGGTATAGTTGCCGGGTGCAATATCAGACGGGATTTTGATTTCAACCGTTCCGCTTTCGGCAGTAGGCTGTGCTACTCTGCCATAATACTGTGCGCCGTTGTTATCTGCAATGATGGCAGAGATATATTCATTTGCCCCTGTGGTCGCTCCGCTGTAATTCAGCGTAATGGTATCGTTGGGGTCGGTGCTGACAGCTTTTTCCGTTACAGCAAAATTGCGGCTGCTATCTAAAAGCGTCAATTTCCACTCGTTTCCGCTGTATTCGGGGACTGCGGTCAATCCTCCGTCAGGCTTTCCGCCCACAGCGGCGGATGTGAAGAGGACAGAGTTCAGATTTAAGTTAAAAGCGGGACGAGCCGCCCAGACAATGCCCACGCCGCAGTCGTACACCCTCCCGAAGCCGTCGACTGCGCCCGCGCTGGAAGTGAATTTAGCGAAAGGGGAACGGAGCCACCACACACTCGCGTACGCGCCATAATTGGCAACTCGCGCCGCTTCATCGGTAAAGCCATATTGTCCATTTTCCGCTTCTTGTGCTGACAGGAAAAACACTTGGTCGCTGTTTAGAATATTGGTAGAAGCAGCAAAGGAAGCGTTATGTGTGCTGCTCGTAAATGCTTCGTCGCTTTTCGTTGTTGACAGAATTGCAGCAAGTTCCCGGCTATCGAGATTGCTGCTTTCAAAGGTATTGCACCAACCCTGCGCGTCGCTGCCTTGCCATGCGTTGCTATACGGGCTTGTGCCATCGAAATATACATCATATACATCTCCGTGACCCCCGCTTCCCAACAAATCTTCGGACAAGAGGAATAGTCCGGTTGCGCCCGTGTTGGTCTGGTCGTCCAGCACACGCCATTTGACAGGGCTGCTATTGTAGCTTCCCATGTAGATATAATCGTAGCTGTTGTTGTTGTTCTTGTAGCCCAAAATCCCGCCTGTCGGGTTGTTTGTGTTTACAAGCCGGATCGCCTTTCCTGTATCCGCCGCAAACGCCACGGTGGGGAGCATACACGCCACCATGCAAAGACAGAGTAAGATGCTAAGTATTCGTTTCTTCATTTCTTGCCACCTCCGTTATATAAATTTAATCAAGAGCAGTTATTGTAATAGTACCTCTGAAGCCACCGAGATAAGTATTGTATGCCGAATTTTCAAACCACAACTGCAATGTAATGTCTTTATTTGACGCATCATACATTCTGTTGAAATTAAAGGAATGTTGATCATTGGTATACGGTATTTTTGCCCCGTCCCTTTTTATTCGTGTAAGCTCCCTGCACAGATCGTCATCATAACCGTCTGTCATCTGAATAGAGTAATTGCCGCTGTTGTTAAATTCGTTTGAACCAACTTCGAGAGAACCGCTTAAGCAGACATTGTAAATATGTCCTTTTTTGAGTGTAATATTATTCCTGTAGGATGAAATCAAGCCGCCCTTGTTTATTTTTTCGTAGACAGAAATATTGACACGACTGTTATTCAGTACTGTCCTCGGAGCGTTTGCCTCTCCGTAAAAATATCCCGAACAGCTGCCGTTCTGACCTGCGTCACCCTTGTCGCCTTTATCTCCTTTGTCACCCTTTTCGCCTTTTTCACCAGTGTCTCCTTTGTCTCCTTTTTCACCGTCAACTCCTGTGGCTTTCACTCCCGTATCGGTCGTTCCAATCCACCAGTTGCCGTTTTCACCGATGAACGGGGTATTTCCGTCTTTGCCGTCAGCGCCGTTTTGTCCGTTTGTTCCGTCCTTACCATCGGCACCGTCTTTACCGTCAACACCATCCTTGCCGTTTATACCATCCTTACCGTCTGCGCCGTCAAGCCCTTTCAAAATTGAAAGATCATAAAGGTTAAGCCATGTTTCGTTGCCGACATAACGCCACTGTAGGTTATTTTCATTTACACGGAACTCAGGTGTTTTTCCGTTTGCTCCGTCCTTACCGTTCTCTCCGGCATCTCCTTTATCTCCCTTGTCGCCTTTTTCACCGTCAACACCTGCGGCTTTCACGCCAATGTCGGTCACTCCAAGCCACCAGTTGCCGTTTTCACCGATGAACGGCGTATCGCCGTTTTTGCCGTCAAGACCATCGACACCGTTCTTTCCGTCGATTCCGTCTTTTCCGTCAAGACCTTTCAAATTTGAAAGATCGTAAAGATTTAGCCATATTTCGTCACTGACATAACGCCATTGAAGATCGTTTTCATTTACACGGAACTCCGGTGTTTTTCCGTTTGCTCCGTCTTTACCGTTCTGCCCTGTGGGTCCTTTTATATCGGAAATGGCAACAAGGTTTTGCCAGTCTTCTCCCTCATAGCGCCACTGTATATATTCTGTTGTTCTTTGTACCTCTATGTTTTTTCCGTCAAGACCGTTTTTTCCGTCAACACCATCTTTACCGTCAGTGCCGTTTATTCCGTCAGCACCGTCTTTGCCATCAAGACCGTTTTTTCCGTCAATGCCATCTTTGCCGTCAGCACCGTTTATTCCGTCAATGCCATCTTTGCCGTTAAGACCGTTCTTTCCGTCAATGCCATCTTTGCCGTTAAGACCGTTCTTTCCGTCAGTACCATCTTTACCGTTAAGACCGTCTTTTCCGTTAGTACCGTCTTTTCCGTTAGTACCGTCTTTACCGTTAAGACCGTTCTTTCCGTCAATGCCATCTTTGCCGTTAAGACCGTTCTTTCCGTCAGTGCCATTTTTGCCGTCAGTGCCGTTTTTACCGTCAGTGCCGTTTTCTCCGACAGCACCTCTGAGCGTGTTAAGAGCTACAAGATCGTGCCATTCCTCTTCGGCGGTATCTCTCCATTGGATTGCTGTGCCGTTGTTTCGCACCTCCGGCAACACGGCTTTGTTATTTTCCGCCTTGCTGCATACGGCAGAAAATGCAATGCAAAGTACGATGCAAAGCACAAGACAGAGTGCGGTGGTAATACAGTATATTCGTTTTTTCATTTATCATTGCCTCCTCTCAAATATTGTGAACGGTATTTATCCGCAAACAGAGCGACACCCTGTTTTAAGACCTCCATTTGGGTTTTTAAATAATATTCATCCTCAAACATAGCATAGTGTACACAGGCACGAACAAATATAAAAATCAACGGTGTAATCACCGTGTACGGAATACCGATTTTCGGCTCCAACCGCTTGGCATATTCGGTATAGCGCTCATTCACTCCCTCAAAGAATTTCTTGCCGTGCTCAATATATTTCGGATGAGTATAGACCTGATACATCAGCCGATATTTTTTGCCGTGCTTCTTTGCGGTCCAATACGGAACCTCTCTCACAAATCGGACAACATCATTCGGGTCGGTGGGAGCTTTTTCCATAAAATCATCCTCAACCTTTTCCATACAGTATGCAGTTGATTCAATAATCAGTTCATCCACACTATTGAAATAGGAATACAGATTTCCCGTTGTACACCCACACGCTGCCGCCAAAGCCTTGATACCCGTACCGGTCAGCCCGTTTTCAGCATAACATTCAAAGCATTTTTCCATCATTTCCTGCTTACGCTCGTTGTGTTGTTCCTCTGTTGTTCTCATAATGTTCGCTTCCTTTTGATAACTAATCGATTAATTAACTATATTATAACACAGGACTACGGTAATTTCAACAATTTACTAAAAAAAATTTGCAAAATATTATATTTTTATCGCATCTGTCGGGAACTTTACTGATATAGCAGTACCCTTTTCCGAACTTTCTTCCACACGAACTTTACCATTGTGCAGTGTGACGATTTCCCACACCAAAGAAAGTCCTAAGCCTACGCCACCGTATTCTCTGCTTCGGGATTTATCCACACGAAAGAAGGGCTGAAAAATACTTTCTCTGTATTGTTCGGGGATGCCGTAGCCGGTATCCGCAACCGTAATAACAAGCTGATTGTCTTTGTGCGTTACGGTAATATTCACTGTACCGTCAAAACGGTTGTAGCGTATAGCGTTTTCGGTCAGATTATATAACAAACGGTAAATCAGCGTGTCACTGCCTGTCATAACAGCATCGCCCGTGCTTTCAAGTGTAATGTTGTTCTTCTCTGCAAGGGGTGCAAGGTCAGTGAAAATCTCTTCTACCATAGGAGCTATCTCTATGCGGTCGGCACACGATACTGTCCTAAGCTCACTCATTTCCAACAGGGTTTTTGTCATTTGCGTCATTCGTTCGGTCTGCTCACGCAACAATCGGAGGAACTCCGCCGTTTCCGGCAACACCTCGGGATGCTCTGCCGAAAAAAGTTCAAGCTGTGCCTGCATCAGCGAAAGCGGCGTACGCAACTCGTGCGCCGCGTTTCCTGTGAACTGTCGTTGAGCGGTAAATCCCTCATCAAGACGGTCAAGCATCCGATTGAACGACTTGACAAACTGTCTCAGTTCAGGCGGAACCTCTTCGGTTATCTTCATATCCGTCAAATTGTTAGGTTGAACCTTTTCAACCCGAGCTGTAAAAGTACGCAGAGGCTTCAGCGCATGCCCGCTTAAAAAATACGCAAGCACACCGCCTAACAATGTTGCCGCCGCCGTAATATACCAATTGGTAGTGATAAAGGATTCCTGTGCTCCGTTAATTACGATAGTTAATTCACGATCAAGCTTTTCGTGTTCGGGATCGAAAAAGTCAGGTTCTCCTTTGTCCGTATCTCCGTAACCTGTAACATAAGAGCCTATGGAATCCATGTAACGGCTGCCGGAATAGCCGATAAGAACATTCATAAAAACACAGGTAGCTCCGATAAGAAGTGCTGTCATCAGAGTTATGCGCCATTGCAAGGATAGCTTTTTCATATTTTTTCTTCCTCCATAACATATCCTTCACCAATGCGATTGCGAATCGGGTCATAGCCGAGTGCCGCACGCAGTTTCTTTCGTAATGCAGAAATATGTACTCTTATTGAATTGCTGAAATTGTCAACACTGTTATCCCAAACATGGTCGAGCAGTTCTTCCTGACTGACGGGGCGACCTTGATTAAGAAGTAAATATTCAAGTATTCCGATTTCTTTTCGGGTAAGTGACAGTTCCTGACCGTCAGCAACGGCAACACGGGCTTTGGTGTCAAAAGCAACCTTTCCACAGTTCAAAACAACATTGTTTTGTGTAAAACGCCGGCGAGTCAGACTGCGTATTCGTGCCTCAAGCTCCTCCAAATGAAACGGCTTTGTCAGATAATCGTTTGCTCCGGCATCCAGTCCCTCCACCTTATCGGCAACCTCACAGCGTGCCGAAAGAATTAACACTCCGGTATCCCTGTCGGTTTCTCGCAGAGTTCGCAGTACCGTCATCCCGTCTGCACCGGGTAAATTCAGATCAAGTAAAACAAGATCGTACTTTTCCATTCCGAGCAACTCATTTGCTTTGTTTCCGTCATAGCAAAAATCAACGCTGTATGCCAGTCGTTTAAGGCTGCGAACAATTGTCTCGCACAGCGCACGCTCATCTTCAATTACTAAAATACGCATAAAAACTCTCCTTATTGTGTTTTAATATTTCTTTGATAATTTAATTATATCGCTCATACATAAAGTTTTTGTTAAGTTTTAATTCTTAACAGAGATTTTACATCCTCTGTGCTACAATTAGAGCACAAAAGAAAGGGGTGACCGAATTGACTCGAAAGAAAAAAGCCGTATTTCAGATCGTGCTGATTATCTGCGGAATTACGATGCTGTGTTACGGAGCTCTGCGCGGAGAGGCAGAAACCGTGTTAAGCAAGGCAATCCGGCTGTGTTTGGAGTGTGTGGGAATTGGATAACAAAGAACCAAAGAAAAAAAGAGGCAGTGTATCGCAGTTCCTCTCACGCTTTAGATGGCTGATTCAAGCAGGAGCAACTTTGCTGAGCAATATTCATCTGCCGAATTTTTTTAAGGGCGGAATTTATCAAGGCAAAGGAAAGGCTGTTTGTGTGCCGGGACTGAATTGCTATTCCTGCCCGGCGGCATCGGGCGCCTGCCCAATCGGCTCGTTTCAGGCGGTGGTGGGTTCGTCAAAATTTAGTTTTTCATATTATATCACAGGATTCCTCATATTGATAGGGGTTCTGCTCGGACGTTTTATCTGCGGTTTTTTATGTCCGTTCGGATGGCTTCAGGAACTGTTACATAAGATACCGACAAAAAAGCTTTCCACTAAAAAGCTAAAACCGCTGACATACATAAAATATGCAGTTTTACTTTTTGCTGTAATTTTGCTGCCAATGCTTATTACAAACGATGTGGATATGGGAGATCCTTTTTTCTGTAAGTATCTTTGCCCTCAAGGGGTACTCGAGGGGGCAATCCCTCTTGCCGCCGTCGATTCGGGAATCCGTGCCGCACTGGGTACGCTCTTTTCGTGGAAACTGGGCATATTGATTACGGTAATCGTACTGAGTGTACTTTTCTACAGACCGTTCTGTAAGTGGCTGTGTCCTCTCGGTGCATTTTATGCATTGCTTAACAAGGTGTCGCTTTTCGGAATGAAAGTAGACAAACACAAATGTATTTCCTGCGGAAAGTGTGCCAAAGTATGCAAGATGGATGTAGATGTAACCAAAACTCCCGACCACGCCGAATGCATACGCTGCGGTAAATGTATCCGTGCCTGTCCTGTAAAGGCGGTCAGCTTCCGCTACGGCTTTGGCAAAGAAAATGAAAATGATTGTCCCGCTAAAAAAGCAGAAACACCAAAACAAAAAATTGAAGCAAAAATTGAAACAGATATTGAAACAGAAAAGGAGTAAACATTATGAAAATGACAAAAATTTTAACCTTACTGACTGCCTTGATGATGTTGTTAAGCTTTGCCGCCTGTGGCACAAACAAAGACAATAAGACTAATACGACTAATACTACTAATACTACCACAAATAAGAAAAGCGAAACAGCTATGCTGACAGCTATGAATCCAAATACAAAAGACGAGGCTACCGACCTGCATCAAAAACTGATGGCACGGGAAAATGCTATTCTTTCCGAAAACAGCGCACTTTGGGAAAAGGTATTTATTTCAGCCGATAAGGGTATGACGATGATTGAGGACGGCGGAAACTACGGTGATTTTCTTCTGAAAACAATTGACGGCATCAAGGATCAGTTCAGCGCAGATGAGTTGAAGGTGCTTAATGAAGGCGCCGAAGAGATTAAGGAAATCGAAGGAAAGCTGACAATTTTGGAACAAAAATTTCCCGGATGCGGAGAAAAACCGTCTGATGGGGATAAGAGCGTTCCGGCTGAAAACGGTAAGCCCATAGAAAATGATAATCTGACGAAATTCCCAACATTTGACGGCAAGGATCTTGACGGAAACGAAGTTAATAGCAGCACGCTTTTTGCAAAAAATACCGTTACCGTAGTAAACTTCTGGTTTACCACCTGCAATCCCTGCGTGGAAGAGCTTGCTGACCTGGAAGCTCTGAATAAACAGCTTGCAGAAAAAGGCGGAGCAGTAGTCGGAATCAATTCATTTACACTTGACGGTGACAAAACGGCTATCTCTGACGCAAAGAATATTCTGTCAAAAAAGGGTGTGACCTACAAAAACATTTGGTTTGATTCAAAAAGTAAAGCCGGAGAATTCACATCCGGATTGTACTCCTACCCCACAACTTATGTTGTCGATAAAAACGGTAATATTGTGGGAGAGCCGATTGTCGGTGCAATAACCTCCGAAAATCAGTCCGAAAAGCTGCAGAAGTTGATTGATCAGGCAATTGCAAACAGCAAGAACTGATGTGTGCCTGTCCCGACAAAGTATCAATAATGCATATTTTCAGGTTCTGTAACAGATGTTTTGTAACCGTCAAATAAAGCACACCTACACAAACCGCCCAAAAAGCGATACAATAACAGAAAACGCAAAAGGAGGCGGTTATGGTGACAGAACAGGAAGGGACTTTGTTAGTCAGAAAATTTACGGACAGCAAACTGAGCGGACGGAAAAGAAGTATATTTTTCCGAATTGGTATTGTGCGGTGAAAATAAATGCTGACTATCCACCCTGAAAAGATTTACATTTCCTCCGCAAATGTTGATATGAGAAAAAGTATAGACGGCTTGTCTGCGATTGTAGAGCAGAATTTCAAACTCAATCAGTTCAGTAACGCAATGTTTGTATTTCACAACAGGCACTGCGACAAGATAAAGATCCTTTACTGGGATAAAGACGGTTTCTGCCTGATGTACAAAAGAATAGAACACGGCAAATTTCACTTTCCGAGAGGTATTACAGCAGATAAATACACAATTACTCGGGAAGAACTTTCGTGGCTTTTGCACGGCTTGAAAACAGAAGAAATTCATAAATACAAGAAAAACGCTCGGTAAAACGGGCGTTTTTCTTGTATTTATGCGGTTTTTTTGCGATATAATTAAAACAGTAAAAAACTGATTTCGGAGCGTGATTTTTTTAAAAAATATGCCTACATATGAAGAACTTCTTGCGCAGAATTCCGCTCTGAAAAAGCAGGTAAAATATCTCGGAAATCAGACTGAAAAGGCAGAGAAAAAATACGAGCAAGCACAATCTGAAATTAAAAATCTTACACTTCAGAATATGGCGAATTGGATGATAAAGGGAGCAAATCTCTTAAAGCCAATATATGAGGAAATGCGAAAAGGGCTTGTATCAAAGCATTTTATTCACGCAGATGAAACGCCGCTTGAGGTTTTGAACGAACCCGGAAAGGCGCCTGCTTCAAAATCATATATGTGGGTTTACAAAACAGAGCAGTTTGAGGGAAATCCGATTTTTCTGTACGACTATGAGGTCGGAAAAAGCGGGAATTTTGCAAAGAAATTTCTGAGTGGATTTTCGGGACATCTTCATTGTGACAGCTGGGCAGGCTATGACAAGGTAGAAAACGCAAAACGGTGCGGTTGCTGGGCGCACCTGAGGCGATATTTTCTGAAAGCATTAGATGTGCAGGAGGACAAAACCGATTACAGCACCATAGCAGGGCAAGGCTTGCTTATGATTCAGGAAATCTTTGCACTTGAGAAGATTGACCCGAAAAATCCCGGAGAAAAAAGGAAATACACTCTTGAAGAAACCGCAGAAATCAGGGAGAAAAATTCTGCTGATAAGGTAAAAGAATTTTTCAAATTCTGCGAAGAAAACCGAGGGAGAACTCTGCCCAAAAGTCTGACAGGCAGAACAATCAGCTATGCCCTGAATCAGAGGGTAACGCTTGAAACTTTTCTTAAAAATCCGAAAATTGAGCTTACAAACAATTCGGCAGAAAGGGCGATAAAGCCGTTTGTCATAGGCAGAAAAAACTGGCTTTTCTGCAACACTCCTGATGGAGCAGATTCATCAGCGATAATCTATTCCGTCATAGAAACAGCTAAGGCAAATAATCTCAAGCCGTACGACTATCTTGAATATGCTTTTGAAATGACAAGGCAGGGCAATGACATTACGGATTATCTGCCGTACAGTAAAAATGTTCCGCAGAATTTAAAAATGGAGGCAACCAAAGATGAAGAAAAGCACTCCCAATATTGACTTTATGATGAAGCTTGTAAAGGCTTTTGTCGATAAGAAAAAGGATCAAATTGATTTAGACTGTGATTTCAATTATCACTTAATGCAAAGATATGCAAAAATGTGTCGTGAAAACGAGCCTCGCAGAAAAATGAATTACGGCTACAAACAAGTGCTTGATATGCTTTCAGGCAATATTTATTGAATTTGACACTTTCCTTCGGAGTCAAGGTGTGTTTTATTTGACGGTTACAAAAATCCTATCTGACTGTGATAGCCAGATAGGATTTTTGAATATTATCCGAGTGAGGGGATAAGTTGTGCAAGATATTTCTGAATTTGTGTCGCATCTGCTATTGAAACGCTTCCATCACCGTTTGTATCTGCAACAGCAAACTGTTCATCATCAAAATCGACAATGTTTGCAAGATATTTTTGAAGTGTTGTTGCGTCTGCAATGCTTATTACTCCGTCACCGTTTACATCACCTAACACATGCGCGCTCTTTACTAAAACAGTGAAAGTTTTGCTTGCCTCATTATAATTGTTGTTACCTGTAGCAGTAACAGTAATAGTTGCCGTTCCTGCACTTATTCCTGTTACTATTCCTGAGTTGTTTACTGTTGCAATATCTGTATTGCTTGAAGTATAGCTTATTGTTCCTTGTCCGCTTGCAGTAATTTCGCTTGTATCGCCAATATCTAAGGTGTTTGAAGATATTGTTGCATTTACGGTCTGCTGTGCTTTATTGATAATAAATGTTTTAGTTAATATGCCTGTATAGTTGCCAATACCGGTTACCGTTACAGTTGCTGTTCCTGCATTTATGTTGTTTGAATATTCAACAGTATAATCGGTATCTTTTATTAATGTTGCAGTATCATTTTTAACTGTGACCGTAGGAGTTTTTGCGTTGCCATCATATGTATAACTATTTGTAGATAAGGAAATCTCTAAACTCTCAGATTTTATGTCGAATAAATGTGTATATGAATCCTTATAACTATAACCACAAATTGAACAAATATGTTCTGTGTATCCTTCACTATTAATTGTTGGTGATATAATTTTATCTATATATTTATGTACGCCAATATCTGATCTATCAATTTTTTCAATTTCAAATTTCTGTGGATTCCAATCAAATCCCGCACCCCATACTTCCAGATTATTAGTTGTCTGACTCATATCAAGTACCATATCTGTGCAAACAGGCTTAATATAGTATGAACCACATAATTCATAGATATAGAATCTCTGTGCTGTTGAGTCCCAATCTTCATATACTTGAACATTTGTTCCAGCTCCTGCCTCTGCATAGTTATGAACATCTAAGGCTCGCCAATCATAGTAATTCTTTATTTTATAGCTACCATCTGACAATCTATAGAAAAACCATACTTGTTGTTTATCACAATTCTCATCTTTTCCCTCAACATTATTTTCCACAGCTGTTAAATATTTATCCAAACTTTTATTTTTTATTTTTGCACAAAACTCAGTACCAACATCTTTTTTCTGACCTACATAAAAATAAACCTTTTTAGTATCAATTCCTCCCGAACCATTATATACAGAAAAATATGCACTAAAATAACCTATGCCAAGCGTTTTAGAAGATACCGTAAAGGTAGTATCGCAATTTTCTGTAATTATTCTTTTAACATAATTTAAGTTGTTGTCGAGGAAATCAATTCCAATACATTGACCTTTAGCACAGACAGTACTTACATTAATTTTTATCTGTTCATTTTCATCCCAATCATAAAAACCTTTTGATGTCCAAATATCAGAATAAGAAGGTGCTCCACAAACCGTAAACGAAATACCTGCTGAGTCTGTTCCTCCAGCTGAGTTACCTGCTGTAATCCAAGCATAGTAATCACCATATCCCCACTGACTTGCCGGAAAGCTGTATTCACCATAAATTGCTTGATCAACTATATGATTATCATCCTTGTAAATACTAAGCCAATAATAAGTAGCTCCATCAGCGTGAGGATATAATATGATTGTATCTTGTATATCATACCAGTATTGATTTTTATCAAGATATACATTTGTAGGTGGTTTGTTGTCAAGCGGAGGTCTGAACACTCCTCTAATGGCACCGGTCTGTGCAATATTATGTATACCACATACACTCTTCGCTACATAATTTTGATCAAAAATTTTAACTGTACCACCGCTTGTAGAATATACCATACCAACATGACCGGCTCCTCCACCTACTGAACTATCCCATATTACTATATCGCCAACCTGATAATTACCGCTTCCTGATATTTTTTGCCAGCCATCAGGTGCGTTGTAATTAAAAATCTGATACGCATAATTTACAGGGTATTTTGAAATAGGACTTGATATACCCCAAGTACGCAAATACGAATTAAAGGCAGCAACGCATTGTGACCCTCCGTCATAAATTGTTGTTCCATTTTTAGAATCCATCCAACTAACAACATCATTTTGTGTTAAGGCAGATGTTGTAATCGGAGCTACAGTAAACAGTATTATCATTGCAATCATCACAGAAATAATTTTTTTGCAGGATTTTCTCATAAAAATCTCCTCCTATAAAAAGTGCGCAGCCGAAGCCACGCACGAAAAACGCACTGCTCCGATTGTTGCGACACAAACTTAAACATCTAATACAAGTATGCTTAATAGAGCATGCATTTTTACCGAAATAAAAATACACACTTGTATAGATGAAAATATAAAGTTTATGTCACAATTATATTTTATCACATTTAACATTAAAATGCAATAATTGAATAAAAATTTAGTATATATTTTTTAATCGTAAATTCTCAAATTAAATGTAACAGTAGAATTTGAAGTTGCATTTAGTCTGAGAATTTACTAATTATAACATTAAATCTGTGCAAGTAAGATATATTGCCTTGTAACCACTGTTATGTTATAATAAAAACATATCATAAATCATAAGGCATATGCCTGTGATAATAAATATGCCGATGAGGTCACGACTGTGTGATCTCAGATTTCTTGGATGCGCCTGAGGCAACCTACGCCAACATCAGGATAAAACCTTGAAGTCAACAGAACTATGGTGCTGTTTCGGATACCTACAGTGACCTTTCCACGGCGGAAAGGAATACATTTGGAAAAGACCATCATCTATGGCGGAAGTAATATTTCAGTATCTGACGAGGTAGCAGAATTTCTGGTTTATCACGATTTTTTGTGGAATGGTGAACGGACAGACGGAATAGAAAGATAGTGAATCAGAGCTTGTAAAATAAAGTGTGTAAGTTAGAAAAAATAGCTTGCACACTTTTTCAATTTTGGGAAAGTGTGCTACAATGAAAGATAGGACAGAAAAGGAATGAACGAAATGGCAAAGAAAAAGAAAGCACACCGGGCGAGAACCTCGCAAAGCAGATCATCGAACAGTGTCATCCGAAAAGCGTTGCAGATATGAAGGACGCCTTGAAAGACATTTTGGACCGATGTTTGAGGCGATGTTACAGGGCGAAATGAATAGCCACCTCGGATATGGAAGTAACGATCACGGTGCAAAATCAACCGATAACCGTCGCAACGGCTATACCAATAAGAAAGTCAGGACAAGTGCAGGAGAGGTTGAAATCAAAGTGCCTCGTGACAGAGATTCAAGCTTTGAACCGCAGCTTGTGCCAAAGCGTCAAAAGGATGTATCTGAAATTGAAGAAAAGGTGTTAGCTATGTATGCAAGAGGAATGAGTCAGAGAGATATTGCTGATACTATTGAGGATATCTATGGCTTTGAAATCTCACACGAAATGGTATCTCAAATTATCGACTGCGTATTGGATGAACTTAACGATTGGCAAAACAGACCTCTAAAAAGGATGTATACATTTCTGTTTGTCGATTGTGTGTATGTCACTATCAGAAAAGAATATGAGAGCAAGAATTATGCAGTATATACAATTTTAGGATATGATATTGACGGACAAAAGGACATTTTAGGCTTGTGGCTTAATGAAAGCGAAAGCAAACACACTTGGATGCAAATATTTGACGAGCTAAAAGGAAGAGGTGTGGAGGATGTATTGTTCACCTGTATGGACGGCGTTTCCGGTCTTGAAGACGGTGCAAAAGCGATATTTAAAGATGTTGTCGTGCAGCGTTGTATCGTACATTTAATTCGAAATTCAATTAAATATGTGCCAAGCAAGGACTACAAAAAATTCACACAAAGCATAAAAAAGTGTACGGAGCACCGAGCTTTACAGCCTCTCGAAAAGCCTTTGAGCAGTTCTGTCAGGAGTGGTCGCAATACCCGGGAGCAGTAGATGTATGGAAGCGAAATTTCAACCATATAGAGCAGCTTTTCGATTACGGAAGTGCTGTTAGAAAAATTATGTACATAACAAATGCGGTTGAAAGCATCAATTCGAGCTTTCGCAAGGTCACCAAAAAAGGTGCTTTTCCAAACGAAAATGCATTGCTCAAATTGCTCTATCTCAGAATTACCGAGCTTTACAAAAAATGGAACGGAAGCAAGGTACAAAACTGGGCAATGGTCAGAAATCAGCTTGCGACAAACGACAAAATTAAAGCTTGATATGCTTTCAGGCAATATTTATTGAATTTGACACTTTCCTTCGGAGTCAAGGTGTGCTTTATTTGACGGTTACTGCTAAACAATTATAAAAGTTTGATCAACCTTTTAAAGGCTCGACCTAAATTTTCAAATTTATTAGTTTGACTATTCGCTAAACCAAACTCACACCAATCTGAAAGTAATACTCGGGAAATTATCTTCCCCGCCGCAATTGCCGTTATTGTAAGAAATTCTGATTTTTTCACTTTGAACACTTCCGTCCGTAAACTGCACGCTTACATCAATCTCTGCTCCGTCAACAATTTTTGAAAGTATGCTGTTATTTATATTTTCCATCTTTGTTTCAAGAGTGTTTTCATCATCTGTGACTTGAATTTCTCCGTCATCACTCATACGATTTTTCGCTCTCATACTTAAAAGTTCGCTGTCAAGTCGGTAATATTCGTCTGCCCAATTGTCAATTTCACTGTCTGTTCTGTCGGTTTCAACCATAAGATTTATCGTTTTATCAAGTTTTATCTCCTGTTCGTTTTCACTCGGTTTTTTTACCGTAAATGTAAATCCGTCACAAAACTCCCCATATAAACCGTCCGAATGTTCTTTAAATTCCGCTTTTGTATATTGTGAATTATCAAGACTTCCGTAATTTGAAAAATCTCCGATTTCGGCTATACTGTTACAATAATTATAACTATTGCCGTCTTCTGCATCTTCCGAATTTTCATCATCGTTTATATATGAATTTATAAGAAAATAAATTCCTTTTTGTTTTGAATTAAATGTCACGCTCTCAATATTTTTTCCGCTGATTTTAAGGTTTGTAAGTTCAAAATCATTAAAATAATCGGTTTTTCCCTGTGCGTTTCGATAAATCGTGTCATCATTATTAAAATCTTTCAATAAATATTGACTTCCGTTGACCGACGAAAATACACCTATTTCAGACTTGTCCTCAATTTCGGCGGCGTTTGCAGTTATTGTAAAAATATTTTTATTTGAGGAAATTTGCTCTGTATTCGGTTTAAAAAATCCTGCATATATTGCAACAAATACAAACACTGCGGCTATTGCTGCCGCTGTTCCTGTTTTCAAATTGAAAACTTTGTGCGATACACTGTTTTGTTTATATTGTTTTTCGGTATCACGCATTACTTTTATCAATTCAGCTTTCTGCTTTTCGCTAAGTTTAATATTTTTCGCATTATTTTTATATACTTCCGCATTAAAATCTTTTTTATCAGTCATATGATTGCTCCCTTTCAATAATTTCTCTAAGTTGTTTTCTGCCTCGTGCAAGTCTTGATTTAACCGTTGATTGTGTTACATTCAGTATTTTTGAAATCTCACTGATTTTTAAATCTTCATAATAAAACAAATAAATTGCAACGCTGTACTTTGGCGGCAATTGCATAACGAATTGAAAAATTGCTTTATCAAAAGTATTATCCGACACACCCTGTTCTCTTGCCTCGGCAAGCGGTACGCAATGGCGAACATATGCCGATGTTTTGCAGCTTTTGGCGCAATTTACGGCAACACGCAAAAGCCATGCTTTCAGATGACTGCGGTCTTTGATTTTATGTTTGTTTTTAATTAATCTTATAAAAACTTCCTGACACACATCAAATGCATCAGCGCTATTTTTTGTTATGTTCAAAGCCACCCTGTAAATCGTATCGGAATATTCGTTTACGACAGCTGTAACAAAATCATCGTTGTTTAAATCATTCATTATTTCACCACCTTTGTATATAACACTTTTTAAATTATAAAAAGGTTGCAAAAATATTTTTATTTTAATGGGGATTTATTGAAAGTTGGGAAAATTATGATTTAACACAGTGTTTAAGGCAAATAATTTAAAAATTCAGGTCAAGCCTTTTTAAAGGCTTGACCAAATTTTTATAATTCTTACGAAATACTCTGCTAAACCGGCTTTGTCAATAAAAGTGTGTAAGTTTTTTAGAAATTAGATAATTGATGTTTTTGCACAAATTGGGTCACATCTATTTGCAACGCAAAAAAATACTGAAATTTGTTGAAAATTGTTGACATTTACGTATAATGAGTATATACTAATATGATTTAGATTAAGTAAAATCTATTTGGGCGGCTTGGGATAAAAGGAGATATTATGATTATGCACGATTTCAAGTATGTTCCAAAAGAAGAATGGAAACCGATTAGAGATGATCTTTTTGAAATTATCCACAGATTACAAAACGAAGTAAGAGATAATTTTACTTTTCAATATCATTTTGTGGGCAGTAGCAAACGAAATATGATAACTCGTGACCGAAAATCTAACGTGGGTTTTGACTTTGATGTAAATATTGAAGTGAATGACCCGGACGAAGATTATTCTGCCGAAGAAATACGAAAAATTCTTCATAAAGGTCTTGATAAAGTCACTAATCCCTATGGATATTCGATTTTCGGATATGATTACACCGAAGATTCCACCCGTGTTCTCACCATCAAAGTAAAAGATGGAGCCAACTCTTGTATATTGCATAGTTGTGACTTTTGTATTATATATGAGTGTAGCGATGGACGGCAACAATATATTCGCTATAACAAAAAACAACACAGTTATTCGTGGGAATATCAGCCCAAAGGGTATTATGCTCTACCTAACAAAATTGAGTGGGTTAAAAAACATAAACTGTGGCAACAAGTCAGAGATAATTACATAGATAAGAAGAATACAAACACTGACGATAATAAAAAGTCCAGATCAATTTTTGCTGAAACAATTCATCAAGTCTGTCTGCAAAATGGATATTATCGATAAAAAAACCGGAGGATAAGTTATTATGTATTGTAAAAATTGTGGTAGAACTGTAGATGATACTTCATCATATTGTAATAACTGTGGAGCACGGATTGATAATAAGCCAAATGCCGATGTTTCTGAAGATAATTCAAATTTGGGATTCGCTATCTTGGGATTTTTTATTCCGATTGTAGGTTTAATAATCTTTCTCATATACGAAGAAAAGAAACCCAAACGAGCTAAGTCAGCAGGCAAAGGTGCCTTGATTGGCTTTATTACTAAAATCGTTTTAGCTATCACTCTTGTAATTCTGTATGTCGTTTTTGCTGCTTCGCTTTTTAATAATATATCAAATGATATTGAATCTAATATACCTGCAATTGGTGATGTGTTTAGAGAAGAAACGACAGATAAAATTTTAGAAAAATATGTTGACGTTTCTTTTGGAGAATTCAAAGTAACTAATAATGGATACTATTCCGAAACCTCACTTGATATTACAGTAAAAAACAAAGCTGAAAAACAGTGCACCTATTACATAACAATTGAAGCAGTCGATGCAAACGGTGCAAGAATTGACACAGATATGATTTACGCTGATAGATTAGGTGCCGGACAAGAGATATATTTGAAAGCTTTTGAATACGTAGATCAAGAAAAATTAAATCAATTCAAAAACACAACCTTCAAGGTTTTAGAAATAAACAAATATGATTATTAATTTTTTCAAGGGAGGTGCTATATGGGAAAACATTTTTTGATTTCGAGGACGGAGATTTTGCTCACTCTATCTCTGACAATATGGCAATAGATTTTGACGGAGATTTATTGATGAGGACGGGAGATAATATGGCAATGGATATGGATTCAGGAGAATTACATATTATATCGGCACCCCCATAAAATTCTGTGTAAATAATAATCCTTCAAGCAATAACAAAACAGCAGATTGCGGCGTAATCAAGCCGGTATTCTGTCCTCAAATATTATCGATAACTGGCTCAAAATAATGTCCCAGTTTCGACATCTGTAACCGTCAAATAAAACACACCTTGACTCCGAAGGAAAGTGTCAAATTCAATAAATATTGCCTGAAAGCATATCAAGCACTTGTTTGTAGCCGTAATTCATTTTTCTGCGAAGCTCGCTGTCACTCATATTGTCGCTTTCGTCAAAGACATCAGATATGTAATACACAAAGGCTTCTGCGACAGGCTCGTTTTCACGACACAATTTTGCATATCTTTGCATTAAGTGATAATTGAAATCACAGTCTAAATCAATGCGGCTGTTTTTCTTATCGATAGAATCCTTTACAAACTTCATCATAAAGTCAATATTAGGAGTGCTTTTCTTCATCTTTGGTTGCCTCCATTTTTAAATTCTGCGGAACATTT
>ERZ791746.599-NODE-599-length-30737-cov-4.403201_pt1 | contig 30737 bp, 35 predicted proteins | sample MGYA00510038_ERZ791746 | MGnify/ENA primary metagenome ERZ791746 (study PRJEB30046, sample SAMN00792018) | human gut metagenome | study: EMG produced TPA metagenomics assembly of the A metagenome-wide association study of gut microbiota in type 2...
CATTCACTTCTACTATTGGAATAAACTCTAATATACAAAATAGCAATCAAACATAATCTCTTATATTTACATATATTATTATTCGTTATTTACTTATTGAAACATTGTTACCGCCCTTGTTCACGGTAACACTGTTCAGTTACGATTTATCTAGGCTTTTTCGAGTTTTTATAATAATCATGTAAGTGCTTAAGTATCGCTCTTTAGAAATAAATTATATTTTCTTAGACTTATATAATCTATCTGCATTGATACTATTGTCTGTTTCAACAATTATTTATGTAATTTTGATGTTAAAAATCAAATTATAGTATCAGGAAAAGGAATATCTAATGAAATGTTTTAAAAATCGCTATAACAATTTATCATATATAATTTTCACAATACTATCTTTGTTTTCAATAAGTTTGATTTTTAACAATAATATATGGTTTGATGAAGCTTATACACTGTCGCTAATTCAGCACAATTATTCCGAAGTAATTGAAATATTAAAATCGGATATGCATCCTCCTCTATACTTTATATCTCTGAAATTCTTCTGTGAGATTTTCGGTTATTCGATTTTAGTAACTAAAATTTTTTCGGTACTCGGTTACATTGCAACGCTTTTGCTTGGCTGTACCGTGGTTAAGAAGCATTTCGGTTCGGATACATCAGTGGTCTATATACTTACCATAGGAGCAATTCCTATGTCGCTATATTTCAGCGTTCAGCAAAGGTCATATGAGTGGTGTATATTTTTTGTTACGCTTTGCTTTATAGAGGCTCTGTTATTTATTAAAAGCTGTAAATACAGACATTGTATTATATTTGTTATTGCCGCCCTATTTGCCGCATATAATCACATTTATGCTCTTATAGCAGTCGGAATAATATTTGCATTTTTAAATATTTATATTTTCACTAAAAGCAAAAAACTGATAAAAGCAATAATCCTCTCCGATATTTCTATTATAATAGGGTATTTCCCTTGGATTTTTCCGCTTCTATATCAAACCGAGTCAGCTTCCGGCAGCTTTTGGCTTAAAAGCGTTGAACCACTTTCGATTATTGTGTTTATATCGGGAGTTGTAATTTCAGCAGTAATTCTCACTAAAAAAGGAAATCGCAAATTGCCGATAATATTTGCAATAATCAGTATTTTAAGTATTCAAATAATCGGTTTGATTGTTACAGCTTTTATTCGTCCGTTATACATAGCACGGTACAGCGTTGTAGTTTCAGGTATTTTTGCATTGTTAATTGCTTTTGGAACAAAGAACATAAAAGTAAAATTCAAAAAATCACTTTGCATATTACTTTGTGTGATAAACATTATTTGTGCTATCGCCACAGGAATGTTCGAATACAATTCATCAATGAACAAATTCTTTGACCGATTTGACAAAATTATTTCTCCGTCAAATACTTTTATATATTGCGACAGCTCATTTGGAATTATGTCTTATTATTTTCCCGAATACACACATATCTGCACCTACAGTGAGCCTTGGTTTGTGGCATTTGATAATGTAGAATGCATAGATAAAAACGAACTTTCCAATAAAATTCCGCCCAACGATACCGTTTGGTTTGTAAAGAATGAATTAACTAAAACACCCGAATATATACAAAGTAATTTTGATTTAGAGTTGGTTGATTCATTCAAATGTGATTTTAATACCTTTAATGTGTATTTGGCTAAAAAATAATATGTATTATATGTTCTTACCATCATACTTTTATAATGTTTTATTTTTTATTCTATATAGCAAACTACTCTTACCACCCTGTTCACGATAACGCTGTTCGGTTTCGATTAATCCGGCTTTTTTCAAATCTTTAATAGCTCTGCGGACTGTAGCAGGCGACAGCTTTATGTCGCCTGCTATTGTTTTTACAGAGGGGAAGCATTCACCGTTTTTATCGGCTCGGTCGTAGAGGTAGGTATAGACTGCTACGGCTCTGTGGGGTAAGTCCATTTGATACAGAAAAGTTAATCTACTCATTGCTGTTATCCTCCTGCGGCGGTCGCTCGGTTCTTATGACTACTTTTCTTTGCTTGTCTGCGTTCTGTTCAACGCTTGAATTTTCGGAACCTTCTGTTGGCTCGTCTTGCTGTTCTGAATTAATAGTATCTTCACTGCTGGTTTGGTCTGTATTTGGCGAGGTTTTAAGATTTTCATTTTTCTTCTTTTTCTCACCGCTTGCTTCATCAAATTCCGAATCAGTTGCTGGCTTTTCAAGATAGTGAGGACAGTATGTTTGGATTATGTTGTTGAACAATTCCGAACGGTTGGCATAGTGGACTTCACGGTTACCGTTTTCTTTAACCTCATACTTTTCTTCAAACTGAATACCCCATTTAAAAAATAACTTTAACTTGACTTTCATAGGATAAAAGCCTGTTTTCATAACAACAAAAGTACCCTTTGAAAGTGACTTCAATTCATCGGGGGTCATTAGAGGTCGCTCTATCATCTGCAAAGATTGGGATGGGTCGTTCTTGCTCCTACTTACAGAACCACTCATAACGGTACGACTGCCAAGGGCTTTTGATAACACTTCTGCACTTGTGCTGTTGGGAGCAAAGTCGCCGAATATTGTGAGCTGTGTATTGTCAATGATAACATCCGCACCCTCTTTGCCGTAATTCTTCTCCAACTGTGCAAAGGATTGAATGATTGGTACTATCTGCAAACGTCTTGAACGGGAAGCGGAGAACATCATCTCTGCGGAATCAATCTTTGGCAGAGTGCCGAACTCATCGCAGAAGAATACACAGCGGTTTTTCAATACACCGCCGTTTTCATCTGCTACTGAAAGAATTTCTCTGTAAAGCTGTTGAATAATCAAGCTTACCATGAAGAAAACATTGGGATTTTCTTCCGGCATTACAATGAAGATTGCACACTTTTCGTTGCAGAATCTTTCTGCATCAATCTCAGTATCAAAACACAAAAGCTGTTCAAGCTCGGAATCCAGAAAAGCATTCAGCCTTGACAGTGCGGTACTCATAACACTTGACATACTCTGTTCGGCTGTGTTTAGAGCCGCACCTGCGAACCATTTTGCTTTGTGGTCGTCAGGTAGATAGTCCATTAAAAGCTGAAACTGATTTTTGCCTTTCTGATTAGTAGGCGCAAGTAACTCTTGAATGATTTTAAATACAGAAACAATATGCCTTTCTTCAGGCTTACAAAATTCTGAAACAAGTAATATTGTTGCTGTGAGAAGCCCCTCTGCGGCATCATAAAAGTAAGCATTCTGTCCGAATGAAGCCGAATCCATTCCCGACAGAATAATTGTTTTTGAAATGATTTTTGCGTATTTTTCTGCTCTTGCTTTGTAAACAAGCTGTTCGGGTTCGGCTTTGTATAAATCCATATACTTGTTCACGAGATGCAGGAGATTGTTGCCGTGCGAGCGTGTGGGATTACGCAAGTCTATAACGGAAACTTTATAGCCGTAATACTTTCCAGCAATTGTTCCGTAGTTGCGAACAATGTCGCCTTTCGTGTCGCTGCATAAAAATGACATACCCGTTGCACAGGCATATTCAATGCACGGATAAAGCCAATATGCCGTTTTACCAACACCTGCCGCACCAATCATCAGAGCATGAACATCGCCTGTATCAACCATTACTGTTGTTCCCTTTTTTCTGTTCTTGCAACCGACAACTATACCTTGTTCAGTTGGTCTGCTGTCTGGATTATTTCTCCACTCGTTAGGCTGAAAATCAATTCGTTTGTATGTTTTTTTGACTTCCTTTTTAGTCGCCCAACGAGCTGTGCCGTGCTGGCCCTGTCCGACTGTTTTATTCTTTATTCGGTTGAGTGAATAGTGATTGCCAACCATTGAAATTATTATGAACAAGGCAAACATTGAGCCTGTCACTATAATCAAAGTTACAATGCCTGATGGCATATTCGTTCATCTCCTTTTTCTGAAAAAGTTAAATCCTCATTCCAATCTTTGTAAGTCGGAACGAGGATTTCGTTTTGAATATTCATTGTATTCAGTTTGTCGGCTATGCGTTTGTTTGCTGTCTGTCCCGCCTCATCATTATTGAAGCAGAGAAACACATTTTTGATGTTTGGATTATCTTTAAGACATTGAAAAAGCACCCTGTCCGAAACGGAACAGGATGCCGCATAACTGTGACTTTTCCAATTATCCTTATGCATACTTATGAACGATAGCATATCAATGGGAGCTTCAAATAAAAATATCTTGTTGCTTGTGCCGTGCCAGTGGAAGCTAAACTCCGGCTGACTGCCTGCAACATTTCCCTTGTAAGAATTACTTGTCACCGTTCCTCGCTTGTGTGCGTGTCGAGGTTTACCGCTTGAATCGTAACCGACAAAAACAGCATTGTGAAAATCCTCTGATTCATAAATCATTTTCTTTCGCACAAATTCAAAGAGCACATCCTTGTCAATACCACGAATCAACAGCAGATAAGAAAAAACTCTGATCATTCTGTTATTCCTCGGTGGCAGTTCAAAGGGTTTGTGTACTCTTTCTATGTGCGGTGAGGTTATGATTTGACCGCCGCAGTTATTCAAAAGCATTTCTACCGCTTCGGCATAATTCTTGTTGTAAAATCTGCGGACGAAGTCAACCGCATCACCGCCTTTCTGTTCATACTGATGATACCAGAGGTAACCTCTGATTGTTACCTTTTGCGAGCCGTCAAGCCATTCATATTCTGAACCTGATTTCTTGACTTTCTCGCCATGACTGATTAAAAAATTAGCAAGGTCGGTTCTCCTTGCCTGTTCTCGCTGTTCTTTTGTAAAATGAATGTAAGTTGATATTTTAATCACTTCCTTGTATATATTTTTCTTTTCTGCTGTAATATCTTATAGTGGGTAGTTCTTTCTCCTATCACTGTGACAGGTGGCACCTATCAACGATTGGGTGCAGTTACCTCTTGGCGGAAAATTTTTATTGACATTCAAATAACTATTGATTATAATAACATTAGGATATATTTATCCTATTTGCACATAATAATTCTGGAGGTGTTTTTATGAATGTAAACACAAAATCTCTTGTTTCAATCACAGAAGCAAATCAAAATTTTTCTAAGGTTGCAAGATTAGTTGATGAAAATGGTTCGGCAGTTATTCTGAAAAATAATGTTCCTCGTTACCTTATTGTTGAATTCAGTCAGGCAGAAAACGAACAGATTGCTGTTGATGAAGATGTTATGGATATTTCAAAAAGGCTGATTGCAAAAAATAAAAAAACCTATGAGGTTCTTGCAAAATGATAGTTTTATCTAAAACACAAATTCTTATGATGCACAAATCCTTGATTGAGGAAACAGGCGGACTTGATGGTATCAGAGATGAGAACTTGCTTGATTCTGCGATAAATGCACCTTTTCAAAAATTTGACTGCCAAGATTTATTTCCAACTGTACAACAAAAAGCTGCACGGCTTGGGTATGGAATCATAAAAAATCACGCTTTTGTTGACGGGAATAAACGCATTGGCACGCACACTATGCTTGTTTTTCTTGCACTAAACGGAATTGAACTTGACTACACACAAGAAGAACTTTACACAACAATACTGGATATAGCTGATGGCAAACTTGAACTTGCTGATTTGACAAAATGGATAATTAGACATCAAATATAGTGCAAATTGGCAAACGCAAACAAGAATTTATTATACGGTGAAAACAATATGAGATTTTTATTGATAATTGATATGCAGGAAGATTATATGGGCGAAAAAAGAAACAAGAAAAAATTTCCATATGATACTAAAAAACTCATAGATAATGTAAACCATAAAATCAATTCATATTCGAAAGAATACATAGTCTATATTAAAAATCAGTTTTTCTGGGAATCACCTAAAAGAGAAAAGTCACTATCAAAAGAGATGAATGTGGTTTCCAAACAGATTTTTACAAAGAGAAATCCCAATGCTTTTAAAAATATTCAATTTGCTAATTTCCTAAAGGAAAAGAATGTAACAGAACTCGAAATTATAGGCATTGATGGTAATTATTGTGTAAGAGCAACAGCAATTGCGGCTTCCAAGACTGGGTATGAAGTGTTTTTAGATGAAACCTGCATTGGAATTTCTAACGCTAAAAAGTATGAAAAGTCTAAATTAAAAACGAAAAGTGTTGGAATAAAATTTTTATAGATTACATTTTCAAACCCTGAGCCTGCTTTTTATCATTAATCTTCTGCTGTAATTTTTTATCTGTCCTCTGTACTTTCTGCCTTTCTTCAAATCTTAATTGATTTTGAATTATGTTACAGAGATAGCGCAGTAGATAAAGAGAAGAAACTGCAACGCTGTTTCGGTTGGTTTTAATTGAATAATGAGGATACAGAACACCTCTGCTTGAATCAAAAACTGATTCGGCAGAGGTGTTTTCTTCATATTCCAAGAGGTTTGAAACAGGTTCTTCGTCTGTATTCTCACTTTTCTCAATTTCATCCTCGGTGATATTCAATTTCATAGCTTCCTTGATTATTGCATTCTTGATTGATTTAAATTCCTTGTTGTCCACGATCGGAATTCTTTGCGGCATCTCGTCCGTATAGGTTCGTATTGCGTTTTCTTTTTGCTCGTACCACAGGTCATACAGTTTTTTAATTCTGTCATCACTCGCCAGTTCTTCAACGATAGAATCAACCAACGCCTTTACATCGGGCTTTAAATAACCATAAACCTTTTTGCCTTTCGTTTTTGAAAGCCTATCTGCAAGTTTCAACAGCTTATTCTGAATTGACGCGCTGATATATATTTCAGAGTTGATTTTTGAAACTAAATCCTCTACAATGTCACGAGCCTCAGCACGGAGCTTATCTCTGTGTTCGCTCTGCCTTTCATATATGCACAATAAATCTTGCTGAAAAATATCTTTTGCAAATGATGAACGGAGATTTTCAACTCCCTTTTGTGTGAGATAGCCTTCGTTCTCAACAGTTGAATATGCAATCAAATGCACGTGAGGGTGGTGGGATTCGTTGTGAAACGCTGCATACCAACGAAGATTTTGCATTGGGATTTTAAGATTTTTAGCAAGTGCTTCTGTCTGTGTGCGGAGCATATCCCGCCAGCGAGCTCCGGTATTAAAGCCAAGCCGTTGTGCATCTTCTCTGCGAATAGAAATTATCGCAGTCCAGATATTTCCCTTGTGTTTGTCAAGTTCTTCCGTTAATTTACTCAACTGAACCTGCACACCGTCGTCGGTAAACAGACCGTGTGAGCCGAATCTTTCAGCACGGGGGCGTGTAGCGATGTATTCCGCATAAGCTTTTATGCCTGAAATTTCGTAGGCGTAATCTTCCATAACTCTTGAGATAAAATCAGATGCCGAGCCTTGATTTTGCTTTTCAAGGTAATCAGCGTACTCAAACATATCCTTGCTGTCGGGAAAATCTTTTATAATTTTTTCAATTAAATGCTTCTGTTTTTCTGTTGCAGAAGCAAACTTTTGCGAGCTGTCAATCTTCTCAACTCCCTCACGGGTGGCAATATATTTTGCATAACCGCCTGCACTAACTTTACGGTTCGGCTTGAGATATTTAAACTTTGTAACTAACTTTGCCACATATAATTATCCTTTCTGCCAATTGTATGCATCATCAAAGGAAAACGAACCGTTGAGCCGTTTGACTTCCTTGACGCACTCGCCACGAAGCTTTGTAAGTGTCAGTTTGTCTATATCCTGTGATGAAGCAATAATATTCATTGTCATAGCCAGCTCTACGTCTAATTTAAAAATCAGTCTGCTCATTCGGTTGTCGCTCTCAGCGACTATAGACTTCAATGTAGAGGTAACCACATTGGGAAGATACTCGCTGTTGTCGTTTGACGAGAGATAGCCAACATAGAAAATGATTGCTTTTTCAATAAATTCACTGCGACTGGAGCAGTTATCATCTTTGTATATGTTCTCAACCATATCAATCGTTGATTCCTTTATCCAGAGTGCGAATTTCCGTTTTACTTCTTTTCTGTTATCCGTTTCATTCAAGTGCAAAACCTCCTTTTTGTTACAACCCATAGTTGCAATTCCTTGAATTTTGGCATTTTATTCGGCTAATCGGGCAGTTAAACCCACAAGTACAACCCCAAGGCTGAAAATTAACCCCTAGGAATTTTTGAGGCTGAAAAGTGCGAAAAATCGCATGGCAGTCGGCGTTGCCGTCTGCCGTAAACCGACACGAGGGAGCGACTGCAACCCCGTGTCTTTCTCCTGCTTAAATACCTACCCTTGAAAAACTGCCCGAATTGCCGTAACTCTGATTTTTCACACCTTGCCACAAACCGCACAATTTCGGCTTTTATTCGATTTCGGATACTTTCCCGACTTCTCCTTTAAAAGCCGACACAGGGCGAGTGTAGCGAGAATATAGCCGTTATTCTGACTTTATTGATTTGCCGTTTATTACTTCAAAATTGCACTGGGTATATGACAGTCCGTACTCCTTGACTTCACGGTTCAGAATATCGAACATTGACTGCTCAATACTGCGAGGGGATAACTTGATTTCATCACTCAAAGTATCATAACAAATCCATTCCTTACTCTCGGGTGTATCCTTAACGAGAATGTCAAAGCCGAGAAGCATTTTATCGGGAGTAGGAAATACAACAGCGTTGATTTTTACACAGCCGACTGTGAGTGAAGCAAAAAGAGTGTCGTGCTTTTCCTTTGGATTTTCGGAAAGTATTTTCTTAACTTCGTTCACCGACAAATACATTTTGAAAATATATTTATCAACCAGTTGCTTTCTCATTTTCTTTCTCTCGTTCATAAACTCATACCGCCAATCTCATTTGTAAAATCTTTTCCGTCATCATCAGGTGAATCAAACAGATTGTTCTGTTCAAGGTTTTCGTAGAACTTTTCTGCGCTGTCATTTACGGCTTCGTTTAATACTTTTAAATCAAAACCGCAGTCCTTGTATCCCTGCGATACTGTATCGTAGTAGCTTGCGCTGGGCAATCCGAACTGCTGTTGCAGGTTCATAATATAAACCATTGCAGTAAATTCTAATCCGTTATTCATCCGAACAGGCAAGTTCTGCTTGAAGTAGTGAGAGGGATAACCCTCGTAGCGGTCAAGCAGTTTTTCATCTCTCGGCTGAAGCTCCCATAGTGCAACGGGAACGGACTTGCCAATGCAAGGTGCGATTGTTGCATAGGAACAGTGAGGCATACCCTTGAACTGCAATTCATAATTTTCTACTACGCCCTTTCCGACAAGCTTTGCTGTGGGGCAACGGTATTTCATCTGTTTAAGATTGAGGTTACTGCCGTAGGCAATGTATAATTTTTTACTCATAATAGATTTCTCTCCTTACATACTCATAACAAAACCCGAATCCTCATTCTGCTCATTTGCAGTTTCCGATTCAGGTTCGTTGATATTTATATTTTCGTTTGTATTATTAAGTTCTGCGGCTCGTTTTTGAGCAAGCCTTTCCTTTTGCTTTTCAGCCTGTGCAGGATCCTTCCACGCAATGTTGCCCTCAAGATTTTTCAGCAGATGATGACGAGCCGTCTTAAACTCGTCACCTATCAAACCTAATCTTAAAAGCCAGGTTCTGAAAGTGTACTTTTCATTATCCGACTGAGTTTTAGCGTGTCTTGCTGACTTCTGAATTAAAGCCTGATGACTGATTGCAAGGCACAGCTGAATCGCTGATTTTACCTCGCCTGCGTGTAAGGTGGAATTGAAAAGACGAAATTCAATCGTTCCCTTATAGAACACGCTGTGAAGGTTCAGTGCGTGGTAGCGAGTATCATCATAATGTCTGTAGCTGTAGTCCTCGCCGTCATACCACATTGACTTTATCTGTTCCATTGACATCGGAGGACGGTTATTGATTTCATCAAGAAAGCGTGTGTCCATCTTCTGACAGTAATGCTCCCTTGACACATTCACTTTCAATGCCTTGTAGAGCAAGTCCTCTTTAGCCGCCATAATATTTACGATATTGCGAAGTGTTTTCGGTGTGTGTCTTGACGCATCTATATGGCAATGCAAACCACAGCTTGAGTTGACTCTCGCTCCTGCGCCACGAAGCTTTCTGACTAACTCCTGTATGGTTTCTATATCATCATAGTTACAAATCGGTGTGACAAACTCCACCGAATACAGAGAGCTTGCATTCTGTCCCGAACGGTTTTCACAACGAACGCTTGCATCACGCATAATCTTCCACATCCTACCGTAATTGTCACGAACAGAATACGCATCATAGCAACCGCCGACATGAGTTGCTTCTGTATGAAAATAACCGGCTATCACTTTCGCCGCAGTACTGCGAGTGATGCCGGTCATTTCTATTTCTATTCCAAAATTCTGATTTTTCAAGTTACCACCTCGGTATTTTCTTCCTGTGGCTTTGGCTTTTTAGGCTTGGGCGGTTTTGTCTGCAATCCTTTCATATCAATAAACTCCCTGACATTTGCAGGAACATATTTTGCATACAGAGAGTCCACAGATTTTTCAAGCTCTTCCTTGAAATCCAAATCACGCTGTGACATATACAGCCTGATTGCATTCAGCTTTTCATCATCGTACATAATGCTTACGCTTGTTTTTTTCATAAAAAATCACCTCGTTATTTCTTATTGCTTTGATTTACATATTTGATATTGGGTATCTTCAGCCACTTTGTCCAACCTCGCCCTGAAAGTTGTGTTTTGACAACTCCGTAGGCTGTGCCTTGTGCTTCAATAACTTCACCGTTGCCGATATACACTCCGATGTGTCCGTCCATCCAGACAGCAAGCCCGGGTGTTTCCGGCATACTTGAAATCGGACCACTTTCTGTAACATTGTTCCAAATAGAATTTGCACCGCAATCCGTAAACCCGTTTGAACCTGCTACAATTTCTCCGCTGTCAGAGTTGTACCAAGCATATGATTTTATCAAACCTATGCAATCACAAACTCTCTTGCCGAGCCACTTTTCACCGACCAGTCGCATTTCACCGCCTGCCTCGTTGTTGCCGGGATACAGACTTGCCTGTTGGTTGAGATATTGCTTGGTGCAGACCTGACCGTAACCGCCGTAAACATAACCCCAGCCGTTTTTGTATGCGTTCTCGCACCACTTGACAAGGTCAAGATTATTCTTCGTGGTCTTGTCGGAAAAGCCTGCGGTGCTGATTTCCACACCCTTGATTGATTGCATCATCTTTTGGAACTCGTCATACTTTATCTCCGTTCCGAATTTCTGATTGACGGCTTTTATCAAATCCTCATCGGACTGATTCTTTTTGAAACAAGATACAAAGTTTTTTACAAAGTCCTTATCCTCTGATTTATCGGACAAAGAAAACAGATAGATAACCTCTGCCTGCGTGTTATAGTCGGACAGTTTTTTGCTTTTGAGTTGATTTTCAACCTCCGTCATCGTATCGTTGATAAGCTGTAGATTTTCCATCTGCTCTGCTGAGATATTTTCTTGTATGGACTTACCCAGCTTGTCTGTATCAACATTCATACTGCCGCCCCAAACTGACACAACAGCAATAATCGGCATAACCACAATTATGATTATGCCGATAACTATACCGCCTATTGTTTTTATCACCTTTTTATCTGTGAGCAGAGCAACTGCTATTTTCTTTAGTGCCGCACCTATGGTAGCACTCATTGAAACTCACCTCCGCAAATAAAACTCCAATTGACCTTCATTATGAAAATCAATTGGAGTTTATTCTTTTTATTCAACTTTAAAGCTAATCGGCAGACTAGGAATATCTGAACTCTTCATGAAAATAATTTGAATAGTATTTTTATAGCAAGAAACATTGAACGAATAAGATTGGTGAAACTTGTATCACAAAACGCCTTTTTCTGTAAAAAAATCCATCAGACGATTGTTAAACACTCGCTTGATATCCCTCAATGCTGAAAGAGACGAATAATCAAAGGCATATAGCTTCTTTTTTTCGACTTCAGTCATTGTAATCTTTGCAAAATGTTCAGAATACTTGGATTTTGCCTTCTCCAACAGCAAGTCCAGAAATGCTGTTTTCTCTGCCATTGTAGGCTCCTCAAATTCGCACACTAAATCAAAGCGTGTCTGTAGTTCAGGAGGAATGGCTTTTTTGTATTCTGCTTCGCTAAGAAGGTTTGAAGTAAAGATAATAACATATCCATCTAAGTCATACTCTCTTGCCATAGAATCTGTAAAACGGCCCTCTTCCAGCAATTCCAAAAAGAAAGAAAAGACCGGGCGAGTAGTTTTTTCAAATTCATCGCACAGCAATACACCCACTTTACTCTTTTGAATTTTTTCACTTAATTCTCCGTGATTACAACCAACATAACCTGCTGGACTGCCAATCAAACTATTCAACGCATCCTGACTACTGTAATTCTGAAAATTGATTTTCGCCAAATAGCAGTCATTTTGGAGCCCACTTGCAATTAACCTTGCGACCTCAGTTTTCCCAATGCCAGATGCACCGAATAGAAAAATTGAAAGAACTTTTTGTTCCTTTGCTTTGTTTAAAGAAATAAAATTCTTTAGGACATACCGTAGTTTCTCTTTGAAAAAACTATGACCAATTAAATTATGATTGAATGTACCAATGAAGGTGTCGAATGAAGTACCACTCAAGTCTGTAATTTTTGTGAGTTCACTTATCTCAGGTTCTTCCTCACCTAAACCAGATAAATTGGGAAGCAACTTGCAAACAGGCTCCTGCCCATCAAAAAATAGCGGAAAATATTTTAACAGCGTATCAACTTGTATAGTTTGTGCAATCACCTTAACATTCGGCAAGTTACTTAAAAACTGTTCCAGGGCATATATCAGAGTCTTATTATCCTCTATCGCATAGGAAACAGAAGTCAAGTCCATCAACGCCAAATCAGACGATTTATTGAATTGTTCAAATTCTTTTCTCAATTCTCCGTTTGCCCTAGAAAAGGTTGCGATGGGTATGTTATGTTCTGAAGAATACTGAATAATCCGATCCAGATCTGCAGAGTTATTATACTTATAAACCTTTTGCCTCGGATATTGTTTGAAGTGGGACAATATTTCCTGCTTAGAACTCTCTGATTCTTCAGAGAAATAACTGTCGGTATCTAATATGAGAAAAGGTAACAGCTCAAGAGCACTTTCAGCTATTATTTCTTCAGCAATGATAACGGTATCTTCTGTTATTCCTTCAAAATTAATATACACTGCTTGAATGTTGTTTTTGTTGGATTGTAAGTGATAAATCAACGCAGATATGTCAATGCAGATTTCGGGGCAAGTATCTATCATTTCTTTTGTTTCAACAAACTTAAAAGTAAATACTTCTCTATCTTCTTGGATTTTCCTCAATTCTTCAAGACTGCGGTAAGTAAACAAGGTATGATGATCCATAGTTATTTCCTCCGAAGTTTGCTGAGCCAAATACCAAGGCGATTCCACCAATGAAGTTTTGGAGCAGGGAGTTCTTCCAGTTTAAAAGTCACATCTTGAATTATTGCAAGAGTATCAACAAAATGATAGTCATCGTCACTCTTTTTGGTCTCTATGTCATGTGGTGCAGATTTTGTGTTGCTTTTAATTATTTTGCTGGCAGTTGCATCCTGCCTTTCCTTACGAGCACCTGCTTCTTGAAAATAAGTGAATGTATTTGAAGTAATAAATTCTTCGCCTACGATGCCTTTATAGATGCCAACAATAGAAACATGACCAATAAGCAAATCATTGATATTATACTTGTTCTCGAACTCCGATTGAATTTCCATAGGGATTTTTATGATGATTTCAGAAACAGGTTCTTTCATACTTTCATCATATACCAGTCCTTTCAAAATATAGGCATAGTCTTGCAACATCGAACTGACCAGATTATTTATCTCCATACCCTCTACCCGCATACCCTTCAATGCGTCACGGCGTAGAATAAGAAATTGTCTCAAGCTTTCTTCGTTCAGCAACTCTAATTTGACACGATCTACTTTTACAAGATCACCCTCTGATGAACTATCCAATACGGGCGCAGACGCACATTGATCAATGATTCTGCGCAAAAGGATAGATTTGGTCGTCTTTACATCTAAACTTTCTACTACTTTGGAAGAAGAAGTGGTAGTTTCCCTTGCATCCGAAGAAATTGAAGCCTTAATCCCGTCCAGAAATTGTTTTGTACCTTGTGCTGAGATAGATGATGTAAAGCCATACTGCGCTTCAAAACTACTTGATTTATCGGTTTCAATTTTAGTGAGAATAACATTGTTGATCATCATAGCAATCTCATATACCTTACTGAAATTCAGATAGTAGATATTAAAATCACGCGATTTCTTTTTCTCAGTTGTATCCAAATGGGTTACCTCCTATATTTATAATTTGTGTATCAACGATACCCAATGTTCATCCGCCATATCATCGACAAATTCCAGTTTATGAATCATCTATTTTGAGACTATTGTATCACTCATAAATAAAAATGTCTATAAATATTTATCGCCCACCTGAACTGCCGAAAATTTCGGCTTTGTATTCGGGTGCCTGAACGAGAAGCAAATAGCGTTCATTACCGCACCTATACAGACAAGTGCCACGCTCACTGAATTTAATTAATGCATACTCGTTTGGCTCTACCATTAGCGCATCTTCAAAGTCCTTTGGGTTAATATTTCCGGGGTAAAACAGGAAATGATGAGTAGGAATTGAAAACAGCGGCTTGGTATATTCCTTGACATTTTGAATCAGAAAATCCTCAATGTTTTGACTGGCTAAAATCACTGCTGAGTCCTTTTTGCGGACACGCTTCATTGCGTTTCTGATATACTCAATGGCTGTTAAATTTGAAAGGAACAAATATAGCTCGTCTATTGATGCAACGGTGTTTCCCTCTCCGAGGAGCTTGTTAGACATATAGGAAAGGATATTAAATAACATTGCGTCTTTGAGCCTTTTATTAGTGTCAAGCAAACCCTTAACCCCGAAGCACAGGAATTTGTCATCGGTGATATTCGTGTGACCGTTGAAATACTTTGATTCTGAACCGACACACATTGAATGAATACCCAGACAAACCTCCTGCAGAATTTCTTCGGTGTAGAGATACTTTCGCTTGTGATCGTAGGTCATATATTCTTCTTCGCACAAGTCATAGAAATCAGACATAACAGGAAAGTCAGTAGGCTTTTTTGTTCTGTAATCGGTTTCGTCTGTAATCCCGAATCGTGCATACAGCTTCATAAGCAGGATTTCGATTGTATCAAGCTGTGCGTCCGTAAAATCCTTGTAGGTTCTAAAAAAGTCTTTCAAAAACGCAATATGCTGTGATAATCGGGTTACCTTGTTGAATGCAGGCGGTGCGTCTTTGTCAAGCTCGTCCTGACCGTCATTCCACGCTTTTGGCTCTAACGGATTTATCTTGTATTTGCCCGACATAAAATCAATATAGCAACCGCCGAGGGCATTTGTCAAATCTTCATACTCCGCTTCAGGATCAAGGCATAAGATTTTCTTTCCGCTTTCACGAATATTTGTAAGGATAAGTTTCAATAAATACGATTTACCCTGACCTGAGTTTCCGAGAATAAGAATGTTACTCGTTGTCTTATCCTCTGTTCGTCTGTCGAAATCAACGAGAATATTAGTGCCGTACTTATCTCTGCCGATATACAAACCGTTTGGATCTGTCTTACCACTGAAATTAAACGGAAACAGATTTGCAACAGATGAAGCAGGCAACACTCTTTCATACAAAAGTCCGAATTGATTTGAACCTATGGGGTTCACCGACAAGAAGCCTTCTTTCTGCCTTAGCGTTAATCTATCCACTTCAATCTTGGAGCGTGTCAGCTCCATTGCAATATCGGTTTGCAACTCCTTCAATTTCTGCTTACTCTTGGCTTTAAGCTCTATGAACACAGAACAATGCAATAACGGTTCTTTGTTTTTTCGTAAGTTCGCCATCAGCGTGACAACATCCTGCAAGTTGCCCTGTGCTTCAATGGTTTCATTTACATCGTTACCGCTTGATTTGAGCTTATTTTTGCGTGTTGCGTTCTGTATGATTTTACGCTGTTCCATACTCTCCACAAGTCTGTGATAGATGCGGAGAGTTACTCCGTTTCTGTCTGCAAGCTGTGATAATATTGCCTGTTCTTCCGTACTCGGCGGATATTCTCTGACTGCCCACACACTGCGGTATGAGTCGCCGACAATGTAATAATCGGTGAAAAATTTTATTGTTGACGGCAAAATCATATCAAAAAAATCTTTGGTATATATTTCTTCTGCCTGCTCGGGTGTGAGCACTTTTGGTTTTCTTTTTAATAGTCCCATATCTTAAACCTCCCTTTAATTTCGGACTGCCAACACAAGTATTCGGTCATCCTGATTGTAGCCGTAACAGGTTGAAAGCGTTAGAATCTGCTGACCGTAAACAGGTGTAATTTCTGTGTTATACAGAGATTTTGATTTTGCATAACTTACCCATTTTTCATAGGTTTTGTCCAAATCTGTTGTTAAAAATTTGTACCAATCATCATCGGATTTTACCCTCATAGCAGAAAAGACGGAGTAAGCAAATGCCCCGTCTTTCGTTTCAAGCACAACTGTCGGATGCTCTGTAAAGTAAGAATTGTCAGTATAGTTGCAGAGGTCTGCAAACATTGTGCCATTGTTCATATGGTGTCCGTAGATTATGAGATTGGTACTGTCGACTGAACACCTTGCATCAAGGAACGGTGTACCGCTATAGCTATACTCTCCGTAAAAGTTTTTGTTCAGATACTTCTGCGGATTGCTTGGTGTGTGCATAACAGGATAATTGATATTTGTTCCTGCTATGCTTATCCAGCCGAAGCATTCAGAATTCATTGAAACGAGTTCTGATATTGAATGAGGTTCATAATAGGTTGTGTAATATACAGGTTGTTCATCTTGAACATCATTACCACAATCACTGACTTTTAACAGATTTGGCTTCCTTATCGTTTCTGTTTCAGTATCTGTATTCGTTGTTTCCTCAGTAACAATTTCTGCAAGCTGTCTGAATTCTTCCTTTTCCTTGTTTTCGGTGTATATCCGTGAAAATATTGAAATCAGACAGACAATTATAATTACAGAAAATATGCCTATCACAATTCCCATTTGGATTTTCCCTTTATACTTCTTCATTTTCCACCTCCGAAATATACTGCTCGCCGTCATAGTCGGGTATTAAATCGCCGTTCATACTTGCTTCAAAGTAGATTGCAAGAAACCGCTTGATGTCTGCTTTCTTCATTCTTGTAACCTCAAATCCCTGATCGGATATGATTTTTTCAACCCTGTTTGCTTTCTGCAAAACATTTTCTAATTTTGAAGATTTACACCTTGCAATGAACAGAAACTGCCTTGCAGTTGAGGTTTCGGTCTGAATACTGTCGAGAAAATTCAAATCCTTATTCAGAATTTTTCTGACCTTTTCATTCTGTTCAGTTTCAATCCTGCCTTTGATATAACTTTTATTTGTATCGAAACACTCGCAGGAATCGGTACAGGTGATTTCAATATCCGGCACAGCAGAAAGTACCATCATCAGGTGACGCACCTTAATTTCAATATTTGTGTGCGACAGAACAGAAATATTTGTCGGCTGAACCATATAGAAAATCATCTCTTCCTTGCCGACCTTCAAGCCGTTTTTCGTAAAGGTTTTTATGCTCAGCAAGTCCTGAACCGATTTGCCTTTTCGTTTTTGCTTTTTCACTTTTTCTCCCTCCAATAAAAAATTTGTTGTGTTGATATAAAATACTTCACAGCATAGCGGATAAAATCAAGAATTGTTGTATCTTCAAGTCGTATTGACAAAAAGCCGAAGCAGAGTGTTACTACAAGCGGTACTATTATCCTCGTCTGTGCAAGTATCAGGATTGATAATAAAAGCGCTATGCTCATTATTGCAAAATCCCGCAAGCTCCACAACCACAGGTTGGCGGTAGCTTTGAGATTCTGTGGATATAGATAAGTTGTCATAATCTTTAAATTCCTTTCATTCATTTAGCCGCCCTCGCAACACTTCTCGTCAGATTAACGGCAGTTGTAGTTGCGTGAACAATGCTTGTCATATTCACCTTAACACTTGAATCCAGTCCGAACTGCTGGGCAATTCTCGGAACTTCGTTTGATGCAAGCATTATTCCAAGTCCCAAAAGCATATTGCCGGGGAAGGTCAACAAACCGAGGAACAGCAGAGTTGTCTGCATAAATGCGGTCAGGCATAGTGCCGCTATCTGTTTCATCCACTGATTGAAGCCGTCCTGATATCCTCTCGGAACGCTGAACATATACAACGCACCTACCGCCATCTGAATGAGCAAAATTCCGCCACGCTTTATGTTAGCGAAGAAGATCTTTATTACGCAGTAGGCAAAGGCTATCAAGCATAACAGATTCAGCAAGCCGAATGTTGTCTGGTTTGCGACTGCAAAACTTCCCTCCAACACACTTGTGCTTTGTCCGGCTAAATCAATACTTTGCTGTCCTGCCATTATGGATGACAAATCCTTTGAGAATGTGTTTTGCAGGCTGATGCAAAATTTGTACAGTTCCACAGGTACAACTCCGAACAGCGAACAGGCAAAAAAACCTTTAAGCACATTAATGGCTGTTGTTTTGATATTCGCTCTGCCGTTCTGATATTCTATTGCTACATCAAACACGGCAACGACCGTTCCTGCGACGAACAATGCCCAGCCGAAAAGCGTAAACAGGTTTATTGTCGCCTGCACCCATTCAAGGTCGAAAACATCTGCGCCCATATTTCCCATCATCGTGAAGAAATCTGCAACAGCGTTGTAAATTGTTTCGTAGAACCACTGTAACATTGTGTTCCATATAGCGTTAGAAATTTGTTCACCGAGGTAATCAAACACACCGCCTATGGCACTGCCGATTCCGCCGATGAAATCTCCTAACCAATCAAAAATATAAATCACCTCGCAAAAGGCTGTTATGACTCAACACAACAGCCTTGTTTTTATTGTTATCAGAGAACCGTCCAGATGTATAGCGGTGCAGTCAGCGAGAACACAAGACAGCCGAAAAGAATTGCAGGAGCGGTAAACTCAAATTGTCCGTGCTTTCGGTAGTCCATATACGCCGTTGCAAGTTTAACAAAGAAAAGTATAGCAAGAATCATATCAACAGCAGGAAAGACAACATTATTTACAACATTTTTAATCTGTGTTTGTGCAGAGTTCCATGTGCTTTCGATTGCTGATGACACATCGCCTGCGGCAAAGACTGTTACTGCCGATATTCCGATCATGAACAATATTACAGATATTCCTGCTATCCACTTCAATAACTTAATTTTTCTTGAATTTATCATTTTTTACCTCCGATTTTCTTAAATCATTCTCCGATATATATCTGACTTTGATGTTCAGCTTTTCGGCAAAGCGAATCTCTGTTTTCATGCCCTCGGTTATTTCATCACCGAAAACCCAGACCGCATCACACACCCAAATCATTGAAAGTCCGGCAAGCATACCAAGGTTTCTTTCTTCTTTGTTGTCATCATTCAAAATCAGCGCATAAAAATGCGGTATGAACGGAGCCATACCGCACTCTAACGCATATCGGGCATATCGTTTTGCATTTTCAATGTTTGCAGATACATTCCCGCCCAAAGGCGAACAGATATACACCCTGTGCATCAATCGTCATCCTCATCTTTCTTCTTGAGTTTGATGATAACTACAGAAACAAAACCGCCAAGCGCAACTGCACCTAAACCAATCCAGAAACCGAGATTTGAATTGTCGCCTGTCTGCGGTTTTTCGGGTTCAGGCTGCGGATGAATTGTTACAGTCTGATTCTTGTCATCAATATCAGCGTGAACAGCAATTTCCGTTTCATCTCGGTAGAGAGTTTCAAACACAACAATTTCTGTATCTTTGGTAATTACAGAACCGTCAAAAGTGAAGGATACAGTTACTTCGCCGTCTGCTGTTTCGGGTGCGAATGTTACTTCGGAACGGATTTCCTCTCCGTCAACAAGAAATGCCTTGCCTGTTGCTTTATCCATAAGCACACCGCTGATTGTGTATTCCTTTCCGACAGTCAGATTTTTGTAAGAAACCACATCATCAATAGTAATATCTCCGTTAGCTGTGAATTCCTTTTTGCCGCCAATACTTGCCTTTGTTCCGATTTTCGGGATTTTTACAGTTACGGTCTGACCTTCGTCCTCAATATCTGCGTGAACGGCAAGCTCTTTATCCTCGCTGTAAAGGCTTTCAAAAACAACAATGTCTGTATCTTTCTTGATATATCTTGCGTCAAAGGTGAATTCTACTGTTACACTGCCTGATGGTTCATCAGGTGTTAATGTGTTTTCTGAACGGATTTCTTTTTCATCAATTAACAGAGGTTCGCCTGTTGCCTTATCCATTAACACACCCTTAACCGTGTACTCCTTGCCGGGGACAAGATGCTTGTACTCTACAACATCTTCAAGGGTGAACACTTCTGTTGCGCCCACTTCCTTTTTGCCGTCAATAGTTGCAGTTGTTCCGAGTTCAGGTATTTTATCGTTCTCAACTGTGATTTCGATAATTTCCTTGTTTTCAGAAATTGTTACGGTATAGTTTTCTTCATTATGGAGATAACCCTCGGCAGGCTTTAATTCACGGACAATATATTCACCGTAGGGAACATCGGTAAATTCAAAAATACCTTCATCATTTGATTCGGCTATAAGGATTGCAGTTTCTTCTGTGAATTCGGTTTCATTATTACTGAACAATCCGAATAATGCGCCTGCGATATTTTCGCCTGTTTCACGGTCAATCTTCAAACCTTTGATTGTGCCGTAAATAATGTCGTTAGTGATTGGATCACCGTAATTAACCGAGATATGAACAGTCGCCGTATTCTGTCCTGCATACTCAAATACGAAAGGATATTTTTTATCGGAAAGAATATAGTGGTTATCAGTGCTGATTTCCTTAACATAATATTTTCCGATTGGAAGGTCGGTTGTGAAAGTCGCTTTGCCTTTTTCATCACAAGAGATAATTTCAAGAAGTCCGTTCTTGGGAATAACTGTTCCGTTTGCGGCTTTCAAATCTTCATCAGCGTAAAGTCCGAATGAAACATTCAGAATTTCGTCATTATTGCCGATATTGAATTTCTCGTTACGTTCAAGAATTTTTGTAAGGTCGATTTCAACCTTTTGTCTGTCGTTTGTAAATGATGTTGAGGTGTTGGTCACCTTTTCATTCTGTCCTGCATAGGTGAGCTCGATATGATTTACAGTCCTGTTCAGAACAGTTCCGTAAGGAGCTGTTTTTTCTACAACACGATATTTGCCGAGGTAAAGTTGTTTGCTTGTAGCTGTGCCTTTCGAATTTGTTTTCAGAGTTGCGACAAGCTCGTCTTTCGTTGCTCTTACTGTTCCGTCAGGCGTTGTAATGTCCTCATCTGCATAAATTTCAAACACCGCACTCGACAAACCGTTTACAGAATATTCAGGCTGATAGATAGTCGGAAGTGCAACATCATTTCCGTTTTCATCAGTATATCCGCCGCCGACTGCAGTTACATTCGAGAAAATCTCGCCTGTTTTTTCTACGGTAATTGTGCCTTTCTGCGGAGTATTTTTCTTCTCGGTTTTTACGATTGTAACGCCGTTTTCTTCACTTGTGTTTTCTGCTGTAATATCAAAGTAAATCGGTGTTGAATCAAGCACATATCCGTAAGGAGCCTGCACTTCAACGACTGAATAACCCTTGCCGTAGGGCAGAGTTTCGGGTGTGATGAGATAACCCTCGCTGTTCGTGTAGAAGGTATCAATGGTTGTAATCTCGGGATAGGTGTAGGTCATAGTCACGAGCTTACCGTCAGGATCATAAATCTGAAAGCCTGCGCCTGCATACGGAATCTGTTTGCCTGTTTCGCTGTCAACCTTTACTATCTTTACATAGCTTTCAAGGCTTGCGTTGTTAATAAGATACTTGTAAGTCTTATTATTTTCAGAAACGAAAACATCAAAGTCAGAAATGAACTCTGTGCCGTTCCAGCCTTTGGTCTGATGAACGGTATATGTGCCATAGGGCAAATCCTTTGTTTCTGCAAAGCCGTATTCATCACATACAAGAGTATCTCTTTCTGTTTCCTTTGCTTTTGCATAGTTTCCCGATGATTTCAGATACACCTGAAATTCTGCACCTTTTTCGGGAGTTTCAATTTTTGTACTGCCGTCATCTGTATGCTTGATGATAGAGATTTTTCCCTTTAAAATATCCTCGGTTACGCCCATTGAAATGCTGTTATTTTCAATGGTGTATTTCTTTGCTTCTGCACCGATGTGATATTCGGTTTCGTCAAGCAGATAACCCTCGCTCGGTTCAATTTCTTTCAGAGTCCACTTATTTCCGCATACATAGTATGAAGTTGTAAAACTGCCGTTTTTGTCAGTTGTATATTTATCTATGAGCTTACCATCGTTGTAGATGCCGTAAACTGCGCCTGAGAGTGTTGCGTCACCCTGTGCAGACTTTGTTTCAGCGTCTGTTTTTGTAACAGTAAGATTCCACTTTTTCAAAACATTGTCAAATGACCTCTGTGTTACTTTGTTCCATTCAATAGAAGCAGTCTGATTTTTGGGAACAACATATCTGTAAGCAGTATCAACTTCTTCAAGTGTATAGGGCTTATCTCCGCTAACGAGGACATCCTTAAAAGTAGCAACACCGTCAGCGTTGGTTATTGCATACATATCAATACTTGCACCGCTGAGTGAAGTTCCGTAAAGGTGGAATTTAACTCCCTCGTTGAAATTATCCTCACTGGTTTTTACTACCTCAAGACTGCCTTTCTTGAGGACATTTTCAAAAGTAACCGTTGCCGTTTTGCCGCTTTCAACCTTTACAGTCTGCGATTTCTGGGTTTCGTATTTGCTGTCGGTTACTTCTGTAACTGTGTAGTTGCCGGGAACAAGGTCGGTTAATTCAAATTCGCCCTTTGAATTGGTTTTTACAGTTTTGCTGTAGTTGTTACCTTTGACTGTAAACTCAATATTTGCAACATTGCCGTCCTCGGAGGTTTTGACAAGCTTTAGTTTGCCCGAGCTTGTCTTGACCTTGAAATATGCCCTTATCGGGTCAGCATCATTTTCAACACCGCTGACTACATCCTGCAAAGTAGCATCTCCATAGGGAACAAGCACGGTTTTGCCGACATCGGGCATTGACTTTGCAGAGTTGAATGTTACTGTATCGTTGACGGGATTCGAGGAGGTGAGTGTCAGCTTGTTGCCTGATACAGATGCACTCACACCGCCTGTTGTCTTGAAGCTGAAATCCGAAAGAATATTGTTGCTGTCGGTAAGGGTTAGTGTGTACTTTCCGTCCGAGTATTTCATCTCATAGGTGTCAGCCTTTGAAGCGATTGCACTTGCAAAGCTCGGAACAATTGAATAATTTGAAAGACTTTTTGAGATTGCATTGTAAACCGACTTAACTCCGGGGTTTGCACCGCCTGCACAGATGCCGTCAATGAACTTTGTATTTGTGCATTTATAGCCTTCGCTTGTAGAACGGCAACCAGAAACAAACTCCCATACAATCAGCTGTGTTGCTACCCATTTCTGATCTTCTGTTCCGCTTAAGCTTTTCCCTGAACCGGGTTTGCCGTATAGCAGAGCAAGGTTAATTGCTTTCTGCTTTGCCGAGCCTAAATTCTTCCACACGGTTGAACCGTCCTCAGTCAGCGTATTGCCCGAATAGAGAGAGTGACCGGGTTCAATGCAGTAGGCTTCCTTGCCGTCTGCAAAAATCTTGCACAGCTCCTCACCGGGAGTACCGACTGTGTAGCCGTCGCTGACCGTTGTCTGCTGAAATTTGATTATGTTTCCTGTACTGTCATAACAGTAATCAAAGGTGATTGTAACCTTATCACCGCTTGCCGCACTTACGGGGAGAGTGAACATTGTTCCGAATATTACGGCAACCGCAAGTAAGAGTGCCGTTATTCTTGTGAATTTTTTGTTTTTGATTAAGTTCGTCATTATAAAAATCCTTTCATAAAAAATATGGGGCAAGATTTTACCCTTGCCCCGATTAATGTCTTATTCTGTATTAAATACAATCATAATTTCATCGCCTGCCCTTCATTGAAATCTTCATCTATATCATCAGACTGCTCACTGCCGTCTGTGATATTTACATACTCGCCGATAATGTTCAGTGCCTCATAATAACTGCCCGAACTCGTAACACGATTGCACATTTCTTTTGCCTCGTCAGCCATACCGTTTTGCTTAAGGGTGTGACTTGCAATGCCCATAAGATTGAATATGTTGGAATCACAGCCTATTAATGCACAGTCGGGTTTGACCTTTTCAGCTTTGTTCTGCTCAGGTTCAAAACCGCCGAGCCTGTTGTCCACATAGTCGGACAACCACATTCCTGCAAAGGCTGTGTATGACTGCAATCTCCACATTGCAAGCTTGCCAATGTCAAGGTGGACATCTTCAAAGGGATAAAGAATACAGGTAACGCCGTCACTCTTGAACACCGAAACATTCTCAAACTTTGTGTCGTCAAGAAGTATTCCCTTGTCCGTGAGCATTTCATTGATACCGTCCACCCATTCCTGTGTTTCACCGCCGCACCCCTGCAAGATAAGTCCTTCCTTGCCGTTCATACGGCGGAGATCCGAGAGTGTAATATTATTGATTTTCATTTACATTTTCCTTTCATAAAAATAAGCACCCACAATGAAGTGAGTGCCTTTCTTAATTGTCTGCTCAACAGTAGACTACATATATTTTGTTGTTTTCTGTGATTACATTGAATGATAAGTCGCTTGGAGCTATGCCACTGCTTTGGTAGTAGTAGGCTACATACTCAACATCACCGTAGCAATCTGCCGTCAGGCTTTGCGTATCATCATAATATGATGCATTTGTGGGTGAGAACCAGCTTGCGTTGCCTGTGTTCAGTGAGGAATCGTATTTCATTCCAAGCTGCTGACCGTAGGCTATGCAGGCACACACCGCATACTGAACATCAACCGTTTTTGCCTTTGTAGTCGGTTGTGTCGGTTTTTGCGTTGGCTTTTGCGTTGGTTTTTGCGTTGGCTTTTCTGTAGGCTTCTGCACAGGCTTTTGAGTAGAATTTTCAGTTTCTTTTTTAACAGTTGATTCTGATTTAGACTGATTGCTATTCGCTGTATTCCTGCTGTTGTTCTGAACCTCAGTTTGCGTTTTCTGAATCGGATCCGTTGCTGAAACAACCGCCGAATTTTGCCCACTGTCGGCTTTTTCTATGGTTTTGGTATTCTGTCCCGAAGGCTCTATTTCGTTTGAAACTGTGGCTTTTTCGGTGGTGGTTGTTTCAGTTGCTTTTTCTGTTGTTGCCATGTCAGAACTTTCCCCAGATACAGAAACACCCACGGAAGTTGAAACCGTGGGTGATAAAGAACTGTTATTCACTTTTTCCTCTGCAGTACAAGCTGTGAATGTTCCTGCCATTAATATTATGCTTAACATTATTGCGATTTTCTTTTTCATACTATCGCCGTCCTTTCAGCAACAAGTATATCCAAAGAATTTGAAATGTCCAGACCTAATTATCATTCAGTTTCAAGTATTTGCTTTTGAACCTTTTTGCTAAAACTTTTAAACACTGTGTCATATGCGTGGTCAATCATATTTAAAAGTTCGTCATCCGGAAAATCATCCAAATAAATGGTATTCCAATACGGCTGTTGTACAGGTGGGCAATGATATCCTCTGACTACCTTTTTGGGATAAATCCTTCGGTAAAATTCGCCAACATCGACAGTACATTTTAGCGTTATTTTATAGTCTGTACTCATAGGATAAATCTGTGCAAATATTTTATTATTCAACTTATAGCATATGGGGATATCTCCGAAAGGATAATCCTCATATGCTTTATGCTTACTTAAACAATAATCCCTAATTTCTTCAAACAACATAATATCACTACTTTAATTTATCTTTATAAAAATGATTTCCTACAAGCATACTCTTTATTGATTCAAATTTGCATTTGCATATTTTTTCACACAGAGCGAGGACTTCATCATTTTCAAAGTTATATACATTAAATTTTTTGATACCTTCTTGCAAATGAAATATAAAAACAACTTTATCCTCTGCGAGAAATTCGTTCCAAAAATCAACTGCAAGATGTTTTGATATAAAATCTTCCCAAATTGATACTTTTTCTTTTGAAAATGATACCATGTAATTATCACCGTCATTTTGAATAATAAAGCCCTTATTCTTTAAGTCGTTAATGGAACTGTCTATTCCCATAACATAAGAATAATACATTTTACCACCGCCCCTGTTTCAATCATATTTTATTAAAGTATATCATATCAAATAGAGATTGACAACTTTATGTTTTTACTTTATTTTCTGCCCACAACAGAGAAAGGTGAATAAGTGCATCTCTCTGTTCTTCCTCTAACAGGCTGTCGAGGAAATCTTCAAGGGTGAAATTTTCCTCGAATTCTTCTGCAAATTCATTACAGTTGTTGCAGATTTTCTCTTTTCTGACAACTACCGAGCTGTCATCAAACTCTGTAAACGACAGCACATCGTTGTATCTGAATCCAATTCGCTGACGGATTTCAAAAGGGATTGTAATTCTTCCTTTTTTACCGAGGACTCTGTATGTTTTAAGCATTACTCGACCTCGCTTTCCTCAAGCTCTGCTCTGCACTCATCGCAGATACAGTCACAGCAACATTCTTCGCAATCATCATCGCATCTCTCAATCAGAATTGCTCCGTCCACAGCTGAAATCTGCACAGCACAGTCGGATGTGATTCCTGATACAATAAGTGCGTCAAGCGGTATGCTTACATAAATTTTATTTTCCATGATTAATAATACACTCCTTCAAAATTTGTTCTAAATCAATTTGTTGTTCGGTTGTCAAGTCAAGCAGGCTCAACTGCAAAGGCTTGTTTCTCTGCCTTTCATACATATCGTAGTTGCCGATAAGCAGTTCGGGGAATTGCTCGCCTGCATTGATTCGCTGTTTCATATTGTGAAGCCTTGTGAAATCAAAAAATGAGTAACCGTCATATAACTCTCTGATTTCAGTGCAATCGTTGTATGACACAAGCCATTTGCCTTTTGAATTTGCAAGCGTGTTTTTCAGCCTCAAATGGTCATCCCAAGTGAATCCGCAATGATAAACATACTCGCTTGAATAGTACGGCGGATCGCAGTAGAAAAAGGCATTATCTCGGTCATAATGCTTGATTAATACCTCGAAATCCTGATTTTCAATCACCGCATTTTCAAGCCTTTTGCCGACTTGCTCTATCAGTTGAAAAAGGCTCACTACTGAAAAGGGCTGACAGGCAAATGACTTCCCACCGCTTGAATAGCTGTATCGTAAGAGTTTCAGAAACATTACTGCTCTGCGCAAATCGTAGTCCTGTTTCATTTTTATATACAATTCTATGATTTCTTCTGCTTTCAAGTCGGGAAGAATAATCTTCGTCAATTCCAATTCCTCATCAAGGTACTTATCGTCAAACTTTTCCTGTTTAAAAAAATTCTTTATAACATTGAAATCATCCCTTGAATTAAGCGGATAAAAGCCAAGTTCTTTTATGAATGCCATAGGTCTGTCACGCATACAGCGAAAGAGGTTTACAAGATTATGGTTATAATCGTTGTAAACCTCAAACTTATCAGGCTTTTTCTTGCCTAAAAGTACAGCTCCTGAGCCTCCGAAGGGTTCAATATACCTTTCGTAATTCAGAGGGAACAGGGCATACAAAATATGAAGGATGGATGTTTTGTTACCCATCCAACTCACAGGGGTTTTGATATTCATCACTCCATTTCGGAATACCAATCGCCCCTGAAACAACAAAAAGCCGTTGATTAAGCTTTTAACTCAACCAACGGCTTATATATGAAAACCAATATCAGTCGTTAGGAACGATTGATATTAGTTGTTGTTATTTAATTTTTATCGTTTACTTTCTTGATAATCTTCCCGATTTCAGAAATTACATTTACTGTCACAGCATTTCCTGCCATCTTGTATAGCCTGCTGTCAGATAGTCCTGTCGCTTTTGCTTTGTCGAACTGCTCGTCCGTAAAGCCTTGTAATCTCCAGCACTCCCTCGGAGTAAGCTTTCTTATTCTGCCGATGTGAACTTCGCCGTTTGGATCAACAAAAGCAACTGCGAATTTTTCATCATCTGTAAAATTCGTGCTTTCAACAAAAACTCCCGAATGCTCACCCTTTCGGTTACTGATTCCCGAATCCTGCCTTGCAGTTATGCACCTTGCAATTTCTGTCAGCTTCGGATCGGGGTTCAGGTCGATGAAATAATACGCCTGCGTTGCAGAAGTAGTAAGCGTGTGTGCTACCTGATTGCCGACTCTGCCACGCCTTGAGTTTTGTCCCGAAAAGGCTGTATCAATGCTGTCGCCGGGATATGCCATCTGAAAACCGTCTTTGGTTTTAGATTTTATCGGCAAGCCGAAGTTTTCAGTATCTTCAATGAGATAAAGTCCCGAATGACCGCCGAATCCGCCCGAACCGCTTGTCAGTGTACAACTTAGCCCTTCAGATGAGTAGATTCGCTCACCTTGTGTTGGCTTTTCTTTGTATAAGAGTTTTTCCGCTTGTTTGCGTGAAAGATAGTACTTCTCCGGCACATTGTCCTCTAAGATATCCGATAATGAACACTCGATTTCTTGACTGGGGTACACCGAAATTTTTGCTGTTAAGTACCTGCCAGCACACATCATACCCCAACTCATCCAATGTACGGAGGATTGTTTGAAATGTTTTGCCTGAGTCATGGTTAAGCAGACCGGGAACATTTTCGAGGTAGAGATACTTAGGTTTTTTAACGGCAGCAATTCGAGCAATCTCGAAAAACAGTGTTCCTCTTGTATCATCAAATCCTTTTCTTGCTCCGGCAATTGAAAAGCTTTGACAAGGGAATCCTCCGACCAGAAGGTCGAAATCGGGTAACTGTTCGGGTACAATTTTTCTTGCGTCATCAAAGTAAAGTTCACCTCCTGTATCGTACATTGCTTCGTATGCCTGCTTTGCATACTTATCGATTTCGCAGTATCCGACGCACTCAAAACCGCCTATGGCTTCAAGTCCTGAGCGGAAACCGCCGATGCCTGCAAACATATCAAAAAATTTGATATCCATAAATCTTCATTCCAAACGAAGATTTGAAGATTTATAGATTAAACCTCACCTCACATTCTGATTGTCATTTTATTATCCTCATCAGCAGCTTCATCTTCAACTCCGGATGAGGATTGGTTCTCTGCTTCGATTTCTTCCTGTGTGAGCTTTCTGAATGAGTCCTCGCCGGGAACTACTCCAAGTGAACGACCGTTGTCCCACTCTGGAAATATCGTTCCCATTGAATCAACAAATTTAACTGTTCCCCTTGTACCTGCCGGAACAGGTGCGTAAGGGTCCTTCATACTGATAAGCTCAATTCTTGTACCAGGCGGGTACAATTTCTTTGTGCTTTCAGCTATTCTGCGCTGTCTTTCGTATTCGTTCAAGTTATAACATCTCCTAAAGTTTAGTTGTTTAATTGCCTTGTTTTATGAGTGGGACTTCTTATTTTTATTGTCATAAAATCAACCAACCTCTTTCTTATTTCTGTCTGTGTTAAGTTTTTTGTTGTCAGAGAAATGTGCGATCTCATTTTCATCACACTCATAATTGCGCCTGTCAAAATTAGGTTTTTGACGCATCTCTCTTTCAAACTTCCTGAGTTCGGGTGTGTCGGTAAAATACATATTGATCATTCCTTTCAAATTTTTGCAAATAAAAAAAGGCAACCGTTCTAATTCTAAAATTAAAACGATTGCCAAATAAAAAAAGAGCCAATTCTATATTTCTATAAAATTGACTCTATCATAAATTATTAAGTTTTATCAATCAGTAGCAGATAGCTTTGCATTTTCATACCGTTTGCGATACTTATTCTTTTTACTGCAATAATACTTTTCAACCTCATAATAAGGAATCCAAATACCGCACTCTTCAATTTTTTCATAAACACCAGAAACTATTTCTTCATTTCTTCTTGAATCAGGTGCTTTTCCAATTTTATCGTAAGCATTCTTGTATTCGTCATAAAGCCAATTACTAATTTTTTCTTTCTGCGAATTTTTTAGATGTCTGAATTGCTTATCGGTTCTGATAAGCATACCGTCAATTTTTATATGATTTTTTCTCGACACTGATTACCTCAAAATATAGAATTCTTATTTTCGATTAAACCTTGTAATTTTTCAACTGCTTCATCTTTACTTTCAGATTCCTTTACAATCCTTAATACTTCATCCATCAAATTTTGAAACTCATTATCAGTCATATATGCCATTCTAATCACTCCTAATTTATTATTATATGGAAAAAGGTCCGTAGATCGCTCTACGAACCTTCGTGGCTCCCCCAACTGGGCTCGAACCAGTGACATCATGATTAACAGTCATGCGCTCTACCGACTGAGCTATGGAGGAATATACAATTTTCTTCGGATTTTAACGAAGAATTTTGTTAAGATTGCACAAATAGCAATCTTTTTAGTCATCCGAACCCTCGGTAGTGAGTTCAGATGATATTTGATTGTTTCCTCAAACCAGTGAATAGTGTCGGGTATTTTAATGTACGCAGCCACTACCGACTGAGCTATGGAGGAATATAAGACAAAACACCCTGCTGGGTGATTTGC
>ERZ791746.610-NODE-610-length-30307-cov-5.857795_pt1 | contig 30307 bp, 25 predicted proteins | sample MGYA00510038_ERZ791746 | MGnify/ENA primary metagenome ERZ791746 (study PRJEB30046, sample SAMN00792018) | human gut metagenome | study: EMG produced TPA metagenomics assembly of the A metagenome-wide association study of gut microbiota in type 2...
TTTGGTGCAATGAAGATAGAGCCGACAATGACGATATTTTGTGGTTAATAAAGAATGAAAGAAGTTATGAAGCAAGTGAATGGTTGAAGAATCTGGTTAGAGACGGATTTAACTCATTGGTTGCGAACTCTGCAATAGGGATAAAACAAAAAACTATTGAAAGACGTTGGAAGGAGCTATTTGAAGGAGAGTTATACAAAACTAAAGAAGCATTTGAATCATTAAAGTTAACGTGGTCATATATAGAAGATCGGAAGAAAATTGCAGGAGGTGAGTTTGACAAAGAGTGGTTTGACTTAAGAGTAAGATGTTGTTTGAGCGAATGCATAAAAAACATTTGGCTACAAGCTGTAGAAGCAGGAGTATTGGATGATGGCATAGAAAAAACAGGAATACCAACATCCTTGGAAGATGCGATAGCTATAATACGAAGAGGGTGTAGTCTCAATTGTACAAATGCTATAGTGGAACTTTTGGATGCGAGAATTGCCTTGCAACTAGAAGAGCTAGACTTTGAAATTCGGGAAGAAGGTAATAAAACGAACTTATACAAAATGAAAGATGAATATAAAATTGATTTTGAGTTGTTAGCAGAAGATGCAAATCAAAATGAGTAATAGAGAATAAAGCAGAAGGAGCTAATCCATTTCCCAAAAGGATTAGCTCCTTCTGCTTTATTCTCTGAATAATGTATAAATTATGAACAGCGTGAAGATGTGACAAAAAACGACGACTTTAAGTTGAAATAATTAAATTTGAACTGCCATTATTTGCTGAAAGGTGAACTGATATAATACGGTCAATGACATGGCCATGTCAAAATACAAACGAATTAAGGGAGTTTTTTGGCATGAAAAAGAAAGGCTTGGGAAGCCCTGCGGATAAGCTTGGTGTACATATCAGGAAATATCGTAATCAGAAAAAATGGTCACAAAAGGATCTGGCGAATAAAATCGGAACGGACCAGAAACGAATCTCAAAAATTGAAAATGCAGAACTTTGTTGGTGGGCTGATCGAATGCATTCCGCTGACCGACACCGACTCTGAAGTCACCTTGGTCTGCAACGATGAAGGTAAGCTGCTGAACCTGACTCCCAACCGGCTGCTCTGGAATGGAGCGGATTATCTTGCTGGCCCCGGTTTCATTGCAGGAACTGATGGTGAAGGGAATTTGGCTTCGCTGCCGCCGCAGGAAATGAACTATTACGCTAAAAAATTTCGTGCATTTTTGATTGCACTTTAAGGAGGCTTTTCTGTGACTTTTGATGCAACGACCCAACGCTATGAGGAAATCACCGTCTGCGACAAACCTGCGCTGTTCACCAGTGTCCGCATTAAGCGGGATTCTGTTCCTGCTGGTCTGTATGCCTACGATGTGCGGCATGATGATGACTGCCGGGGGATTCCCTGTGAGATTGCACCATTTATCATGGTCAATCACTGGGGAACGATTATTCTTGCAGAGCCGTTGGAGCTGCCCAATGACGGACGGCGGTACATTGATGAAGAGACGGACTGGAACTATGATCCGTTTGGAGGAGCAGAGAAAAATCAAAAGCCCTGCGTGACGGTGGAAGAGTTTATGAATCAGTATCTGAACTGTTGATAAGAGCGAGCCGTGTCGTTCCTTATAAAGTTCAAAAGTCATCGCAGGGGACGGACGGTGCGAACCGTTCGTCAACGGAGATAATCTTTTGAAGTTTATGAGGGATGACTAAGGCTCGCAGGAAAAAGTATTAAAATTGCCGTGGGTACAGAAAAGTATCAATCATAGTGTGATGAAGCCGATTTGTCTTAGCAAATCGGTGACGCTAAAATGACGTTCGGCATTTTTGATACGGAAAGAAAGCGGTTATGAGCATTTATGGTTATTGCAGAATTTCCACTGCAAAGCAGAGTATTGACCGTCAGGTTCGCAATATCAGGGCTGAGTACCCGACTGCTCACATTGTGCAGGAAGCCTATACGGGAACTTCCATCCTTCGGCCAGAATGGAGTAAGCTGTACCGGGTTCTGAAAGAGGGAGATACTGTGGTGTTCGATTCTGTCTCCCGAATGTCCAGAAATGCAGAAGAGGGATTTTCACTGTATGAAGCCCTCTATCATAAAGGCATCCGGCTGGTATTTCTGAAGGAGCATCACATTGATACCGAAACTTACAAAAAGGCCCTGTCCGGCAGTATTGCCATGACAGGAACCAATGTGGATTTTATCTTAAAGGGTATCAACGAGTATCTGATGACATTGGCAAAAGAGCAAATCAAGCTGGCCTTTGAGCAGTCTGAAAAAGAAGTGGCCGATTTGCACCAGCGTACCCGTGAGGGCCTTGTGACAGCAAAGTTAAACGGAAAACAGGTTGGACGTAAGAAAGGCACTGGATTTGAAACCAAGAAGTCCAAAGCGGCCAAAGAGAAAATCCGTATTCATTGTAAGGCTTTTGGCGGTACATTGGACGATGTGGAGTGTATGAAACTGACAGGACTTGCCCGGAATACTTATTATAAGTATAAGAGGCAGATTCGGGAGGAAGTTAAAACGCAAGGTTGAGCTTTGTAAAAGTGCCAATCGCAAAAGATGATAGCAGGAACACGGTGAATTCTGTGAATACCGTGTTCCTTTTTTGTGGGTTATCGTAGAATGGACAGACATACCGTCCATCAAAATCTTTATAATGAGGTTAGAAAAGCTGATAAGATTGTGAGATAAAAGGAGAAGAGTGTATGAAAAAATTCTTGATAGTTCTACTGAGTGTTGCATTTGCGCTGAATTTTGCGCTTGTGATTGGAATGATTGGCGAGTGCATTTCGCCGCGACAGGCGTTTCACACAATCACGGATGAGTTGATGAACAGTGCATATCGCTTCAAAAGAGGTTGGCAATTTAAGAATAATCTACCTTGATTTTTGAGAAGATGGACAGACAGTCTGTCCATCTTTTTTTGTATACTGAAATTGTACAAAAGGAACAAAAATTTTTTGTGCTTCCGTGAAACGACAAAACTTTCCACAAAGAATTGCAGTGGTAATTGTGCTGTGTTACAATGAGCAGAGAAGGAGAATGAACTGTGCACAATAGTAGATTAGATCGTATACTCTATATCCAACAAGTACTGGTGCAGGGTGGTGTACTAAACAAACAACAGACTGCCGACCGCTTTGGGGTCAGCGAAAAAACCATCCAGCGCGACCTCGATACGCTGCGGAATCATTTTGCAGACAGCGAGCCGCGCCGGGAGATTCTGTATAACTCCGCAAAGGGCGGCTATCTGCTGGATGATACCCTGTCTCGCTTTCTGACGAGCAGTGAGATTCTGGCCGTCTGCAAAATTCTGCTGGAAAGCCGCTCGATGGTAAAAGAAGAGATGTTCCCGATTCTGGATAAGCTCATTCTGGCTTGTACACCACTGGACAGGTTGAATCAAGTGAAAGACCTCATCAGCAACGAACGCTTCCATTACGTTGAGCCGCAGCATGGCCGGAAGTTTATCGAAAGCTTATGGGAGATTGGAACGGCGGTGGAAAACCACAATCTGCTAGAAATTACCTACTGCCGCACCCATGATGGCGAAACGCGAGTGCGTACCATCGAGCCAGTAGGTATTTTATTCAGCGAATATTATTTCTATCTGGCAGCGTTTATTGAGGGCATCGACAAGGACAAGCACTTCAAAAATCCACAGGATAATTCTCCGACCATTTATCGCATCGACCGCATCCAGAACTATAAGACGCTCGACCGGCATTTTGCCCAGCGATACACCGACCGCTTTCAGGAGGGCGAGATGCGCAAGCGCATCCAGTTTATGTACGGCGGCGAGTTGCAGACCATCCGGTTCGAGTATACCGGGCCAAGTCTGGAATCGGTGCTTGACCGACTGCCCACTGCAAAGGTTTTGCAGGTAACGGAAAAGGGCTGGATTGTGGAAGCGGAGGTGTTTGGAACGGGTATCCAGATGTGGGTGAGAAGTCAGGGAGATTACATTAAAGATTATAAAACCATAAGGAGCGATAGAATATGAGCGAAATTCAGGTGGAAGTGTGTTTTACGGACAAGCTGGAGTCTGTCCGCGTGGGCGGAAAGGGGATGGAGATCCCGAAAGCCGTGAAGGCAAAGCCCGTCGAGGAGTGGTTTGAACCGGCTGCGGGCCGCGTGAAGTGGGGCGGACTGGGCGCTGAGATAAAGGAAATGGATTTCGGCGGAGAGAAGGATGCCGCGTACAGTTTCCTGTTCAACGGCCCGGAGGACAAAAAGCAGGAGTTTATGGAGTGCGTGGAGCGCTTCTGCCTGGGCGAGGAAGCACAGCAGGAAACAAAAAAGAAGACTGTGCAGGATTACCTGCAGGAGGCTAAGAAAAATCAGCAGGCCGGCAATGCCGAAATGGCGTTCCAGCAGTACATGGTCGCGGCCAGAGATTACGGACATCCCGAGGCACAGTTTGAAGTGGCCCGGTGCTATCAGAGCGGCACTGGTGTGGAAAAAAACGAAGAAAATGCGCTCGTGTGGTACAAAAAGGCCGCAGAGCAGTGCGATGCCGAGGCACAGTGCGCACTGGGCGAGTGCTATTATCAGGCTCGGGGCGTTGAAAAGGACGACAAAGAGGCCCGCAGATGGTACGAAGCGGCGGCAACTCAGGAAAATGTGACGGCCCAGTATATGACCGGGCGGCTGTATGCGGAACTCTCGTACAATGAGGCGGCTGTAAAGTGGTACACCAAAGCGGCAGAGCAGGAATGCCCGGAAGCACAGTATGAGCTGGGTGTGTGCTATGAGGCCGGCGACGGTGTCGGCAAGGACGAGGCAAAGGCCGCAGAACTGTACCGCAAGGCGGCAGTGCAGGAGTATGCGGAAGCGCAGAACAAACTCGGCGAGTGCTACGACTATGGAAGTGGCGTGGCAGTTGATGAAAATGAAGCTGAGAAGTGGTATCAGAAAGCCGCAGAAAATGGAAATGAAACGGCAATGCTGACCTTGGCGGACAAATTGTTCGTTGATGGTAGTCTGGATGATACCGATGAGAAAATGCAGAAAGCTGCAATGTGGTATCAGAGAGCTGCGGAACAGGGAAACATGAAAGGACAGTACGAATGGGGAGATTGCTACTATAACGGCTGGGGTGTGGATAAAAATGAGGAAGAAGCCGTAAGGTGGTATCGCAAAGCGGCAGAGCAGGGATATGCACAGGCGCAGTGTACACTTGGTGACTGCTGCCTCAAGGGAAAAGGCGTAGAAAAAGATGAAAAGAAGGCCGCCGAATGGTACAGAAAAGCGGCGGAACAGAATGATGAAGAAGCACAGTATAAGCTGGGACAATGTTACGATGATGCTGTGGGCGTAGATCGGGACACGGAGAAAGCAGCAGAGTGGTATAAGAAGTCGGCGGAAAATGGAAACAGAAACGCACAGTATCAGCTTGGCCGCTGCTATTACTTCGGCAATGGCGTAAATGAAAAGAAAACGGAAGCGGTAAAGTGGTACCAGAAAGCTGCAGAACAGAATCATGCAGAGGCACAATGTACTCTTGGCGAATGCTATTACTGGGGTAATGGCGTGCTGGAAAACAGGGGAGAGGCAGTAAAATGGTATGAGAAAGCAGCGGAAAACTATAATGCAGATGCGCAGTATAGTTTGGGTTTTTGCTACGAAAGAGGCATAGGTGTAACGCAAGACTTTGCCAAGGCAGCGGAGTGGTACCGCGAAGCCGCGGAACAGGGTGATATGATATCACAATGCAATCTCGGCTATTTTTATGAGAACGGAAGAGGCGTTGAAAAAGACCTTGCCAAGGCAGCGGAGTGGTACCGTGAATCTGCAGAGCAGGGATATGCAAGAGCTCAATTTAATCTTGCAATATTATATGACAATGGGTATGGCGTGGCACAGAACAAAGAAGAAGCGGCGAAATGGTATCGAAAAGCCGCAGAGCAGGGATATGCACAGGCGCAATGCGATCTTGGCTACTGCTATGAGTGTGGTTGGGGTGTGACACAAGACCTTGCCAAGGCGGCGGAGTGGTACCGGAAATCTGCAGAGCAGGGGAATGCTATTGCACAATCTAATCTCGGAATTTTTTATGAGAATGGCAGAGGCGTAACAAAAGACCTTGCCAAGGCAGTGGAGTGGTACCGCAAATCTGCGGAGCAGGGATATGCGCGGGCGCAGTACAATCTGGGCCGTTGTTATCATAATGAACAGGGAGTGGCGAGAGACCTAAAAAAAGCTATGGAGTGGTATCTCAAAGCCGCAGAACAAGGCTGGGCAGATGCACAATATATCGTTGGAGCATTTTACAGCAATGGATATGGCGGTATAAAGGTGAATGAAGCGGAAGCTTTAAAGTGGTATTATAAGGCTGCGGAACAGGGGGTTGCAGAGGCGCAATTTATTCTGGGGCTTGACTATAAACGTGGCGAAGGAGGAGTGAAAAAAGATTTCGCTAAAGGAGCAGAATGGTATCGAAAAGCAGCAGAGCAAGGCCATATGTATGCTCTGTACAATCTTGCAGTATGCTACGAATATGGAGAAGGTGTCCCAAAAGACAAGGAAACAGCAATAAAATTGTATCAGAAGGCGGCAGAGCAAGGCCATACAGAGGCAGAAAAGGATGTCAAGCGACTGGAAGGCGGCGGCCTTGGCTCTGCCGTCGCAGCCAGTGCGGCACTGGGCGGAGCTGCCCTGCTCTGGAAAATTTTGAGGGGTTAACAGCAGAAAGGAAAATAAATCATGGCAGACGAGCTTGAGGTGCTTGAAAAACAGCAGCTTTCCGCGCAGCGGTCGCTGAATGACCTGACGGACCAGCTGACTCTTGCAGACCATCTGGTGTATAAAAAATATCTGACGGAACTGCAGAACTATGGCATGGTGGAGCTTTCCCAGCAGATGCTGGACGTGCAGGACCCTGCCCAGTGCATCCAGCTGTTCCAGCTGCAGAAATTGACCCTGAAAAAGGGCGAGGATATGTTCCAGAAGCTTTCTACGGTGTACTATTCCAGCATGGCGCAGGGCTGCAGTCTGGCGGTGATGATCGATGTGCCGGAGGAGAATGTCGGCGCGAATATCTATCTGGGTGTCCGTGAGGACCCCTTGAAAAAGAACATGAAGAGCCGCGACCTGGATACTTCCAGCAAGGCGCTGCAAAAGGTGCTGAGCTCCAACTTCCCCGGCTCTGAGACAAGAGGCATTCCGCGGCAGGAGGAAAAAGAGCTGCTGGACGGAGCCTTTGGCGATACGCAGGAAGCTGTGGCCTCGGTGTCCTGCGTGGCGGCACTGCGGGATAAATCCAGGACGGAAGACAAAGCTTTTGTGCAGGGCATCGAGCGCTTTATGGACGCGATGGACGGCGAGGTGTACACGGCGCTGTTTCTGGCAGAGCCTGTCTCGGCAGAAACGCAGGCGGAGATACGCAGCGGGTACGAAAACCTCTACAGCAGTCTTTCGCCCTTCCGCAAGAGCACATGGTCCTATAGCGAGAATCAGAGCACGGCTGTGATGGAGAGCCTGTGCAGCGGGACTTCCCACACCATCAGCGATACCGTCAGCACGACCACAACGGACGGCACGAGCCAGTCCTCCTCGGTGACGGATGGCACCCAGAAAACGAAAGGGGTCAGCGGCGGCATCAACGGCGGTGTCGGCAGCAGCTCCGGCACCTCGGTCACAAAGGTCTCGCCGGTGGCTGGCGGCATTGCAGGCATTCTGGGTCTGGGCGGCGCAGTAGCCTCGGTTGCGATTCCGGTGGCAGGTGCTGTTATTGGACCGCTGCTGGGCACGGCTGGCAGGGCCATAGGAGGCATGGCACCATCCAGAACGGCTTTCAACAGCATTGCCCGGAACATCGGCGGCTCCATGGGCGTAAACACCTCGTGGGGCACCAGTCACTCCACCACCGAGCAGACCGGCACTTCGCACAGCACCTCCGATGGGACGTCGCATGGAACATCGGACACCATCAGCCAGCAGGAGAGCCACGGCACAACAGACACCCGCGGCATGGGCCGTACCCAGCAGGTCGAGCTGTGCAACAAATCGGTAGAAGAATTGCTGGAACGCATTGAAAACCAGCTCAAGCGCGCCAAGGAAAGCGAGGATTACGGCTGCTACAAATGTGCCGCTTACTTCCTTTCGTCCAGTTCGTCCACGGCGATACTGGCGGCCAATACTTACCGCGCATTGATGGTAGGTGAGGGCTCCTCGGTGGAAAGTGGTGCTGTGAATGTCTGGCAGAACGATGAGGCACAGGTGGCCCAGCTGCGAAAGTACCTCAAGCGATTCATGCACCCGGTCTTTGCCCGTCCGCTGTGGGCGGGTGCGCCGGACAGCCTGCTTTACACGCCAGCAACACTGGTTAGTGGGCGGGAACTTCCGATGCACCTTGGCTTGCCGACACGCTCGGTACACGGCCTGCCCGTGATTGAGCACGCAGAATTTGGCCGCAATGTGCCGGATGCTGCTATTGAAAAGGCTGATAAAATCGACTTGGGCAAAATCTATCACATGGGTCAGACGGAAAGTGCAGACCTTATTCTGAGTCGTCAAGCGATGGCGGCACATACGTTCATTACAGGTTCTACTGGCACAGGCAAATCCAACGCAGTTTATCACCTGCTGGACGAGCTTACAAAGGATGGCGATGCAACTTTCCTTGTGGTGGAACCAGCTAAGGGCGAATACAAGACGGTGTTCGGTAACGGAAAGGCTGCTGTTTACGGCACCAATCCAAGAGAAACGCCGCTGCTGCGCCTCAATCCGTTTGCTTTCCCGGCAGAAATTCATATCTTGGAGCATATTGACCGTCTGGTGGAAATTTTTAGTGCCTGCTGGCCGATGTATGCGGCAATGCCTGCTGTGCTGAAAGATGCCATTGAGCGCAGCTATCAGAACGCAGGGTGGGACTTGCGAGAGTCAGAAAGCAATAGAGGCATTTTCCCCACATTTTTTGACCTTCTGCGAGTTCTGCCAACGGTCATTGAAGAATCTCATTATTCTAATGATACCCAAAGTGACTATGTAGGCGCACTGTGTACCCGTGTGAAATCTCTGACAAACGGCATCTATGGCAGTGTGTTCTGTGCAGAAGATGCGCTGAGTGATGCGGAGCTATTCGATGAAAACGTCATTGTAGACCTGAGCCGCGTGAGCGCAATGGAAACAAAGTCGCTGCTGATGGGCATTCTGGTGATGAAGTTGCAGGAATATCGGATGTGCAGCGGTGTGATGAATGGGAAGCTCCGTCATGTGACGGTGTTGGAAGAGGCACATAACCTGCTTCGCAAGACATCGGCAGAGCAGGTGCAGGAAAGCGTAAACGTACAGGGCAAGTCGGTGGAGATGCTGGCCAACGCCATTGCGGAGATGCGTACTTACGGCGAGGGCTTTATCATTGCGGATCAGGCTCCCGGACTGTTGGATGTGTCGGTCATCCGTAACACGAATACAAAAATCATTCTGCGCCTGCCGGACGAAGAAGACCGCAAGCTGGTGGGTAAATCTGCCGGATTGAAAGAAGCGCAAATCGATGAACTGTCAAAGCTGCCGCTGGGTGTAGCTGCTGTTTACCAGAATGAGTGGCCGGAAGCGGTTCTCTGCAAGATGAAGCCGTATCCGATGCCGGAAAGTGCAGTCTATCACAAGCCTGTAAAAACAGGAGTTGAAATCAATACGGAATTTATATTCGGACAGTTGGCGCAGGAAGCTCCTGCAAAGTGTCTGAATGATTCAGAGATGGAACAGCTGAAACGATGGCTGAAGCGGCATGAGATTTGGATGAAGCCTGAGGAACGACGTTACATCGAACAAGTGTTTCAGGGCGAGCTTAAAGACCGAGATAAGACTCGGAAGATGGTGTTTGATTTCTTTGGTGGCATGGAGACGCTTATACAGTACTGCTATGAAGCGGAAAAACATTGACACCACGCAGAGAACTGGTGAATCAGTTGCAGGGAAGATATGCCCTGCAAACATCGACTGCGGAGTGGGCATTAAACTGTCTGATGACCGAAGGACTCCAACGGAATCCTGACCGAGATGCGGCGAAAGAGCTAAGGAAAAACTTTCTGGAGCAGGGAGGTAAGGTGATGTGAAAAGCGAGCTTTCGGAAGTCAAGGTAACGGAGTTCCAAAACTCCAGTGGACTTGATACATCAATTAGAAGGTCTTTTGAACGGCTGCAAGAGGGCAAGCTTTCTCAAGCAGAGAAGAAACTTGCCCCGGATATAAGGCAATCATTTGAGCAGTTCCAAAAAGATGTGTCTGAAAGCGAAAAGATTGGTTCTGGCGCGGCAAAATCGTTTGAAAAGCTGGAACCAGAATCGGGAACTCGCTATAATGATAGTGGTGCACCATATCGCATGGAGCAAGATCTTCTGTCTGATGCAGAGTACAAAAGGAATGGATATGAGTATACGACAGACCACCTTGGAAGACTTTTCACAGCGGAAGGAGATCTTCGCCTAAAAGAGCATGACGGACGGTTGCAAATTAAAGACAACATCCATGACATCGGTAAAGGATATGAGAAAAGCACAGATGACCGTGGACACGCGATTGCAGACCGTTTTGATGGTGCAAATGATCTGGAAAATCTGGTTCCGCAAGATGCAGGTTTAAATCGAAATGAATTCAAAAATTTTGAAAGTAAGCTGGCACAAGAACTGGAAGCTGGAAAACAGGTTTATTTGAAGCTTGAGATGCACTATCCCGGAGACTCATTCCGTCCAGATGCAATCACCGCAGAGACGACGATTGATGGTAGACAGGAAGTAAAAGTATTTTTGAACGATAAATACTAACAGGTCTACTGCACTTTCAGGTTATTACAATTTTGGTCGGTTGCACTTACAATACAAGTATCACTTCATGGAACGGAGGGTACTTGTACTATGGTGGACTACGCTGACATCGGAAAACGCATCCGTGCCTGCCGCCTTTCAAAAGGCATGACGCAGGAACAGCTGGCCAATGAGGTCGGCGTTGTGGTCACGCATATCAGCCATATTGAGACAGGAAACTCTGTACCCAGTCTGAAAACATTGATTGACATTATCAACGCGCTGGACTGTTCGGCGGACGAGCTGCTCTGTATTGAAATCAAGAAAGCAAAGCCTGTGTTCGACAGTTGGATGACGGAACAGCTTGCGGATTGCTCGGCCGATGAAGCGAAAATCATCAAAGAAACAGTGGTCAATCTGAAAAAATCACTCCGAAAAGTGTACGGGAAGTCATCTAAGCACAGATACGACTAATAATCTCAAGAGGCTAATATTGAGAGCCTGAAAAGCATCAGTAAACAGAATGAACCGCCCCGGATTTCGTAACAGATATCCGGGGCGGTTTTTGGCTAATGATATAGAAAATTTGATTTTAAGCGGCATTTAAGGAATAAAATTTCCTGAATACTAGAATAAAAACTGAAAATGAGGTATACTAATAGCAGAAAGGAGTTGAAAGAATGCTTTGCCAGTTTTCTTTTCAGAATTTTAAGTCTTATAAGGATGAAACCACATTTGATTTTCGTGCGATGGCAATTCCAGAGTTTCAGGATGCTTTGATTCGGCAGGAGAAAGCGGAAGATTTGCTTCCGGTCAGTGCGGTCTACGGCCCTAATGGTGGTGGGAAGACGAATCTGCTACAGGCATTCTTTTGTCTAATTAACCTTGTTGTGAAGCCGATTCATGCGTTGGAGAAAAACCGACAGCCGATGATTTTCCAGCAGGGCAGCAGTGTGACTCCCTTTATGCTGGATGAAAACTCTGTAAATGAGCCTACGATTTTTCAGGTGTTCTTCCGTGTAGGCGAGAAGGAATACCAGTATTACATTTCGCTCAAGGAAGAAATTGTCTTTGAGTCCCTCTTGTGGCGTACACTGGGCGGCAAGAAGACAGGTTTGATTTTTGAGCGAGACGGTCAGAAGATTGAATTGGGTGCAAGTATCAATAAGGCAAGCATCAACTTGGACGTCAACCCGAAGATGCCGTATCTTTCTTTTTTGGCGATCAACTACAATATTCCTGTGATTGCAGAAGTGCAGAATTGGTTTGAATCCTGTATTACACAGAGCTACGCAAACCCCAGAGCGGAAAACATTGTGCTGGTGTCCAAGAGTGAGACGACTAAGGAAAGCCTTATTCATGCACTGAATGATGTAGGTATTGATTTGTCCGGTTATCGCTATGATGAGGATAGCAAGCACCTGTTTACGCAGAGAACAATCAATGGCAAAGTCTATGAGCTTCCCTTTGAAGCGGAATCGGATGGAACCAAGAAGATGATTGCAGCCTTGCCGGTTCTGATGGTAGCATTGCAGGAAGGCCGCACAGTGGTTGTGGACGAATTGGATGCCAAGCTGCATCCGAAGCTGCTCCGGTATGTGATTCAGATGTTCAAGAACCCGGAACTGAACAAGAAGGGCGCACAACTGTTATTCAGTTCTCATGACCTGACTACGATGAAAAACACTGTTTTTCGCCGTGATGAAATTTGGTTTGCCGCAATGAATGACAATCATGAGAGCGAGATTTATTCGCTTTACGAATTCCGGCAGGAGGACAATACTCGCGTCAAGAGCACAGCGGCCTTTGACAAGCAGTATCTGGAAGGTCGATATGGTGCAGATCCCTACCTTTCCAATATGCTGACAGGGAGGGACTGGGCATGAGTTTGAAGCCTCCGAAAAAGAGTGACCTTGGAAAAAGCTGGATGAAGAATCGCCGTGATAAGGCGAGGATGATTCAGCCGGAATACCACTTGATTGCATCTGAAGGTACAGAAACCGAGCCGCAGTATTTTGGCGCAATTCAACGGATTATCAATTCTAAGTACCGTGATAGAATCCAGCTAAAGGTAGAGGGCATTGGCGACAATACGGTGAATCTGTTGATGAAAGCTCGTCAATACGTTCAGAATAACGGCGTTGTGTTTAAGCACGTCTGGATTGTCTATGACACAGATGATTTTCCGGCAGAAAATATCGACATGGTAGCACAGCTGTGCGAAGAATACAATGCACAAGGTGAGACGATTTACCATGCTGTATGGTCGAACCAGTGCGTGGAACTGTGGTATTTGCTGCATTTTATGTATATGGATACTGATATTGATAGATCTCGTTACTGGCCGAAGCTAAGCGACTGCCTGAAAAACATGGGTGCAGGGAGTTACGAGAAGAACCGCCCGGATATGTATGAAGTTCTGCGACCTTACATGGACATTGCGATTGCCAATGCAAAGCGATTGGACAAGCAGAATGAAGGACGGAAACCCTCTGAGTCAGCACCCGGAACGAAAGTTTATGAACTGGTTGAGATGTTGAGACCTTATCTTTTGGACACGCAGTGATTTTGACGCTGGAAAGGAGGCACACGCAATATGTGTGATGTGCTTGATAAAGTGGAAAACCGTGGCATTGCCAAGGGAAAAATTGAGGGCGAAATGGAAGGCAAGGCACAGGTGACAACTCTTATGAAGAAGCTTTTTGAACAGAATCGCATCGACGATGCGAAAAAGGCTTCCGAGGATGCAGCATATTGTGACCGTCTGCTGAAGGAATTTGGAATCAATTAAAAAAGCATTTGTCAAAATTGCAGTTGAGGCGTCTCGAAAACAAAACTTGAATAGTATAAAGCAGATGAAGGCTCTTGACTTCAGGAGGTCAAGAGCCTTTTACGTCTTGTTTTGTGAGCAGAAAGAAGGTACAATAATAGCAAGTGACTCACATCTGCGAGGTGATACGATGCTGAACATCTACTTTGGGGATATGCCAGAAGCAGTCTACAATACGTCGGTTTATTTCAACTACACTTATGAGGATGAATGGCTGACTTCTGATTTCGCAAAAGAAGTTATCAAAAAAATTGACAAATCCAATGTTCTGGGGCCTCATGCAATCGAAAGCCCGGTTTTAGGTGTAATTCCGCCGGAGAACCTGTCTGGCGGCACGAAAACGCTTCTGTTGATGGCAAATGACCCGGAAAAGGTATTCAATGCCTCGACTTGCGGTGACAACTGCGCACCCTTTATTCTCAAATTAGCTAAGAAAAAAGACCTGACGATCAATCTACGTCACCTGATGGATTTTGGAAAGAAAAAATTCCCTGTGGATGTAAAAGTTTTGAATACAGGTGATGTGGTGCACAACATGGAAGAATTGATGCCGATTGCATTCGAGTTCGTATGAGGCTATAAAATGAAGGGTAAACATAAAATCGAAGTTCGGAGCAAACGAATAGTTTTTACCATAGAATTGGAACGCAACATCACGATTCTGCGCGGTGACAGTGCAACAGGCAAGACGACGCTGGTTGAGATGCTGAGTGCCTATGAGAACTATGGCAGAAAAAGCGGCATTACGATCGTCTGTGACAAAACGTGCAGAGTCCTGTCCGGTGCGCTCTGGGAGGCTCAACTGAAAGACATTCAGGATGCTATCGTGTTCGTGGACGAAGGCAGCACTTTTGTTTCAAGCCTTGACTTTGCCCGTGCGATTCAGAAAACGGACAACTACTATGTGCTTGTGACGAGAGAAGATTTGAGTACCCTGCCGTACAGCGTAAATGCAATTCTGGAGCTGAAAAAGACGACCAGCCGATTTAAGCGGACCTATAATAAAGCATACCCCATTTACGATTCTCTGTCCGCCAGCGATGTGGAGCTGGGAAGCGTTGAGAAGCTGCTGACAGAAGATGCCAACTCCGGGTATCAGCTGTTTACAAAAATCGGTGAGAAATACGGCATTGCCTGTATCCCTGCGGCAGGCAAAGATAACGTCAAACAAAAGATTCTTCCGCTGAAATCAGAGAAAGTTCTGGTGATTGCGGATGGTGCGGCGTTTGGCCCACAGATGAACGATATTTACCGTCTGATGCAGGAAAAGAGCGCAAAATTTAGTTTGTACCTGCCGGAATCGCTGGAGTGGTTGCTCCTGAAAGCAGATTTGATTGGACAGCCGGAGATTCTTGAGATTTTGGAACACCCGGCAGATTTCATCGAAAGCAGCGAATTTTTTAGCTGGGAGCGATTCTTTACAAACTTGCTGGAACGGCGGACGAAGAATATCCCCTATATGCGGTATGACAAGGCGAAGCTGCCGGAATTCTACTTGCAGGAAGAAAATTTGGAGAAAATCATTGCAGGAATGGAGTAATGCGAACTGAAAAATCATGAATGATGTACCATCGTTATTCCGAACGCTCTGTAATTTTGGCACCCGCTCAGGCTGCTATTAAAAAACCGAGAGCATAAGGATTTTACAATGGCTCTCCGTTAAAAATCGAGCAAACAAATAAGGCTCACCGTCAATTTGGCGGTGAGCCTTATTTGTTTGCTCATCTGTGAGATGAATTGTGTTTAATACAGAAGTGCGGAGAGTGTACATCATAGATACACCTCCACGGTCAGGTCTGTCCATGCCGCGCGGCGGAATTGGTGAGGCATTTTATTGGCTTCACGGTAACGCTTGGCGGTTTCAAAGTCGATGGTAAAGGCTAGAATCGGGCTGTCCGTTACGGCCATTAAGTCGGTGCGTTCATCTTTGCTTTTCTTGCGGCCAGTGTTCAATTTCCAGCGATAGGTGTAGTCACCGATAGGAGTGACGACTTCTACAAACTGGTCGATGAGTTCGGGAGCAAGGCAAGCACCGTGAACATCAACTTTTTGCTCAAGAAAATCGCGGATGGCTTTCATGTTGGTCGAAACGCTCTGTGTTTCAGGCGCAGGAGTGAGGGCTTGCAGCTCCTTTTCCAGACGAGCGATTTCATCATCGGCTTGTTTGCAAAGAGCTTGATATTCTTCACGTTCCAACTCACCGTCTGCCCGCATAGCACCGTAATTGAGTTTGCGCTTTTTGATTTTTTCAATCTTGCTCTGAATGGGTACGGCAGACATGGCGGCGGTAGAATGGCTGTTCTGGCAGGATTCAAGCATTTGGCAAGCGCGGAGAATGGCTTTGTTCTGGTCGCCCCAGACCTTTTCAAAAATCTTCTTTGCCATCAATTCGAGTTTCCATTCGGGAATGGAAATGGCATCACAACTAAGCTGGTCGGTTAAGTTGTGTTCCATGACAAAAGAGCGGGTTGGGTTGACAGTGCGCATATTGCATTGATAACCAAAGACCGGAGTACCATCTTTTAGTTTGCGCCAGTTGAAGATGCGGTACGAAGAACCGCATCGGCAGCGAAGTTTTGCGACCCACAAATTTTTAGTAGTTCTAGCTCCCTTACGCCGTGTTTCTCCATCAGGAAGGCGCAGGCTGGAAATACGAGATTTGCGGATGCGTTCACATTCGTGCCAGAGGGCTTCTGATACAATCGGCTCAAAGTCGCCTTTTACATAGATGAAAGTGCTTTCGTCAAGATTTTTGACGCGCTTCTTTTCAAGATAGTTGTTGACTTTGGACTTGTTGTAGCAGATATAGCCCATATACGTTGCATCCTCAAAAAGCAAGTCCACCGGGTTCTGATATTCCTCGTCATCTTCCAGCACTTGCATCGTGTTGAGCATCTCCAACAGCGTGGCGAAGTTTTGCTCCTCAACAGGGGCTTCATAGTGCAGATAGGCGATAAGAGCTGTGAGCAAAAGCCGTTCCGATTTTTCCCAAAATGGGTCGCCGCCACTGCCTTCGCCTTTGGTGTTGGTCATGAGCGTGGTCACGAGCTTCAGAATGTCCTTTTCACTGTGGACATAGCTGAACGGATTGTAGTGCATCGACTTTTTGAAGTTGATGGTGTTTAGGATTTTTACTCGGTAGCCGTTCTTCAACATGGCCTGTCCACATTCGAGAACTATCGTTCCTTTCGGATCGGTTACGACATAGGAGCTGTGGCATTGCAGGAGGTTGGGCTTCAGCCAGAAGCGCGTCTTACCGCTGCCGGAGCCGCCCACCACCAGCACGTTTTTGTTCCGGGCATTCTTCGGGTCTGGTGGGCGATTGCTCATCATCAATCGCTCTGTTTTTGTCAAGATGATGTTATCCGCAAACTTGGGTGCTTGAAAAGGCTCAATGTCTTTGGCATTGCCCCACCGGGCTGAGCCATACTCCATGCCATGACGGTACTTCTTTGCATTTTTGCTTCGCAAATATACGGCAAGCCGTAGCCCTGCGCCGCATGAAAGGCCAATAATCAAATCCAGTGGGTGCAGACTGGGCAGAGGGTTCGCAAAGGCCACCGGGAGAGTTCCCATCATCGCCATGATTTTATCGCCCAGTTCTTTGCCCTCGGCCAGCCGCCACGCTTCACCGATGTTTGTTGCCACCAGCCCCAGCAGGACATAGGGCAGATACAGCGCAAGCAGCTTCGTCAGCTTTTTTGTGTTCATAGGCCACGCTCCTGCTCTTTATGCCGGACTTTTCCGGTAAGTTCGGCAGCAGCTTGTACCAGATCATGCAGCTTTTCCAGCACGGAAGGACGCTTGGTTTTATTCAGCAGGGATGCCGAATATTCCTTGAACGCTGCATTGAAAGCGTCTGCGTCCGGGGCTTTGAAAAAGACCAGATACCGGGGCGGTACTTCGGAGTTGTCCTTGCGGATGGCATAGTCGATGCCATACTTTTTTGCGTACCGCTCAAAGTCGCGGATTCCTGTCTTGCTGATCTCCACGCTGGACACACCGCGATTCTGCCGCAGGAGCATCCGAACGCTCTGTTTGCCGCTTGATTTATCGGCCAGTAATTTTGACTGATACTCCCGAAGTGCTGTCCGGCCAGCGTTTAGAATCGTTCGGGCGGTCAGCTTCGTGGTGGACACCACAATGTTGAATGTTTTCTGCTCGACTTCTTCCTGCACGTTCATCACCATCCCTTGCCGCCTGCATCAGCGCAGCCACGAAAAAGCCGCAGAGTGCGCCGAACTCGAAGAAAGCGAAACCGATGAAAAATATCAGCATGCATGGCTTTCTGCATGAGCGTGGACAGCGTGGTAGGCAGTTGATCCGGGTCCTGTAAACCCATGCTGATGGTGAGCGACCCCTGCGGGTCAACATCCACCAGCAACACCTTTTTGCCCTCCATAGCCAGACCGATGCCCAGATTTTCACAGGTGGTGGTCTTGGCTGTGCCGCCTTTCTGGTTTACGATGGCGATTGTTGTTGCTTTCTTTGCGATAACATCACCCCGCCTTCTGTGCGCCACGCGCAAAGTCGTGGTTCGTTTTGTTCTGATAGTAAAGGTTCATCGTTGTGGGGGCGTTGAACAATGCAGCCAACAGGTACTGCTTCATGTTCCGCACCGGAGATGTGTTCTCTGCAAGACAGGTCAGTACGAAGCGGATATGGTCGGCATTCAGCTTTTTCAGCCGACTGCGCACCACTTCAGCGGGCTTATCATCTCCGGCAATCCTCAACATCTCGCGTTTGGTAGAGCAGGTATCCACAAGTAAGTCCACAATTTGATAGATGGTGTCCTCGTCGTCCGGGCAGAGCCGGAGCAGCAGTTCGACCTCCAACGCCTGATAAAAATAATCTTCAAGCTGTTCCCGCTGGGTCAGCCTGTCCGTTTTGTCCGGGAAGAAAGGATGATTCCTCTCAGTTTTATTCTTCTCAGTCTTATTAGATTGCGGTTTTGGCTGCACCTGAACTGCGTTTTCAGCAGCACAAGAATTGCTGTTTGCACAATTCTGTGCTTGCGCTTTTGGCAATCCAGACGAAAAGTTTTTGACGTAGATTAAACTGGGCTTTCCAAGTCCACGCCGCTTGCGTTCGATGAGGTCTGCTTGTTCCAGCTCCCGGAACAGCTTGACCGCCTTGTGTTCGGCGCAGCAGAGAGATTCCTGCACTTCCCGGACAGTGTAGATGATATACACGCGCCCTTGCTCATCCAGCCAGCCGTTCTTTGCAGACAGGCTCATGCGGTCAAGCAGGATGCCGTACAACGTCCGGGCATCGGTGGAGAGCTGTCGGAAACGGCTGTCTTGAAAGAGAGCTTTCGGAATACGGAAGTAGGCGAACAGTTTGCCCGACTGCCCATAGAAGTAGTCGAGCATCATTTGGTGTGACCTCGGATTTTCAACTGTGAATGTGTGTTCATGTGCAAAATTACCCCCTCCTTCTTTTTGGTATGGAAATTTTCAAAGGCTATTTCCTTATGGACAAAAATTTGCTATACTAAGGCTAATAAATCGAAAAAGTGAAGATGAGCAGAGAGGAATTTTTGCTTAGCTCATTACAATCTGTACTGAAAATTGAAGTTCGAAAACAAAAAATAACGAGTCAGTGTTTATTCTTTCGCTCTCGATTTAGAAAGTGCGACACAGGCTGCTATCAAAAATCCCAGAAAGTAAGATTGTTGCATGAAGATGCACTAATCCTGCAAAACATGGGAAGATAAGCGTATGATAAACCCTCCCCGGTGAAACTGAATGGTTTTGCCGGGGAGGGTTTTGTTTTTTGCAGATTGTAGAAGAAAGATTATGGAAAATAAAGGAAAGAAAAAAGCAGTTCAAGGAACGATATATCACTTGACCAAGCAATATTACAGTGGATTGTGGATGATTATGATATTTCTGATGAAAAATCCAGAAAAATAGTAGGTAAAAGTGAAGAAAAAAGTAAATTAATAACATGCGAAATGGTAATAAATTATCTAGACAATCGAGGTGTATTAGAAGAAACAGATGAAACGGAATTTATGAGATCGCTTCGAAAGCGTCTTTATTATGCAATTGACACAGTCGTTGGACCAATTCCAATGAAATCGAAAAGTATCAATGCACATGAGCTGCTCAGACAAAAAAAGTCAATCAAAAGGACGATTTTATGTGACTTCAGCAAATGCGGGATTTTTTATGTATTTGCTTTGGTGCAATGAAGATAGAGCCGACAATGACGATATTTTGTGGTTAATAAAGAACGAAAGGAATTATGAAGCAAGTGAATGGCTGAAAAATTTGATTAGAGACGGCTTTGATTCATTGATTGAGAACCCTGCAATAGGAATAAAACAAAAAACTGTTGAAAGGCGATGGAAGGAATTATTTGAAGGAGAATTAGCCAAAACCAAAGATGCATTAGAATCATTAAATCTGACGTGGGCATATATAGAAGATCGGAAGAAAATGGCAGGGGATGAATTTGATGAAGAGTGGTTTGACTTAATAGTAGGATGTTGTTGGAAGGAATGCATAATAAATGTTTGGCTACAAGCTGTAGAAGTAGGAGTATTGGATGATAGCAGAGAAAAATCAGTGATACCAACGTCGTTGGAAGATGAGATAGCTATAATACGAAGAGAATGTAGTGTCAATTGTACGAATGATATAGTAAAACTTTTGGATGAGAGAATTGCCTTGCAACTAGAAGAACTAGACTTTGAAATTCGGGAAGAAGGCAATAAAACGAACTTATACAAAATGCATGATGAATATAAAATTGATCTTGAAATGTTATCAAAAGATGTAAATTAAAATGGATAATAGAGAATAAAGCAGAAGGAGCTGAGCCTTTTCCGAAATGGCTCAGCTCCTTCTGCTTTATTCTCTAAATAATGTATAAATTATGAACGAGGCTAGAATGCAGAAAAAAACAACGACTGTAAGCTGAAATAATTAAATTTGAACTGCCATTATTTTCTGAAAGGTGAACTGATATAATACAGTCAATGACATGGCCATGTCAAAATACAAACGAATTAAGGGAGTTTTTTGACATGAAAAAGAAAGGCGTAGGAAGTCCCGCATATAAGCTTGGTATACATATCAAAGATTATCGTGAACAAAAAAATGGTCGCAAGCTACTTTGGCGAATAAAATTGAAACTGACCAGAAACGAATATCGAAAATTGAAACTGGCAATGTGTATATAGGATGGGATACCTTTTACAAAATATCACAAGCACTGGATGTATCAATAGAGGAATTGATTGAAGGAGATGAGTAAAGCCACCAGATTGAACGTAGCATAAGGCAAATGCTTGTAAATTTCACATCTGTATGCTACTATAATAACAAGAGAAAAGAAGGTGATGGGATGGCGCAAAAGGATACATCTGAAAAAATTCTGGAATCCTATAACGATGTCTTTTCGGACATTGTGAACGTGCTTCTGTTCAACGGCAAACAGGTTCTGTCTGCAGATGAACTGGAAGATCAGGCTCCACGCTCCTACTACAAGGCAGATGGCAAGATTCGTGAAATTGAGCGAGATGTTGCCAAACGCTGGAAGAACGGAAATATTCGCGTGGCCTGTATCGGTTTTGAAAACCAGACCGCTTCTGATCCCAATATGCCGCTCCGTGTCATGGGTTACGATGGCGCAGAGTACCGGGCGCAGTTACTTGGCGATAGCGAAAATCTCTATCCGGTCGTGACGCTGGTGCTCTACTTCGGCCATGATAAACCGTGGAATGGGCCGCTTTCCCTGAAAGAGCGACTGAATATTCCCAAAGAGTTTGAGCCGTATGTCAACGACTATAAGATCAATCTGTTCCAGATTGCATATCTGACCCACGAGCAGGTAGAACTTTTCCAGAGCGATTTTAAGGTTGTTGCAGACTACTTCGTGCAGAAGCGGGAAAACGGCGACTACATTCCGAGTTCGCAGGATTTGACCCATGTGCAGGAAACGCTTCAGCTGCTAAGTATTATGACGAATGATAATCGGTTTGAGGAAGCGTACAATACAAATACCGATGGCCAGAAAGGAGGCCCACGCAATATGTGTGATGTGCTTGATAAAGTGGAAAGCAGAGGCATTGCAAAAGGCATTGCAAAAGGCGTTGCGAAAGGTAAGGCTGAGGGTGAAATTGAAGGCAAAAATCAAATGGCTCTCCTTGTCAAGAAACTCCTCGATCAAGGCCGTATTGATGATGTCAAGCGGGCATCTGAAGATGAAGTGTACCGCGATCAGTTGATAAAAGAATTTGGCATTCGATAAGACCGGAGGCCCACGCAATATGTGCGATGTGCTTGATAAAGTGGAAAATCGTGGAAAGGCTGAAGGCGCAGATAGTGTAGCTCTGCTCATGAAGAATCTCTTCGATCAAAACCGCATTGAGGATGCAAAACGGGCTTCTGAAGATAAGGAGTACCGCACTCGGCTGATGAAAGAGTTGGGCATCAGCTAAAAAATTCATATGTACAACTGGGGGAGCGTCTTCGGATGCTCTCCCTTTACTTTTGCAGGGCAGTCCGTGTGGATTGTCCTGCTTCTTATATGAGGAGAAGACAGATTATGTGAAGCAGGAATAACAGAAAACTTGTGCCGGAGAGGTATTAAAAATGCCGTTCGTCATTTTAGCGTTATCAATCTGCTAAGATAAATTGCCCAATCTCGCTGTAATTGATACTTTTCTGCACCTACGGCATTTTTGATACAGAAAGAAAAAAGTTATGAGTATTTATGGCTATTGCAGAATTTCCACTGCAAAACAGAGTATCGACCGCCAGATCCGTAACATCAAGGCAGAATACCCTACTGCCCATATCGTGCAGGAAGCCTATACTGGCACATCCATTTTTCGCCCGGAATGGCTGAAGCTTTACCGGGTTCTGAAAGCAGGAGATACGGTGGTGTTCGATTCAGTGTCCCGGATGTCCAGAAATGCAGAAGAAGGTTTTGCTCTGTACGAAGACCTCTACCATAAGGGCATCCGGCTGGTGTTCTTGAAAGAGCACCACATCGACACCGAGACCTACAAAAAAGCTCTGTCCGGCAGCATTGCCATGACAGGGACGAATGTGGATTTCATCTTGAAGGGCATCAACGAATATCTGATGGCCTTGGCAAAGGAGCAAATCAAGCTGGCCTTTGAGCAATCCGAAAAAGAAGTTGCCGACTTGCATCAACGCACCCGTGAGGGCCTTTTGACCGCCCGGTTGAACGGCAAGCAGGTTGGTCGCAAGAAAGGCACTGGCTTTGAAACCAAAAAGTCCAAAGCAGCCAAGGAGAAGATCCGTGTCCATTGTAAGGCGTTTGGCGGCACATTGGATGACATGGAGTGCATGAAATTGACTGGTCTTGCCCGGAATACCTATTATAAATATAAGCGGCAGATTCGGGCAGATTTGACTGACGAGGGAAAACTTAAAAAGGAAGAGCTGTTACTCTGTCTACTCCAGGGGTATCGCCGCAACAACAATCCCCAAAAGAAGCGGCTGGGGGATGGCATCCTCTCTCTGAAACAGGAGCAAAAGCCGGCAGAGCCTGCCAAACCGGAAAACGGAAAGAAAGACCACAGCTTTCTAATCACGCTTGCGGTGTCGATCGCCATTATTCTGATCCTGTGGCTCATCAAAAAGTTCTAAACCGTGCCGAATCGGAATATCTTTTCGGGATCGCAAAGGTTTAAAGTCCCCAAGCGTCCAACTTACAACAAAAATGAGACAGGCGACCCGCCTTTCGGGAAGCCTGTCTCATTTTTCCGTTGGGGGCTATTTGCATTGCGGCGAAGCAGCCCGGTTTGGAAACTCAGTGATTGAAGGAGAATGGGGAAACTACTTAAAGGCTGATATCCTTGCCGCCATTGAGCTTGCTGAAGGCCAGCAGGGAAATGACGGTCAGGATGGTCATGATGGTGGACAATGCGGCTGCAGTGCCGTAGTTGCCGCGGATGACCTCGGTGTAGATTGCCACCGTCAGGGTCTTGGTTTTGCCGGTATACAGGATGATGGCGGTGGACAGTTCACTGATCATGGTGACCCAGCTCAGGATAGCACCAGAGATGATGCCGGAAGCCATCATGGGAACCGTGATGCGGAAGAATGCCTTCATCTTGGAAGCGCCCAGCGAGATAGCAGCTTCCTCAATGCTCATGGGGATCTGCTGCAGGATAGCCACCGACGAGCGGATGGTATAGGGCAGACGCCGGATGATGAGGGCTACTACCATGATGAGCATGGTGCCGCTGATGAGGAGCGGGGGCTTATTGAAGCCGATGAGCAGCGCAATGCCAAGGACCGTGCCGGGCACGATGTAGGGGATCATCGAGAGGACGTCCACCACGTTGGTCAGGGCATTGCGGCGGCGCACCACCAGATAAGCAATGAGAACAGCCAGCAGCACGATGACGACCAGTGCCAGCAGGGGGATGATGATGGTATTCTGAATGCTGCGACCCAGCTTGCCGATGGCGGTCTGGTAGCTCTGCAGCGAGTAGCCGTCCACAAAAATCTTACCCTGCGTGTTCTTGAACGAGGTGTAAATGACGTAGGCCTGCGGCATGATGGCGATGCCCACTACAAGGTAGACGACCAGATGCACCAGAGCGTTGATGCCCTTGCGAGCCTCTCGCTCCTCCACGGGGTGCATACTGTTCAGAGCGAAGGCGTTCTTGTTGGAAACGTACTTCTGGACGAGGAACACCAGCGTGGTGACGACGATAGCGATGACGGCGATAGCGGCTGCAAAGCCGTCGCTGCCGCCCACCTCGTTGATGAACTCAGTGTAAAGGACAACAGGGAAGGTACGGTAGCCCTCACCGATCAGCATCGGGGTGCCGAAGTCTGCAAAGGATCGCATGAACACCAGCAGAGCCGCAGCCAGCAGGGTGGGCATGATTAGGGGAACGACCACTTTGAAGAAGCAGGCAATGCCAGAGCATCCGAGATTTTCAGCCGCCTCGATGAGGGAGTTGTCGATATTCTTCAATGCACCCTTGGCGTAGAGGAACACCAGCGGGAACAGCTGGAGCGTCATGACCAGCACGATGCCGCCGAAGCCGTAGATGTCCGGGATGGCGATGCCGAGGTTTTTGAAGAAGGCGGTGATGACACCGCTGCGACCCAGCAGCAGGATCCATGAGTAGGCACCGATGAAGGGAGCCGACATAGATGCCACCACAATGAGGATATTCAGCACCGACTTGCCTTTGATCTTAAAAATCGTGAACAGGTATGCCAGTGGGGTGCCAATGGCGATGGAGAGCACCGTCGCTGTGATGGACACCTTGAAGCTGTTGATCAGGGTATCGAAATAGTAGCTCTTGGAAAAGAACTTCGTGAAATAAGCCAGCGTGAAACCGCCGGTGTCGGGGTCCAGCACAGACTGGCGGATCAGGTATGCCATCGGGTAAAGCAGGAACAGTGCATAGAGTGCGATGGTCCCCAGCGTAATGGCTCCCCAGACATCAAAACGGAACTTATTATTGTTTTTCATAAGCATCGCTCCTGATGAGATTGGTACCGCCGTCCTTGGTAAAGACGTTGATCTTCTCTTTCTTGACCTTCAGCAGCACCTTCTCGCCCTTCTTGAGGCCCTCGCCAATGGAGGACTCCTCTACGATCTCCACCGAGTCGCCCTGATCGGTGTCAATGGTGTAGTGGGTGTTGAGACCGAGGTAGGTACACTCCTGCACGGTGCCGTGGATGCCATCGGTGCCGTCCTTGCAGATAATGAACTCCTCCGGGCGGATGGAACAGCGCACATCCTGCTCGGCAGCCTTGTCCAGAGCGTCGATGTGCTCATGGTAGCCGTCGGCAAAGGTGATGATGCCGTCCTTGACGTGGGCATTCACGATGTTGGTGCGACCGATAAAGGTGGCAACGAAGACATTCTTCGGGCGCTGGTAGATGTCGCGGGGAGTGCCAACGTGCTGGATGACGCCGTCCTTCATAACGGCGATACGGTCACTGATGGCCATTGCCTCTTCCTGATCGTGGGTTACGTACACGGTGGTGATGCCTACGCTCTTCTGGGTGTGGCGGATGACGCTGCGCATCTCGACACGGAGCTTTGCGTCCAGATTGGAAAGCGGCTCGTCCATCAGCAGCACGTCCGGCGAGATGACCAGTGCGCGGGCCAGTGCGATACGCTGCTGCTGACCGCCGGAAAGCTGGTTGGGCATCCGGTCGGCATACTGCATGATCTGCATCAGGTTCAGAAACTCATCTGTCCGCTTCTTGATCTCGGCCTTGTCCACCTTGCGGTTTTTCAGACCGAATGCCACATTGTCCCGGACGGAGAGGTTCGGGAAGATGGCATAGTTCTGGAACACCATGCCGATGTTGCGCTTGCTGGGGTCCATATCGTTGATGCGCTTCTCGTTGAAGAAGATGTCGCCGCCCTCAATGGAGTTGAAGCCTGCGATCATACGGAGAAGAGTGGTCTTGCCGCAGCCGGAGGGACCCAGCAGGGTGAACAGCTCACCATCTCCGATCTCCAGATTCAGGTCCGGGATGACCGTATTATTCCCGTAGCGCTTTACTGCGTCTTTGACTGATATTCTGCTCATACTAGCCTCCTGCTGCCCTTTGAATTACTTGCTCTGCAGATCAGTGAAGATCTCAGTGTACTTGTCTACCAGCTCCGACTTGTGGGCGCTGACGTAGGGAATGTCCTCTTCGATGACATTGATGTCTGCCATCGGGGTCATGGCATCGTTGGTGGCAGCGTCCTTCATAACAGGACGGTTGGTCAGGGTGCTGCCCCAGATGTTCTGTACTTCCTCGCTCAGGATGAAGTCAATGAACAGCTTGGCATTGTCCATGTTCTTTGCGCCCTTGATGATGGTGGCGGAAGCAGGAAGGAAGACAGTACCTTCCTTCATGTAAACGATCTTGACAGGTGCGCCGTCCAGAACCAGCTGAGCACAGGGGTCCTCATAGGACAGACCCACCACATACTCGCCATCGGCAACTCCCTTGTAAACGCCGCTGGAGCTTTCGCAGATCTTGCCGTCCACATTCTCAAACAGGTCGTGGACGTACTGCCATGCCTTATCGTCCTCGTAGCCGCCCATTGCAAGCAGCATATTGGTCAGGTGTGCGAAAGCGGAAGAGGAGTTGGCGGGGTCGGCAGTGGCGATTTTGCCCTTCAGGGCCGGGTTCAGCAGATCTTCGTAGCCCTCGATCTTGATGTCACCGATGAGGTCGGTGTTGACGATGAGGACGCTGCCGTCCAGCACATTGCCGGTGATGAAGCCGCACTTGTTCTTGTAGGCGTCGATGACGTTTGCATCGTTGGCGGAAACATACGGCTCCCACAGATCCTCATTGGTGTACATCTGCGACCAGGAGCCACCGAACAGGACATCTGCGTAGGGATCGTTCTTTTCGGACTGGATACGCTTGACCAGTTCGCCGGTGCCGGCCTGAATCAGCTCGACATTGACGCCGTATTTCTCCTCAAACAGAGGAATGGTGGCGTTCAGCAGACCCTCAGAGTTGGGCGAGTAGATCACGAGGTCGCCGCCGCCCTGTGCAGCAGTACCAGAAGCGGCAGTGGAAGCAGCGGTAGAACCGGCAGAAGAAGTGCTGGCGGAGGAGCCGCCGCAAGCGCTCAGAGCAGCAGAAGCTGCGATAACACCGGTAGCCATCAGGAACGAACGACGAGAAATCTTTTTCATAGTAAAAACCTCCATTTTTTACTTGAAACTTTTCGATAGTCTCATTTTAATGCTTATAGCACAAAAATAATACTCAAATTGCAGAACAAATGGAAAAAATACCGAACAGCGGCTGTTCGGTATTTTTTCATAGACACTTATTTCAAGGTGCTCTGGTACTCCCGCACCGAGCAGCCTATGTATTTTTTGAAAACGTGGTTAAAATATTTGTACTCACCAATGCCGCACTCCCAGCCGATCTGGGAGATGGGCAGTTTTCCTTTCCGGATGAGTTCCAGAGCGTTCTGAATGCGGCAGCGGTTGAGGTAGTCAATGACCGTTGTGCCAAGCTCTTTCTGAAACTTCTGGTTGATGTATCGTTCTGAGTAGTGGAACTGTTCCTGAAGGTCAGCAAGTGTTATCTTGCTCTGGTAATTCTCTTTCAGATAGGCTACGATGCGCAGCACCAGCGGGTCAGTGACCTTATCTTCGCTTAATGGCGGCAGAGCTGTCCGGCTGCGGACGGCCTCTGCCTCGTCCTCCCGCTGTTGGAGGTACTGGTTATCCCCCGCAAGGCGGACAGCCTTCTCCAGCGCAGTACGCATCTCGTCCATGTCGAGAGGCTTGAGCACATAATCCGATACGCCGTTCCGGATAGCCTGCTGGGCGTACTCAAACTCCGAGTAGCCTGTCAGGATGATGGCGATATAGTTGAATTTCTCCCGGGTGTCGGCGATCATCTCAAGACCGTTTTTTACCGGCATGGTAATGTCGGTAATGACGATGTCAGGCTGCAGTTCAGCGATCTTTTCTTCACCTGCTGCCCCGTTCTCTGCCTCGCCCACCACCGAGCAGCCGCACTCCTCCCACGGTACCGAGTAGCGAATGCCCTTGCGGATGATCTCTTCATCTTCTACAAGCAGAACGCGATACATGGTTTACATTCCTCCCAGCCGGAGCTTGAGTTTCACCGTGAAGCCTTCGCCCTCGGTGCTGTCGATGGTCAGTCCGCTGTCACCGCCGTAGCCCAGCCAGATGCGACGGTTGATGTTCTGCAGACCATTGTGCTCGATGTTCACTTCATCCGAGCGCAGGATGTCTCGCAGCTGTTCCAGCATTGTCTCGTCCACGCCTCCGCCGTTGTCCTCTACCGTGAAATAGAGCGCATCCTCCCCCAGCCAGCCCCGTACTCTTATATGGATGCAGGGCTTTTTCTGGAATCCATATTTGATGCTGTTTTCCAGCAAGGGCTGTAAAAGCAGCTTCGGGATGATGAACTCCATGCAGGCGTCGTCGATGTCGATCTCGTAGGAGAAATTCGCACCGAAGCGGGTGGACTGGATCACAAGGTAATCCTGCAGGTATTTCAGATCATCTTTAACAGTGACATTGTGCTTTGTGTTGTTGATGCTGTAGCGCAGGATGCCGATAAACCGCCCGATCAGCTGCTGGGCTCGCTGGGGGTCTGTCGGGATAAGATAGCGGATATTGTCCAGCGTGTTATAAATAAAGTGGGGATTGATCTGCGCCTGAAGATTCTGCATCTCCATCCGGTTGTTCACTTCGGCAAGAGCGATGTTGCGCTGGCTCAGCTCCTGAATGCTGCGGACCATCTTGTTGACCTGACGGGCGATCTCCTCGATCTCATCGCCGGTGTCGATCTCGATGATGTGATCAGGGTCCTCCTTGCGGATGATGCGGATCTCCCGCACGAGGGTGTCCACCGACTTTACCATCTGCTCAGTCATAGCGTGCATGATACGGGCGAACATTGCTGCCCAGCTCAGCCCCAGCAGTACGATCAGGAGCAGACCCACGAAGAGATAACTGTAATTCGTGGGCGAGTAGATGAAGGAGTAAGCCAACACCGTGCCGTTTTCCAGCGAGCGGCTGCTGCGCAGATAGCGGTTCCCGTTTACTCGCACATACTGCGCCGCATCGGCGGGCAGATACTTGTTGGCGTTCTTCTGGGAGAGGAAGGAGGAGTTTGAACAGGCGATGACATCACCGTTGGGTTTGGTGAGGATAGCATCGTACTGGTACTGGCTGAACAGTTTTGTCCAGTCGTTTTCATTCAGATAAACTGCCGCAGCACCCTGATATTCGCCATCCCGGTAGAGCGGATGGATCATAACGTATTCTGAGCTGTTGGCTCGGAAGTGGTAGACCGTGGTGTAGACGGTCCGCATAAGATGGCAGGCGTTGTCCACGGCGATGCAGTTGAATTCCTGCCGGTGGAGATTCATCTCTCCCTCCGAAAAGGTCGTGAACCGAACACTTCCCTTGGAGTCGGTAAGGATGAGCTGTATCTCCACAAGAGCCGAGACGTTGTACTGGCTGATAAGATAACGCAGGTTGTCCTGATCCTTCCGCAGCTCGGAGAGGAAGAGCTCGGTGTGTCCAGCGTCCAGCAGAAAGGCTGACGTGTTATTGTACACCTCATGGAAGGTGGAGGCGACACTCTCCAGATGGTCTTCCCGCCGGGCGTTCTGGTTGAGAGCATTCACAACAGCGATCGCAATGCAGAACAAAAGACATCCCAGCAGCAGGCTTGAGATCAGCTTACGGGAGACGCTCTGCTCCAGCTCCTGCTGAAAGCGGCTCTTTTTGTAGGTGCGATCGTGGTGAATATGATCCATACTTTTTTCGCTCCTGCTCTTTGACAAACTTTGCCATACTTCGATTATAATGCCTTGGATCAGATGAGTCAACGGGCGTGTTGCTGCCCTTTTTTATTGCATAACACAAAAAAACTGCCCGGAACGACCTTCTCCTATCGTTCCGGGAAATTTTAGCAGGAGGGATCTGCTGACGTGGATGTCAAATCAGATGAGACGATCAGACGCTCTCATTCAGGAATGCCTGCATCACCAGCTCCTGCGAGATGGTTACGCCTGAATGTGTTCTCAGCAAAAGATTCTATCGAACCGTTCTCTTTTTCATTCGTGTTGCAATTTTTTCGGCGTTTCAAACGTATCTGAATTAAAGTGGCATCATCTTCACACATTTTTGCAGTTTTCAGACAGGAGGTTGCTTTTATGAAAGTATCTGCCGACTATCGTATGCTCG
>ERZ791746.614-NODE-614-length-30087-cov-14.718201_pt1 | contig 30087 bp, 40 predicted proteins | sample MGYA00510038_ERZ791746 | MGnify/ENA primary metagenome ERZ791746 (study PRJEB30046, sample SAMN00792018) | human gut metagenome | study: EMG produced TPA metagenomics assembly of the A metagenome-wide association study of gut microbiota in type 2...
CACGTACGGTTCTGTGAGGGGCGGACAGAGAAATCTGATTCCGTCTACTCGATGAATCAGGAATGAGAAATGGTGGTGCGGCGCACAAATCATATGGCGCCGCAATTATCCTATTCCCATAAACATGGAACCCTTTAGAGATGGAGGTCCTCTGCAGGATGTTCATCTCCAAGGGGGCACGTGCTGACCGGTATTCTCAAAAGGTGAGATCAACCATCAGCATGCAGGCCCCTGGAGAAGGGCCGCGCCAAAGGCGCAGGATGGATTGATGGATAAGGCAGCGGAGCTGGGGGCCCTCAATTTCCAACTCTCAAATCTCAACTCTTTCTTTTCCCGGAGAAACCGCGGGGCCTCAATTCTCTTTACTCAAATCTCATTTCTTTTTCCCATCCCCCGTATCCTCTGATGTTATAATAAAGTCAGAAAACGTTTAAAGAATTCCACAGGGTTCTACAGGAAGTTCCTGCAAAGGAGGATGCCTTATGCTGGTTTGGGAACGGAGTGAAGACATTGAGAAGAAGATACTCTGCCATCGGGCAGCCCTTGCGGTCCATGCAAAGCGGGATCGGGAAGAGAAGAAGGACCCTCTCCGCACCGATTTCCAGCGGGACCGGGACCGGATTCTCCACAGCAATTCCTTCCGGCGGCTGAAGCATAAGACCCAGGTCTACATCGCTCCCCGGGGGGACCACTACCGGACCCGCATGACCCACACCCTGGAGGTGGCCCAGATCGGCCGTACAATGGCCAGGGCCCTCCGGCTGAACGAGGACCTGGTAGAAGCCATTGCACTGGGCCATGACCTGGGGCACACCCCCTTCGGCCATGTGGGGGAGCAGGCGCTGCAGGAAATCTGCGGGCACTTCGAGCACAATGAGCAGAGCGTCCGGATTGTGGAAAAACTGGAAAAAGACGGCCAGGGCCTGAACCTGACGAAGGAAGTGCGGGACGGCATATTGAACCACTGCGGGAAGCTGAAAGCCCACACACTGGAAGGGTGCCTCATCAAGTATGCCGACCGCATTGCTTACCTCTGCCATGATTATGAGGATGCGGAAACCATGGGACTCATCGGACCCGATGACCTGCCGCCGGATGTGGTGGCGAAAATCGGGGTGACCCATTCATCCATGATTACCGCCATGGTAACTGACGTGGTCACCCATTCCATGCAGGATGACAGCGATGGCATCCACATGTCGGAAGAAGGGGACCAGGTGCTTCTGGCGTTCCGCAAGTTCATGTTTGAGGAAGTCTACATGTCCCGGGCCCTCATTCCCGACAGGAAACGGGGGAGCAATGTGGTGAAAATGCTCTATACCTACTATACGGAGAAGCGGCCTGATGGTTCCTACCATGAGACCAGGCTCCCGGACAAGCAGGTGCGCCTGGCGGGAGGAAATATCCCCCTGGCGGCGGTGGATTACATTTCCGGGCTCACCGATAATTATGCTATCAACCTGTTTGAGGATATCTTCGTGCCCCGGTACTGGACATTCAAGAAAGAATAGCCCAGGGGCAGAAATATTTTTACATATATATAAGTAAGGAGGCTTGCTGATGGAAGACGTGAAAGACCTGATAGGACGACTGATAAATCATGTAGACGGCAGCAGCATTTCCGATGATGAACTGAAACGGCAGGTCAATGCCATTTACAGTATTTATGCCGGTATTGTGGGGTCAGAACAGATCATAGTCCAGGCCAGCCGGTATAATGCGCTGAAATATATACACGACGAGGACCCGAAAGTCCGACTGGTGGGGATGGAGCGGCTCATCCTGGAAAGCCGGGACTACACGAGAATACCGCTGGATGAGGAAATCCCAGGAATCCTGGGAAAGCTGGAGGATAAGCTGGCGGATATGCTGGCCCGGCAGGCCGTGGAACGGCAGCTGGAAGAAAAAATTACGGACCGTCTGGAAGAACGGCACCAGGAATATGTGAATGAAATCCGGAAGGAAATCATTGACGAAGAGTCCACGGATACGGAGACGCCCCAGAGCCGGCACAAAATGGAAAAGCTGGAGGCCCTGGACCGGGTGAAGCTCACCGGCACCATTATGAATAAGGTACGGCCCCGGAACCTTTCGGAAATCGTGGGACAGGACCGGGCGGTACGGGCCATGGCATCCCGCATTGCTTCTCCCTATCCCCAGCACCTGCTCCTCTACGGACCGCCGGGCGTGGGGAAAACTACGGCTGCCCGGCTGGTGCTGGACGAGGCGAAGAAGCTTCCCTATACGGCGTTCGGTGAAAAGGCACCTTTTGTGGAATGCGACGGTACCACACTCCGCTGGGATGAGCGGGACATGACGAACCCCCTCATCGGCTCTGTCCATGACCCCATTTACCAGGGGGCCAGCAAGGAGCTGGCGGACGACGGCATTCCGGAACCGAAACCGGGACTGGTGACGGAAGCCCATGGGGGTATCCTTTTCATCGATGAAATCGGGGAGCTGGATCCCATGCTTCTGAATAAGCTCCTGAAGGTACTGGAAGACAAGCGGGTGTATTTCGAGTCTGCCTATTACGACGAGGACAATCCTGCCGTGCCGTCGTACATACGGAAACTCTTCAAGGACGGGGCTCCGGCGGATTTCATCCTCATCGGCGCCACCACGAGGCAGCCTTCGGAAATCAATCCGGCCATCCGGTCCCGGTGTGCCGAGGTATTTTTCGATCCCCTGCAGCCGAAGCATGTGGTGGAAATCGTGAACAATGCGGCGGAAAAGCTGGATGTAACCCTGGAAAAGGGAGTGGCAGAGCTCATCAGTACCTACACCATGGAAGGCCGAAAGGCCGTAAGCCTCCTGGCCGATGCCTATGGCCTGGCGGTCTATGAGTCCGGCTCCTCCAACGATGTGGTCATTACGAAGGAACTCATGGAACGGACCGCCCGGGCCAGTCGGCTCTCTCCCTGGGTGACAAAGGCAAAGACAGACATCCCGAAAATCGGCCATATCTATGGCCTCGGTGTGGCGGGCTACTGGGGAAGCACCATCGAAATCGAAGCGGCAGCGTTCCCCGCCAGGGCAGCGGGCAAAGGGACCATCCGGTTTAACGATACCGCCGGGTCCATGGCTAAAGACTCCGTGGCCACGGCGGCTGCGGTGGTGCGGGAACTGACGGATAAGGATATCTCGGACTATGACCTCCATATCAATGTCATCGGCGGCGGCAATATCGACGGTCCCTCGGCGGGCTGCGCCATTACGGCGGCTATCCTGTCGGCGGTGGAGAAGATACCCCTCCGCCAGGACTATGCAGTCACCGGGGAAGTATCCCTGTCAGGGGAGGTAAAGCCGGTAGGGGGCGTCGCGGAAAAGGCATTCGGCGCCCGGCAGGCGGGACTGAAGGGAATCCTTCTCCCCGAAGAAAACAGGCAGGACCTGGATGAAACCATGCAGGGATTAGAAATCATTCCGGTAAAGACCATGAAAGATGTGCTGCAGCGAATGCTGGTGAGAGAGTAAGAGAAGGGCAGCGGCCTTGGACCGGGACCTTGTCCGGCGGACAAGGCTCTGCCTGCGGCGAGGCAAAGGCAGAGCCTGGGAGTAAGGAAAAATTGTATATTACGCGGCGCGTCACAATTTGGATGCGCCGCTATTTTTCTATTCCCCTAAGCATGCATCCCCTTGGGAAAAGGGCGCGGCAAAGGCGCAGGATGGATGCGGCGAAGCCGCGAAAACTCCATTCTCTTCACGCAACTCTCCATTCTGCTTCTTTTCCCTTCTCATTTTAATTTAAAAAGGCCTATATTTTTCCGCATACACCTATGCATAGGTGATATAATAAAAATGTGTGAGTGTGTGTGAAAATGCGATTCACCGTATATACTATATTTCCCTTTATTCATCACCAAGGAGGCAGATGAAGTGGAAACAAAACGTGATTTTATATGGAAAATGGGCGGCCAGCAGGGGCAGGGCGTAGAGTCCTGCGGCGAGATCCTGGGCCGGGTCCTGGCACAGGAAGGATATTCCCTGTTCAGCCAGCGCCTTTTTGCTTCTCGTATCAAAGGCGGCCATACCACCATTGCCCTTCGCATTGCGACGAAGGAAGTAGCTACCATCGGGGAACATGTGGACTGCCTGGTAGCTCTGGACCAGGAGACCATTGATCTCCATGGGAAGGAAGTACCGGAGGGCGGCGTCATCATTGCCGATGATGCGTTCCATCCGAAGTTTGAAGCCCACAGCGGCCGCATCGTACTGGCTCTTCCCATTACGGAACTGGCTAAGAAATACGGCAGCCTGCAGATGAAGAATATCGCCGCCCTCGGCATGAGCGCCGGCGTCCTGGGCTTCCCGGAAGACCCGTTCTACGGCTTCATTGCCCAGCGCTTCAGCAAGAAGGGCGAAGAAATCGTCTCCAAAAATAAGCAGATTTTCAAGGAAGGCTATGATACGGCCATCGCTTCCATGCACGGCGTAGAACTGGGGCATCTGGCAACACCGCCGAAGAAGGACCAGCTGTACCTCTTAGGCAACGAAGCGGCAGCTCTCGGGGCTATTTCCGCGGGCTCCCGGTTCATGGCTTCCTACCCTATTACCCCGGCTTCTGAAATCATGGAATACATGATCAAGGTCATCCATAAGATCCATGGTACCGTGGTACAGACGGAAGATGAATTGTCTTCCTGCATGATGGCCATGGGTGCCGGCTATGCCGGTGTCCGTGCTTTCACCGCTACTTCCGGCCCAGGGCTTTCCCTCATGGCAGAATCTATTTCCATGGCTGCCATGGCTGAAATCCCGGTGGTCATCATCGATGTCATGCGCGCCGGCCCGTCCACCGGTATGGCTACGAAGGTAGAACAGAGCGATATCCGCTATGCCATTGCCTCCGGCCATGGGGATGCGGAAAAGATCGTCCTCGCCGCTTCTTCCATCGAAGACTGCTACTATATTACCCAGGAAGCCTTCAACCTGGCCGAAGAATTCCAGACCCCTGTCATCGTGCTGTCGGACCTGCAGTTCGGCATGTGCAAACAGTCGGTACCGGCCTTTGATATGAACCGCATCGGTATTAACCGGGGCAAACTCATGACAGAAAACCTGCCGGAACTGGACACAAAGAAGAAAGCCTATTTCCACCGTTTCGAAGATGTGGAAGACGGCATTTCTCCAAGAACCATCCCCGGCGTGAAGAACGGCATGTTCCTGTCCACGGGCCTCGAACACAATGTGTTCGGGAAACCGGCGGAAGGACAGGCGGACCGGGTCATGGAAATGGAAAAACGGCATCGGAAGTTTGCCGGCGTTCCTTCTGCCATCAAACCATTCAATGTAACCCATGAAGACACGGATACGGATCTCCTCCTCGTCGGCATCACCTCTACCAATGGTGCCCTGGAAGAAGCGGTGGAAGAACTGGAAGCGGAAGGAAAGAAAGTAAACCATCTCCAGCTCCGTCTCCTTTCTCCGTTCCCCACAGAAGCTCTTCGTCCCTATATCGAAGGGGCAAAGAAAGTTCTCATCGTAGAAGAAAACCTGACAGCCCAGCTGCGCGAACTCTTCGCTATCCACTTCGACTGCCACGACAAGCTGCTGTCTCTCCTGCAGTATGACGGCACGCCCTTCACCACTTCTACCATTGTGAACAAAGCTAAGGAGGTCTTCTGATTATGGCTTCACCGAGAGACTATAAAAATACAATCGTTCCGAACTGGTGCCCCGGCTGCGGGGACTACGGCATCCAGAATGCCATTTCCGCGGTCTGCGCCAAGAAGGGCTGGGCCAATGAGGACATCACCCTGATTTCCGGCATCGGCTGCTCTTCCCGCATCGGCGGCTACCAGTACTGCTACGGCGCCCATACCACCCACGGCAGGGCTCTTCCCTTTGCCCAGGGCATCAAATGCGCCAATAAAGACACCCACCTCATCGTATGCTCCGGCGACGGCGATTCCTACGCCATCGGCCTCGGCCATGCCATGCATGCCATGAAGAGAAATATGGATATTACGTACCTGGTCTTCGATAACCAGGTCTATGGCCTCACCAAGGGCCAGACCTCCCCGGCTTCCTCCAAGGGCTTTGTTACAAAGACAACCCCCGATGGAAATCCCCTGACCCCGCTGGATGCACCGTCCATGGCCATTGCTGCCGGCGCTACCTTCGTGGCCCAGGCCTATGCCATCGACGGCAGGAACCTGGTGGACATTATTGAAAAGGCAGTGGACCACAAGGGATTCTCCTATGTCAATATTTTCACTCCCTGCGTTACCTTCAACCATTTCAATACGGTCCAGTGGTACAACGAACACCTGAAAAAGATTTCCGATGTCCGGGAAACCTATGATCCCACCAGCAAAGCCGATGCACTCCATCTGCTGGCAGAAACCGACAGCCTTGTGACCGGCGTGATTTATGAAGAAAAGGACGGAGTGCCCTTCGGCGATATTGTACCGTCCAAAGATATCCGCCTCATCGACCACGTGGAAAAACCGTCTAAGGAACTGTTCGAAGATCTCTGCAAGGAATTCCGGTAGTTAAGGAAAGGCAGCGGCCTGCGGCCGGGGCTAAGGATTCGCCTGGGCGGATGGAAGGGAATATATAATTCGCGGCTTCGCCGCAGTCTCGGCGCTTTCTTATGTACGGAACGACACCATCCATTAAGCAAGTGCCCCCTTAGAGAAGGGGGCAGCCCAAAGGGCAGGGGATGGATGCCCCGCAGGGGCGGTATGGGCAAGACAGAGGCCGGGGCTGTAACTTCGTCAAGACTGTGGCCAAGGCTAAGGATCCGCATGGGCTCAAGGAAGGAATATGTATTTTGCGGCTTCGCCGCTGATCTGGTACTTTCTTACATATTGAATGACACTATCCATTAAACCCGTGCCCCCTTAGAGATGGAAGTCCTGCAGAGGACTTCCAAGTTTGGCCTGAAATACAAAAGGCGCTTAGCCTGCACATAAAAGTGCCTTCCTTTTAGGCCAAACGGCGGCAGCCCAAAGGGCAGGGGATGGATGCCCCACAGGGGCGGAACCGGTGGAAAAGGCATCGGCCTTCGGCCAGGGCTAAGGCTCCACCTGGGCTCAAGGAAGGAATTATATAATTCCGCGGCGCTTTATGAATTGTGCGCCGCGCGACCATTCCTCATTCCTCATTTTCATTTTCATGTACGGGCAGCGGCTGCATAACGGGGCCCATTCTATTACTATCGTTGTATTGCAAGGAGCAGAATCATTATGGCATCAGACAGAATGATGGAATATTACTACTCCATGGGGCAGGACTGCCTCCATATGGGAGATATGGACGGCGCCGTCACTTACTTCAGGAAAGCCGCCAATATGGGAGCCCGGGAAGCAGCCTATGAAATCTATATCATCGGCCGCCAGTGGGAAACCGGCGACGGTGTGGAGCCAAACGATACGAAGGCGGAAAACTGCTACAAGCTCAGCGTGGACTACGGTATCCGGGATGCGGCCCTGCAGCTTGGAAAGCTGTATCTTCGCGGGATGAAAGGAAATAAGACAAATCCCCGAAAGGCAAGGAAAGCCCTGGAGCAGGCTTCCGATGAAGGGAGTGCCGAGGCAGCTTCACTTCTGGGGAAGATGTACGATGAAGGGATCATGGGCCGGGTGAACCCGGACAAGGCATTCAAGTGCTACCTCCTGGCCGCCGAGCGGGGAGACAGCGGGGCCATGCTCATGACCGGCATGTTCTATGCCCAGGGTACCAGTACCCAGAAAGACCTGGCTGCCGCGGAGATGTGGATCCGCAAAGGCCGGGATGCCGGGGATCCTGACGGGGACATGACGCTCCGGGGATTCCTGTCTGTGGCCTGTGCAGAATACGTCACCGGTGCCGGTGGCAGCGTGGATACGGCGAAAGCCTGGCATATGGCGGAAGAAGCGGAAGCCCTGGGAGACAGGGAAGTCTTCCTGCGGCTGGGACTGGCCTTCAGCCACAGCGGCCGGAAGAATCATGGCACAAAGGCCTTCGAATGCTACAAGCGGGCTGCCCGGAATGATATTCCCGCCGCCTGGTCTGCCCTGGGCCTCTGCTACGAAGCGGGGCTGGGGGTAGAAGAAGACATCAAAGAGGCCGTGGCTTTTTATAAGAAAGCGGCGGAAGCGGAGGATGCCTTCGGCATGGCCCATTATGGGTACGCCCTGGCCAATGGGGAAGGGGTCCCAAAGGATGAAAAAGCTGCCATGAACTGGCTCATCAAGGCCGCCATGAAAGGGGACCCGGGAGCCATCCATATCCTGAAGGAAGACTACAACTACGTATTGAAATAGTAAATCCATATAAAAGGACCATGAGATGTCAGTTCTCATGGTCCTTTTATATGGATTTTTGCCATTTCTTGTAAAAACGGCTCCCGGGGGCCTCCGGAAGGGGATTTACTGATCCCTGTGGGAAAAGAAATCCTGCAGTTCCGGAGGAATATCCTTCTTCGTAAGGGAAAGGGGCAGGTTATCATCTGTAATGCCGGCATCCAGCTTTCCTTTGAGCAGCTTATCTATGTAGGAAGCGGCCTTGACCTGCTCCTCTTTTTCTTTCCGCTCTTCTTCCAGGGTTCCGATGTACTGCCGGAACAGGCGGATCCGCTCTTCCCTTGTGGAAGCCCCCTGCTGGTAGAGGGTGATGAAGTGGGTAATATCCCGGATGGGCATGTCAATATTCCGGAAAAACTGGATCATCCGGAGTATGGCAATATCCCGGTCCGTAAAAATCCGTACGCCGCTTACGCTGCGCTTTACGAAGGCAAGCATGCCTTTTTTGTCATAAAACTGGAGAGTGGTGGCCGGAATCCCGGTGAGTTCCACCACGTCCTTCATTGTATAAAGCCTTTCAGCCATATGGTTCACCCCTGTACTTGTTTTTGTTGTTATGGCAATAAAAAACTATTGGGCACACGGAAAAAAGAGACTCCTCTATGTCTCAATAGATACATATATTATAAACATTGGACCGCACTACGTGTCAAGGATACAACTTATCCAGGATAAGGATATTCTATAGCGGGAAACTGAAAAGAAAAGGCTGTATTTTTCCGCAAAAGAGAGTATGGGAAGCGGGAAAATCAGATTAAATATTTTTATATGAAGGTAAAGATCCATTTTATAGCAGAACTATGAATCCACGATAAAAACTGGTCTTTTCCAATATCTATAAATTGGTTGGACCATGGTACATAGGAGTCGACTATAGGTCAAAGCAGGGGAATTGAACATTTTTTTGCGAAATGGTACCGTAAATACAGCCGAAAACGGCGGCCCCCGTTTTTCGGTGGAAGGACAGTAAGTGAAAAAAGCACGCAGAGGAAACACGGTCACTCGAGCAACGCTTTATCGCTGAACTCCGGAAAAGAAAAGGGCTCTGTTTCCCCATTATTTTCTTTAAAGGAGCGAAGAACTATGAAAAAGATTCTCGCAATCGCTGCAGTAGCAGCACTCACCGCTGGCGTATCCGCATACGCTGCAAATCCTTTCTCTGATGTTACACCGGATGACTGGGCTTACCAGGCAGTATCCGACCTCTCCGACCAGGGCGTCGTAGAAGGCTATCCGGACGGCACCTTCAAAGGTGAACGGAACATGACCCGTTACGAACTGGCTCAGATCATCGCCCGCCTCATGGCTAAAGAAGACCAGCTGAACGCTGAACAGCGTGCAACCCTTGATAAACTGGCTGGCGAATACGCTGACGAACTGGCTAACCTGGGCGTTCGCGTAGGCAACCTGGAAAAGAAAGTCGGCAATATTTACTGGTCCGGCGATGCCCGTATGCGTTACCAGGATAAATCCCTGGATAAGCCTGACAGCTGGGATGGCCGTATGAGAATCAACATTAAGGGCCAGGTTAACGACTCCACCACCATCAATGGCCGCCTGACCTACAACATGAACTTCAAGGACGCTGACGGCAATAACTCGACTTCTGACACTAAAGACAACGGCGTTTACATGGATGTCCTCAATGCTAAACATAACTTCGGCAAGGACGTAGCCCTCACTCTCGGCCGTTATGCAAACAACTTCGGCAACCAGGGCGGCTGGCGGTTCGGTGATTCCCATGACTTCGACGGCGCTGAACTGGCTTACAACAATGGCAAGCTCTATGTAGCAACCGGCTTTGGCCAGTTTGATACCAACTACAACACCACCGAAGGTAATCCGATTGACGACCAGGATGCATACTATGCAAAGGCCGGCTATGACTTCGGCGTTGCTAAACTGGGCGTTGACTACACCAAATTCCAGGAAGGCAACCATGAATACAAGAACTTCTCCGGCGATGATGAACTGCTGGGCGTTGACCTCGCTGTTCCGTTCGGCGGCCACCAGAACTGGAATGTCCAGGGTGAATATGTAAAGAACACCACCACCGACCTGGACAAAGACGACGCTTGGAACGCAGGCCTCCAGTACAGCACATTCAACTGGAAGAAACCGGGTTCCTTCGGACTGGGCGTATGGTACAATGATATCGGCAATGCAACCTACTTCGGCGGCACCGGCCTCCAGACCAACCTGCTCGACGGCCTCACCGCTGGCGATTACACCAACATTAAATACTGGAACGTCATGGGCGATGTAGCTCTCCAGAAGAACGTTGCCCTCCATGCTGAATACGCATTCGGCGCTGACGCTGACGGCGGCGACGATCCGGATGATGCTTGGACCGTTTCCCTGAACTACAAATTCTAATTTCTAAGAAATCAGAATACAGTTCCATAAACAGAAAAGAAGCTCCTATAAAAGGAGCTTCTTTTTTTGTGAAGCCAAAGGCCCATAACAGCGAAAAAGGTTAGATCTGTTAGTTAGGAGTTAGGAGTTAGGAGTGAGGAGTGGATGTGGCGGCGCACAAATTATATGGCGCCGCCTTTTTTGATTACAGACCCCTGTCATTTCGACCGGGGTGATCATAGTAGATGACTTTATCGTTAAGAATCGCTACAGCTGCGAGGAGTGAAGAAATCTTTCCTGCGTTCGGGAATAGGGTAACCTGGCAGGCACCCTCACAAAAGGTTGGAACGCTAATGTGTAAATACCCTTAATCAGGCAGTCTCTTAAGAAGGGGCGCACCAAAGGTGCAGGATAGATGCGGCGAAGCCGCAGAACCTCAATACTCTCATCTCAATTCTCAAAATCTATTGCCGCAGGCTGTCCGGCCCAAGGCTGAAGGCTCAAAGCTCAAGGCCAGGAGAGAATCGGTTCACACCAATAAAGCCTCCGTTGTCATCACAAAAGCCGTGAAGCAGCTGCTTCACGGCTTTTTCATACCTTCAGTTTTTTCTTTCCCCTGTCAATGGCGAAGGGCTTCAATTTCTGCCCCGTGGCTTTCATGAGGGCTTCCACGGAAGGAAGCTCTGTCTGCTCCAGGGCTTTTCGGACAATGTATTCGCAGGCCCGGGCATCGTCCAGGGCCTGGTGGTGGTGGAAGTCAAAACCCAGGGCTTCGGCCACCGTATTCAGCTTGTGGTTTACTGTGTCCTTCCAGAGCTTACGGGAAAGGATCACCGTATCGCCATAGCGGAAGTGGATATCCGGCAGGTGGTAGGTATCGATGGCAGACGCCAGCACCCCCATGTCGAACCGGGCGTTGTGGGCAAAGACGATATTCCCTTCCAGCCGGTCCGCAATGTCTTTCCAGAAGGCGGGAAACCGGTCTTCTCCTGCCACGTCTTCCGGATGGATGCCGTTTACCCGCATGCAGCCGGCGTCAAAGTTCAGGGACAGGGGCTGGATGAGATGGTACCACTCATCGATAACCTTTGTTCCATCGCTTACCACGATACCCAGGGAGCAGGCATTGGCTGGGCCCCAATAGGCGGTCTCAAAATCGAGTGCTGCGTATTTCATGGGGACCTCTTCAGATGGACGCGGTAAAGGAATGCTCCGGTCCTTCGAGCCAGCCCACTTCTACGGACCGGTCGAAGGCAGACTTCATGCGCCGGGCCAGTTCGTTTCTGGCAGCCGCCACTTTCTTCCTGTTCGGCCCAAAGCCGGTGATGAGGATCAGGATATTTTCGGAGTCCTCCGTCACCTTTCCTGCTTCTCCATCTTCACAGTACCAGTGGTGGACGGCGGTCTTCCCGCCGAGGGTGGCCTGCCATTCGCCATCTTTCTTTTCCAGGAGGAGAGGCTGTGTCCGGTCACCCATATCGAAGGCGTGGATATCTACATGGAATTTCAGCATGCCTCCCCGCACCATATCCATAATGGGGTTCACCCGGGGGAGCACGTCGGATCCCGCCAGTTCATCCAGGTTGGCGGCTTTCGGCTGGGACAGGATTTCAAAATCATCTCCTGCCCTGGCTTCTTCCTCTTCCACAATGCCTAGGTCCTTCTTGTATTCTTTGAAAACCCTTTCCAGGGCAGTCTGGAACCCTTCCATGCCCATATGGGCGAGGGCTTTCTTGTATCTGTCGATTTCTCCATCCGCCATGGCGGGGTTCATCTTGAGAAGCAGGTTTGCTTCCGTGCAGCAGCGGCGGCGGAAAGCTTCGGCTTCCAGGTTCACCCCCCGGTTGTCCACGGCCCGGATGGCCAGGATACCTACGCAGAGGCCGGGAATGGCATCGAATAAGGAATCGTCATAGGTTACTTGCATAATAGGTAAAACCTCCCTTTCTATCCTTGTCTATTATATCATATGGGGTCTGACGGATAATGGGGAGTATGGAGTATATATACATATATATAGAAGCAGGGGTGTACGAGACAGGAAAGAGTTGAGGATAGAGAGTTGAGAGTTGAGGTCCCGCAGCTTTGCTGCGCTGTCCTTTCAGACTATCCGGCAATGAAGCCTCAAAATGCACACACCCTATCCCGTCATGTCGAGCGGTGGTATCATGCATAATGACTCAACAGCCGAGAATCGCTAAAGCTTCGATGAGTCGAGACATCTTTCTCGGGAACGGGAATACAGGGCTTTTTATAGAAAATGGGAGTTGCAATACCGTCACAGTCATTTATCCGGGAGATCTCTCGACTCTTTCTCACATACTATTCTTGTGTTTAATGACATTACGGCATTTACCATCGCTCGAGATGACGAGGGCGTGTAGAGACACAGGAATGAGTATGTTTCCCGGAATAATGACTCTGCCCGTTCCCCGTCATGTCGAGCGGTGGTATCATGCATAATGACTCAACAGCCGAGAATCGCTAAAGTTTTGATGAGTCAAGACATCTTTCTTGCAAACGGGAATACAGGGCTTTTTATCTCTGCTCCAGTGTGGTAAAACCGTTACGGCCATTTACCAGGGAGATCTCTCGACTCTTTCTCACATACTATTCTTATATTTACTGATACTACGGCGCTAGTCACCGCTCGAGATGACGAGGGTGCGCAGAGACACAGAAATGAGTACGTTTTCCAGAATGATGCCACTTCCCACTCCCCGTCATGTCGAGCGGTGGCATCATGCATAATGACTCAATAGCTGAGAATCGCTAAAGTTTTGATGAGCCCCCACATCTTTCTCGGGAATGGGAATACAGGGCTTTTTATAGAAAAATGGGAGTTGTAATATCGTCACAGTCATTTATCCGGGAGATCTCGGGGCTCTTTCTCACATACTATTCTTATGTGTACTGCCACTACGGCGTTTACCACCGCTCGAGATGACGAGGGTGCGCAGAGACACAAAAATGAGTACGTTTTCCAGAATGATGACTCTACTCGTTCCCCGTCATGTCGAGCGGTGGCATCATGCGTAATGACTCAACAGCTGAGAATCGCTAAAGCTACGATGAGTCGAGACATCTTTCTCGGGAACGGGAATACAGGGCTTTTTATAGAAAATGGGAGTTGCAATACCGTCACAGTCATTTACCAGGGAGGTCTCTCGACTCTTGCTTACATACTATTCTTATATTTACTGTCACTGTGGCGCTTGACACCGCTCGAGATGACGGAGGAGGGGTAAAGCCACAGGAAGGTGTTGAATTTCAAAGATTTAATGAAAGTTTAACGAAAATAGGTACACGCGAGGAGGCGTGTTTACGTAGAAATAAGGATAGCCTAAACGCTACACGCATAGTATTTACCGAGCACAGGAGCTTTATCGATAATAAAATTAATTTTTTCTAATGGACTTGCATTCCCACCTTGAAAATAGTATGATTTAAAGGCTGAACGTTTTCGGGTCTTCGTGCGAGGGCGAAGCGGAAGGCGGGATCAGTACAAACTATGAAGTGGAAGGTGGCCTGCCATGCAGGGGAATTTCCACGGAGCAGTTCATTCAGGAAATGAACGTAGGAGGTTTATGTAATGTCGAAACAGGAAAAAATCAGAATTCGGCTGAAAGGCTATGATCACAAAGCTGTTGATCAGAGCGCAGCGAAGATCGCGGAGACTGCCAAGAGAACAGGCTCCCGTGTCTCCGGTCCGATTCCGCTTCCCACGGAACGGAATGTGTACACCATTCTCCGTTCGCCACATGTCAACAAGGACAGCCGCGAACAGTTCGAAATGCGTATTCACAAGAGACTTATTGACATCCTCGATCCGTCCAAGAAGACCGCGGATGCACTGATGAGACTGGAACTCCCAGCCGGCGTCAGCATTGATATTAAACTGTAAGGAGGTGCAAAGATGTCTAAGGCTATTTTGGGAACAAAATTAGGAATGTCCCAGGTATTCGCTGAAAATGGCGACCTGGTTCCGGTAAGTGTTATTGAAGTTCTGCCAAACGTTGTAGCAGCTGTTAAAACCGTTGAAAGCGATGGATACAATGCTGTTCAGCTCGGTTATGGCGCTGTCAAAGAAAAACATTTGACAAAACCTGTAAAAGGCCAGTTCGAAAAAGCTGGTATTGATCCGGTTAAATATCTGCGTGAATACAGACTCGCTGAAAAGCCGTCTTACACAGTAGGCCAAACTCTGGCTGCTGATATCTTCGCAGAAGGCGAAATTGTAGACGTAATTGGCACCAGCCGGGGCAAAGGCTTTGCCGGCACGATTAAACGTCACAATCACCAGCGCGGCCCTGAAAGCCACGGCTCCAAAAACCATCGTCAGACAGCATCCCTCGGTGCTCGTATGTCCGGCGGCGGCGGAAAAGTATTCAAAGGCAAGAAGATGCCTGGTCAGCTGGGCGGAGAAAGAGTCACTGTCCAGCATCTTCAGGTAGTAAGAGTTGATACTGCCCGTAATCTGATGCTTGTCAAAGGCGGGATCCCCGGTGCTAAGGGAAGCCTCGTCATGGTACAGGAAACCGTTAAACCTGTAAAATAATATTGTCCGGAACAACAGAAAATTGTTCTGATTAAGGGAGGAACATCTCAATGCCGAAAGTAAAGCTGTATAATGTAGCCGGCCAGGAAACCGGTGAAATAGAGCTGAATGACAGTGTCTTTGGCGTAGACTATAACGAAGCTGTCATTCACCAGGCAGTGGTGCGCCAGATGGCTAACGAACGTCTTGGCACCCATGCCACAAAGACAAGAGGCCTCGTCCGCGGCGGCGGCAAGAAGCCCTGGAAACAGAAAGGCACAGGCCGTGCCAGAGTCGGATCCATCCGCTCCCCACTGTGGGTTGGCGGCGGCACCGTATTCGGACCGACCCCGAGAAGCCATGCAAAGGCTATGCCGAGAAAGGCTCGCCAGCTGGCTGTAAAGTCCGCACTGTCTGAAAAACTCCGTGCCAACGAAATCGTCGTTCTTGACGGCATCCATTTCGACGCACCGAAGACAAAGGAAGTTGTCAAAATGCTGGCAGCTTTCAAAGCAGAAGGCAAAGCCCTCATCGTTGATGGCGGCGAAGCATGCGGCAACACCGTTCTTTCCGCAAGAAACATTCCCGGCGTAAAAGCCTATGCTCCCAGCGGAATCAACATCTATGATATTGTAAATTACGATAAACTTTTCCTGACCCAGGACGCTGTAAAGAAGATTGAGGAGGTACTGGCATAATGGAAGCACGTGACATCCTCATTAAACCGATTATTACAGAAAAAACCACAGCCCTCATGGAAGAAAGAAAGTACACATTCCGCGTACCCCTTTCTGCTACCAAAGTAGAAATCCGTCAGGCTGTTGAACAGGTCTTCAAAGTAAAAGTTCAGGCTGTGAACACCATGCGTTATGAAGGCAAGATGAAACGTCTGGGCCGTACCCAGGGTCGTCGCAGTGATTGGAAGAAAGCAATTGTTACACTCAAACCGGGCGAAACAATTGAGCTCTTCGAAGCGTAAAGGAGGAGTAATCATAAATGGCTTATAAATCATTTAAACCGTACACTCCCGGACGCCGTCAGATGACCGTTTCCACTTTCGAGGAAGTTACCACCGACAGACCGGAAAAATCCCTTCTGGCTCCTGTCCATAACCATGGCGGTCGTAATGGCTCCGGCAAAATGACAGTTCGCCACCAGGGCGGCGGTCATAAACGTCAGTACAGAATCATCGATTTCAAGAGAAACAAGGATAACATTCCGGCTAAGGTCGCTACCATTGAATACGATCCGAACCGTACCTGCCGTATCGCTCTTCTGCAGTATGCAGATGGTGAAAAACGCTACATCCTGGCTCCGAAAGGCCTGAAGGTTGGCGATGTGATTACCAGCGGTCCGGAATCCGATATTAAAGTAGGCAACTGCCTGCCTCTCATGAACATTCCTCTTGGTACTGTTGTACACAATGTGGAACTGAAGATCGGCAAAGGCGGCCAGATGGTCCGTTCCGCCGGTGCCAGCGCACAGCTCATGGCTAAAGAAGGGGACTATGCACTCCTCCGCCTGCCTTCCGGCGAACTCAGAAGAGTACACATCCGCTGCCGCGCAACCATTGGTGCTGTAGGCAACGATGACCATGAAAACATTACCCTCGGCAAGGCCGGCAGAAACCGTTGGCTCGGCGTTCGTCCGACCACCCGCGGCGTTGTAATGAACCCGAATGACCATCCGCATGGCGGCGGCGAAGGTAAAGCTCCTGTCGGACGTAAGCGTCCTGTTACCCCGTGGGGCAAGCCTGCTTACGGCGTGAAGACCCGCGACAACAGAAAAGCGTCTACTAAGCTGATCGTTAAGAGACGCAAGTAAGATAAGGAGGAGTAAAAGTGTCCAGATCCGTAAAAAAAGGCCCGTTCGTTGCATACTCTCTGGTAAAGAAGATTGATGCCCTGAACGCAGCTAACGATAAGAAAATTGTAAAAACCTGGTCCCGTGCTTCTACTATCCTTCCGAGCTTCGTAGGTCACACCATTGCGATTCACGACGGAAGAAAGCATGTACCGGTTTACATCACTGAAGATATGGTTGGCCATAAGCTTGGCGAATTCGCTCCGACCCGCACATTCAAGGGCCACAACAAGAGCGATAAAGCCGCTGCTGCTGCCGCTGGTAAATAACAGGGAGGAATAAAATGGAAGTTCAGGCTATTTCTAGAAATGTCCGCATTTCTCCCCGCAAGGTACGCATTGTAGCAAACCTTGTCCGCGGTAAAAAAGCGGGAGAAGCTATTTCCATTCTGCGCAACACCCATAAGGCAGCTTCCATCGTTGTCGAAAAGACCCTGAGAAGCGCTATGGCGAATGCAGAAAACAACAACAACATGAACATTGATAATCTCTACATCTCCACAATTTATGTAGATGCAGGCCCGATTATGAAGCGTGTACATCCACGTTCCCGTGGACAGGCTTTCGGGATTATGAAACGTACCAGCACACTGACGGTAAAAGTTTCTGAAAAAGAGTAATCGAAGGAGGGAAACGTTTTGGGTCAGAAAGTTAATCCGCATGGAATGCGTGTAGGCGTGATCGATGACTGGGATTCCAAATGGTTTGCAGAAAAAGATTATGCTGCACTGCTTGTGGAAGATGCCAAAATCCGCCAGTTTTTGAAGAAGCACCTGTTTGCCGCAGGCATTTCCAAGATTGGCATTAAACGGGTAGGCAACAGAGTAAAGCTTGCCATTTATACTGCTAAACCGGGCATGGTCATCGGCCGTGGCGGCACAGGCATTGAAGACATCAAGAAGGCACTCGCTTCTGTAACAGATAAAGATGTGGATATTGATATCCTTGAAATCAAATCCATCGACATGAGCGCCATTCTCGTTGCTGAAAACATTGCTTCCCAGCTGGAAAGACGTATCGGCTTCCGCCGTGCTGTTAAACAGGCTGTAGGAAGAACCATGCGCAGCGGCGCTAAAGGTATTAAGGTAACCGTTTCCGGTCGTCTCGGCGGTGCAGAAATTGCCCGCAGCGAAAGCTACCGTGAAGGTTCCATTCCCCTTCAGACTCTCCGCGCCAACATCGACTACGGTGTAACCGCAGCTCACACCACCTATGGTGCTATCGGCGTAAAAGTCTGGATTTATAAAGGCGAACTCGCACCGGGCCAGGTTGTGGATGAAAATGAAAACACCCGCACCAACAAGGACCGCAACAACCGTCATGACGGCAACAGAAGAGGCGGCCGCCGCGGTGATCGCAGAGAACGCAGACCGAGAACCTCTGAAAGGAGTGATTCCTGATGTTAATTCCAAAGCGTACAAAGTTCCGTAAACAGTTCCGCGGCCGTATGAAAGGCAAGGAACATCGTGGAAATACCGTAACTTACGGTGAATATGGCCTGGTTGCCCTGGAACCTTCCTGGATTACCAGCCGTCAGATCGAAGCAGCCCGTATTGCCATGACCCGTTATACAAAACGTGGCGGCAAGGTCTGGATCAAGATTTTCCCGGATAAGCCGGTTTCCGCAAAACCGATTGGTACCCGTCAGGGCTCCGGTAAAGGCGCAGTTGAATACTGGGCAGCCGTCGTAAGACCGGGCCGTGTTATGTTCGAAATGGGCGGCATCCCCATCGAAGCTGCTAAGGAAGCAATGCGCCTTGCAGGTCATAAACTGCCGATCAAGACAAAGTTTGTAGTTAAAGGACAAGAAGTGGCAGGTGAATAAAATGAAGGTCAATGAAATTCGTAACCTGAGCACTGCCGAATTAGATGAAAAGGTTGCCGGCTTAAAGGAAGAACTGTTTAACCTCCGTTTTCAGCTCGCTACAGGACAGCTCGAAAATCCGATGCGTATTCGTGAAGTAAAGAAGACCATCGCGAGAATCAAAACTGTTCAGCGTGAAGAAGAATTGAAGGCTGCCAAGAAGGCATGACGGTTAATCCAAAGGAGGATCTCAACGTGGCAGAAGAAAGAAAGTTGCGCAAGGTGCGCCAGGGAATTGTTGTCAGCAATAAAATGGATAAAACCGTTGTTGTTGCTGTAGAACGTAAAGTTCCCCACAAGCTGTACAAAAAATCTATTAATACCACAACCAAGTTCAAAGCGCATGACGAAAACAACGAATGCCGTGTCGGTGATACGGTACGCATCGTCGAAACCCGCCCGCTGTCTCGCGACAAGCGTTGGAGAGTCGAGAAAATCGTTGCCCGCCAGAACTGATATAGAAAGATAATTATAGGAGGATAGGCACGATGATTCAGCAGGAAAGCAGACTCAACGTTGCGGATAATACCGGTGCTAAGAACGTCCTGGTAATTAAAGTCCTGGGTGGTTCCTTCCGTAAGAGCGGCAATATCGGTGATATTGTGGTTTGCACGGTCAAAGATGCAACCCCCGGCGGCGTTGTTAAGAAGGGCCAGGTAGTCAAGGCAGTTGTTGTTCGTTCTGTAAACGGTGTAAGCCGCAGCGACGGATCCCACATCCGCTTTGATGAAAACGCAGTTGTTATTATTAAAGACGACAAGAGCCCGGTAGGAACACGTATTTTTGGACCGGTAGCAAGAGAACTCCGTGAAAGAGATTTCATGAAGATTATTTCCCTGGCTCCGGAAGTGCTCTAATAGGGAGGCAAATGATGAGTCAGAAACTGCATGTAAAGACCGGAGACACAGTTGTCGTTATTTCCGGTAAAGATAAAGGCAAGCAGGGCAAAATCAAAGCTGCTATGCCGAAAGAAGGCCGTGTAGTCGTTGAAGGCGTAAACATGGTCAAGAAACACACAAAACCGAGCCAGGCTAACCCGAAGGGCGGCATCATTGAGAAGGAAGCTCCGATTTATGCGTCCAAGGTCATGATCCTGGATCCGGAATCCAAGAAACCGACCCGCATTAAGAAAGTCCAGCAGAAAGACGGTTCTTATGTAAGAGCAGCTGTTAAGAGCGGCGCTATTATTGATAAGGCCTGAGCGGGAAGGAGGATAACAAGTGTCCAGATTAAACGATTTGTACAAAGCGCAGATTAAAAACAGCATGCGCGAAAAATTCGGCTACAAGAATGACATGGAAATCCCGAAGCTGGAAAAGATTGTCATCAACATCGGTGTAGGCGAAGCTACTGAAAACTCTAAAGCAGTGGATGCAGCTGCATCTGACCTTGCTGCCATCACCGGCCAGCAGCCGATGATCTGCAAAGCCCATAAATCCCTGGCTGCATGGCATATCCGTGAAGGAATGCCCCTGGGATGCAAAGTTACCCTTCGTGGTGACAGAATGTATGAATTCCTCGATCGTCTGATCAACATCGCTCTTCCCCGGGTCCGCGATTTCCGTGGTATCAGTGACCAGAGCTTCGACGGCCGCGGCAACTATGCATTCGGCGTAAAAGAACAGCTGATTTTCCCGGAAGTTGATTATGAAAAAATCGACCGCATCCGGGGCATGGATATCATTGTAGTAACAACGGCTAAGACTGATGAAGAAGCTCGTGAACTTCTGAGACAGTTCGGCATGCCGTTCAAGAAATAAGACGGAGGACAATATGGCAAAGAAGTCTATGTTGGAACGGGAAAAGAAGAGAGAACTCACCGTTCAGAAATATGCAGCCAAACGTCAGGCCCTGAAGGAAGCAAAGGACTGGGAAGCCCTTTCCAAGCTGCCCCGCAACGCTTCTCCGACACGTCTGCATAATCGTTGCAAACTGACCGGCCGTCCCCACGGCTATATGCGTAAATTTGGAATCTGCCGTAACCAGTTCCGTGACCTGGCTTACAACGGCGAAATTCCTGGAATTAAGAAAGCCAGCTGGTAATTCGGGAGGAGGATTAAATAATGGTAACAACCGATCCAATTGCGGATATGCTTACCCGTATTCGTAATGCGAACGATGCATATCATGATCATGTAGATATGCCTGCTTCTAAAATTAAGGCAGCTGTGCTCAAGATTTTAAAAGACGAAGGCTTTATCAAAAACGTAGAACAGATCGAAGTCGAAGGCCACAAGGAACTGCGCGTTTCCCTGAAATACGGTGCTAACCGTGAAAAGGTCATCAAAGGTCTGAAGAGAATTTCCAAACCGGGTCTCCGCGTCTATGCCAATAAGGAAGAACTCCCGAAGGTACTTGGCGGTCTCGGTATCGCAGTTATTTCCACATCCAAGGGCATTATGACTGACAAGGCTGCTCGCAGAGAAGGCCTTGGCGGCGAAGTTCTTGCGTTTGTCTGGTAATCCGTTGGAGGTATAGAATGTCAAGAATTGGCAAGAAACCTATTGCGGTCCCGGCTGGTGTGGAAGTCAAGATTGACGGCCATACAGTTACCGTAAAGGGTCCGAAAGGCACACTTTCCCGTACACTGAATGAAGAAATGGACATTAAGATGGAAAACAATGAAATCATCGTTTCCCGTCCCAATGACGACATCAAGAATCGTTCCCTGCACGGACTGAACCGTACACTCATCAACAACATGGTTGTTGGTGTTACAAAGGGTTATGAAAAGAAACTGGAAATCCAGGGCGTCGGCTACAATGCCCAGATGCAGGGCAAGAACCTGAAGCTGGCTCTCGGTTTCTCCCATCCGGTTATCATTACACCGCCGGAAGGCATCACCATCACCACTCCTTCCTCTGTTGTCATCGTCGTATCCGGTGCAGATAAGGAAATGGTCGGCCAGGTAGCAGCTGAAATCCGCGCCTGGAGAGAACCGGAACCTTACAAAGGCAAGGGTATCCGTTATTCCGGTGAATACGTACGCCGTAAGGCTGGTAAGACCGGCGCAACAAAGTAAGACAGGAGGTAAAAGAATATGCGTAAAAATGCAAGCAGAAATGCGGTTATTCGCCGTCATCTGCGTCTTCGTAAGAAAATCTCCGGTACTGCCGCTTGCCCGCGTCTCAATGTTTACAGATCTCTCGCTAACATTTACGCCCAGATCATCGACGATGAAGCTGGCGTAACCCTGGTATCGGCTAATACCTTAGATAAAGAAATCAAAGCTCAGTTCCCCTATGGCGGAAACGCTGAAGCCGCTAAGGCTGTAGGTGCTCTCGTTGCAAAACGGGCTCTTGAAAAGGGAATTGAAACTGTAGTGTTCGACCGCGGTGGTTATATCTATCATGGCAGAGTGGCTGCTCTGGCTGAAGGTGCCCGCGAAGCCGGCCTGAAATTTTAAGGTAAAGGAGATAGCACATGCCAAGATTTGAGAAAAAAGAATCCGACTTACAGGAAAACGTCGTTTTCATCAACCGCGTTGCTAAAGTCGTAAAAGGCGGCCGCCGTTTTTCCTTCGCTGCAGTTGTAGTAGTCGGTGATGGCAAAGGCAAGGTAGGCGCTGGCCTGGGCAAGGCAGCCGAAGTTCCGGAAGCCATTCGCAAGGGCGTTGAAGACGCTAAGAAAAATATGATTACCGTTGCCCTGAAGAACGGTACCATTCCCCATCCTATGCTCGGCATCTATGGTGCAGGCAAGGTTATCATGAAACCGGCTGCTGAAGGTACCGGTATCAAAGCCGGCGGCCCGGTCCGTGCGGTACTCGCTCTCGCAGGCATTCGTAACATTCTGACCAAGTCCCTCGGTTCTTCTAACCCCATCAACATGGTTAGAGCTACCATGGACGGTCTCTCCAAGCTTGAAAATGCAGAAACTGTTGCAGCACTCCGCGGAAAGAGCCTGGACGAAATTTATAACTAAGGGGGCCCCTCATGAAAGTTATTATTACACTGAAAAAAAGCGTGATTGGCTCCAGACCTGAGCATATCGCTACTGTTAAGGCACTTGGCCTCCACAAGACCAATTCCTCTGTAGAAAAAGAACTTACCCCACAGATCAAGGGCATGATTCACTCTGTCCGTCATCTGGTTGAATGCAAAGAAGCAGAATAATACGAAGGAGGTGCACTGATGAAACTTCATGAACTGAAACCGGCTGAAGGCTCCACAAGAGCACGTCGTCGTGTAGGCAGAGGCCTCGGCAGCGGCATGGGCAAACAGGCCACCCGCGGTGCCAAGGGCCAGCATGCAAGAACCGGTCATTCCGGTGGTCCCCGTCCGGGATTTGAAGGCGGCCAGATGCCTCTGTACCGTCGTCTCCCGAAGCGCGGATTCAAAAATGTACTGGCTAAGAAATATGCCGTTATCAATGTTGAACAGCTGAACCGTTTCGACGCTGATGCCGTTGTTGATCCGGCTGCCCTCGTTGAAGCAGGTATCCTGAAAAACGTTCTCGATGGTGTACGTGTACTGGGTGACGGTGAACTGTCCAAGGCTCTGACCGTAAGAGCTCAGGGATTCTCCAAAACCGCCCAGCAGAAAATCGAAGCAGCAGGTGGAAAAGTAGAGGTGATCTGATATGGGATCTGCTTTAGCAAACTTTTTTGCAAATAAAGAACTCAAAGATCGCATTCTTTTCACTTTCCTGATGTTTGTCATCTTCCGTCTCGGGGTACATATCCCCGTGCCGGGGGTTGATTCATCGGTCATTGAAAGCCTGTTCACATCGGGTAACCTCTTCGGTTTCCTCGATCTCTTCGCCGGCGGTGCTCTCAGCAAATTCTCCATATTTGCCATGAGCATTACCCCATACATCAACTCATCCATTATTATGCAGCTCCTCACTGCCGTCATTCCTACCCTGGAAGAATGGAGGAAAGACGGTGCCGAAGGATACAAGAAAATCCAGAAGGTCACAAGATACTTCACCATTTTCCTGGCAGCTGTGCAGGCATTCGGTATGACCTATGCCCTGCGTATCAACAATGCCCTTGTTGATAACAGCTGGCTGTATTTTATTTTCGTTATCGTTGTCCTCACAGCAGGCACCTGCCTTCTCATGTGGATCGGCGATAAGATTACGGAACACGGTATCGGCAACGGTATTTCCCTGATCATCTTCTGCGGCATCGTGGCCCGCTTCCCGCAGGCTATTTCCACCGTAGTGGATTATCTGAAAGTCGGTACGATTTCTCCGTTCCAGCTTCTCCTGTTCCTGGTGATTGCACTGGCCATGATTCTCATGGTTATCGAAGTGAATGAAGGACAGAGAAGAATTCCTATCCAGTATGCCAAGCGTGTGATCGGACGCAGGATGTATGGCGGCCATTCCACCTACCTGCCACTCAAAGTGAACCAGGCAGGCGTTATCCCCATCATCTTCGCTTCCTCTATTCTCATGCTGCCGATTACACTGGCCCAGTTCATTCATGTCAGCTGGGTACAGGCGGTGGGCAACTTCTTTGGATGGGGCACATGGCCCAATACCATCTGCTACGGTTTCCTCATTTTTATCTTCACCTACTTCTATACGGCGATTTCCGTCAATATCAAGGATCTGGCAGATAATATGAAGAAATATGGCGGCTTTATCCCCGGCATCCGCCCGGGACAGCCCACCATGATGTATGTGGATAAGGTGTTGTCCAGAATTACTCTGACCGGTGCCATTTTCCTGGCCTTCATTGCAATCCTTCCGAACTTCATCGGAAACATTACCGGCATTCAGGGTGTGTACTTTGGTGGTACATCCCTCCTCATTATTGTCGGTGTTGCACTGGATACCATGAGACAGGCCCAGTCGTATATGGTTACAAGAAACTATCAGGGCTTTATTAAATAAGGCTTTTGTTAAATAAGGAGTAGGGATATGTATATCTTATTAATGGGACCTCCCGGTGCCGGCAAAGGTACGCAGGCAGAAAAACTCATTCGTGATTACGGCATCCCCCAGATTGCTACAGGCGACATGTTCCGTGCGGCTGTAAAATCAGGAACTGCTCTCGGCAAGGAAGCTAAAAGCTATATGGACAAGGGAGCCCTTGTTCCGGATAGTGTAACCGTGGGCATTGTGAAAGAAAGACTGGCGCAGGACGACTGCAAAAAGGGCTGGATCCTCGATGGATTCCCCCGCACCACTGCCCAGGCTTCTGCCCTGGATGCCATTCTTCATGAACTGGGAATTCAGCTTACTGCTGTTATCGGTATCAAAGCAAACCGTGACGACATTATCAAGAGAGTAAGCGGCAGACTGGTCTGCAGAAAATGCGGCGCTTCCTTCCATAAGGAATTCCGTCCGCCGAAGCAGCCAGGCATCTGCGATAACTGCGGCGGTGAATTGTACCAGCGGGCTGATGATAATGAAAAGACCATCTCCCAGCGGCTTGATGTGTATGAAAAATCCACAAAGCCCCTTATCGATTACTACAAAGTAAGCGGCCGGTACTATGAAATCGACGGAGACCAGTCCATGGACAAGGTGTATGAAGATATCAAGGCTGCCCTGAAGAAGGCTTCCAAATGATCATCATCCACACACCGGAAGAGATAGAGAAGATTGCCGCAGCCAGCCGTCTGACTGCGGATACTCTCTCTATGCTTGAAAAAGCAGTAAAGCCGGGCATGAGCACTCTTGAGCTTGACCATCTGGCTGAAAAATTCATTAGAGATCACGGCGGTATCCCGGCGGAAAAGGGGTATGAAGGGTACCCCGGTTCCATCTGCGCTTCGGTCAATGATACCGTAGTCCATGGAATTCCTTCTGCAAGAAAGATTTTAAAAAAAGGTGATATCATTTCTATCGATCTTGTGGTAAAATTAAATGGTTACATGGGTGATTCCTGTATCACCGTGCCGGTGGGACATACAAACAAGAAGAATCTCCAGCTCATCAAGGCCACGGAAGGTGCTCTTTTTGCGGGCATCAAGCAGGCCGTAGTAGGCAACACAGTAGGTGACATCGGTCATGCGGTGGAAAGCTACGTGAAACCTTACGGATATGGAGTCCTTCGGGAATATGTAGGCCACGGTATCGGTACGGATATGCACGAAGATCCGGAAATCCCGAATTACGGAACGCCTGGTCATGGACCGCGCCTGGAAGAGGGCATGTGTATCTGCATTGAACCTATGATTACCATGGGCAGCGCAGATATTATCAGTCTTCGTGACGGCTGGGGTGTAGTGACGGCAGATGGCAAACCATCGGCCCACGTAGAACACACCATTGCCATTACAAAAGATGGTCCCAGGATTCTGACGCTCAGGGACTGATTTTTCAGTTACCGGCGGACAGTATATATAGCCAAAGGAGGCTCTCATGAGCAAGGCAGACGTTATTGAACTGGAAGGTAAAGTAGTAGAAAAACTTCCAAACGCCATGTTCCGTGTCAAACTGGAAAACGGCGGCCATATTGTGCTGGCTACTATTTCCGGCAAAATGAGGATGAACTTCATCCGTATACTGCCCGGAGATAAGGTAACCATCGAATTGACGCCCTACGATCTGGAGCACGGCAGGATTACCTATCGTTACAAGTAAGTAAGGAGGAACCAAGATGAAAGTCAGACCGTCCGTTAAAAAGATGTGCGACAAATGCAAGATCATCAAACGCAAAGGCCGTGTAATGGTCATTTGTGAAAATCCGAAACATAAGCAGAGACAAGGTTAATTTAAAGGAGGTTAAAGAGTAGATGGCACGTATAGCTGGTGTAGACTTACCAAGAGATAAGCGCGTTGAGATCGGCTTAACTTATATTTATGGAATTGGCCCCACTCTTTCCAAAGAAATCTTAAGCAAAGCAGGAATCAATCCTGATATCCGAGTTAGAGATCTGACTGAAGATGACGTTGCAAAAATCCGCAACGCCCTCGCTGACTACAAAGTCGAAGGTGATCTCCGTAGAGAAGAATCCCTCAACATTAAACGGCTCGTTGAAATTGGATCCTATAGAGGCAGACGTCATCGTGAAGGCCTGCCGGTACGGGGCCAGAGAACAAAGACCAATGCCCGTACACGCAAGGGACCGAAGAAGACAATTGCAGGTAAGAAGACTGCAACAAAGAAGTAATGTTGAAGGAGGGATACAATGGCTACGGTAAAAACTAAAGCAAAAAGAAAAGAAAGAAAACATGTAGAATCCGGTGCAGCTCATATTCGTTCTACTTTCAACAACACGATTGTAACGATTACTGACTCCAACGGCAACACCATTGCCTGGGCATCTGCCGGCGGACTCGGATTCAAAGGCTCCCGCAAGAGCACACCATTCGCAGCACAGATGGCAGCAGAACAGGCTGCCAAGGTTGCTATTGACCAGGGCATGCGTTCCGCTGATGTCTTTGTAAAAGGACCGGGCGCAGGCCGTGAAGCAGCTATCCGTGCACTGCAGGCAGCAGGCATCGAAGTCAGCAGCATTAAGGACGTCACTCCGATTCCGCATAACGGCTGCCGTCCTCCGAAACGCAGAAGAGTATAATCTAGGTATATCCTTTCTGTTTCATTTTGGCGCCGCAAGGCGCAGAAGGAGGACTTTCGGATGATCGAAAATACAAGCTTCACAATAAAGACTGTGGAACTGAGCGATGACAAGCGTCACGGCAAGTTCGAATGCGAACCGCTGGAAAGAGGCTATGGCATCACCCTGGGAAACAGCTTACGACGCGTGTTGCTTTCATCTTTAGACGGTGTGGCTATTACGTCTATCAAAATCGACGGCGTGCTTCATGAATTTTCCACTATTAACGGCGTCAGAGAAGATGTAACAGATATGATTCTGAACCTGAAGAAGATCCGCTTTATCGCTCATGACGAAGCAACCTTCCCCATCACCGTAAGAATCGATATCACTAAAGAGGGTATTTTCCGCGCCGGTGACATGACGTTACCGGCAGAAATTGATGTTCTCAACAAAGATCTGGCCATCTGCACACTGGATTCCGATGCCCACCTGGGCATGGAAATGACCATTAACCGTGGGCATGGCTATGTACCTTTCACAAAGAACAAACGGGAAGACGACGTTATCGGCGTTATCCCGATCGACTCCATTTATTCTCCTGTTGTTAAATGCAACTATAATGTCAGCGATACCCGCGTAGGCAATGAAATGGACTACGACAAGCTGACCCTCGAAGTGGATACCGACGGCTCTGTCAATGCAGACGATGCAGTGGCTACAGCTGCCAATATCCTCATCAGCTGCTTTGAAAATTTCCGCAAGATCGGTGTCAGCCAGCCTGGCAGCGAGCCGGCGGAAGGAGAAGCAGAAGAAGCAGCACCGGCTGCCCAGGAAGAAAAAATCAATGAAGACGCCATCCGTGAACTCCCCATTGAAGAACTGGACCTGTCGGTCCGTGCATTTAACTGTCTGAAGAGAGCTGAAATCAACACGATCGGCGAACTGACAGACAAGACAGAAGATGAATTGACCCGTGTACGCAACCTTGGTAAAAAATCGGTAGATGAAATCAGAGAAAAACTGGCTAACTTCCGGGATTACGGACTTCATCTGAAAGATTCCAACAAGGATTGATATAGTAATAGGAGGAAAGAAATGGCTCGTAGTAGATTGAGAAGAGTCAGCGGTGCCCGCAAAGCCCTGCTGCGCAGTCTCGTAACCGCCCTTTTCCAGCATGGCCAGATTAAAACAACTGAATCCAAGGCCAAGGAACTCCGCCATGTAGCTGACAAGATGATCTCCCTCGCTAAGAGAGGCGATCTCCATGCCCGCCGCCAGGCTGAAGGTTTCATCATGGACAAGGCTGTAACAAAGAAACTGTTTGATGAAATTGCAAAGAAATACACTGATCGCAACGGCGGTTATACCCGCATTGTGAAACTGGATGGCCGTCTCGGCGATAATGCTCCTGAAGTTATTATCTCCCTGGTTGACTGATCTCCGGTGATAAATAGAACGTGAGTCCTTGATGGGCTCACGTTTTTATTTTTGTATAAATTATGGTATATGTACGGTATCAGATACATTTCATTCTTTGCTCATTGGATTTTATGTAGAAAACATATAAAATAAATGAGTAACAAATAAGCATTAAAGGAGTGAATGATTTGTATCGGACCCCTATAGCCTATAATCCGTTTGCCCGGCTTAAAATGGCCCTGAAGTCACAAAAAAGAAAGCGGAGCAGCATTGTACTTGGTATTACAGCCACTCTCCTGGCCTCACTGAGTTTTACATTCATGTCAGCCTGTGCCAGGATGCTGGAGCCCATGGCTTCCGGTGAGATGACTTTTTTCCGGGGCCTTTTTGGACTTCTTTTCATTCCGCTCCTGTCACTGGAGAGTGGGGAACCGTTCTATACGGGAAAATTCAAGGGGTTCCTTTCCCTCCGGGGCCTTTTTGGCAGTATAGCCCTCTTTTTTTATTTCCTTTCTATAGAGGGGCTCACCCTGGGAGATGCGCAGATCCTGTCCCAGCTGGCTGCTTTTTTTATGTGTCTCATGGCTCCTTTATTTCTTTCCGAAAAGCTTCCGCCCCAGGCTATCCCAGGGTTGGCGGTCATTGCAGCAGGAACAGCGCTGGTTGTGCAAATCTGGAATTACAGCTCCTTTAACCTGTATGCTGTCTATGGCATGGCAGGCGGATTCTTTTCCGCAGCGGCCTATATCGTTATCAGCCACCTGGCGGAAAAGGGCTTCCGGTCTAATACGGAAATTGTTTTTTATTTTCAGATTTACAGCATAGTGGTGGGCCTTTTCATGATGAAGAATGAGACCTTTACCATGCCGGCAGGGGTAGAATGGCTCTGGGCGGCTGGTCTTGGTCTCTGCGCCCTCTCTGCCCAGATGTTCATGACCTGGGCTTTCCAGCATGTGAATTCGGTGATTGTTTCCTTTCTTATGTACAGTGAAATCCTGTTCCATATCCTCTACGGCTGGCTTTTCTGGGACGAGCGCATGACGTTCTGGTCATGGACCGGCGGGTCCCTGATTGTAGCCGGTTCCATCCTGCTTATGGTATTCCAGCCCAAAGGCATGGCCCGGGATACCCACCATCGGAAGCATGGGGATAGCAAATGACTGGGGTTGATCAAATTGCGATTTATTGAGCTTGTTGTATCGTGCGCTTATGGGTAGCGTCATTCGCACAGAGCTTCTAGCTACTATAGTGAACGACAAAAATAACTTTATTTAAAGCTGCACAGGGTTCGAAGCTG
>ERZ791746.615-NODE-615-length-30028-cov-13.662530_pt1 | contig 30028 bp, 24 predicted proteins | sample MGYA00510038_ERZ791746 | MGnify/ENA primary metagenome ERZ791746 (study PRJEB30046, sample SAMN00792018) | human gut metagenome | study: EMG produced TPA metagenomics assembly of the A metagenome-wide association study of gut microbiota in type 2...
TATCCCCGGAGGGGTTATAAATAAACCCCCATTTGAAATGGGGGTTGCTAACTTTGCCGCCATTTGGCAATTGGACGAATATTCAAAATCTGAGGCGCCATATGAATTGTGCGCCGCACCTTCACTCCTGACTCCTCATTCCTCACTCCTCACTGACGGCATTAATTTTATGCGACAAAATGGGGAGTTCGTTTTTTCATACCAGGGAGGTTCCTATGGATTCGAAGCTTGAAAAATATATTTCCCATCTCCAGGGGGTTGTCCGTATTCCCACCGTTTCTTCAGTGAACGATGAGCACACGGACTGGTCCCAGTTTGACCGGCTCCACCAGTTTATGCAGGAAACATGGCCTTTGATTTTTGAAAAAATGGAAATGACTGCCATCGGTAAGGCGAGCCTGCTCTTCCATTGGAAGGTAGAAAATCCGAAGAAAGAGCCGGTGCTCTTCATGGCCCACCAGGACGTGGTGCCGGCGCTCCATGAAGAACAGTGGAGCCATCCGCCTTTTGGCGGCGACATTGATAAAGGCTGTCTCTGGGGACGGGGCGCGGAGGATTGCAAGTCCGTTCTCACGGCGGAAATGGATGCGGTGGAAGAACTGCTGGAAGAAGGCTTCCAGCCGGACTTTGATATTTACCTGTCCTTCGGCCACAATGAGGAAGTGCAATGCACGCCGGACAGGAAGGGCTCCGTACTTACAGCAAAGTACCTGAAGGAACAGGAGGTCCATCTGGCCTGCCTTTTCGATGAAGGGGGCAATGTGGAACTGGGAGAAGAGGGCAATCCACCGCTGGCCCTGGTGGGGATGGCGGAAAAGGCGCCCAATGAATTCGTGCTCTATAAAGACGGTGCCGGCGGCCATGCCAGCAAGCCCGGCAGGGGAACGGTACTGGGGGACGTGGCCAGGGCCATGGCGGCGGTGGAAGCCCATCCCATGCCCTACCGGCTGACTCCCCTGGTGAAAGCCCACTTGAAAGCGGTGGCGCCGCTGCAGGATAAAGAGCGGAGAGACGTAGCAAGCCATCCGAAGAAGAACTGGAAACAGCTGGTGAAGCTGGCAAAGAAGGACCGCATCACCGATGCTCTTCTCCATACCACCTTTGCCGTTACCATGGCGGAGGGAAGCAGCCAGGCCAATGTGCTGCCATCCCATGCAGAGGCTACTCTGAGCGTGCGGATTCTTCAGGGAGATACAGTGGAGTCGGTAAAGGACTATCTGGAATCCATCATGCCGGACGGGGTGAAGGTGAAGGCTTCCTATGCAGAAAACCCCCATCCCGCCGGCAGTGTGGACAGTCCTCTCTTTGCCCTCCTTTCTGATACGATCCACGATGTGTATGGAAAGGATACGGTGGTGGCGCCGAACCTCATGCTGGGGGCCACGGATTCCCGGAACTATTCGGAAGTCTGCGATAATATTTTCCGCTTCACCGGCCGGGTGAGGACACCGGCATGGGGCGAAGCCCACCAGGTGGATGAACGGATGCCCATAGACCGCCTGGACCGGCCGGTGAAGTTCATCAAGGCTTTTTTGGAGAATTACCGGAATCAGTGAGACTATTGCGGTTTGTAGAGCTGTTGAGGGGGCTGATGGATAGAGTCATTCGCGCGGGGGCTTCTAGCTACTAGCGGCTAGCAACTAGGAAAGCTCTACAGCCTACGGCACGAATGACTGACGGAAATAACGGAAAGAAAGCGCCGCAGGCGGATCAGCCTTCCTAACAGCTAGCCGCTAGAAGCTAGCAGCCCCGTGTGAGTGACTCTACACGCAAGCATACTAACCGCCACCCCCAACAGCTCACTGAAATATTCCATTTCATCCCGCCTTGCCCTGTATGATACAATTATCCTGTTACTGACAGGAGGAAGAAATGCTGGAAAAACCGACAATTGGAAACATTACCCTTGACGGCTGGGCGGTGCTGGCTCCCATGGCGGGAGTGAGCGACCTGGCGTACCGGGTCATTGCCCGGCACATGGGAGCCGCCATGACCACGGCGGAAATGGTGAGCGCCAAGGGACTGTACTATAAAAATGAAAAGACCCGGGACATGCTGAAAATCGATCCCACCGAGCATCCGGTGGCGCTCCAGATTTTTGGGAGCGACCCGGACATCATGGCAGCAGGGGCCATGGAAATGGAAAAGGCCGGAGCCGACATCATCGATATCAACATGGGATGTCCCATGCAGAAGGTGGTGAAAAATGGCGACGGTTCCGCTCTCATGAAGAATGTGCCCCTGGCAGCGTCCATCGTGAAAGCCATGGCAGGCGCTGTCCATGTGCCAGTGACGGTGAAGATGCGGCTCGGCTGGTCCCGGGACACGGAGAACTGCGTGGAACTGGCAGAGGCGGTGGAAGAAGCGGGGGCTTCGGCTATTACGGTCCACGGCAGGACCCGGGAAGATTTCTACACCGGCCATGCGGACTGGAAGAAAATAGGCGAGGTGGTCAGGGCTGTTTCCATTCCGGTCTTTGGAAACGGGGACGTGGTGGATGGCCCTACGGCAAAGGCGCTCATGGATGAAACGGGATGCGCCGGCGTGGCCATCGGAAGGGCGGCCTGGGGAAATCCCTGGGTTTTTGAGGCGGTGAACCGGTATCTGGAAACCGGAGAAGTAATACCGCCGCCGAGCTGGGAGATGCGGCTTGCCATGGCCAGGAAGCACCTCCACGGGCTGGTGCTGGAAAAGGGAGAGCACGTGGCGGTCCGAGAGATGCGGGCCCATGCCAGCCGTTATTTCCACGGCCTTCCGGAGGCCGCCGCCCTTCGGCGGGAAATCATGAAGGCCCTTACGGAGGAGGAATTCAACCGGACCCTGGATACCTACGAAGCGGCGAAAGGGCTGGTGGAATGATCTGCAATCTGGGCGGGGACATGCTGCCAAATTGCGGTTTGTAGAGCTGATGGGTTTTGCATGCTGACGGGTAGAGTCACTCGCATGGAGCTCCTAGCTTCTAGCGGCTAGCAACTAGGAAGGCTGATCCGCCTGCGGCGCTTCCACCCGGTATTCCCGTCAGTCATTCGTGCCGTAGGCTGGCCAGCTTTCCTAGAAGCTAGCAGCTAACAGCTAGAAGCTCCGCACGAATGACTCTCTCCACCAGCGTCGCCCCATCAGCTCGACAAACTGAAATTGGCAGTGCCCTCGCCCTTTCCTTCTACCAGTCCATTTGGCCATCATGAGATAAACATATTTAAAATTAAATTTCTTATAAGCTCGTCATTATAATTGTAAAAAGCCCGTATCCTCGAGGGATTCGGGTATTAAAATTTATTGACAAGAGAAAATAGAAATATTAGAATGGTTAAGGAACGTAAGCAATAGAGAGTACTGTTTGTTATGAGGCTTGTGCATATGGGGCGCAGGCTTTTTTATCTCAACGGGGAGAGGAGTCGCAATGTCTGCTGAAATGATGGTTATTTCCGAAGACATAAGGAAGACGCATGGACTTTTCTGTTGGAATAAATCTCTTTCTATTTGTGTGCTGTATCCGGATAGAAATGATACTCCTTCTGCGGGATTTTCTGCGGCCTCGGGCCACCCTGCGGAGGGAGCTTTTTATTGAGACGAAGTTCTCAGGAGAAGGAGGAAATCATAATGCATGTTGGTATTGTTATGGGCAGTGATTCCGATTTACCGGTCATGAAGAAGGCCTTCGGCATTCTGGATGAATTCGGGGTCACCTATGACGTCACCATTGCATCGGCCCACAGGACACCGAAGAAACTGGCGGACTTTGTGGCAGCGGAAGAAAAGAAGGGAGTCGGCGCTTTCATCGCCGGTGCCGGCATGGCAGCAGCCCTTCCCGGCGTGGTGGCAAGCCTGACACTGAAGCCGGTCATCGGGGTTCCCCTTTCCGGAGCGAAACTGGATGGCATGGATGCCCTGTTTTCCATTGTGCAGATGCCTTCCGGCATCCCCGTAGCCACGGTGGCCATTGACGGCACAAAGAATGCAGCATTCCTGGCTGTAGAAATCGGTGCGGTCTCCGACCCTGCCCTCCTCGAAAAGTACAGGGCATACCGAGAAAAAGCGGCTAAAGAAATTTATGCAAAAGATGAAAAGCTGCAGGCAGAACTGAAGAAATAAGGATAGCCCTGCTTTTCCAGAGAATTTGTTTACATCATATTTTTATCAGTAAAATAAGGAGATTTCAAATGAAAGAATACAAACCTTTTAAATCCGGTAAAGTCCGCGAACTCTATGATCTGGGCGACAACCTCGTCATGGTCTGCACAGACCGTATTTCCGCTTTCGATAACATCCTGAAATGCCCGATTCCGGAAAAGGGCGTGGTGCTGAACCGGATGTCCAAGTTCTGGTTCGACTTCACAAAGGACATTGTGCCGAACCACATGATTTCCATCGACACGAAAGATATGCCTGAATTCTTCCAGACTCCGGAATTCGAAGGCCGCTCCATGAAGACCATGAAGCTGAACATGATTCCCGTAGAATGCATCGTTCGTGGCTACATCACCGGTTCCGGCTGGGAAGGCTACCAGAAGGACGGCAAGGTCTGCGGCATCCAGCTGCCGGAAGGACTGAAGGAATGCCAGAAGCTGCCCCATCCGATTTTCACTCCATCCACCAAAGCTCCGGTCGGTGAACATGACCAGAATATTTCCATGGAAGAAGGGGAAGCCTGGGTCAATAAATTCTTCCCGGGAAAGGGCAAGGAATACATGGAAAAGCTGTCTGAACTGACACTGGCCCTCTATAATAAGTGCGCTGACTATGCCCTGGAAAGAGGCATCATCATTGCGGATACAAAGTTTGAATTCGGCCTTGATGAAAAGGGCAATATCGTGCTGGGCGATGAAATGCTGACTCCCGACAACTCCCGGTTCTGGCCGGCAAAGGGCTATGAAGCAGGCCATGGCCAGCCTTCTTACGATAAGCAGTTCGTCCGTGACTACTTGAAGGCTCATCCGGGAGATACGGTTCCCCAGGATATTATCGACAAGACAATCGGCATTTACAAGGAAGCCTATGAACTGCTGACCGGTGAAAAATTCTGATCAAGAGAGAGGAAGGCGCCATGCCTTACATGGGGTGGCATGGTCCTTCCCATGCGGAAAAGCCCCAAATGTTTTATAAAGTCAGGAGAATTCCGTAATGTATAAAAGCATGGATGTTTATGATGACAAACCGCATGAAGAGTGCGGGGTGTTTGGTATTTTTGACCGGGAACTGTCTGCGGTCCATGAGACCTACTATGGTATCTTTGCCCTGCAGCACAGGGGCCAGGAAAGTGCGGGGATTACCGTCTCTGACGGGAAGACCATGGAAACCTTCCGGGGCATGGGACTGGTGACGGAAGTTTTCCATAACCTGCCGGAAAAAGAAGGGCATATCGGTATCGGCCATGTGCGGTATTCCACCACCGGTTCCTCTATCCCTGTGAATGTGCAGCCCCTGCAGGCTGACAGCATTGACGGTCCTATGGCACTGGCCCATAATGGGAACCTGGTGAACACGAAGAATCTCCGGAGACGGCTCCTTATGGATGGCTCCACTTTCTCCACCACCATGGATACGGAAGTCATCATCAAGCTGCTGGCCAGAAGCCGCCGGTCTACGGAGGAAGAGAAGTTCAAGGAACTGATGGCAGAAATCCATGGTGCCTATGCCATTGTGGCCTGTACGAACGATGCCATCTACGGCTGCCGGGATCCCTTCGGCTACCGGCCCCTGGTGCTTGGCAAAACGGAACACGGCTGGGTGCTGGCTTCTGAAACGCCGGCACTCGATGCCATTGATGCGAAATTCGTACGGGATGTACTGCCCGGGGAAATCGTGACCATCGATGACAACGGTGTCCGTTCCACCATGTACTGCCCCGTGGACAGCCATCGCCATGGCATCTGCTCCTTTGAATATATTTATTTTGCCCGCCCCGATTCCATCATGAACGGCCAGGATATTTACCGGGCCCGGCTGAACATGGGACGGAAGCTCTGGGAAGAAACCCATTATGAAGGGGATGTGGTGATGAGCGTGCCGGATTCCGGCAATGTGGCGGCCCTTGGCTACTCCCAGGCCTCCGGCATTCCCTTCGTGGAAGGGCTCCTCAAAAATAAATACATGGGCCGGACTTTTATCCAGCCTGGACAGAAAAAGAGAGAGCGGGCTGTCCGGATGAAGCTGAACCCCATCCGCATGAACGTGGAGGGAAAGGACATTATCCTGGTGGACGATTCTATTGTCCGTGGTACCACCAGCGGCATCATTATCAACCTTCTCAAAAATGCGGGTGCAAAATCGATTAAACTGTGCATCAGTTCTCCGCCTGTCCGGTATCCCTGCTTCTTCGGTATCGATACGGCGGAACGGAAACAGCTGATTGCTGCGAAATATTCTACAGAAGAAATCTGCAAAATGATTGGCGCCGACGCCCTTCATTACCTGTCCCAGGAGGGACTGGCAGAATCCATTTCTGAAATTAAGGCATCGGACATGTGCTTTGCCTGCTTTGATGGGGTATATCCTGAACCGGTTCCCCACAATGGCCTCGGCAGCATGGAAGATGAAGAGTAGGAGGAACCATGAGCGAAAAGAAAAAAGGCCTCACCTATGCGGAAGCGGGCGTTGATATCGATGCAGGGGAAAGGGAAGTGGAACTGATCAAAAAGTCAGTCCAGGCGACCTACATTCCCGGCGTCATGGGCGACATCGGCGGCTTTGGCGGCCTGTTCCGGCTGAAGGACCATATGGGAGAGGATCCCATCCTGGTTTCCGGCACCGATGGCGTTGGCACGAAGCTCCGCCTGGCCATTGAAATGGGGATCCACGATACCATTGGCCAGGACTGCGTGGCTATGTGCGTGAACGATGTCCTCGTACAGGGCGCCAAGCCCCTGTTTTTCCTGGACTACATCGCCACCGGCAAGCTGGAACCGGAGCTGATGGCGGAAATCGTCAAAGGCGTGGCCAATGCCTGCATTGAATCGGGCTGTGCCCTCCTGGGCGGCGAGACCGCTGAAATGGCGGGCTTCTATGGCAAGGGAGACTACGATGTGGCGGGTTTCTCCGTGGGCATTGTGGACCGGAAAGACCTGATCACCGGAGAAACCATTGCTCCCGGCGATGTGATTCTCGGCCTGCCATCCACCGGTGTCCATTCCAATGGCTATTCCCTGGTACGCCGCATCATCAGTGATAACGGCCTTTCCCTGGACAAGGTCTATGAAGGACTGGATAAGCCACTGGGTGAAGTGCTCCTCACACCGACCCGGCTGTATCCAAAGCCCGTACTCCCTGTCATTCATGGCACCACGGTGAAGGGACTTGTCCATATCACCGGCGGCGGTTTCTATGACAACATTCCCCGTGTCCTCCCAAAGGGCACCAGGGCTGTGCTGGATGCGGAAAAATGGCCGCTCCTCCCGATTTTCCCGTTCCTCATGAAACAGGGCGGCGTGGATCCCCATGAAATGTACCGTACCTATAACTGCGGCCTCGGCATGCTGCTCATCCTTTCCCGGGAAAATGCGGAAAAAGCAAAGGAAATCCTGAAGTCCATGGATGAACCGGTCTATGAAGTCGGCGAAATCACGGAAGGAAACCAGGACGTAGTTGTGACAGGTGGTCTTTTCAATGAGTAAGAAACGAATCCTGATCTTTGCTTCCGGCCGCGGATCCAATGCGGAAGCCATCCATGAAGCCACCGTCAATGGCACAGTCAATGGCATTGTGGTAGGGGTCATCTGCGACCACGCCGATGCCCAGGTACTGAAGCGGGCAGAGCGCTGGAATGTTCCCACAACGGTGCTGGAACTGAAATCTTTTGAAAACAAGGCAGCCTTCAATAATGCCATCCTGGAGGCCGCTCTGTCCTACAAGCCGGACCTCATCTGCCTTGCCGGATATATGAGAATCTGCGGGGAAAACCTGATTCATGCGTTCCCGAACCGGATCATCAATATCCATCCGGCTCTCCTGCCCAGTTTCCGCGGGCTCCATGCCCAGCGGCAGGCGGTGGAAGCGGGAGTGAAAGTGGCGGGATGCACGGTCCATTTCGTGGGCACCGGCCTCGATGACGGTCCCATCATTACCCAGGTGGCTGTGCCTGTTTATGATGACGATACGGAAGAAACCCTTTCTGACCGCATTCTCCAGCAGGAACATCCGGCCTACGTCAGGGCGGTCACCGCGTTCTGCGCAGATAAGCTCAAAATCGACGGCCATCATGTAAGCGGCATGCATGGCAGAAAATAAAAAATTTCTTTCTATTATTTCAACTAAAGGGGGAGTCAATATGGCAATTAAAAGAGCCCTGATCAGCGTCTCCGATAAGACGGGGGTCGTAGAATTTGCAAAGGGACTTCATGACCTGGGCGTGGAAATCATTTCCACCGGCGGTACCATGAAGACCATTGCCGCAGCAGGCATCCCGGTGAAGTCCGTGTCCGAAGTGACGGGATTCCCGGAAATGATGGACGGCCGTGTGAAGACACTGCATCCTATGATTCATGGCGGCATCCTGGCTATCCGTGATAATCCGGAACACGTGAAGGCCATGAAGGAACACGGCATCAAAGGCATCGACCTGGTGGCGGTGAACCTGTATCCCTTCCGCGAAACCATTGCAAAACCCGGTGTTACCCGGGCAGAAGCCATCGAAAATATCGATATCGGCGGCCCCTCCATGGTCCGTGCGGCGGCAAAGAACTATAAATACGTGACCATCGTGGTGGATCCTTCCCAGTACGGTGAAATCCTGGAACGGATTAAGAACGATACCCTGGATGAAGATTTCCGCCTGAAACTTTCCCGGAAAGCATTCCTCCATACAGGCCTCTATGACTGCGCCATCGCCAATTACCTGACACAGGAAGTGGACGGCAGGAAGGATGTGCTCCCCGACGTATACAGCAAAGCCTTCGTAAAAATCCAGGATCTCCGGTACGGTGAAAACCCGCACCAGAAAGCAGCTTTCTACAAGGATCCTGAAGCGAAGGGCGGCATCGCATCGGCCAAGCAGCTCCACGGCAAGGAACTGTCCTACAACAACATTGTGGACATGGAAGCAGCCTGGGACCTGGTCAATGAATGGGATAAGGACCAGCCCGCCTGCGTTGTCATTAAACATACGAACCCCTGCGGCGCAGCCCTGGGCAAGGATGCCCTGGATGCCTTCACCCGTGCCTTCAATGCAGACAGCAAGTCCGCTTTCGGCGGCATTGTAGCCATGAACCAGATCTGCGACAAGGCTACGGCAGAAGCAATGAAACCGATTTTCTTTGAAGTCGTCATGGCTCCGAAGTTCACCCAGGAAGCACTGGATGTACTGGAAACAAAGAAGAATATCCGCCTCATTGAAGTACCGGCAGCCTTCAAGGATGAACTGCAGCTCCATAAAGTGTCTGGCGGCCTCCTCGTACAGACTCCCGATAACAGCGCTGAAACGAGAAAAGACTGCAAAGTGGTCACCAACAGGGCGCCCACGGAAGAAGAATGGCAGGCCATGGAATTTGCATGGAAAATCGTTAAGCATGTAAAGTCCAATGCCATCGTTCTTACGGGCAAAGATGTGACTTACGGCGTCGGCGCAGGTCAGATGAACCGTGTCGGTTCTGCGGATATCGCCATTGCGGAAGCCGGTGAAAAAGCAAAAGGTTCCGTCATGAGCTCCGATGCTTTCTTCCCCTTCGGCGATACCATCGAAGCAGCAGGCAAAGCGGGCGTAACGGCTGTCATCCAGCCAGGCGGCTCCATCAGGGATCAGGAATCTATTGATATGGCAAATAAGTACGGCATTGCCATGGTCTTCACAGGACATCGTCATTTCCGTCACAGTTAAGAGGGGTTTTCTAAATGAAGGTATTAGTAATTGGCAGCGGCGGCAGGGAACATGCCCTGCTCTGGAGACTGGCACAGAGTCCGTCAGTAACGGAAGTCTATGCTATCCCGGGCAATGACGGCATGACCGATGTGGCCCATTTGATTCCGGTCAAGGGACATGAAGATATCCTGGATTTCGCAAGGCTCATGAAGGTGGACCTCACCGTGGCAGGACCGGAAACGGTACTGGCCGATGGGCTGGCGGACGAATTTGCAGCGGCAGGGCTTCCTTTCTTTGGACCCTCCAAAGCGGCAGCCCGCATCGAAGGGTCCAAGGGATTTGCCAAGGATCTGATGAAGAAATACGGGATCCCCACGGCGGCTTATGAAGTTTTTACGGATGAAGACAAAGCGGTGGCCTACCTGAAGGCCAATAAGAAGTACCCCATCGTTATCAAGGCTGACGGCCTGGCAGCAGGCAAGGGCGTCATCATCGCCCAGACCGAAGACGAAGCAGTGAGTACGGTGAAGGACATGCTGGAAGGCCATTCCTTCGGCGGCGCCGGCCGGTCCGTGGTGATTGAGGAATTCATGGAAGGGGAAGAGGCTTCGGTCCTCTGCTTCTGTGACGGCACCACCGTGGTGCCCATGGTTTCCTCCCAGGACCATAAACGGATTTTTGATGGCGATAAGGGTCCCAATACCGGCGGCATGGGCGCTTATGCACCGGCTCCGGTGATGACGGACGACATGATGGACGAAGTGAAGGTCAAAATCCTTCGTCCCATCGTGGCAGCCATGAAGAAAGAGGGATACCCCTTCAAGGGATGCCTCTATGCGGGACTTATGATTACCGATGAGGGTCCGAAGGTAGTAGAATTCAACTGCCGCTTCGGCGATCCGGAAACGGAAGCGGTGCTTCCCCTCTTCGACGGCGACCTGGCACAGGTGATGCTGGACTGCGTCCATGGCACACTGAAGAAGGAAGAAGTGAAATGGAAGAAGGGCTGCGCCGTAGACGTGGTCCTGGCTTCCGAAGGATATCCGTCTTCCCATTCTTCGGGAGAAGTGATTTCGGGACTGGAAGAAGCGAAAAAGGCAGGATGCCTTGTATTCCATGCCGGGACGACCCGGAAAAATGGAGAATACGTAGTCAACGGCGGCCGCGTGCTGAACGTGGTAGCCCTGGCACCAACCCTGGCTGAGGCAAAAGCCAAAGCCTATGAGGGAGTCTCTAAAATCCACTGGCAGGGCATGCAGTACCGCCATGATATCGCGGATAAAGGTCTGAGACACCTGAAGGAAAAATAAATAGATGTTGTAAAGCCGCAGGAAATGGTCACATTTCCTGCGGCTTTTCTGATGGGAATTGATCAAATTGCGGTTTATCGAGCTGTTAGAGTGAGTGGTTTGGCATGCTGTTGGACAGAGTCACTGGCACGGGGCTGCTAGCTTCTAGCTGTTAGCTGCTAGAAAAGCTGGTCCGCCTGCGGCGCTTCCTATCTGTTTCCATCAGTCATTCGTGCCGTAGGCTGTTGATCTTTCCTAGAAGCCAGGAGCTAGCAGCTAGAAGCCCCCGCTCGAATGACTCTATCCATCAGCGCCAAACCCAACAGCTCACTGAAATTGGTAATCACAAACAACTGGCCAAGTCACTTTCAGCTATTTTCTTTTTCCAAAACCTGTTGTATAATAGACATATCTTTATTAGTAGATATGTAGATTTAATTAAGGAGAACCATTATGGCTATCAGAATTGGAATTATGGGATATGGCAATATCGGCAGAGGAATCGAAAATGCACTGGCCGACAATAAGGACATGGAACTGGCAGTGGTCTTTACAAGAAGGGATCCTTCTACTGTGAAGATCCGGACCGCCGGCGTGCCGGTGGTGTCTGCAGCGGATGCGGAACAATGGAAAGATAAGGTGGATGTGCTGGTACTGGCCGGCGGCTCTGCTACGGACCTGCCCCACCAGACACCGGAGTATGCGAAGGTTTTCAACGTCATCGACACTTTCGATACCCACGCCCACATTCCCCAGCACTTTGCTGCGGTAGATGAAGCGGCAAAGGCCGGTGGCAACGCAGCCATGATTTCCGTAGGCTGGGATCCGGGCCTCTTCTCCCTGGCCCGTCTTTTCGGCCACGTGATTCTGCCGGAAGGGAAGGACTATACCTTCTGGGGCCGCGGCGTGTCCCAGGGCCATTCCGATGCCATCCGCCGCATTCCGGGCGTGAAAAACGGAAAACAGTATACCTGCCCCGTGGAAAAAGCACTGGACGCTGTGAGGAGCGGTAAAAATCCGGATCTCACCACCCGGGAAATGCATACAAGAGAATGCTATGTGGTGGCAGAAGAAGGGGCCGACAAGGCAGCCATTGAAAAGGCCATCAAAACCATGCCGAACTATTTCGCCGACTACGACACCACGGTCCATTTCATCTCGGAAGAGGAATTCAATAAAAACCACCAGGGCCTGGCCCATGGAGGCTTCGTATTCCGCACCGGAAAGACGGGGGCAAATAAAGAACATTCCCATGTCATGGAATATCGGCTGAAGCTGGATTCGAATCCGGAATTCACCACCCACGTGGTTCTGGCCTATGCAAGGGCTCTTTACCGTTTCGCACAGGAAGGGAAAAAAGGCTGCTTCACAGTATTCGATGTACCGCCGGCATATCTCTCGCCCCTTTCCGGAGAAGATCTCCGAGCTCATGTGTTGTGAGAGAAAGGACTATTGCGGTTTGTAGAGCTGATGGGTTTTGCATGCTGACGGGTAGAGTCACTCGCATGGAGCTCCTAGCTTCTAGCGGCTAGCAACTAGGAAGGCTGATCCGCCTGCGGCGCTTCCACCCGGTATTCCCGTCAGTCATTCGTGCCGTAGGCTGGCCAGCTTTCCTAGAAGCTAGCAGCTAACAGCTAGAAGCTCCGCACGAATGACTCTCTCCACCAGCGTCGCCCCATCAGCTCGACAAACTGAAATATCGCAAAATGCCTCTATCCATCCCCTTGACAACCGGCCGTCCTATAGTGTAAACTAATCTAAGTCAGCTATGTGGAGCGATACTCAAGTGGCTGAAGAGGACGGTTTGCTAAATCGTTAGACCGGTTTCCGGTGCGGGAGTTCGAATCTCCCTCGCTCCGCCACATGAAAGCGTCGAATTGTTCGGCGCTTTTTTATTTTGCCCCCACGCCATGGATTCCGGCACATAAGGTATAATAAAGGAAGACAGTATACGGAAAGGTGGGGGACCATGAGAAAAAAGACCCTGGCCGATGGCATCCTGGCCGTTTCGGCAGCAGCGGCGCTGGCATCGGCGCCTTTGATGGATGCGAGCCCTCTGTGGGGAGGGCTTTTTCACGTGTCCTTTGCCGCCACGGTGGCGGGCTTTGCGGACTGGTTCGGGGTGACTTCCCTTTTCCGCAGGCCCTTTGGCATCTCCTGGCGGACGGACCTCATTTCCCGGAGCCGGGACAAGATCGTGGCTATGGCCCGGGACATGGTGATGGAGGAACTCCTCACAGAGCGGCGGATGAAGGCGCTCCTCGTGGAGCACACCGCTTCTTCGGTGGTGGAGGGATGGATTGAAAAGAACCGCGGCGGCGTAAGAAAAATTCTTTATGATGCGGCCATGGTCATCCTGTCGGCGGTAGACAAGGACTGGCTCTGGCAGGTGAGCGGCGGAAACCTGGCCCGTCTCTCGGAGTCCCTGGACTGGGCGGGCTATCTTTCTTCTGTCATGAAATCCTTCCGCAGTTACGAAGGCCGGGATGAACTCCTTTCCGTCCTGGCCGGGGAGGTCCGGTCTTTCCTGCAGGATGAGTTCACCCTGGAGGAGGTACGGAAAATCTACCTTTCCGCCTGGGAAAGGTATGAGGAAACGGGATGGTTCAATTTCCATCGGATTTTCAGAAATGTGATGAAAGACAGGGAAGAGGAAATGGTGGCCCTGGTGCGAAGCAAAATCATTTCCCTTGCCGATACGCTGACGGACCCGGAAAGCGATACCAGCCGGGCCATCGGAGAAAAGTACGATGAAATCGCAGAAAAACTGGCATCCGATGGAACATGGAAACGGCGGCTGAATCACTTCGTGGTCGGACAGATCCAAAGAGGCCTTTCCGGTAAGGGAAAAGAAATATTTGACCGCCTCTGGGACGGGAAGCAGGAAGAGCTGGCTTCCTATATGGCAGATACGGTGCTGTCCCTGGCAGACGAAATGCTTCGGGACGAGAAAAAACGGCGGACCTTCGATGCCTTCCTGCTCCACCGCATCCTGCCCCATGTGGGAGAAATCCATGACATGGTGGGAAAGGTGGTCGAAAAAAGGCTGGACCGCTACGATGGACCGGCCATGGCGAAACTGGCGGAAGAGGGGGCCGGGGAAGATGTGGCTATGATCCGCATCAACGGTTCCCTCTTCGGTGCCGTGCTGGGACTTCTCTTCTATGCAGCCACAGCGGTGGGAGGTACCCTATGAAACGATACAGAACGGCCAACCGCATCCTGGCGGTGTCCTTACTTCTCTTCCTCTGCGTACTGGCCCTTTCCTTTGCGGGTTCCTTCCGGGAAGAAAAGTGGTTTTCCATTCTATATTTCCTGGCCCAGTCCTGCTTCATCGGCTGCGTGGCTGATTTCATCGCCGTGGAAGCCCTGTTCCGGCGGCGGTTCCACCTGCCTTATCGGCCTATTATTCCTGCCAACCGGGAGCGGATTATCGGGAAAATGAAAGATGTGAACAATACCCTCCTTTCCCGGGAAAACCTGCTGAGAAAGGTAGAAACCCTTTCCGTTACGGATATGGCCCATCGCTGGCTCTTTGGACAGGAAGGGCGGCAGGAAGAAATGGAAAGGAAACTGGCGGAAAAGGCGGCCCGGGCATTGGTGGATTTCGTAGAAAACAACCGGGAAGAAGCGGGGGCTTGGGTGAGGAAAGAGGCAGAAAAGCGGATTTCCGCCTTCTGTTCCTACGCCAAAGGCCGGCTCCTTACGGAAATGCACCGGGAGGAATGGCTGGACCGGCTGCTCCTTGCGGCGGAGGACCGCCTGTCCCGGGCAGAAACGAAAAGACAGATCGCCGCCTATATGAAAGAAAAGGGGGACAGTGAGAAAAAAGGATTCCTGGGGACCATCGGCTACTGGCTGGGCAGGAAAACGGGGGCCATCGACTATGAGGCCCTCACCGATGCGGCAGTGGAGGCGTTGCTGGAAGAAATGAAAACCTGGGAGGACCGGGACAACCCCTTCCGCCGGCAGCTTCTTGCCCGGTGGGACAGCATGGTCCGAGCCTTCCTGGAGGAGGAAACTACGGAAAAGGCACTGGCCGCCTTCGGAACGGCCCTGTTTGATGCGTTCCCGGTGGAAGAGAAAATCGGGGAAGCGGCGGAGACCTTCTGCACCGAGTGGGGCCGAGGTGGCAGTTTCCGGAATAAACTGGTCCCCAAACTGGCCCTGGCCATCCATAGGGGCGTCCTTTCCATGGAAGGAAACGGCGCACTGAAAGAACGGGTGGATGCGTTTGCCCGGGGTCTGCTGACGGAGCTCATTTCCTACGAACATGGCTTCTTCTCCACGGCCATCCTGGATGTGCTGAAGGGCTTCAGCGATGAGGAACTGAATGAATTCGTGGAGTCCAAGGTGCACCACGAGCTGGAGGGCATCCGCATCAACGGCGCCATCGTGGGTCTCCTGGGGGGATGCCTTTTCTACCTCTTCCTCACGTTCCTCTGGATCCCGCTGGTGAGAGGCTTTTTCTGAGCAGTAAGCCAATTTCAGTGTGTCGAGCTAATGGGGCGACGCTGGTGGAGAGAGTCATTCGTGCGGAGCTTCTAGCTGCTAGCTCCTGGCTTCCAGAAAAGCTGGCCAGCCTACGGCACGAATGACTGATGGAAACAGGTAGGAAGCGCCGCAGGCGGATCAGCCTTCCTGGAAGCTAGTGGCTAGAAGCTAGAAGCCCTCACGCGTTTGACTCTATCCATCAGCACCGCTTGGAATTAAAGTTCTTCTTCAAGGGATTTAAACTTTTCTTGCCGATGCTTATAGATAAATTCATTAAGATAAGCAGGAACCTGTTCAAATTATATTTCAAGAAATGGTGTATAATTAAAGATATGGTAGAAGAAACTGCAGAGGGTGGGAAACTCATTTTTATGAAGGTCCCATGGCTTTCTGTATGAACTCTGCAGACAGTACAATTTTCGCGGTTTATGGATTGCAGTTCTGACTATCCAAAGGAGGAATGGATATGACCATAACTTATGTTCTTCAGGTTCTGCATGCAATGGAAGATGGGAAAATTCAGGATGGTACGTACATCAAAGATCTGGAAGGGGAGCTCCATAAAGCATTCCGCCGGGTAAGAAGAAGAGTGCTCCGTCTGCGCAGCCGTGCCCAGTATGAAATCGGTGAAATGGACCGGGCGAAAGTATCTGCTACTTCCGGACATATGGAAGAATTTACGAAGTACTGCTCCCTCATCCGTAATTTCAACATGGAGGACTGCGAAGGTCTTCCGGGCATTGAAAGCTTCCTGAAGGAAGGATTCAAAGTGGATGATATGATTGACCGGGCCGATAAGATTGCCAGCATGGAGACAGTGAGTTCCGTTGCCTATTCTCCTATGGCACTGGGTTTTGGTATTCTCGATGGATTTGCCATCCTTCCGAAGGTGAATGTGGACAATAAGAGATTCCACAGTATGGATCTGGCTTATATCAATACCCTCATTGATGACCTGGAAAATTACCAGGCACAGGTGAGAAAGCTGACTGCAGCTCTTGATGAAATCGGTAAAAAAGCAAGGGAAGAGGCGGACTGCCTCAATGATCTCCACGACTATTTCGTCGATGGCATCAATGATTTGAAAGCAATCCTGGAAGAAAAGGGCGAAGACTGGAACCGCTATTCCCAGTGTGAAAAGATGCAGATTGCCCGGGCTATCCAGGTAGCACAGCTCATTACGATCCTCTTCCCCCATCTCCTGAATGACAAGGGAGAAGTGAGCGAAGAAAGTGAGAAAGCCATTGAAAAGGCAAAACGGGCCCTGTCTTTCCGGGATGCCTGAAGTTCCGTGGCAGAAGACTGATCTGTAAATCTATAATACAATAATAACAAGATAGCCATATGTTTCATCGGATAGAAGGGAGAGCGTGCTATGTCCATTTCATTTATTCTGCGGATGATTGCCGGCGCAGTGAGTGGAAATTCCGGATCCGCAAGGCCGGAAAACATCAATGGTGAAGTAGAGCGGGCCAAAAGGCGGGCTACGAAACGGATCAACCGGGCCAAAGTCCGGGCCCAGGATGAACTGGGGGAACTGGACCGGGTGAGGATTACCCTCATGTCAGGGGATATGAAAAAGTTTACCAGCCTCTTTGCCCAGATGAAGAATGTAGATTTCCATGATTGCGATACGTTGACCGGTCTGGAACACTTCAATAAGGAGCGTAAGAACTGGCGGGAAATGGAAAAGCTGTCTGCCAAGGCCATGAGCGTGGTGACCCTGGCCGGGGCTGTGGATGCTGTAGGATTTGGCGCCGGTGTGCTTGACCAGTATGCCAAGGTGCCGGATATCAAAGGCCTCGATGCCAGCGCCGCTGATACCCATGATGTGAAAGCGCTGAAGGATATGGGTGAACGGCTGCAGGAATTCCAGAAAGAAGTCAAGCAGATGTGCATTCGTATGCAGGCTGTCCGTCATGAAGCTCGCAAAACAGAAGATGCCCTTCTTGACCTGTCCGATTACTTTGAAGATGGTATTGATGATATCCGTGCTATCATGAATGAAGAGGGGAATGACTGGACAAAGTACACCCCGGCGCAGAAAATCCTCATTGGCCGGACCGCCCAGATTGCCCGTCTCATTCGTGCTCTTTCGGAAGTCCGTTTCCTGAATGATGATGCTACTCTTCGTCCGGAAATCCAGGAATCCGTGGATGCTGCAGACGAACTGCTCGATGAATTGGGAGCGTAATTTCATAGGGATGATTTAAGCTGTGGAATAGCAGGCTGTTCCACAGCTCTTTTTATGGGTGTAAGCCAATTGCGGTTTATCGAGGTGTTAGAGTGAGTGGTTTGGCATGCTGTTGGACAGAGTCACTGGCACGGGGCTACTAGCTTCTAGCTGTTAGCTGCTAGGAAAGCTGGTCCGCCTGCGGCGCTCCCTATCTGTTTCCATCAGTCATTCGTGCCGTAGGCTGTTGATCTTTCCTAGAAGCTAGGAGCTAGCAGCTAGGAAGGCTGATCCGCCTGCGGCGCTTCCACCCGGTATTCCCGTCAGTCATTCGTGCCGTAGGCTGGCCAGATTTCCTAGTAGCTAGCAGCTAACAGCTAGAAGCCCCCGCACGAATGACTCTACCCATCAGCGTCGCCCTAACAGCTCGCAATACTGAAATATTCCCATCTCTTTCTTCCTTCTCCAGTACTCAACCTATTTGATTTATTGTAAAATAGAAAAGGGTTGTTTATATAGAATCAGGAGATGATACAGGTGAAGAGATTTCAAAAATGGGTCATCCTCATGGGGGTCTCTTTGGCCCTGTCGGCAGGCTTTACCAGCTATGCCAATGAACCCTACTACCTGAATGGGGATAAAACCCTTCCTATGATACAGAATACCGGTGGTACTTATGGAGACGGGGCCACAGGCATATACATGGACCTGTCCACCATAGAGGTGGAAGATGTTTTTGAAGATGGCCTCCAGGCCAAGGTGAAACTGGTGAATGTGGAGTCCGCCAATACCTGTACGGAAGACTGGATCCATGTGAGATACAGTGTGGATGGCAAAGCCTGGGCCCTGGGCAAAGACAGCCGGTGGCGGGAAATCCCATCGAACACCGATGATCCCGCATCCCTGGTGGTTTCTTTCATCCGCCAGGAAATGGGCGCGAGCGAACGGAGGGACATCCTTTCCGGTGAGATTTCCGCCATTATGGATAAGAAGCAGGATAATCCCGGAAAAGTGACTCCCGATGATGCGATTCCCCTCATCGATGTGCAGGCTCCGCAGCAGGATGTGAAAAAGAAGGGGGCCGTGCAGAAGGCTGATAAGGAAAAGGATAATTCCGAACCGGTGACTGTGACGATTACAGAAGCGCCGCAGGTGGAAATCACCAGCAACCCGCCGGTGCAGGTAGATATTACATAATTTTTTATGGCAAATCATTGATTCCAGAGGTGCATTATGGCAAAAAGATTTTATGAGCTTCATGTAGCAGGCTGCACACGGCAGCTTCCGGTGCTGAATATTTCCGATACCCTGGCGATTGCGGGATTCGTTATCCTGGGGGATACGGATATCGTGGTCAACTGCTCCAGGGAGTTGGCGGAAAAAATCCCAAAGGATACGGACGTCATCATGACTGCTGAAACGAAGGGGATTCCCCTGGCAGCGGAAATGGCGAGAATCCTCCATATGAAGCGGTATGTGGTGGCCCGGAAATCCGTAAAGGCCTATATGGAGAACCCTATCTGGGTGGAAGATGAGTCTATCACCACCGCCGGTAAACAGCGGCTGTACCTGCAGGATGCGGACATCGAGCTTATGAAGGGGAAGAATGTGCTTCTGGTGGATGACGTCATCAGTACCGGCGGTTCCATGAAGGCCATGAAGCAGCTGGCAGAAAAGGCGGGAGCCCATGTGATTGGTGAAGCTGCCATTCTTGCAGAAGGAGATGCCGCCAAGCGGAAGGATATTATCTATCTGGCACCGCTGCCCCTGTTTGACGCGGAAAAGTAAAGGGAAAAGGACTGCGATATTTCAGTTTGTCGAGCTGATGGGGCGACGCTGGTGGGTAGAGTCATTCGTGCGGAGCTCCTAGCTGTTAGCTGCTAGCTTCTAGGAAAGCTGGCAAGCCTACGGCACGAATGACTGGCGGGAATACCGGGTGGAAGCGCCGCAGGCGGATCAGCCTTCCTAACAGCTAGCCGCTAGAAGCTAGAAGCTCCATGCGAGTGACTCTATCCGCAAGCATGACAAACCGTTCGCTCCAACAGCTCGACAAACCGCAACTGGCTGAACGGGTCGATAGCCATTTCCCAGATATGATATAATAAGGAATACATGTAGACTCAACTGATTATGTTCCTACAGGAGGAAACAGATGAAACATCAGGAAATTGTTATGATTGTTGACTTTGGCGGACAGTATGCCCAGCTCATCGCACGGCGCGTGCGTGAATGCGGCGTTTACTGCGAAATCCTGCCATACAACAAGACGGCGAAGGAAATCCTTGCCCAGAACCCGAAGGGCATTATTTTCTCCGGCGGACCTTCCAGCGTGAATGCGGAAAATGCGCCCCAGGTAGATCCGGGGGTATTCAAAGCCGGCATTCCGATTCTCGGAATCTGCTATGGCATGCAGCTTATGGCAAAAGAACTGGGCGGCGAAGTATCGAAACCGGAAAAGCACGAATACGGCCACACCGAATTTTATCGGGATGGAAGCTCCGCACTCTTTGAAGGAGTTTCTGAAAAGACCGCTGTATGGATGAGCCACGGCGATGCGGTGACCGATATGCCCGCCGGCTTTGGTCTCACCGGCCACACGGACCTGACTCCTACTGCAGCCATGGCCGATGAAGCCCGCCGCTTCTTTGGTGTCCAGTTCCATCCGGAAGTGGTTCACACTCCGGAAGGCACCACCATGCTGAAAAATTTCCTCTTCAAGATCTGCGAATGCAAAGGCGGATGGTCCATGGGCAACTATATCGACATTGCCGTGGAAAACATCCGTGAAAAAGTAGGAAAACATAATGTCATCTGCGCCCTGTCCGGCGGCGTTGACTCTTCCGTGGCCGCAGTCCTGGTCCATAAAGCCATCGGCGACCAGCTGACCTGCGTCTTTGTAGATCACGGTTTCCTCCGTCTCGGCGAAGCGGAACAGGTGGTGGATACGTTCAAGAATAAATTCAACATGAAACTGGTCCACATCGATGCGTCCAAGCATTTCATGTCTCTTCTCGAAGGAGTTACGGAACCGGAAAAGAAGAGAAAGATTATTGGCGCTGAATTTATCCATACCTTCCAGGAAGAAGCAAATAAGCTGCAGGATGTAAAGTTCCTCGTTCAGGGTACCCTGTATCCGGATGTGGTAGAATCCGGTACCGCCACCGCCTCCACCATCAAATCCCATCACAATGTGGGAGGCCTTCCGAAGGACATGAAGTTCCAGCTCATCGAACCGCTCCGCGAACTTTTCAAGGATGAAGTCCGTGAACTGGGCCGCCAGCTGGGTCTGCCGGAAGAAGTAGTCAATCGTCAGCCATTCCCGGGACCGGGCCTGGCTATCCGTATCATCGGCGAAATCACACCGGAACGGCTGGATATCCTCCGCCGCGCTGATTTCATCGTAAGAGATGTGATCAAACAGCATGGCCTCTACAATGATATCTGGCAGTCCTTCGCCATCCTCCCCGCAGCTATCCGTTCCGTAGGCGTACAGGGTGATGAAAGAACCTACGACTACACCGTAGGCATCCGCGCCGTCACCTCCTCCGACGGCATGACGGCTGATTATTTCCGCTTCCCCTGGGAAGTGCTGGACGAAATGAGCCGCCGTATCTGCAACGAAGTGGCTGGAGTGAACAGAGTGGTCTACGACATCACCTCCAAGCCGCCGAGCACCATTGAATGGGAATAATTTGAACAATTCAGAAAGCATGACCTCATCGGCAGCGCCGAGTGGAGGTCATGCTTTTTTGCGTGTGTATAAACTGCAAAATCCTATGTTTAATCCCTATGGATTCATAACCTGTAGTAAATTACAGGTATTTTTTTATTTCATAATCAGCTATTCTATATATGAAAGGAAAGCTGATTTTATTGATTCCGAATCAATAGGGAAGTGAAAAGGAGGTAAGTATTATGGGTTTGATCAAAGCAGCCATGGGTGCCGCCGGCGGCGTACTGGCCGACCAGTGGAAGGAGTTTTTCTACTGCGACAGCATGCCCGCCAACATTCTTATGATGAAGGGGCAGAAACGGACCAGTTCCCATAATCGCAGTTCCAATACCGGCGGAGAAGACAATATTATTTCCAACGGTTCCAAAATCGCCGTCAACAGCGGCCAGTGCATGATGATAGTGGAGTCCGGCAAGGTGGTGGATGTATGCAGCGAACCGGGGGAATACATTTATGACAAATCCACAGAACCTTCCATTTTCACCGGCACCCTGAAGCAGGGCATAAAAGATATGTGGGGCCAGATGAAGGAACGGTTCACCTTTGGCGGCGACACGGGAAAGGATCAGCGGGTCTACTATTTCAACATGAAGGAAATCCTTGGCAACAAGTACGGCACGCCTCAGGAAGTCCCCTTCAAAATGAAAGATCCCGATACGGGGCAGATTCTGCTCATCCGCCTGCGCTGCTTCGGCGAATACAGCTACCACATTGTGGACCCGGTGCTCTTCTATACGGGTGTGGTCGGAAATGCAGCGGATGTGTTTGACCGCAGCCAGATCGACAGCCAGCTGAAGTCGGAGCTTCTGAACGCGCTGCAGCCGGCCTTTGCCAGACTGAGTGCCCAGCGCATTGACTATGTGGAGCTGCCGGGGCGGACTTTCGAAATCGCCGATGCCCTGAATGATGTGCTGTCCAAGCGCTGGCGGGAGCTCCGGGGTCTGGAAATCGTGTCCTTCGGCATTAACAGTATCAAGGCCAATGAGGAGGATGAAGCGAAGATTCAGAAAGTGCAGATGAGCAAGACTTTTGCCGATCCTTCGATGGCCATGGGCGCCATGGCCGATTCCACCAGTGATTCCATGCGTATGGCTGCCCAGAATGAAGGGGGCGGCGGCGCGGCTTTCGGCTTTATGAATATGAATATGGCTGGAAACGCAGGAGCCGGCTTGTATCAGCAGATGGCTCAGCAGCAGGAGTTTATGAGGCGGCAGAAGGAACTCGATGAGATGACCCGCAGGCAGGAAAAAATGGCGGCGGAAGCCCGCGGGGCGGTGGCCCGGGCAGCAGAAGGATCTGCTGCCGGCGGCTGGACCTGTCCTCAGTGCGGCACTGTGAACCAGGGTAAATTCTGTCCGGGCTGCGGTGCCAAGAAGCCGGAACCCAAACCGGTGGAAGGGGCCTGGACCTGCCAGTGCGGACAGACGGGTAATACAGGAAAATTCTGCATGAACTGCGGAAAGACAAAACCGGAACAGAAGGAAGAAAAGGGCTGGGTCTGCCCTGGCTGCGGCGCAGTGAATCAGGGGAAATTCTGCATGGAATGCGGCAGTCCGAAGCCTGCAGGAGCTCCGCTCTTCAAGTGTGACAAGTGCGGCTGGCAGCCGGAGGATCCCCATCATCCGCCGAAATTCTGCCCCCGGTGCGGTGACCCTTTTGACGATAAAGACAAGCAGTAGTCCATGAAATGAGGTGAGGAATATGGCCAATACATCTGTAGGCTATACATGTCCGAACTGCGGTGGTCCTCTGTCATTTTCCCCCGGCGCCGCCAAAGTGACCTGTCCGTACTGCGATACAGAATACGAGACTGCCAAAATCGAAGAGATTTTTGCCAGGCAGGAAAAAATGGCGGCGGAAGCCCAGGCGGCAAAGGAGGCCAAATGGCATACGGAAGGCGCAGGCGGTGAATGGAGCGAAGAGGAAGCAGCTGCCATGAAGGCATTTACTTGCTCTTCCTGCGGCGCGGAAATCGTCAGTGACGGCAACACCATGGCCACGGAATGCTGCTACTGCGGTAATCCGGTGATGCTGCCCAGTCGGTTTAACGGTATGCTGAAACCTGATTTCGTCATTCCCTTCAAGAAGACCAAGGAAGATGCGGTGGCTCAGCTGAAGGAGTTTTACAAAGGCAAATGGCTCCTGCCCAAAGCCTTTACCGCAGGCAACCGGGTGGAATCTATCCAGCCCATGTATGTGCCTTTCTGGCTTTTTGATTCAGAAGTGACGGCGTCGGCGGAATTCAAGGCGGAGTCGGATACGGTCTATGAAACCCAGGATGAACGGGTCACAGAAACGAACGTGTATCGCTGCGACCGCAGAGGAAAAATGCGTTTCCGGCGGATTCCTGTGGATGGCAGCAATAAAATGGACGATACCTATATGGAGAGCATCGAGCCCTACGATTACGGAGATCTCAAACCCTTCAGCAGTGCCTACATGGCAGGGTGCCTGGCCGACAAGTACGATGTGGATGCGGAAGCCGCCGCACCCCGGGCTGATGAGCGGGTACGCAAAAGTGCCGTAGGTGTTCTGGAGGATACGGTAGAAGGATACATGCGCCGCGAGCTGGTGAACGATGTGATTAACAAGGGCGAAGGCAGCGTTTCCTATGCCATGGCTCCGGTGTGGATACTAACCACCCGCTATGAGGACAAGCCCTATACATTCATGATGAACGGCCAGACAGGAAAAATGGTGGGCAGCCTTCCCTGGGATAAGAATAAGGCCAATCTGTACTGGGCCGGCAGCACCGCTGTACTGACCGCTGTATTCTATTTCCTTGTCAGGATGTTTGTGTAAGGAGGGGAGAGGCATGAAGAAATATGTGTTACCACTGTTTATGTTTCTGGCGGCTCTTTTCCTCACTGTCACTGCAGCGGCATCCGACGTTTTGGGACTCCATGACGGTGCAAAGCTTCTGCAGACCTCCGAACGCACTGCTGTCATGAAAGAACTGCAGGATGTGGAAAAGCGTTACGGTGTAGGAATGGCAATTATCACTGTGCCTTCTACGAACAAAATGAAAATCGGAGACTATGCCAACAAGCTTCTGGACAGTACTTTCAAGGATGGGAAAAAGGGCAATATGGTTCTTGTCCTGGCCATGGATACAAGGGATTACTACATTGCCACTGACAAGGCCATGAAGGAACGGATTACCGATGCAAAGGGCATTCCGGCGCTGGAAGAAAAATTTCTGCCCGCTCTCAAAAAGAGTGATTATGCTGGAGCCTTTACGGCTTATGCCCGGGGCGTGGGAGAACAGCTGGCTTATTACGAAGAAAACGGGAAAGCCTATGATCCGAAAAGCGGCTTCAGCCCGCTGGCCCTGGCCATCGCCCTGGCCATAGGCGGGGCCTGCGGCTTCCTCATCCGCGCCGGCCTCATCCGCGGTATGAGCAACGTGGTGCCTGCGTCGGCGGCGAATACGTACCTGGACAGGGAGAGCTTCGAGCTGCTGGATAAGGAAGACACTTTCCTCTATATGAATGTCACCCGTACACCTAAAGCAAAGAAGAATGACAGCACCGATGCCGGCCATGGAGGAGGCGGCGGTAAATTCTGATATTCCATCCTGTTTACTCCATTCTTTTGGTCACTGTGCCTGCGGGGTCCGGATCATCATGGGTGTCTGTATTCGGGTCTCCGGGGAAACGCTGATTAAATCGTTGCAGCCTTTCATTCTTGAATTTTGGTGCCATCCAGGGAATATGATGACGCGAATAGCAGGCTGTTTAAGAATCTCCTGACGAAGTGGTGCATCAAAATTCTTATAAAGGCATACTCTGCGAATGAATCAGTGCTTTTCTGGTACAGTGGGCATTTGGAAAGAAATCCGGGAGGTTCACTATGAGATTTGGAAAGATACTGCTCATGGGACTGATGGCGGCCTGCCTTATGGGAGCTTCGTCCCGGGCCTGGGACGAAGGGAATACAATCTGTCCCGGCGATGGCGGTGCGGAAGCTGAGCAGATCCGCATTTTTATAAAGAACTGGAAAAAGGTTTATCCCATGGACGGGGAACCGGTACGGGAATTTGCGGTCACTGACCTTGACGGCAATGGCCTTTTGGAAATCCTGGTACGTCCTCCGGAAAGTGAAGACATCCCTGTTGTGTATGAAGTGACACCGGATCATGACGGACTTAAAAAGAGAAATAAAGAATGGTATAGCCGCCGGATTTCCGGCCAGTCCATTGCCTGGTTCGTCATGCATCCGGAAACAGCGGCGGGTCCCTGGACAGGGAATATCGATGACGCTGAAGCGATGCTGCAGGACAGCTATGATGTGAACACAGGCCGTAAAGAAGCCTTTGGTTAAGAAGGGGCAAAAGGACTATCATCTTTGCAAATAAAATCGTAAATAAATAAAGGAACCGCACAGGATACTTCCTGTTGCCGTTCCTTTTTTGTTCTGGTATGGGGCTCTTATGCTATAATGAAGGTAACAATTATTCGATGCATCCTTCTTTCGAGAATCCCCGGGGGCAGGTGAGGGCTATGGGGAAATGGATCAGACTTTTATGGCTTGGCCTTCTCTTCTGGCTGTCCGCACTTACGGCGGTCTCGGGAGCAGTTATCCTGTACAACCATGACGAAGGAGAAAGCTATGGCCGCATTCTTTCTGAAAGAGGGGCAAAGGTGCAGGGGATTCCGTCATCCCAGCTGCTGCACCATCTTCCGGAAGATGATGTACAGGCTGTAGAAGCTTACGATGTACAGGCGGCAGTGCTGCAGGGAGGCAGCCGCGCCTCCTATCAGTGGTATCCCCAGTATACGGCCACCGTAGTTCTGGCTGTATCAGACAGCTGCCCGGTGCCGGTTACAGGATGGCAGAGTCTCTCTTCCGCTCCTTTGTCCCTGGCTGTGACCGGCACCAATCCGGCCCGGCTCTTCTTCATACAGGCCATGAGCTATGGGCTGAAAGGAGATCTGTCCGGCAGGGCAGGGGTGGAACTGCTGAGGCAGCTTCAGGAGGATGGGCGGCTTTCTATGGAGGAAGGAGAAAATCGGCCTTCCGCGGATGTTTATGTGCTGTTCGATTACCAGGTCCGTGAGTGGCAGAGACAGGGCATTCCTGTACATCCGGTAGTCCCTGAGGAAGGAACTCTGGCGTTCAGGAAGGGACTTCTGGCTAAGGAGTCTTTATCCTTTGACAGCCAAAAATTGTCGGAGGCGCTGGAGGGCGCAGGATATGCTCTCTCCCCGCCGCCCGGGGCCCGCTTCGTTTCTGATGCGGAAGCCTTTCTGCAGGCCGGCGATGATATTCCCCGGCAGATTACCAATCATGTTTTCCAAAGCTGCCGGCCCACCATCCTCATCGGTTTCAGTCATATGGTCTGGTATACGGTAACTTTGTTCTTTGTCATCCTCTGGGGCGGACGCCTCAGGCGGCAGGTGCTGCAGCCCCAGGTTCGCCGGGCCTATCTGGGGGTCATCATTACCCTGTGCTGCTGGATACTTTTCCGGGAAATCAAACTGAGCCTGCCCGGTTTCATGAATGACGGCATACGCTATATCTGGTACAGCTATTATCTTTTCTATGGTATCCTGATTTCTTTTCTTCTATGGATCGGCTACAGCGCGTCCTATGCCTTTCTTACCAGGCCCTGTCCCCGGTGGATGAAGGGAATCTTCGCAGGAAATCTGCTTCTTGCCTTCCTGGTGATGACCAATGATTTCCACCAGCTCGCCTTTACGCTGCCTGCTGGTCTGGCGGCGGCTTACAGCCGTCATGGCTATGGGCCCCTGTATTTCATCCTGGCTGCTGTCTATGGTATGGAGCTTCTGGCTGTGAATGGCGTGCTCTGTTATACCTCCCTCTCCCGGAAGGTGAGCCATCCCGCCCGGATGATCCTGCCCCTGGCCGTTGTGGTGGGATATGGAATCTATGTGGTCGGGTATGCTTTGCCTGGTTCTCCTTTCCAGCCATCGGAGCTGGTGCTGGTGACGATCTGGACTGTTCTTCTTTGGCTGGAACTGGTGACAAGGGGAAAATTCGTTCTGGCCAATGAGGGGTACATAGACTTTTTCCGCCATTCCAGCCTGGCCATGCAGCTCTATGATCATGACGGGCACCTGGTCTATGCATCCAGTGGCACGGCTCCGCTCAGGGGAGAGGACTTTGAAGTGCAGTCCATGCCCATTTCCGGCGGCCTGGTGCGCTGGTACAGGGATGTGGGCCCCCTGCGTCGGCGGCAGGCTCTTTTGGAACGTCTCAACCAGGATCTGAACTGGTCCTATGAACTCCTCAGTTGTCTTAGTGATATCCGCCGTCAGGCGATTGAGCAGGGTGTCACCCTTAGAGTTTACAGAGAACTGGAGGAAATCATTGCCCGCAAGCAGCCGGCCATCCGGCACAGGCTGGCTTATCTGAAGACCGCAAAGCCCGGGCCCCACACCGATGCAGTCATCGGCCGTCTTCATATCCTGGCCTGCTATTTGAAAAAACGATGTATCCTCCTTCTGCAGGGAAAGGAGGCAGGCATGCTGGATGCCCGGGAACTGGCTATGGCGGTAGAGGAATCCTGGCGATATTTGGAAAAGGCCGGGCTCCGGGGCTCTGTGGGCTTTGATTTGAAGGGAAATCTGCCGGTGCAGGCAGCCTTGACCCTCTATGATATTTTCGAGGATGTGGGAGAAGAGGTGCTGGCCCGGGGAGAAGCTTTTTGGCTTTGTTGGTTTAAAGAGACGGAGAAGGACTGGATTTTTTCCGTAGTGCTGGAAGAAAAAGAAGGAGAAACCCGCCCTGCTTCCTGTCAGGCTCTGTCGGAGTATGATGTTTCTGTGCAATGTGATGACACGGGCTATGGCACAAGACTCACGGTTCGGCTTTCCAGGGAAAGCACCGATTCATTCACATAGGAGGGAAACATTATGGTTAATTTATACACACTTCCTTCCTGGGAAATCCTGCTTTTCATTGTTGTTTCCATGGTTCTCTTCCTGGTTGACAGCGTCCTTTATTATTTCCTCATGCCCCAGGCGGAATTCAGCCATCTGGGACGGAAATGTCTGGAAGGGAGCAGTCTTATCCTGCTTCTGGCAGTTATGACGGTGTTATATGAAATTTTTACGGACGGCAGGGATGGTATCGTTTATGCCCACGGCACCGATATCTGGCGGTGGGCTGCAGTTTTGGCGGGTACGCTGAGTGCTCTGTACTGGTTTCGTGACCGACGGGCCCGGAGCCTGTGGATTTTAGGTGCTTCCCTTCTTTTATGGCCTGTATTTGATGACATCCTGCCCTGGTCCCTGGCCCTTTCCCTGGCCTTCCTGGCATGGCGGCTGCTGCGCCTTTTCCCTGAAACTTATGGCCGTTACCGGCAGCAGCTCACGGCCCGCTCCATCCAGACGGCGGTGGACTGCCTGGATGAGGGCCTTCTCATCAGTCAGGAAAAAGGGGAACCGGTGCTTGTAAATTTCACCATGTACGAGGTGATGGAGAAGATTCTTGGCACGGTAGTTCGCAATGGCAATATTTTCTGGCACCTGCTGCCCCTTTGTGACGGCAGGCCGGGTCTTTCCATGGAGCGTCACGGGCCGGATATGCTCTTCATCCTGGAGTCCGGAGAGGCCTGGCTCCTGCAGCGCCATCCCATCCACTTTCGCAGTGAGTCCGGCTGGCAGATTACTGCATCCGATGTGACGGACCTCTATCGGTTGAACCAGGAGCTGGACGAAAAGAACCGGGTGCTGAAGGAGCGGAATGCGGCGGTGAAAGATGCACTCGGAAACATGGTGGAACTGCAGACACGGAAGACTATGGAAAATCTGCGCTATAAAATCCATGATATATTAGGGCAGCGCATTACCATCCTGCAGCGGCTCCTGAATAATCAGAATATCAGCGATTACAGCACCATTCTTCCCAGCCTGGAAGACATGATGGCAGATCTGCGAGAGGACAGAATGGCAGACCCGAAGGAAGAACTGGATGCACTCATTGCTGCTTATGGCAGACTGGGGGTCTCGGTCATCCAAAAGGGGGCTCTGCCCGATGATACCTTTCGGGCGGGAGAATTTGTCCATATCATACGGGAAGCCCTCACCAATGCACTTCTCCACGGGCAGGCCGGATCCATAACAGTGACCTTTGGCAGGGACGGAGAGACAGCCCTTACGATTGTCGATGATGGCAGGGGATTAAAAGGCCCTCTTCGGCGGGGAACCGGCCTCAGGGCCATGGAACAGTGCGCCCGGAATCTGGGAGCAGACCTTCAGTATAAGACTGCTCCGCACTTTGTGATTATTTTAAGGAAACACTGATTCATTCAATGCTTTCTGGAAATGGAGGATGTCTATGATTCGGCTTATGATTGTGGATGACCAGAAAATCCTGCTGGAGGGACTGGTCAAAATCTTTGAAGGGCAGAGCCATATTGAGGTAGTGAGTGCCCTGCCCTTTTCAGAGCTGGTGGAGCCGGTCTGTGACCAGCTTCATCCCGATGCGATTCTCCTGGATATCTGCATGGAGGGAAAGAACAGCGGCATTATTCTGGCAAAGCGCCTGAAGGAGCGGAAGAACCCTCCTAAAATCATCATTAT
>ERZ791746.626-NODE-626-length-29642-cov-3.651840_pt1 | contig 29642 bp, 19 predicted proteins | sample MGYA00510038_ERZ791746 | MGnify/ENA primary metagenome ERZ791746 (study PRJEB30046, sample SAMN00792018) | human gut metagenome | study: EMG produced TPA metagenomics assembly of the A metagenome-wide association study of gut microbiota in type 2...
AGGCCCAGAAGCACCATCGCATCCACGCCGGTCTTGGAGAAGAAGGATCCGTTGGCGCCGGAGGTGTCGGCGAGGTGCGTCCCGCCCTTGTCCCCAGAGCTCTCCACGATCTCCTCGGCGGCGAACGTCCAGGTGACGGTAGCCGAGGAGTCCATGTAGTCGTTTCCGAGGTAGCCCGGGACGAGGAGGTTGTAGGCGAGCTCGGCAGACTGCCCCGGCTCGTAGGTGCCGAGAAGAATGGGCTCCGCCAGCCCCTCCGGGTTGAGCGGACCGGCATAGATGGAGTCGCCCGTGGCCATGTCCACGATCTCGAGCACGATCTCATCGAGCATATCGTCGCCCGCGCCTCCGGTGCGGGTCTCTTCCTCGGCCCAGAACCAGAGCTTTGCAGGCTTGTCTCCGGAGTTCCGCACGTCCACGATGCCCGAGTTTTCATCGCCCGGCATCATCGTGCCGAACTGAGCGAAGATATCCTCATCCGGAACCACCATGGCCTCGGCGCCGCCGAGGTACTCGATTTTGCAGGTCTCATCCGCCATGGCAGTCGCAGGCGCCGCCGCGCTTGTCGCGAGGGCGAGCGCCGCCACTCCCCGCATAGCGAACTTGCCGATCCTTCCCATCATCGTGCCTCCTTGCTCGCGGACACATCGGTGCCCTCAACCTCAACATCGCCCCAGGGCGACGCCGCATCGAAATCAGGCTCGAAGTTCTTCGCCTGAACGGCATGGGCGGTCACCGTCTCGGTGAGCACAGAGCCCTCGGCCCCGCAGTAGGTCATAAGCGCCGCGTCATCGTCGGGATCGGGAGACGGCGCTTTCCATTTCGCATTGTCGATCTCGCCCGTCACGGGCTCCCAGACGAAACCGCTTCCCTCGGCCACCTGCTCGAACACGGGGAAGGCGATAATCGTCTCGAACGGCAGCGTCGAGCCGGACTCCACGGGTTTGGTTGAGTACCACCAGCCGTCATCGGCGAGCATCCAGCCCTCGCAGTAGACGGCCTCCCCGCCGGTCCACTGTGCCTTCCCCATCACTCCCCCGTCCACGGAATAATCTACGCGGCAGCGGATCCAAGCGTCCTCTCCCGTGTTGGTGACGGACGTGTCGGTCTCAACGAGGCTCCCCGTGACGAGCAGGCGATCCGGTTGGGGTGCGACCTCGGCGAGCTCGATCCCGACGACGCCCGTCCGCACGGTGGCCTCCGCGCTCCCCTGCGAGGTGAAGCTGGCGGCGATGCCGATGGTTCCGGCCAGAGCGACTGCGCAAGCCGCAGCGGCGATCGCTCTTCCTTTCTTGAGTTTCATAGTCCTCACATTCCTCACCGCCTATTCGGCCGGGGCCGTGGCGTCAACGTTCACCGTGGCCCAGGCCGCCTCCAACGAGAGGTTGGCGCCGTCCGCGCCCTTGGCTTGCACGGATTCCTGCACCACCAGCACCTCGAAATCGGCAAGTTCCTCAGTGCCCACCTGATCGATCGTGATCTTCGTGATCAAGGGTGCGCTCGTCTCGCCGATGCCCAAAGGCTCGTTCAGATACCACCAGTTCCCATGGCGAGTCCATTTCGCCTCGTCGTAGTCAAGGCTCGCGAAGTCTTCAGCCGAGGCGTCGGCGAACTCGCAGAACACGCGCACATAGCACACGTCGGTGCCGTTGTTGGCGACCTGCACCTTCTTCGGGATCTCGATCCCCGGCTCAAGCTTCTCGGGCGGCTGGAAATCCTCCACCACCGCCGTGTCGTGGTATGCGATGTCCACCTTGTTCACGGCTGTGTCGTGCCCGGCGAACAGTGCATACCCGATGCCGCACAAACCCGCCAGCCCCAAGGCGCAGACGAGCGCCACTGCCGAAGCGGCGAGCCTCTTGTTTTTCTTTTCAGCGCTCATCTGCACCTTCCTTTCTGCGGTTAATCCCAAGGTGAAACAATCTGTCCTTTGATACCTGAGTAGGAGTTATTTACATCGCAGAATTCATAATGGTATGCGCTTGGTTTGACTGTCCATCCGGATAGATCCCAACTTGGTGCTACTTTCAGAGTCCAGTTGGTTGTATTCCGGAACATCTCGTTGAAGTTGTCGATGGTCGATGCGTCAATACTCTCGATACCCGTTAAAGTCCGGAGCATGTTGCATCCATAAAACATCCTCTCAACTGTGCTCACCCCATTGAAATCTATGGGCGTGATATCGAGTTTGTTTATTGTCGTGCCGTCGAACATGGACTTTAGATTGTTGAGACTGCGGGCGTTCGAAAAGGCTGTTAAATCTAAGCTTTTCAGAGCCTGTAAAGAACTAAACATGCCGGACGCATTGCTCATTTTCGTGAGATCGAAGGATGAGATATCCAGCGATTCAAGCTTTAGCATTGCTTTGAACATGTTCGAGAAATCGCTGACATCTGATGTATCGACAAGTTCAAGCCCTACAATTTCTTTAACAAAAGCAAATCCTGAGAACATATCTTTGCAGTTTTTGACCTTGACGTTCTCAGTGAAGCGAATGATCGTAGAATCCTCAACTGCGGTAGAGCCTTGCGGCCAGATGCAACCTCCAGTTTCAAAGCTCTCACAACGGTAATGCGACACGATTGTATACATATCATCGTACTTAAGGTTTAAAGGCAACCGTCCAACGACAAGCTCTTTGTGGGTAAAGAAATCAACCTCCATAATATGTAAATGCGTAGAATACTTTCTATGGAGAAGATAAACGTCGCTTGGGTAAGGCTCAAATTCTGCCGGTAAGCCGCCTTTGATCACACTTCCGCTTGGATTCAAATTTGGGTTGATCCGAATTTCTTCCAAATCATCGCACTTGGCGAACATATTTGTTTTCCCTATTGACTTAGACAAGTCCAATCCGGACAAATTCATTGTGGCGCAGTGCTCGATTCCATTGAACCAGCTGGTGGCATTAGCAGGTTGTACATCGATATCACATTTAACGTGAGCAATACTGCTATGTGCATTGGTCAAGGGGGATTTGACACTGGCGCCCACACTGACTTTTTCAACGTCGTTGACCACATAGGTCACTTTCGCTGAGTTAATAGAATCGCCTGTCTTCGGCGCTTCTTTCGCGCGAACAAAATGCAGCTCACGTGTTTTATTGTCGCTCATTAGCAGCGTCACAGCATGAACGGGATCAGGCTCGCCATCCCCGATGCCGTTCTGCTTCTTGTAGGCGTCCCAAGCGGTTGCGATATCCGGCAGGCCCTCGGATTGGATGCCGTAGCCCGTGGCCGTGATGGTTTTCGACCCGGATTGGCCCTGGGCCTCTGCGAGGTTCGCTACAACCACTTCCTCGAAGATCGGCGGCGTCTGGCCAAGGGCAGGGATGGTCTCGGGCCATCCGAAGCGGTACACATCCTCATCGCCGTCCTCGAATTGCTGAAGCAGCGTCCACTTCGGGTCGGCCACAAAGCTGAAAAGCGGCGTGCGCGCCGGATCGAGCACCTTCTGCTCGGTCTCATCGAAAATCGAAACCACGGCGGTTGGAACGCGGATCTCCACGACCATCCATCCGGAGAACTCGTCGCTCAAATTCTCGATGCGAGGATCCTTCGGAATGTGCTGGTTGGGCACAATGCTCTTAGCATTCTCCGGATCCCATGCGGGCTCCACGACGCGGATGTTCAGGTTCTGCGCAATGGAGTGCTTGTTCTCCTTCACATCGCGGCCCGTGAACCAAGCCAACGACGCCCCCGACGCCCCAATAGCCAGCGCGGCGGCGGACACGCCAGCGGCCTTCGCGAAGGTACGGCGAGAAAACGAGGGCCCCCTGTGTCCGCCCTCGCGCAAGTTATCGGCTGTCATATTGATTCTTTCCTTTCATCGTACAAGGGAGGGCGCGCAAGTCGGTGCGCGCTCCTCCCGGTGTTGCAAACGATGCCGATTAGGCGTTCTGGGCCGTGTAGGCAGTCCAGGCGGCAGCGGCGGTGTCCAGACCCTCGGCCTGGATACCATGGCCGATGACATCGATCTGGTCGGGGCCGGCAACGCCCTGGGCCTCGACCAGGTTGATGAGCGTCACGTCATCGAACACGGCCTTGGCGGTCTGGGAGTTTGCAGCGACCTTGGTGTTGTACAGGTAGGTGTGGGTGGTGTAGCCGTCGGCAACGACCGGCGTGCCGGACTCGGTCCAGCCCTCATTCACGGTGTAGGTGAACAGCTCGTGGGAGGCAGCGGCCTCAGGGGTGCCGTCCTCGCCCACCACGGACACGTTGGCCGTGGGTACCTTGATCTGGCAGAACAGCCACGCCTCAACGTCGGACTCGTTCTTTATGACTGGGTCCTTGGCGAGGGTCTGCAGGGGCACGACGTGCTCGGCGGCATCCGGAATGCCGTTCGCGTCAGCATCGGTGGTGTCCCAGTGCTCCTCGACCACAGTGATCTTATCGGTCAGGCCAGCGGAGATGTCGAACTTGTTCTCGACGGTGTCGGTACCCGTGAAGTAGGCGCCGATGCCAGCCAGAGCAAGGGTGCCGACCAGCGCGACGGACACACCGGCCTTCGCGGGCTTACTCTTCATCAGCTTCTGGATCTTGGACTGCTCCTTGGTTTCCATCTTTTTCTCTCCTTATTCGTCAGATGGCTTTTTGTCCGGAAGGGCGCACGACAGCACGAGCAGAAATGCCGTCACGCCGCCGATCGCCAGAAGCCACACGACGCGGTTCTCCGTGAAGGAGATCAGGGCGGCACCGAGGCCGGGAACAGACCCGACTGTCTTCCCGAAAACGTCCTCGAACGCGACGGGGTTCAGGTCCTCCGTGGCGTTGGCGTCGCCCTTCGTCGTAATGGTCTGGTTCTCGGGGTCGACGGACACCACGCGGTGCGTGCAAATGCGTCCCTCCCCTATGTCGAAGGCGGCCACGTCTCCCGGACGTAGGTCTGCGCCTGTGACACCCGTATCGACGAACGTCAGCGCGCCCGTCTGGATGGCGGGCTCCATCGAGCCCGTGAGAATGCCGTATGTCTTGATGCCGAAAAGCTGCGGCCCGAACACAACGACCGCAAGGAGAACAAGGACGCAAAGCTCCAACGTCAGGAGCTTCCCGGCGATTTTCTTTAGAAATGTTGGTTGAGTTTTCTCGGGCTCGACTGCGGTCTCTCGCGCGGCGCCCTTGGCTTCGGCCTCCATAGCCTTATGCCTCAGTAGAGGGATAGGCAATTACATATGCAAATGCAAAGCCATACCCCGGAATGCGGGTTGTCTTCATAGCGTTCACTTCCGTTTGTCGTTCGGCTCCCCGTGTGGAAGTAGGAAGCCTTTTCGTTACGACCAATTCTGCGATTGGTCGCCTTTCGATTCTGCAAGCTAAAAATGGTGATATATCTGCGCAAGGGGGTTCATGAAACTTTTCTTACAGTTCACAATCCCAACATAACGCCTGTTTATACCTTACTTTCTTTTCGCTGGATCACTTCATCGTTTGCGATTGTTCGAGTTATGGCGGCAATATGTTCGATGAGCTGGTTCCCTCTGAGAACACGTCGCACGAGCCGTGCGCGGGCGTTGCTCGTACTCCCGCGCACGTTCTTTCAGCTCATCTCAACCGGCGACTTTATTGCCGCTTCTTCTGCTCCACTTGAGCCGCCGGAGCGTCTTTTTTTAGTGCTTCCGCCTTCGCGCGAGCACTGCGTTCATCAGCGAGAAGGGTCGTCTTCGCGTGTCCCGGAGCCTTCTGTTTGCTCCCGAGATCGATCTTCGCTGTAAGGTTTCCGTCCCGATCCACTGCTCCTTGGGCTTGTCGATGGTCAGATTCCATCACCGTCACATTGATCTTTGACTCGGGTTTCGTGTTGCGTCCCCTGATCGCATCGACCGCGTTTCGAACCCTGGTGCCAATCGGCGCACGTCGGTCTTCTGCACGAGTCCAGCCTTGCGCTTCGCTCATAACAAGCGCATAGTTCTGACCGAACTTAGTGATCTCTCCCGATTTGCGGCCCTCGTATACGTCCCTACACATCTTCGCGATAGCGCCGGAAGAGAGAGTGTCGAATTGCCAGTCAAGTTGCCCCGCGTGCATTTTTGCGCATTGCTTGCTTACTGGATCGACGTATCCAGCATCGAGACCGCTTCTCACCCAGCATTGCATTGCGACGGCATCGGCAAAAGCTCGCGAGCGGCTCGTAAGCAAACCATCTTCACCAATACGAATTACGCACTCCTCCCCCATTGGACGATCCAGAAAATCCTTTTCGGCTCTACGAGCGCTCATTGCGAGTGCCTCCAACTCAGGACTAACAAGTTCGTAGTGCGTGGAAATTGCCCAATCTTCAGGAACTTGCCCACAAACTTCCTTGATTGCAGCGTCAATTAAATGAACGGCGTTTTTGCTCGCGGCATCTTCATCACGTGAGCTCATGGGCACAATGAACACTGCCTCTTCCAAAGCCTGTTTAGCCTCTTGTTCAAGATCACTTGAAAACACGTATAAGTTCGCAAACATCAGCGCATCCCCTGGCTCTCCGATGTCTGTAAATAACGCATCCTCAACCATCGAGTTTTCGACAAACGCATTTAAGGCGGCACGCACTACCTCGCGCTCAGCCTCGTTGCTCTGCCGCTTTGGCATGGTTTCATCTTTCTCGACAGCTTGCCCGTTATCAACACTGGCAACAATAGCCGCCGGAGGCTCGATAGGATTGACAGGCCCAGCGGGCGTTGCTGCGAGAACTGCTCCGGCTATTGCCCCGCCGATGGCTTCTGCGGCACCTTGGACCATAGAACCGACAATTCCTTGACGCGGTGCTTGATCGTGTTCCTCAATGGCTTGCTCATCAGCATGTTCAAGCTTTTCAACGTTTTTTTCGAAGTGCTCCGCTACTCCCCTTCCCTCGGCCTTGTCAATGACCGAAGAGCGGCGTATAATTTCATTAAACGGAAGGCCTGCCAAGGATTTCAGCAATTGGAGCTGCGATACCTTGGACAGCTCTTCCGTTTCTTTTTTGTCGATGTACAACACCTTGCCCTGCTCGGCAGCGTTTGCAAGAAAGTTCTCGGCATTGCGCTTTCCGTAGACACTCGCCAGACGATTCATGTTGATCGTTTCCAACTCATACTGCGCTTCTTCGTTTGGACGTATGACCGCCAAAAGTGGCTGGTTGTCAGAATCTACGTCAGGCAGGACAAGAACAACGGCATCACTACTTGTTGCCCCATTCAGGGCATCTGTAATCACGGCTGGGCGCGCGATAAGATCAGGAAGGCTCGCCATCTCCTCTCTCGTTATCCCGTGGTGATGGCTATTTCGCTCGTTCTTAGGCGCGATGATATTGAGCGCGTGAAGGGCATTCAAATGGATCGGACGCTGCTCCATTCCCAAAGAGACAAGGATTCCTGGGGTGTCCGAAATGTAGATAGTCTCCAATGGCGAGAACCGTAAATTATTGTCGTAAGCTTCGAAAAGCTCATCTAAATCATTCGCGAAGCGCTCGTGACTTGATAAGGGCTCAAACGCGCCCGTCAGACGCGGTGGGATCAGGTCATCTTCTTTAGCAAGCGATTTAGTCACGTCGTATATTAGGCTGTCGAACGTAACGCCCTCAGGAGGTTCGAAGTCAAGGCCTGCCTCACGAATTGCATAAGCTTCAAGCACGAGGCGAACATCGTCGTTGTCCACTGTCCAAGTAGTTGCGCCGGGGATTGGCTCATCCCGGAAAATGACTTGCTTGCGGTCGGGATGAATCTCGGCATAGATTTCACCGTTTTGGCCCATCAATCGTCCGACTCCAGCAGGCGAGACCTCCCAACCCCATTCGTCGTTCATAAGGATGGATTCGTAAGACCGCCATCCGGAATCCTGAGACTCGGCATCAACGGCCGGGAACTCCTTCTGAAACCCTTCGAAACCGTTCAGGGCTTCCGCGCTGTAACGGCCGCCGGCACGGAACATCCTCATGGCATACTCGCGGGCCTCCTGGAAACTCGCGATACCGTTGCTTTCTCGATTATGGGGCCCATTGTCGTAGGTCACTCCAACAGACCAGCCGTCCTCGCGCAGCTTGAAATTGGCCACATAGGCATGCTCGGATTCTTCATCGCCGACAGAGACGGCCACCATCTGATACTCTCGCCCGGGAACATCCTCGAAGATGTCGCTTCGTTCGGTGTCGAGTGTTCGCACCGATTCCAGATAAGCTTCCTGCTCCACCAGATATTCGTGCTGGGCTTCCGGTTCTCCATCCGCAAATCCGACGAAATCCTGACGGTGCCGCATGAAGTCCGCCAGGAGGCTTTCCATATCTTCGGGCCAATCGTGCAACATGTCGTTATCCCTGCCAATGACAGTAGAGATCCACTGCGCGTTTTCGGGATCGTATTCAGCTAGTGCCGCCGCGAGGTCGCCGCCCCCAGCCTGGACGATCTGTCCCCGCTCCTCGTTTCCTTGAGGATTGTAATAGAGCGCCTCCCACTGTCCGTCTGGATAAGTTCGGACGTACTCGGCATTGGGATCAAAGCCGTATTTGGCCATGAGCATCTCGGCAGTCATCTCCTGGCTCTGTTCCTCAACCCAAGACTCGGGGTACGGATCCGGCGCCACTTCTCCGTGGACATAAGGTGCCAGCGTCTCGGGCGCGAATCCCAAGGCGCTTCCCAGAGCGAGCATTCCAGCTTCCCTCGCTCGATCAAAGGTCGGGAACGAGCTTTTGGGTGATAGATCAAGTCGCTGCTCCCCGTTCAACTCGACAATTGCGACAAAAGAACCCGAAATGGACATTTCGATACCACAGGCTGCGCTCGGCTCGCTGATGTGGGTATCGGCCGCAATGTACACGGGGAACTCCCATCCCTCACGTCCGTTGACATACCACCGACTCCGATCGGGATCTATTTTGGGATCCTCCTGCACTTCAGCTGTCGGTTCGCCTTCAGGATGGGCATCCAAGGAGTCTTCCAGCGATACCGGAGCGTTACGCGCATAGAGATCTCCGAAGTCCTCCTCGAAGCCTCTCTCGATATCGGCGATTTCCTCTTCAGTGAGATCGCCGGCATCACAGGAGGAGGTTACATACTCGGACACCACTGCGGCCATGGCCCGGTTCTTCTCATCATTGTCGATCGTGCCGTTTCGGTACCCGAGGGCAATCTCCTCATCGACCTCGCCGACATTTTGATACGCTGCGGCGTTTACCGGCTCCATGTCGTAGCCGATGAGAATGTTGCCCGATGCGGTCAATCCAGTCACCAGGTGGCTTTCCCGGGTATCCCGATCCATCGCGATGCTTCCGACCCTCCAGGTCGGCTGCTCGCTCTCAGGGCCCGTCAGCGCCTCGCGCTCGGCCTTCTCCCTGATCTCGGCCAGAACTTCCTGAAGCTCTTCTTCGGTAATGTTTCCAGAACGGATATCATCCATCACCTGATCCGGCACTTGGCCCCCGTACTCGAACATATCGGGGGATGCCACGTAGGCATCCGCACCCAGGAGAAGCCGGCCATCCTCAGTCACATCCATGACCACAAAGGCGTAACCGGATTGTCGCCCGATGGCGATGCTGCCTACCTTCCAAGGACCCTTATCCTCACTGCTCGTCTTTTCCGGTTGAACCACTTCGGTGGGCTTGGCCAACTGCTCCCTGGCAAGATCTTCGATTCGGGACTCCCCCACCTCGGGACGCCCAGTCGCCTCAGCGAGAGCGCGGGCCAAAGCCGTGCCGTCATCGCGCCCTTGACGGTAGCTCTCAACAAGAGCCTCATCGACCTGTCCGCCCTGCTCGAACATATCGGAATCATATATCGAGAGATCAGCGCCAAGACGCAGGTCACCATCTTCGGTTACCGCAAGGACCACATAAGGCATGCCCGTAGCACGCCCGACAGCTATGCTTCCAGGCTTCCACTCCGGCAGTTTCACTTGCGTCTCTTGCAGCCCATCACTCAAGTTCTTAGCACCGGGGTTTTCGGGTGCAGATGCCAGAGCTGCCGCCGCATCGCGATTGGCCGTGAGTATTTCGCTAACCCTTGTGGTCGGAAACTTTGCGCCGTCCAGAATCGATTCCAAGGTCTCTGCGTCAACCCAGCCGGAAGCCTCATAACTTCTCCCCGGGAAAGCAGCCTTGACCGCCGCCGACACCACGACCCAATCCCCCGCATAAGGTTCATATTCAGGATCGTCGGCATTCGCGCCCATAGGTCTTGCGTCCCAGTCGTAGATCACTCGCACCGTAGCCTTCTGATCCGGCACCTCTGTGTCGACCAAAACATCAACGGCGCCTACCAAATGCCCCTCGGGCACCGGTTCCGCAAAGATCGCCCAGGGCCGCGCGATCCTGTTCAGACTATCCATTGCCTCCGCAAGGGATTTCTCTTCGGCGTCACTGTACCCAACCAAAGTCAGGAGGTCTCCCGCTCTTGTCACGCCCATTGCGCGGATAAGATCTTCTCCCGAGATGCCCCGCTCGCGCAGCTTACACTCGACAAAGAGCCTCACGTTCTCCGATTGCCTAATCATGTAGTCAGACTTCGGGGCCGCCTCCCAGTCCTCAGCAAGAAGCTGCATCTCCTCCTCGTACAGTGCAGCCGGATGCTGCCAATCGAGCTGAGCGAAGATGCGTTCAGCCATGGCTCGGCTTCCGTGGCAATCCTCAAGGATCCGACCGTAGGTGTACACGTGCTCCGGATCGATGTCCGATAGCTTCACGTATCCTTGCTCATCCGAGTCTAGCGGCTCCTCCCAAGCCGCATTCGCGATATAAGCGACATCATCGCCTCGGTCCTCAAATGCCCCCGGATTCCTGTAGACATAGCCATTATCAGTGGGACCGCCTATGACGATCGGCTCCCCATTGCGGTTGATGCTCATTAGGCCGCGGCTTCTGAAGCGCAGAGAACGTTTGTGGACATCGTCCGAAATAGCGTTCAGGATAGCATCTTCAATCATGCTGGGCAGGGCGTTCGGAACCTGCTGAAGCGCCTCCGAAACCGATAGACCCTCTTGGTAATTCATAACCGGCTGCAGCATATCGAATTTGACCTCGCCGGTGTCCTCTCGGTACTCTTCTGACGTGTAGGGCATTCCATCCGGCTTGAACCCCCATGGCGTCACTCGCCTTTCAAGGCCCCAGCGAACCCAGGGCGCGTCAGGCGCGTGCTTCTCGACGGCGCGGCGGATAACTTGTAGGTCATCGAGTGCCGGAACAGACAGGCCCTCAAAATGGTCGTAAGGGTGTCGTTTTTCAGAATCGTAGATCACGTAATAGCTCGTTTCCGAACTTGGGGTTCGATCAACACTCACCTCGGCAATTCCGAGGCTGTAGGTTGTTTCTGGGATCTCCGCGAATACGATGGCACGATCGATTTCATGCACACGTCGGTTCAGCTCTTCGAGTGCATCGGGTATAGCGCTTGGAGGTTCTTCGCCGCGACCCATGGCCGCGTCCTCCATCATCTCGCGCACCTCTTGCTCGTTCAGTACCGGCTCGTCCCCAGGCAGACCTTCTGTGAGATCCTCCATGAACCGTTCCGCCTCATCGCGTGCTTCAGCCTCAAGAGACGATTCGCTCCTTCCCGTAAGCTCGCTATTCTGCTCAGCAACAAGCTCGTTGATCCTCTGTTCGTAGTTATCTATGTCTGCAGCGGAAATCCATTCGGGCGCGTATTCTTCGGGGATCTCGGCGAGCAAACGCCGCATGTAGGCAATTTGCGAGCCGGGGCCGTCGCTGTCCCAAATCTGGCGCAGTGCGCCGATTCCTCCCTCACCTAGGACATAATCAAAATCGCCCTTCATGCGAGAGAGCATACGATACTGCGTGGCATAGGGCTCACTCGGCGCGGGGATATACGGGCGCGCAACCGGCTGCTCGATATCGCGAGGCACTTGCGCGTCAGCTATGCCGATCTTCTCGCGGGCTTCCTTGGCCGCATCGGCAATTTCCTCGTCATCGTAAAATGTCAGGTTCAACTCATCGCCCGAATAAGCATCGATATATCCGCCGTCTCCAAGCGTTACGTCGTGATCGTGCCCGTAAATCTTGATATCGAAATCAATATCGATAAGCTCATCGTAGCCCCTCTTATCCTCACTGAGCTCCCCCGCCTCAGCCTGCGCATCGTAGTACGTGCGACCCCACTTTTCCTCCTTGCTCATCGACGCAAGATCTTGGGCGTCGATATTCGGGAAGTCGTATGCGTAGTAAGGTATCTCCTCCACACCAGCAATGGCGCCTGCGGCATCCAAGTAAGTCGGAGCCACCTGCTCGGTAATTAGAGCCCGGACTCGTTCATAATCGTTTGCCTTAGCGTTAAGTTTTGTCGCAGCCATAACCAACAGGCCATTCAGGGTCTCGATACGCTCGTACGGGTGTGCTGCGGCATCTATACCGAGTCGATCAAGCACCCCGCCATCTTCTATTTCAACAATCTCGTAATCGTGTTTCTCCCCGAGAGTCGCCGCATCCTCAAGGTCAAGCGCCTCGGTCGGATTCATCGGGAGCGTTGCTTTGAATTCTTCGCCGTTATATAGCGATCGAGCGACGATCGACACCTTTTGCCAATCTTCCAGCACCTCAGGAATTGAGGCATTCCCGAGATCGTCGTTCATTGCACCGCGGTCGTAAGACTCTATGTCGGGCCAATCAACCGACAGTTCAAGATAGCCTTCATCATAGAGCCTTACGTCATCGCTGTTGCTGCGGCCGTATAGTTCCAGATCGTAGTTGTAGTGAGCGATAGTAGGAACCTGATAATTCGACTCATACCAGCTACGCCCATATTTTTCGATACTGCTTAAAGGCGACGGCCATCCTGCCTCCGGCGTATAATAATCGTATGCGTGCCACTGCTCGATTTCGTTCGCCTGCATGAGCACATTCGCAGCTGTCTGGAACCTGCCTTGTTCGCTCACGCTTACCACGTTATCCCAATACAGTTCCGCCGCTTCGCGTTGTTCATCCGTCAGTCCATAAGCGATGCTAGCGAGATCGTTCGCCATGTCCAAGTCCTCGACCCCCTCACGAGCCATAAGAGGGAGGGATTCTGACTCAATCCGATTCAAGCGCGCAAAAGACGGATCGTTTAGCCCCAGTTTGTCCTGCACGCGCTTTACCAATTCATTACGGCTCACGGGCAGGTCGATCCACACCTCTGAGCCAGTTCGCTCATTGACTGCCAAAGCCCTTGCGATCGGTTCAATGTCGGCCATTTTTCACTCCTATACTCTCATTAATGCGAATAATCTTTTGTTGTCGTTCTTTATCTTCTGCGCGATATATTTCTTTCTGGAAGATTGATGGCGATACTTGCCGCAACGTCACGAGCTCGCTGCTCGTCAGCCTCGGGCGTTGTCCCCTTCCTCCCCTTCTCTACCCTCTCCCTAACCTCTTTAGGTACATACAGGGGCGCTCCCGCCAGCTTTTCTGCGGCCTTAAAGGCCGCATCAAACCCGTCCCGTGCTTGGACGTCGCTATTCTTGCTACTCAGAGCCTCTTCCCATGAGCTTTGCGCCGCTGCGATTGCGGCATCGGTGGAGGCGCAAGTTCTCTTTTCGAACTCTCGGCATCGATCTGCCAGAAGAGCCCTGGCGTTTGAGCTACGAGCTCGTTCGTGCGACGTCGAGGTTCCTTCCTCGCGAGCGATTTCCAAGATGTCGATATAAGTTCTTCCGACGCCTCTCCCACGCCTAGCTCGCTGATCCAATAGTGTGAGCACCTCACTTGTAGGAACGCTTGTAAAACCCGCCTCCCCTAGGCCGATCTCGCGAAGTAGTGAGGAATGACCGTATCCCTTATCGTCCTCGATCAAAAGCATCTGTTTCACTGATCCGTTCTCGTCGATCATATGAACGTCAGTGTTTCCATTGGATCGTTCGACAAAAATCGAGTACCACCCGCTTTTGACGTCTCGCATGCAACCGCCCTTGCCATATCGAGAGAGCATCGCAGCGCATGGAAGAGAGGCCCTCCCATAGGCTTCCACGATCTCTTCCGCTAGAACATCTTGCATTCCTGCAGCCACCTCTACAGCCTTAGCTAAGGCACGTCCGACGATATCCAGTCTCTCGACATCGGCGAGCAAACCGATTTCCGATTGAGAGGGAGGCAGTGCTCCAAAGTCTTGTCCCGAGCGCGCAAGGAGAGATGTCGTACATCCTCGTAAAACGGTTTCAGCCTCGTCACTGAAAGGAGCGCGACTGAGACGACGTCGAATTACATCGAATGCGCCCGCTGATGCTCTCTCCGCAAAGGGAAGGGCGCACTCGATCACCGGGCTAGAACCCTGAGGAACACCTCCCTGCGCATCGGACATAACTACCCCGAGCGCAAGACCGCACTCTTCGACATATGCACGTTTGTGCTCATAAGGCTCGCCATCTAAACTCACAACTTGATCCGATCCGAACAATCTGATTGAGCCAGCTTGACCGCGGATCGCAGGAGCCACGATACCGTGCTCCCCTTGCTTTATCCGAAACCCTTGCGCATTCCAATCCTCAAAATTCTTGAACTCCACTCCTTTGCAGGAGTCGTCTTCCAATTCAGCACGATCGGTGAACACGCGAATCGCCTCAGGAAAGGACATGCCAGGGTGATACCCGAGGAACATAAGGAACTTTTGCCACTTTTTGAGGAGGTCTTCCGAAGATGAGAGCTTTCGGAGGTTTCCCTTATATATGCCTGTGGCGATTTTTGCAGCCGTTGTTTTCGTGGACATCTTCTACACCCCCACGAACTCGCGGGCCCATTGCCCCGCATGCAACATGCAAAACGCAATGGCTACGTACACCATGATTGTCATGAAGACCTGACCGATCCACGCGGAGACTCCTGCCATATCGTTTGCCGCGTCAGCAGCAAGGGACAAGTCCCCCATTCCGCCCATGATCGTGTTCATGCAAATAATCAGGAGAACCAGAATCAATCCGGCGAGCAATGTGGCCATCCAACGCTTGAGAAATCCAGTGGCCATTCCGCGTGACGATTCAGATGCGATAAAGGCCATGGGGAGCGGCGCTAATGCTGTATAGATATATATCTGCAAACCTCGCGAGATGCAGGAGATCTGGGACAGCCCCATAACAACAAGGCATACGACCCAAATTACAAAAGAAGCAATGAGCAGCACCAGCAAAGCCCCCAAGTCGGTGCACTCCGAAGGAATCGACATTATGCCGATAGAAGTGAGCGTTGTTGCGGAGATAGCGTTGATTACATATGTCACCAAGTTGTATGCAATGACCATCAAGTACCAGCAGCTCTGCACGAGCACTGAGGCGAATCCATAGCCGACAAACACCATGCACAACTGCCAGGCATCGACGCCTGCCTCATTCTTGCCCGCATTCGCAACGAGGCTGCCTAAGGCCACTACAAGGAAGATGGTCACAAGCATCTGTCCGAATGGAACAACAATGTTGTGGTTCACGCGATTGAACACATCGTAGAGGCCCGACGCCGCTGAGGTACCTCCCGTACCTGACAGCATTTCCGTAAAGCTGTTACCGAGAATTGTGTCTCCGCCCGCCATACCTAGCAAACCCGAGGCGTTGTAAAGCACGCCATTCGCCCATGACCGAACCGCGCTAGTAATATCTCCGGCTGCCGTTTCGAACGGCAGGCTTCCTGGGTTGTCTGGCAGCTGGTCGGGCGTCAAGGGGATCGCCGTCGCCTCGTTGGGTGCGAGCGCGAAAGCCACAGCCACTGCGAGAACGAGGACGAACACCGACAGGCTTCTCGCGTTTTTCTCGAAGAACTCGCCTAGCCGTTCCTTCGCGGGTCTGGCATCGTATTCTCCAAAGTGTCGCTTAGCCCAGTCTAATGCACGCCAGCGTAACGGCACCGCAATGTTGACTTCATCCATTTCCTACCTCCTATCCGATAATCAATGCGAGCAATCCCTGGATTGCCGCCACAGCGACAGTCACGATGACGAATAAAATGAGCGACAGCTTGAGGGTGTTCAACGTGTCGAGCCTGGATCGTTTCAGGAAGTCAATCCAACTCTCTTCCTCGCGTTTCGGCTCTCCTTGAAACTTGATGCTCATCGTTGCCTCCCCACCTCGAAGGTTCCATCAGCGCGGTTGTAGAGCACAGCTACAGACGGGGTATCGGCCGCATCGAGCATCACCGAGAAGGAAACGGTTCCAGAAGCATCATCCAATGTCACGATTTGCTCCCAGATCGCCCTTTGAGCGCTGGGGCAGAATTTGGCACAGTATTCCGTGAGCGCATGCTCAAGCCCCACTGTGTCGTTGCCGATGTAGCTCTTCATGGTCTCGGTCATGCCATCGACTTCGACATTCTCTGCACGGTCGTACCGAAGGTAGCTAGAGGCCACAGAGAAGTCCTGGCTCGAAAGCACGTAACGTATCGTTCCGTCAAGCTCAGTGGTCTTTCCCAAGGTCATCAAACGCGTCTTACCGTCACCGCACTCGAGAACAACGGTAGTGAGCTCGGTCGTAGCATCCGGAGACGTCTGAACGCTAGTGTTCTTTGCCGAAATCGCATAAGTGATCTCGTCGCTGACATTTTCACTTGCCAAATCGGTTTCGACATAAGTGGTCTCACTGAACTGAACCGTCCGTAACGAGTCGGATGTCTGCCACGAGTTTGCGCGCAGAAACTCAATAAAGTCCGTCGTAGCAGCGTCGTAGGAGTCGATCAGCTGCTTCTGTCGCTCAGTCAAGGGGATTTCTCTTTCTTCTCCCTCAGTTGTTAGCTCCGTCGCATCAACTGCAGAGGAATCGACGTCCTCTTCAATCGCGACACCATCATCTGGCGCTGAGGCATGAATAGCCGTGCAACGTACGACAACGAGAGCGAGTGCCAGTAGCGCAATGGCTACTGCGATGACTTTCTTCCTGCCTGGTTTTCTCATCCTCATACCACCTTCCTCAATAGCGCACGTAGTACATGCCCACATGAACGTCCGATATCTTCACCACGTCCCCGGTATGCGGGGCGTGAATCATCTTTCCCTCGCCGATATAAATTCCGCAGTGATGGCTGTTGAGACATATGTCGCCTAAGGCAGGTTCAGAAACCCGAGTCCATGCAGCAAACGTCTCCGTTGTTCCCAGCCTCTCGTGCTTTCCGGTAAGGCAATAGCTCACGAGACCCGAGCAGTCATAGGAAGCCGGTCCCACGGCGCCCCAGAGATATGGTTTTCCGAGTTCTAAGTAAGCTCTTGCAACTGTGGCGTTGCCGTCTGCTCCCCCGACGTTTGCCCATGAGTAGTACTGCATGACCTTCTCGGCATGCGATGGAGTCCCCTTGGCGCCTGCCGGCATAACCGAGTCCGAGTAGTTTTGAGCATGCTCAAGCGTATAAGCCTTGTACCCGTGACGCTTATTCCAGTTGAACCAGCCCTGTGCCCCGAAGTTGTATCCCTGCACCACAAGCTCGATCTTCTCGATCTCGTTTACTTCAATTCCTCCGAGATAAGGACCCCAAAGAGACAGGTTTTGCTTGAGCTCGGCCGCTCCCGCGTATATCGATGCGCGCGGTGTGCACGCGACGAGATTGTAAGGACCACCACCGTTGAGGATCCAGCTGCCATAGGCCCCCTCGCACGCCTGCATGATGTCCTGACGATGCACACCGCCCGGAAAGCAAAGCACATTTAGATTGCCACCGGACTCTTGAGCCATCATCGCTAGCATCAGGTCGGTCCATTTCGCATCTCCTAAAACGTCGATGCAGGCTTGCTGGCATTCTCCGCGCCACATCTCAACCGCTTCTGGCAAATTCGAGCTTTGCGGGGTCTCACCCAACTCGGCATCAACCCAATAAACGAGGAAAACAAGGCCGACAGCGGCGAACAAGAGCATGATGATGCCGACAACGGCTCCGGCGGCCCCCAAAGCTGCTTTGACGCCGAACAAAGACCGTTTTGCCGTCCGTGCAGCCCTTACCGCAGATTGCGCTTGAGCTTTTGCAGCAGCATTTCGCAAGGCCCGCTTTTGCAGTACGCCCGCAAACGGTGATTTACGTTTCCTCTCGCCGCGTCTTTTCTTGGAAGAGGGATCTTTGAGCCGGCTTTCGACTCTAAGGTTTCTCGATGCGCCTTCATCGCTCGGTCTCACCGTCGCCATCCCGTCTTCCTCGCTATGAAGGCCCTCATGCTCGCCTGAAGTGCCGATGCGCGACCGAATTGCAGACGCCCCCTCGTCTTCAGTCAGCCTACGAAGATCGCGTATTTCAGAAGCGCTTCTTTTGAGCTTGCGAGGCGAGCCTTTCACGCGACGTGCAGTCTCTTTCGCGCACACCCCTGCTCCGCGCCCCGTATCATCAGCAGCATCTTCTGACTGATCGCTACCGCGGCTCAATAGCTCCGTTGCCATCGGAGAAAGGCGCCCCTTATCGCCGGCAGTATTCCGACGAATGTGCGCGGTGACATATTCAGCATCCTCATCCACCAACGCTTTGGCATGGTTAAGCTGCTCGCTTTGACCCTCTCGCAAAGCGTCGGCGGCGTCCGTTTTCTCGCGAAGGCCACCACCTCGGCGCACCCCTTCTTCCCGAAGGCTGGTGTGCCTGATCTGGTCTTCCTCGAACTTAATATGTCCATTATCAAGAGTCATTAGGCTGCCGCTTCTTCAACAGTGTCAGAGCACTTGGTTACAGCGACGCAATTCTCGTCACACTGGACCTCTTCATTTTTTTTAAGTTCGATACCCTCGGCTTGCTCTTGTGCCTGACGCGCCAGAGCGCGAAACTCGCGGTTCGGATCGGTATTCCATAGCTCGTAGAGATATTTGTCTCGCCGAGGATCGATTCGCGCGTTAAACGGGATCTTCCGGCCATCGGCTATGACGAGTCCTTTGCCTGGGTCAGACCTCATATCGATCACTTCGCGCTGCGTGGGAGACAACCTGAATAGGTTGGCAATGTAGTTCGCGTTGTACTCCTGCATAGGCAAGAGCACGATAAGCCCGGTATTCTCGAACATTTGACGTGCTACAGGATGATCGAGAACTCGTTCAGGGTGCTGCGTCACGCATATCAAGTGGGCGTTGAACTTGCGCATTTCTCCGTAGAACGAGTCGAGCATTCTCATGGCAGCGGGCGTTTCGAAGAGAACCTGGACTTCCTCGATCACAGCGTATGTCGGTATGCCGAGAAGGAAGTTTCTCATTGCAACGTTTCGCACGTGCTGCAAAGTGGAGATTATGGCCAGGGTATTGAGCGTGCTGCCAAGCTCTGAGCAATCGTAAATCGTCAGGTGGCGCGCATCATGCACATTGGTCTGCCCATTGAACGCGCTCATGAGTCCGTCCGTATAGATCTCGAAGGCAAGGGCGATTTCTTTTGCCTCAGGCTCGGGCTGCGCCCGCAAGGCTTCCCTGAAATCAGTCAATGTCGGACGCGTCTCCTTGCCCAGATGAGGTTCGAAGACCACGGCAAGACAACGATCAACAATTGAGCGTTGCCATGTGCTCAGCTCTCCCTCCAATACATCCTCGGCCAACGCCATAAAGAAGTCCGCGTTCTTGGAAACATCCTCGGCCGTGAGCGGCCCGCTCTCAGCTTGGACATCGAATGGATTCAACCGATGGGTTCCGCCCGGCCGGAACTTGTAGACCGGGGCGTTAAACTCCTTAGCCAAAGGCGTATATTCGGCGTGACGGTCGAAGATGAGAATTTGCGGAGCTGTCGGTACCGGCGAAACCGCCATTTCCGAATCTTCGTCATGCTCGGTACGCGGATAGCTCAAGAGCATATGGGTGATGAAGGTATTGATGAGCATACCCTTTCCGCCGCCGGTTACGCCGAAGATCATGGTGTGAGGGCTCTTGAGCTCATCGGGGTCGATGAACAGAGGCGCCAGCGATCGAGCATGCTGAACGAAACAATAGGATTTGCGCGGGTCATGAGCGATTATCTCGTTGGCCCATGGCATCATGACTGCCGCTTCGCTAGTCGTGAGAGAGCGCATGAGTTTTGGAAGGCGGCTGTTCGCGAGCGGTTGGGTGCTGATAAGGGCCTCTTCCTGGAACAATGGAACCCGCACAAGTGAGATGGACCAGATCTGCGCCTCGTCCATAAGCATCTGCTCGAAGGCTTTCATTTGCTCGTCGTTGTCGGCATAGATCGTGATGAGCCCCTGGAACCACGTCACCTGTTGATCGTCTTCAATCAAATGCTCGCGAAGGGCCAGAGCATCATCCCGGCGATCTCGCAAGGCAGCCGGAATCATCGCGTAATCCATTCCCTGGTTTGTGAGCTTGCCCTGCATAACTCCGATTTCTCCTTCGACGGATTGCAGGTTTCCGTTGACTTTTCTCAATATCTCGCCCTTTGGCTTCGGGCTGAATTGGAGCGAGATGTTCATCGGGATCGGGAGTGAGCGCAAACGTCGCAGGGCCGCATCGGACAACTCGCTTCCAAAGTTGGCGATTCGCAGCGTGCGCACTCTGAAATTGGGCAGCGCCAGCTGCGCACGTAAGGGAAGGCTCTCCGGCGGATAGTAGGCGTATTCCGGCGCAACGTAATCGCGCGCCCTTCCGCCATGGCGCAACTTTTCATAAGAGAAGAAGAAAGGCTCTCTCGGGCCGCGAAGCAGGTCATGGGCCAAGCGAAGCCTCTCCTCGCCGTCCAGCAGCTTCGAAGTTACCTCCATTCGAGCGAGCAACGCCGATGCGTTGCCCCTAATGACAGATAGCGTGCTCTCTGCCGACTCAGCATCACTTGCCTCGGTTGACATGGTGAGCAGATTTACTCGCCTGATCTCGGTGCGTCCCTCGGTCTGCTTGCGTCGAATCAAATTATTGAACGCCTGGGCACAGACAATGTTCGGACCCTCTATGGGGAGAAGCTGCGCTGCACGCGTCTGCGAGTCGCGCACCTCGGGCAAATTGAGCAAATTGATCTGATAGGTGCTGGATGGAGGAAACATCGCATGGAACTGGCACATCTTGTCATAGATGTCGTTTCGTGTTTCTTTGAGCTCCTGATCGTATGAAATATCTCCGAACTCAAGAGTTCGCGACCAGCGATCCTGGGTGTCGAGAGCTAATCCTCCTTCGAACATGTATTTGATTCCAGTGAGGTCGTTTGTCTTTGTGGCTAACGCAATTGCACCTTTTTTAGCCGTCTTAGAGTTCTTTTTCGTAGAGCTGTTCTCAGCTATTTCGAGCGTCTCTTCTTGCTCAACGACATTGCCGCATTTTGAGCAAAACACAGCATCGCTTGCGTTCCGGGCCCCACAAGAGGGGCACACCATCTCATTGCTCGCATTCGCTTGCACGTTTTCTCGCTTTTTTCGCCCAAACACGGTCAATCACACTCCTTTCGATCTCATGCTGTTCAGCCTCGGCTATAAGCACATCGCCTCTCTTAGCCAGCGCCATGTACTGCAAAACGGCATCTTTAGCCGAGATTCCGTTGAGCTCGATAAATCCCATAACGGCCACCGGAAAAGCCGCAACCATTGCGACGGGCAGAGCTACCATCCATGGCAGCCCGAGCGCCCAAGTGCACACGAGGCCGTAAAAGAGAAGCGCTGTTGCGGCGTACGCAATGAGCGCGATCCCCTGCTGGATCGTGAAGCCGAACACCTTCTTCTTGAAATTGCAGATATCCTGGTGAACTTTGATCGTCGCCATGGCCAGAACCTAAAATGTCATCTGCAAAGGGTTGGCCGCGATGAGACCCGCTGCACCGAAGCAGGCTATGGCAGCGGCCGCGAAGCCCATAAGTGCCTTTTGCGACGTCGCGCCTCCTTGCACGTCGTTCGCTTGGCTCATGGCGAAGGTGATAAGGGCGCCGAACATACACAGGATTCCCAGGGCGACCGCTATAGCAATAAGCGCGTTATTGATTATCGAGAAGTCTCCCGTATTCATTTTCATCTCCTTTTCGTGACGTATTTCCAACGCGCCAACGAAAAGTTCGTGAAGATGGGATAAAATGCGCGTTGGAACGCGATTGCTCTCATGGCAATCCTTCCGTTTGTCGATCGGCCTGGCGGGGCTGAGGTTCAGAGGCAGACCTTTTGTCTGCGGTTGTGGAAGACCATCCAATCCCAGCGCCGGGCCGGTTATTTTCTGGGCGGCCCGTGTATCGTCTTTGTCTTTCTCATTCGGCATCACTCTTTTTCTTGGCATCACGTCGCGCTTGATAGTCTCCGAACACAAAAGGAGCGGCTACACGTGCCACGGGGCTTTCCAGAGGTCTCGGATGATCCGTATAGACATACGGGTAATAGGGATGCTCGCTTGTGTGGAATTTCTCGTCCAAAATGGCGCACATACCGCTTGCCAAAGCGATCAATTTTGATCGGTTCATTTGTCGGATATCGGCTGCCGACATGACAGAACGGCCCTGGGACTGAATCGACTCGGAGACTTGAGACGCGCCTATGGCGCCCGACCAAGAGCGATTGGTAATCCTGGAGTAGATCGTCTCTTCACCGATGATCTCTGACAATTCCTTATTCGTGTCTTTGTTGTTGCTGCCGAGGTATTTGATAACGGATACGTTCTCAAAGATAGAGTCCGCGACCTTTTCTCCGTAAAGCTCTTGACACTGCGATTTTGCTTGCATGTATAGCGATATGGACATATTTCGGCTACGCACAACCGCGAGAGCTCGATTCAAGATGGCAATCTTGCCGATAGTCATCGATTCGTCGATCTCGAACCGCACGTGACGGGCGAGCTTCCCTCCTCGCGCATAGGCTTTATCAAGGAGTACATCGATGGTTTGATACAGAAGCAACGCGGTGAGGAAGTCGAATGGCGAATCAGTGTCTTTCGTGACAACAAATATCGCTTGTGCGCGATTCGCATCCCCCAGCTCCGTCAAGCGCATTTCATCCTTGGCGATCATCTTCTTGATCTCCGGGGTGAATAATGACACAAAGGCCGCTTTACAGGTGATAATCACTGAGCGCACCGTGTCTTCCGCTCCCACGCTGTAGGCGCGGTAGCAGTTGATTGCCAACGAGGACGACCGCGAATGGGGTACGCGATCCGGGTCTCGTTTCCAAGTGATCTCACCGGCAACTTTGGGTTTATACGTTGATTTGAATGCCTCAATCCCAACAGCGCCGGCTTTCGCGTCCTTTTCTGGAAGATCAGGCACATCCTCTCCTGTTTCCCAGCGTTTCATGAGATAGGCCAGAGGTGTCATGTTCTCCCAGCCGCCGCTCTCAGGCGCCGCCATATCAAGCAATCTGGCGACAGTGTTCAGATTTCTATCTTCCGCACGATCGTACATCTCGTATGCAGCGGAACATAAAGACATAAAGCACAGGCGCTTGCAGTCGTCCCAGAAGGGATCGTTATTCGAAGAAGGCTGGTCAGCATGCTTAAGGTTCGCAACCAGGCACTCGACCGTTTTTGCAAGCTGAACGCCATCAGGCACTCGGTATGTTGCGGTGTCGGCCTCGAAGCTGATCCTAAGCGCACTCCAATACTCGATACCTTCGATCTTTAAAACTATTTCGCCAGCCGAATCGAGTTTGGACGAGTCGACCTCGACTGTCGGCATGCTGTCCTGCCCGGTACAGGTAAGACTCATCGATTCGGCGTCGATTATTTGGCACTCGTCGAGCTTTATCGTAAGGACGCATACGGCTGGCAGGGATCCTTCTGGTGCAACAAAGTTGTTTACCGTGATGTCGTAATAGCTGCGTGTTTTATGGTAGGTCTGGCTGCGGACGAGTTTCATCACCTCGGTATCGGTCTCATTCCCTGCCGTCGCCCTCCGCAACCGAGCTTCTGACTCTTCAGTATTCATAAGACCATGCAGCGTTCCCGTATCCCATTCAAGGTATGCCACAGTTGGTGACGACTCACTGTCATCGCAGTCGGCTTCGACCCTCTCAAGTAAGTCCTGAAAGTCGTAATCAGTAAGATCGGCCACAGTAAGTCGCTGGCGATAATGCATCTGGCCTTGCGCCGCAAGTCGGTATTCGCCAACGTCCATGACAGCGGGCGTCTTTACCGCATATTCGGTGTGCGAGATCGACGTAATCGGGAAACTCTTGCTCTGAAGAGAGCCGTCGTCGCTTGGCGAAGAAAGCGTCACTGTGCATGTGAGTTCACTCACTTCGCGAACATCTGTGTAGTGAGGCTTGATGTAAGCGTCGTCTAACGGGTTATAGCAATTGCCGTCGAAGTCGACTGTGTTGAAAAGTCGCATATCGACTCCAGCCGCCTCGAACAGAGACCCCACTGCTCGCACATTATCGCCTTTGGGATCGGTGTGGACGATATCCCAACCGCTGCCCAACCCGGCCTTCTGCTTCGCAGATTTCCACTTGCCGCCTGCTTTTCGCGTGTCGTCCTCTTGCTCGTTCGACTCATTTGCGCACACACGGTTCTTGTTAATTACATTTTCTGGAGACATATTCAAATACGTTGCGCTGTTAAAATGTGAACGAATATGCTCGAAGACGTTTTTGAGATAGTGCATTCCGCCGGTCCGAAGCGGCACCACGGAATCACCGAGAGAGTTGAGTAGGTTCGGGATAACACAATGATAGGATTTGCCCATGCCCGATGTGCCTATTGCGATCTCGTTGAGATTTCTGCGATCCTGGGCAGCGCGCAGCGCCTTGTTATAGGTGATATGACACTGCCATGCGTTTTGAGACCAGATAAAGTTGTTGTAGAAGTGCCGTTGGTCGGAGAGAGCCGTGATTTCCGCCATCTTCGCCATTCGCTGGTTTCCATGCTCGGCGCCAGTGTCGAAATTTCCCCGAAATGAGCTAGCGAGAGATAGCAGCGTCACAAGGGCAAGCGCGGCCGCAACGCCCAAGGTGATTTGGAGACTATAGGGCTTTATGCAGCAGGCTTCCTTCAATGGGCCCACAGTAAAGCCCGCAGCGAGAATTACGGCGCCTGTTCCCGAAAGCAGAAGCGACGCTCGCTCGTTGCGAGGCACTAAACGCGCCGCCACAGCTGATACAACGAGAGCGGTGAACAGAATAGCAAGAACTGGAGTCAGGGGCACGAACAGCGCAATCAAATTTTCAGCAGAAGCCCCTTTAAATGCAAACACTTCTTTGAGCGTTTGCGTATCTAACGCTCCTGCCATCGCCCCTACCGCCGCTCCGACACTAAGGCTCGTAACGGCGGTACAGAGCGAGGCTGCCGCAAAGCGTGCAGGTCTCATTCTCGTGGCTCTCTTCCGTTTGTCGTTCGGCTCCCCGTGTGGAAGTAGGAAGCCTGTTTCACCAGTTCAGATCGATTTTTTCAATCTCTCAAAATCGTAACCTAGAAATGGTGATATATCTGGGCCAGACCTGCTCGCTTGGTTACATCAAATCTCCATTATCGAGTTCCTCTTGCATTGCTAGTAATGTTAACCTGGTGTTTTATGGCACCTATCGAGAGTTCTTGAGTTTCCGCGGCCCTCTTAGCCACGGCTCGCGCTTTCCGCTCGTCGGCCTCAGGAGTCGCTTTTCTCTTCACCGTGAACCTTGACTGCGCACGCGTTTTTGTAGGCATGGGTACTCGCATTGTTTTGACCTGAGGAGTTTGCTTAATGCCCGCGACCTCCTCCCCTAGAGCCGGAGGAAGCGCCAAGAGCTTCTGACGTCCTTCCAGAACGTCCAACACATACTGCTCAAGCTGGTTGCCTTCTATGAATTGTTCCAGGTCTGCGTCATGAGCAATCAGATCGGCCGAGTCCACGGCAATCAGGGGGCAGTTGGTGTCGGTATTCACTCCTACTATCGCGTTGGCGATGCCGAGTTTGCTTAAGGCTGACGAGAAGTACTGCGCATCACGATGCTTAGGCACCATCAGATTGACGATATTCTCCCCTTTGTTCGTGCGTATCCATTCGGCCATTGCGGTTTTAGCGATTCGCATCTCGCGGCGGAACTCAGGGAAGCGTTCCCACCCCATCGCGTGGACACGCGAGTTTTCAACGAGATCCTTGATGAGGGGTTCAAGCAGCGGAGTTTGGCGCGAGTCAAAAGTGATCGACACGACGCCATCGCCGACCTCCGAAATCTCATGTCCGATACCGGCTTCATCGAGGATCTTCCCGATATAGGCCCCCTTACGGTCACTCTTGAGCGTGGTGAAACTCAGGTTTGCGTTATAAGGGCTGTCGTGAGCATATTCCACATCACGGTATACCGCATCGCTGTTCTCTCGTACGGCTTTAGCGGCGGCGAGATTCGCCAGTCGCTCACAAGCTGCCTCCCGTGAAAACTCATCCATAAGACCTTCAAGACGCGGATCCTCGTAGTCGAGAGGATTATAAAGATCTCCGGAATCAATGCCCTCCATCTTGCTGTTAGCGGGTAGCAGCACTGGCGTGATCCCGCTTTCACGGCGCTTTCCCGGCTTGCATTCGATTTCCATATCAGCGCAGACGCCCTTGATCCTTGCGATTTCATCTTTGCTTGTAGCCCACAAGACGACATCCCCAGGGCGCGCTCTCTCGTCAGCATCGCCCATTATTGCAGAGCGTACCTTATCGCGAGCATCCTTGCAGGCTTTGAAGACTTTCCCGTGTCCATTTCCGTTCGACCCCCGCAACCATCGTCCTGCATCCTTAAGACTGTTCATGATTTCTCTGAGAACTTGCTCCGAAAACTCGTCTCCGGCATCTCCCATGGCCATGTTCTAATTCGCCTCCTTAGCGTTTTGCCTCTCAAGCCAGGCATTTCTAGCCTGCTTGCGATGAGTCGTGAAGTACATCATCGCCTGATCAATGACATCATTACGCCTCTGCACATCACCTGCCGCTCCAGCGCCATTGGCCTCTTCGATCAGGGCTGCGAACTGAGGATCTGCATCTCGTAGTGCCCGCTTGAGGTCGTGATCTGTAGCGCGCATCAGCTTGTCGGTTCTCTCGCGTGCATTCGAGGGTCTTTTGTCACAAGATTCAACCTCTGCTGCCATCATCTCGATGTCAGCCGACAGACCACTACCACGTATGAGCCAGTCCTTTAGCTGCATAGCGAACTTGATCGAACGCTGCTCGGCAAAGTACCGTTTGCGATAGTGCTTGTAGGCTTCGACAATTTGCCCGTGTCCGTACCCTTCATCGATGGCATTGAGGAAGGCACGCCACGTTGCTGTACGGGATTCGTCTCGTACAGGTTTGATCGATGTCGCCAAAAGCGTCTCGAAGGAATCGAGAAGATTCCGTCTCTCGGTGGGAGAATACGGGCTGTCGTCGCCAGAGGTGTCCGACGAAGAGCCTCCTTGAACAATTCCTTTTGAACCATCAATCATTCCATCCATCAAACCATCGGGCGGCGCTCCACCGCCCGTATCTTGAGACGGGTTTTCCACACCACCCATGCCACTAGTTAGACTATCTTTGGGATAGATTGATTGTTGATTATAAGAAGGACTGTTATTTATAACTATATTATCCGTGACCGTCCTGGACGGATACGGACCGTGACCGTCCTGGACGGATACGGGAGCCGTGACCGTCCTGGACGGATACGGGGACGAACTGGGGTTTTGTGAATCCTCCTTAGTTATGCACTCTGAGTTTTCCACCGCCACAGAGTTATTAACAGCATCGTTTTGAGAGTTATCCACAGCATTTTTCTGTAGTTCAGTGCCTGTCGACGGCTTTGTTTCCGCCATTTTCTTTACTGGAGTTTTTGCCTTTTCTGCATACCTTTTGCGCCGAGCAGCTTCCTTCTCGATCCCTGCAAGAAATTCTTCCATTACCTCTTGGTTTATAACGGGATCACGTTCGATTATGTAGATGTTGCCTGCGAATTCGTGACGATTGTTTCGCCGTTCTCGTGTTGAAATATAGCCATAAGCCTTGAGCTCTTTGAGATATTTGCTGAGGCTCTTATAAGGTATCCCGGTTTCTTTGGCAATGAGATCCTGCGAAGGGTATGACGATGGGCCCGCACCGGCATAGCATGACAGATGGCAATAGATAAGCTTTGCCTCTTTACTAAGGCGCGTATCTTTCATAACCATTTTAGGCAGTATCCCATATCCCATGGACATGACGTCAGTTCCGTTGTACATGACAGCATTTGGGTAGTCGGGATCAGTCGCTACGCCTAAGCACGCATCAATTGTTTTAGCTTGCGAGGCCAACGCGTACCACCTCTTCTAATTCTGGAATTACATAGGCGTAGGGAGACGTTTGTCTTTGCACCACTATTGCGTTGCGTCTCTCGAGTACATCGAGGTAAGCTTTGAGTGTTCTTCTGTCCATGCCGAGATCGCGTTGCATCTCAACTTTTCGTATCCTGATGGATGAAAACGGATAGGTCTTCGCATAGAGGTATCCATAAACACCTTTGCAAGCCACCGAAAGGTCTGTTTGCAGCATCACGTTGCGCAAGGCGCTGTTGTTAGAGTCAATCGTATTGCGACTCGGTATGCTGTGCTTATCAAGCTTTTCCTCTGATAACGCTAGCTGCACTCGGTAGTATGGCAATGTTTCGTAGCCTCTTGCAGTTGGCTTTACGTCGTTGTAAGCTGTCATCAGCAAGCTTCCTTTCTGCGTAAGGTACTTGTCAGGGATTGTTGGGTTCTGCTAAAACCTTCCAATTCCGGGGATAATTAAGCCCCCGCGCTATCCGGTTTCGTTGACTAGAGGACGCGATACGGGGGCCGTCCCTCACCAAAATATCTCAAATCAACTTTTCCTGCTTAGACGAAGAGAAGTCCCTTAAGGGACTTTTCTATTTATCGTTTTCGTTTATTTGAACTTCTCGAAATACATGGTTAATAGACTTGTTTTGTCTCGCATGTTGTTTGCAGATGCTGTCAACTGCTAGAATGAGTCTTACGTACAAACGCTCTGCAAACCTGAGAGGAGATTTTTTGATTCAATATCTACGTACTCATCGAAATACCGAAGAGAGAGGTTTGCATGTTATGGATTATGTAAAATTGAAATCACGATCAACTATACAGGGCTTCCTAGTGACCCTCGCTGCTCTTTTGGCGCTTTCCATTGGAATGGTCGGGTTGGCTGGTTGTTCGGGCGGCACGAGCGATGAAGACGCCATCCGCGCATCGCTCTCGTCCGAACTGGACAGTATCAAGAACATCGATGACGCGTTCGTCAACGAGTTCTCCGAGTCCATCGATATGAGCCAGCTTTCGGTCTACGGCATCGACGGCGTCGAGTTCATGAAGTCCTACCTGAGCGGCTTCGATTACACGATCGACTCGATCAATGTCGACGGCGACAGCGCCACGGCCCAGATCACCCTCACCTGCAAGAGCTATACCGGCTACCTGCAGGCGCTGCAGACGGCCGTGGACGAGGTCACCGCCGATCCCGATGCTCTTGCCGCTCTCTCCAACGATGAGATCAACCAGAAGATCGGCGAGATCGTCATCGGCTCCCTCGACGGCGTCGAGCTGGCGGCCACTCAGCCCATCACCATCACCTACACCAAGGTCGACGGCACCTGGGAGCCGGCCTCGTCCACCTCGGGCGACATCGCGGCCGCGCTGATGACCAACTAAACGCGCCGTCAACGCGCAAACCCCTTGAAGGGCGCTCCATTGGGGCGCCCTTCTTCTATAATGCCAGGTAATCGATAACGCTTCTCACGACGAAAAGAGAAATCGAACATGGGTTCCCATACGAAACCGAACAGCGGGGGAGCGACGACTCCCCTCTCCCCTCGCCTCGCTCTTCAGTTGGCCGCGCCCCATACGTGGCCGGCGGCCATCATGCCCGTGCTCGTGGCCGCCGCCTGCGCCTTGGCCAACACCGGGTCGCTGGACGTGGGCATGGCGTGG
>ERZ791746.647-NODE-647-length-29084-cov-3.307451_pt1 | contig 29084 bp, 38 predicted proteins | sample MGYA00510038_ERZ791746 | MGnify/ENA primary metagenome ERZ791746 (study PRJEB30046, sample SAMN00792018) | human gut metagenome | study: EMG produced TPA metagenomics assembly of the A metagenome-wide association study of gut microbiota in type 2...
CTCCGCACCTCCAACACGGCAGCACAATTCCCTTCTCTGTGCATTGTTTTTGCGCATCCTGATCTCCCAGCAGTGCGCGGCGGATGAGTTCTTTATCTTCAATCATTGTTTATCCTTCTCCTTCATTTTTCCAGTGCGGCTTCGGCTTCCTCTCTGGTGAGGAATACAGTTTTGCCAAAGTCCTTTGTTTCTATCTCCGTCATTGCCCCTCTTTCGTTTGCAACGTGTACCGTCAAATGGTTCACTGTATGTGACAACATAAATACGATGGATTGAACGACAACCTCTTTCACGCCGTTTTCACTGATTTTATACAGCTTATCTCCCACCTTGCACGGCAACAGCACACATTTTCCTTCCCTGTCTGCTTGCACAAGCTCTTTCAGACGGTCAAGGTCGTAGTCATCGCCGAGGATTTCCTTGATGGAGTCCTCTCTTATCCCATCCATTTTCTTGTAACACCTGTCGCAGAGTACATATCCTGTTGTTACTTCCTGATTGCATTTTGCACATCTTGCCATTTTTATTTGCCCCCTCTCAATGCACACATTGTGCAGGCGTAGCGAAGTTGAGGCTCCGCCGCCATTGCTTCCCTTGCCGTCGGTGTTTCCCAACAACCTTTCCCACAGATAGGGCATTTTACCAGCTTCCAGCTATTGTCTTTTGGAACTGGTATATTACTTTCCATGGGGAAACAAATGATTCCTCCATCCCCTACTTTGTGAGGTGTGATTTTAATTCGAGCTTTCATGTTTTTTCTCCTTCCCGCTACCAGATGTATAACTTAGGCAGTATCCGCACTTATCCGGATTGTTCTGGCAGGCATTTCGGCACTTTTTCCTGTATCCACAGTCTACACAGCAATACTTATCTCGACGTCGATCGCAGTAAAAGGTTTTACATTCCCTGTTCATCTTCTTTTCCGCCATCTATTTTTCACGTTCCTTTTTCTTGTCTGCGCAGTACATTATTGTCCTGCAAATATTTGTTATGGATGTTCCTAAAATATCCAACATCAAAATGAGCAGGCAAAGTGTCATCCAGGGATGTTCCATCATCCACTCCATTTATTTTTCCTCCATGCACTTCATGATTGTTCGCACTTGACATTCACTGAGATCGGCAAATTCGTCCCCCGCTACCCCGATAAAAAGGATTGTCCCCACAAAGGAACCCCCGCAGAATGTCAGGTTATACGGCAGCCCTTGAAGCCGTCCCTCCTCGTTGCAGATGATACAGCAGTCCTCTGCGAAGGTAACCGTTTCGATATATCCTCCCACTGCTTTCTGCAATGCAGCCAGGTTGTTTTCGATCTCCGTGATTCTTGGTTTTTTGCCTGGCTCTTTGATGATTGCTTTCATGATGATTCCTCCTACATTTTCTTGAACTGTTCCCGATACTTGAGAATCTGTTTGTTTAAAAAATCCTCAAAATCTACCATCAAGGGATCTGGTAATACCTTCTCTGTATTGGGTGTTTTAAATGCTACCCACACACCTTTTTGGATATCTTCTAAAACACACTCACAAACGGCAATAGATTTCATGAGATCATTGATAAGCTGTAATTTTTTCTCTGTCATGATGAACACTCCTTTATTTCAAAATGGGATATTCCGACAGCACATCGCATGAAAGATGCTGTCCAGGAGATAACCGCATATATTCTGATATGACCTGTATGGCCGGTTCTGCTTCATAGCAGACAACCGCACATCTGCCCATCTTTCGCAAGGCTTTCAGGAATCTGTCCTGATCTGCCGTGACCTTGTTGTTTCCATGCTTCATCTCAATGTGCAATCCTGTGTACCTGCCACGCGCGGCCGGAAGCTCCAGATCCGGAACACCTGCCTTCACGCCCTCTTCTTTGAGGTTTGCCGCTTCGATCCTGTTTCGGCTACCGCCATTCGGGATATGATAAAGATACTCCAGCTCTGGCCAGCGCTTTTCCATCAGGATGCACCACTGTATCACTGCTTTCTGCTCATCGGCTTCGGTTCTTCCAATCCTCACGCTATTACCTTCTTACATCGATTGTCTGATAGCTTTCTTTTTTCTCGTTATAATAAACCGCTACTGGATTACCACAAGCCAAACAAGGAATGTCAAACATCGGAATCTTTAAATTTGTCTTATAATAAAAACTTTCTCCACACTCACAGTTGACATGAATGTTCCTCAAGTTTCGAAAGGCTATCAACTCCCCACACTCTTTGCATCTAAAATAACTTTGCCACTTTTTAAGGTTTGTTCCATGTATATTTCCGCAATTCGGGCACTTCATATACACAAAACCTTTTACCTCCGTTATCTTTTCATCATCTGCCAAACATTGAGACTCTTCTGGTAACGTTTCTTCAGACGCAATATCTTGACACACTTCAGACAGCGATTCATTATCTATTTCTGATGATGGATCTGGATCTTCTTTCTCCTCCTCTTCATTTTCGAATTCTTCATCCAGATAATTCGTCAACATTCTGATCAGCTGAGAAAAATGCCAATCTGCCAACTTCTCTTCTTCGAATTGAAACACAGCACTTCTGTTAGCTGTGCTGATTCTTAATTTAGCCATACCGATCTTACTTCTCCTTCTTATCTTCTTGTTCGCTCTTTTCGCCCTGAAACGTTACACATTTACAAGGCTTGTCAGAGCTGATTCTGTCTCAACTCCTCATTTTTTCGTGTTCAGCTTTCTTTCTGGTTCTTTTTGGCGGTATCCTTACATATTTAAAGTAGAGATAACCGTATCGGGTCGCCTTGCTTTCGACCAGGACATATCCTTTCGGTGCACGTGGCGGCTTCTGCTCGGAATACTGGCGCTTAATCTCCTTCGGATTTTCCCGCTCCGGCTGACTCAGGTTTTTGGTTCCCTTCCAGCGGTGGCCACCTTGTTCCGGCGTCCAGTGGTCAAAGAGGTAATTGGCCAGACCGGTATAATCCTGTCCGTGATCGACGCCATCATAGTAGCAATGCTCCTTCAGACGTTCGATTCGGACCACACTGCCCAGATACCACTTCTGGCGGATCAGCTCTTCCGGAACACCTTCGGACAACATATGCATATGGATACGGTTGGTAGATTTTCCTCTTCCCAGATATGCCATGATACGGGCTTCCGGATAGGCATACTTTAATCTGCGGACAAAATTGTCCCGAATCCGTTTTGCCTCCTCAAAGGTATGTGCCTCGTATTCATTGGAAAAGGTCAGGGTGCTGTAAAGGGAAGTCGGAGAAAAGTTTGCATTGACCAGTCTTGCGTGCCGGCGGCGGGAGATCCCCAGTTTGTGCTGCTCTCGCTCCTCTTCATTTTGAAACCGTGGTTTTGGAATTCTGGCCGCTTTTATGTTCCTGGTCAGCTCCGAAATATCGTAAACCTCACGCTCACAAACTGAACCAGAATAGGTGTTTCGAATCACCCGACGCATCTTTTCCCCTCCTTTCCTTTCATGCTGCGAAAAAGCGGCTGCTGCAGTATATTCTGCTTTCGCAACCGCTTATCTGAAGATTTCCTCCGGTCGATGCCTTCCGTTTAAAAGCAATCTGTCCATTCCTCTTTCAAATTCCCATCGCTGTTTATCACTCAAAGGAAAGCAGCGATGCAGATGGTGTTTTTCTTTGTAACGCTGATAATATACCGCTACCACAGGATGATTGATGTTGTACCGATACCCGTATTGATTCGGGATACCAATGTAAATCAGATCACTCTCAGGGTAGGTGTACATGATATGCTTCCACTGTTCGTTCTGCCACTGTATGGAACAACCGGCAGAGGAAATGCGATCCACGATGCCCAGCATTCCAAAGGGTGGATAAATCCTAGGAAGAAGCTGTGCCTTTTCCCTGTTTACCTGCATCACATAACATCCAACAGCAAACACAAAACCATTTCTCCTTGCTTTTTGACCGAAAAGGTGATATCCTTACTTTAAAGTTATTATTCTTTCGGTGCTCCTGCATCGACTGCGCTGGTATCAGTTGCCGCTGATATCAGCGCTTTTTTTATCTGCAGCAGAAACATCCGATTTTTGGGTGGACGGCATGGAATATAGGATGGAAACAAGTTCTGCATCTTTTCTGTTCTCCGGCTCCATCCTTTTGCGATGGCTACGCTGATTCGATCTGCTATTGCAGATCTACCCATACCGCGTGTTCGTCCCATCATCTGGTACAGCTGCATCATGGACATTCCTTCTTTGTGCAGCTCAACGGCATCCGCCACAATATCCAGACCTTTTCCGGAAAAGCCAAGTTCAGACAGCAGCTTTTCAATTTCTTTTCTGCTCATTCTTTTATCACCTTCTTTATCTTGAAGACTTCTCTGCTAATGGTAGATTTGTTAATGCCCGTATGCCTTGAGATATCTTTGCTATTCATTCCTCTTAACATAAACCCCAAAATTTTCCTTTGCAGTAAGTCCATTTTTTCTAGTTCAGCATTCAAAATTGCCTCTCTCTCATAATCCCAAACGTCTGGGATTATGTCCCTAAATAAAACCCCTTCTGTATTTGGGATAAATTCATCTATGGATACTGTTTTTATCTCACGAGCTAGCTTTTTATAGTAGCTTTTAATTTTCTTATGCATTACATGATATGCAAATGTACTGAATTTCACATTCTTCTCTGGTCTATAAAAAGTAACTGCATCACAAAATCCGATACAAATAACAGAGTAAAAATCTTGAGATAAATGAAAAGTGTTCATAAATCTATAAATTATATCATGGTTTTCTGAAGCAAACTGCCTGCCTAAATCTGTCAGTCAGTATCCACTTTCTCTGATTCTGTTCATTCTATCACCATTTTTTAGCTTTCTGTGGTCGATGAATGTCAGGACGCTTCCCGATCATGTTCTGCACGCTTGCGCACCTCCTGTTCAAAGGTCCTCAGTTTTTTGACATATCGTCGACGATGAATCCACAAACTCACCTCATAAACAATCGACAGAAAAATCATCCCGCCAAACAAAACAACAGCAAGTATCATCAATTCAAACATATTACTCCTCCACTTCCCCCGTTTCCGGGTCAATGTACAGCGGCATTCTGTCACAATCATTTTCCCTGTGCTGATTTATCCATCGGCTGCACTCGCGCTGCAGGTCCCGAAGGTTGTCCAGAAAATTCTGATCGAAAAGATTGAGATTGCTTGCTGTGATTACTGCCTGCAGCATCAGGCCGGACTTGACTGCGATGTACTCCTCCCCGTCATCCGTTCTGCGAATATAATAGCTGGTACCCTTTTTCAGATCAGCAAGAGGTGCCAGGTATCGGGTGTCTATGGCGGCGATTCCGCAGGAATCTTTAATAATCCGGTAGGTACTCTCGCCGCAGCACAGCTCGACGGGATAGATCAGCGCTTGTTCCTCCCCTTCCAGCACGTCCGCCATGCTGATTGTCTCCGGAAATCCGGTGCTGCTGATCGTCCAGCTATCCTGCTTGTCCTCCGGCACATCGAAGATGATTAGGACGTTGTCTCTGTCCAGTGTCAGTTCCCCAGGCACCAGATAGCAGGCGCTTCCATCTCCCACATACTGGCTGTTGTTGCCCGAATGGATGCATACCATCTTCCTGCCTTTGCGCAGAGCAGCGATACACTTGAGTTTCATCGTCCACCGCTCCTTTCGTAGGCGTCCAGCGCACCGCTGCTACCACGAACTTCCCGCTGGCAGCTATTGCACTTTGCAATCGTGGTTCGGTGTCCGTCGTATTCGCTGCGGATCGCCATGATCTTCCCGCCGCACGGACAGTCGATCATGACAATCCTTCCTTCCGGCTGCTTTTTGAGTCCCTCCGCTACGGCGGCAACAAAGGCGGCTTCACGCTGCAGCTCCTCTTTTGGAATCTCCTCGATTTTTCCGATCATCGTTTTTTCACATCCTTTATTTTTAACATTCGACTGTTGGACTGTTAATAATCCACACCTGCTCTCGGAGGAAAGATCAATGGATAATATGTATCACACCCATGTGCAGCCAAAATGGAGTTGAAAGTTTCTTCCAGATTTCTCCGGTTCTGGCGGATGGTTTCTGGATCTCTTTTGGCTGAGTTAAACATGGCAATCGCCACCCCGTCTGGGAATTTCTTAATTCCCAAAAACTCCCGTCCGTCCGGCATAATCTGCCCAGGCACGCAGTCCTTGTACATAATCTCTACAGCAGTGATCATCTTACTCTGGTCTTGTTTTTTCGATTTTGGCATAAAACAATTCACTCCTTTCCTTGAAACTTATGCTGAACAGGATATAAGTTATACTCTCTCAAGCCTAAAACACGCCTCATTACCTTTCTCTCTTTTCTCCCACCTTCTCCCGTGCTATAATCAGCACAGAAAGGAGGTGAAATCATGTATTTTTATTATGTGGATGTCTCGAAATTAAAAGATAATAAAACCAAGTTAGATTTTCGAGCACAATTTGAAAAATATGGCTGGGAACTTTTTTCTGTTAATTACGGCTTTAACTGGTTTATTCGAGAGTTTGCTATTGGATATGATGGAACTTCTAAACCAGATTTTCCGCCTCTACCTTCTGAAGTTCGTATTTCTGAGGAGAGTTTTTATCTAAAAGATTGATTTGCATTTTTATCCTTTGTCGGTCAGGGTCACAATCTAAAATGATCCTGACTTTTTTCTTACCCGTAATCCAGTGCATCAATGTTTCCATGATTTTGGAGTAAAACTTTTCTTTCAGATAAATTAACTGGACGCTTTCTGGCTGTTTACTGTCCAATACAGAAAACTCATCGGTTATTTCCTGGATTTCTTTTAGTACTTTATCCACCACTCATCACCCTACCCTTTCTTCTATCTCCAGCACTTTTTTGATGCTGGAGATTATTTTTACATCTTCTCTTTTCTCCCACCTTCTCTCGTGATATAATCAGTACAGAAAGGATGAGTAAATATGAATTTTAATCAAATGGATGCAAGTGCTCTGGCTGCATGGATTGCATTAATCGTTGCGATAATTTCCCCGATTTTGACAGCAATCATAAACAATCACCACCAAACCAAAATGAAAAAGATCGAGATGTCCATAGCATCCAAGCTAAAAATTATTGAAGATTATCTTTCCAGTGCTGGACAAATCATTTATCATAATGGAGAAGCGAGTACAGAATCATATAGCATCGCTATCGGTAGAATATATTCGGCTTCTCCTAGATTTTTATGGGAAAAGATTTCTCTCTTGGACGAAATGATTTATTCTAGGAATTGGGAAGATGCCCACACTCAATTTTTGGAAATTAGCCAGGCTCTTGCATCACATCAGCCTAAAATATAATAAAACGCAGCCCAAAAAGCATATAAAAATGCTCCAGATAAGATAGATCATGGATTTCTTATGATCTATCTTTTTTATTACGACATTTCCTATGATTGCTGATACAATCAGGATGATAAAAGATATAATATCAATCATCATTTCACCTCCTCCTCCATCTCCAGCACCTTTTTGATGCTGGAGATTATTTTTTGAGGCGAACGATCTCCTGTTAAAATCTTATACAAATACCCATTGTCCAGGAACATACCTGTATCCTCTTTTACTTTGGTAACTAACTCTTCTTGAGTCATTCCCCTTTTCAAAAGTTCCGTTTTTACGCACAAACCAAAAGGTGTTAATTTGCTACTACTCATAAAAAAGTACATCCTCCTTCCATAATCTATTGACAAGTACTAAAATGTGTACTAATATAAAGTTGCAGTTAATATTTGCACTTATTTTCGTACTTGCTATGTCTGAATTATAGTACTAAATATAGTACAAGTCAATAGCAAATGTACTTTTTTAAGTGCTTTTGTTGTTATGTACAAATATGAGGTACTGAGAATGAACGAATTATACGAGAAAATATCTAATCTATGTACTGATCATGGAATATCTGTTGGTAAGATGTGCTCTGACTTAAAAATCAGTCGCGGGAATTTAACCGATTTAAAAATGGGACGTATACGCAGCATCTCTTCTGCCAAACTCCAAAAAATCGCTGACTACTTTTCAGTCAGTTTAGACTTTTTTTCTGAAAGTGAAAAAAACAACATCAAAAAAGCGCCCGCCCTCACAAAGAAGGACGAGCGCGATATAGCAAGAAGATTAGAGGAAACCTTACACCTCTTAGAATCTTCTGATGCATTGATGTTTGACGGGGAACCTCTGGATGAGGAATCCATGGAGCTGCTTAAGGTCAGCTTACAAAACCAATATACTCTTGCAAAACAGATTGCAAAGCAAAAATTCACTAACAATAAAAACAGACAGAAAAGCGAAAAATAGGTGCAAAGTATATGGATATAAAAAAATATGTTTATTCCCTTGCTTTGGCAAACAATACAAATAATCCTTTTGAGATTGCAGAAAACAAAGGTATCATTGTTTTAATGGAACCGCTGGGGTCGATACGCGGATATTACTCAAAGGCTCTGCGCACAAAATTTATCCATATAAATGAAAATATGGACGAGCACAAGCAGCTCTTTACCTGTGCACACGAGCTGGGACATGCACTGCTCCACCCTAACCTGTCCACTCCATTTCTGCGTGATTCCACGCTGTTTTCTATTAATAAGTTGGAGGTACAGGCAAATCGCTTTGCAACCTGTTTGTGTTATCCACCTGAATATTTAATGGCTGAATTTGAAGGCTGCTCGATTTGCCAGATATCAGAAGCATTGTGTCTGCCGATGAGTTTGATTGAATATGCTATGAAATAAAAAAATGCCGCTACCGGACTGCTACTCCGGCAACGGCCAAAGAAAGAAGTGTCTCCTACGCACAACCTTCTCAATATCTATTATAGTAGATTGGCAAAAAATGTCAATCGGAGGAGGTTGTTATGGGTAAATGTAAGCGATGCGGTCGCAAAGGCTTTTTCTTCAAAGTTAATTCAGACGGACTATGCAAAAATTGCGAAATCCTTGAGAAATTGGAAAATGAAGAAAAAGTTTTAAATGAAAAAGTATCAAACCTTTCTTCAAAGCTATCTGATCAGGAAAAGCTTATGAAGGAACTATCTGATCAGGCTAAAGAAGCTGCTCTGGCTGATATCGAAGAACTGCTTTCTCAAAAAAATGAAGAACTGCAAAAAGCACAAGCAGATCTGGAGTCCGCCAATTTGGCTATGGAAGAAGCCTCAAAAAAGGAAGCCCGCTCCTTAAAAACATATGAAAATACTTCCCAAAAAACAAAACAGCTTTCCAGACTAATAAAAAGTATCCAGTACGCCCTAAAAAAATATTCTACTTTAGAAATATCTGATGCTAGTGTTTCTCTTCCTAATTTAGAGGATGAGTTGAAAGAGTCTCTCTCTCCAACTGTGCAGCTGAAACTACACTGCATGGATGTTCGTCAACTAAAGAAAGAATATAAAAACATTCAGAAGCAAATTCAAGAAGTATTACAAAAATATGAAAAGCGTTATACTACTAAAGCAAATCAGGCAATATACCGTCTGATGGTTCTTGCTCTGGAAGCTGAGATTCAGAACATTCTGTTTAATCTTCGATTCGAAAAACTCGACCAATCAATCGAAGATGTTAAACAAATGACTCAAAAATACATGGTAATTGCTTCTGAAGGAAATCAAAGTATTGCCCCAACTATGATTGCTTTTATCGGGGAAATAGAATTTTTATTTATAGAGGCAGTCAAGGTTGAATACGAATACTACAGTCAAAAAGAAAGAATCAAAGAAGAACAGCGTGCACTGCGAGAACAAATGAAGCAGGAGGCTGAAGAACGTAGGATTTTAGAGCAGCAGAAAAAACAGGTTGAAAAAGAAGAAAGTAAATACAAAAATGAAATGCTTTCTCTTCAGTCTCAACTTGAAAATACTGTGGAGGATTCTAAAATTCAAGATTTACAAAGACGATTGGAAGAGCTTCAGCAACAATTAAATGCTGTTCAGGATAAAAAAGAGGATATTATTAGCCGACAAAATGGTAAAGCCGGATACGTCTATGTTATCAGTAACTTGGGATCTTTTGGCGAAGATGTTTTCAAAATTGGTATGACCCGTCGCCTTGAGCCTCAGGATCGTATCAATGAACTCAGTAATGCCAGTGTTCCTTTCCCATTCGATGTTCACAGTTTCATTTTTTCCGATGATGCTGTCGCACTAGAACACAATATTCATATGATTTTGAATAACGATCGCGTAAACAAGGTAAATCTTCGAAAAGAATTTTTCCATGTTTCACTCGATCGTATTGAGTCCCTTGTATACGAATTGCAACCTACTGCAGAATTCAATCGTACAATGTTAGCAGAACAATATAATCAAAGTTTATCTATGTCTGAGCCTGTCTCTGAATTATCTTCTTTATCTGATACTGAGGAAGATGATTCGGAAGACGAATAAAATCAAAACAAAAAAACGCCCCCTGTGCTACCAACACAGAGAGCGGCGTGCAAATCCCATACTGCCAAATATAAGAACTTGCACGGATATTATACCACAATATCCGTCTGTCGAAAAGAGGAACATTATGAATAATTCTGTCCTGTCCGCCATGTACTTGCGCAAATCCCGTGCGGATGACCCACATGAAGCTGTCATGGAAACACTGCACCGGCATGAAAGTATCCTGCGCGCCGTTGCCAAGCGCGGTAAATATCTGGTCCCTGAAGACTGTATTTACCGCGAGGTTGTCTCTGGCGAAAACATCTTTTCCCGCCCGCAGATGGTCCGTTTGCTGGAAGACGTCACTAACGGCAAATTTCAATCGGTTATAGTGGTTGATATCGACCGTCTGGGCCGCGGCGATATGCGGGATCAAGGCTTGATTCTGGAGACTTTTAAAAATTCCGATACCCTTATCATCACTCCGGAAAAGGTCTACGATCTCAATGATGAGATGGATGAAGAGCTGACCGAATTTAAGGGTTTTATGGCCCGCCGTGAATACAAGATGATTACCAAACGTCTTAAACGCGGACGCGAACAGACAGTTAAGGCTGGCGGCTTTGTAGCAGAGCCGCCTTATGGATGGAAGCGATCCAAAATTAACAACCTTCCTTCCCTGGAACCGCATGAAACCGAAGGTCCAATCATGCAGATGATCGTTGAGATGTATGGTAACCAGGAGCCAATTAGTGCCATTCAGCAACGACTGGCTGCTATGGGTGTCTATAATCGAAAAGGAGTCCCATTCTGCCGGTCTTCTATCCGCCATATCGCGACTAATCCCGTTAATGCTGGCTTGATTCAATGGAACCGCTACAAGAATGTCCGCAAAGGTGAAAATGGCTCTCCTACCGGTTACCAAATAGAAAACAGTCCCGACCAAGTAATCTTGGTCAAGGGTGTCCATCAACCGCAAGTGTCCGTGGAAGCTTATCAAAAGTGCATCAACGTTTGCAGAAGTCGTTCCACCCCATCGGTCAAAAAAGGAATTCATGGGATTGTCCGCAATCCTTTGGCTGGTATTGTTATTTGTAGTAACTGTGGCAGCCGGATGCAAATGCAGCACAGCACTACCAAAGGCAGCAGCACCCTTCTCTGCACCACTCCTAGATGTATGGCTGGAGTAGATATTAGCCGCGCTGAAATCGCTTTACTGGACATTCTACGCGCCAAGCTTGAGGAAATCCGCACCGGTCAAGGAAAGAAGCAGCAGGATAGTGCCCTTGCTGAACTGCAAAAGTCGGTTCAGGCTACTGAGAAGAACATCCAAAGTCTTAAAAAGCAACAAAATAAGCTATACACTCTGCTCGAACAGGAAGTCTATTCCATCGAAGTGTTCAAAGAACGTAACCAAGTCCTCACCCAAAAGCTGACCCATACCAAGGAACAGCTGAAAACATTGCAAGATCAGATTGACGACATCAGCAATCGAAAAGCCGAACGCCTTGCCCAAAATATTGAACATGTCCTCGCCAATTACGAAGGTTCTTCCCCCAAAGAAAAAAATCGACTGCTAAAAACAGTTGTGGAGAAAGCCCTCTATTTTCGTCAAAGCCGAACTTCCCCCTTCGCTTTTGATGTCACATTTATCAATATGTAATGCAAAAAGAGCCGCAATCATGCGGCTCTCTTATTTCTTATAAGGTGTACAACGTTATTCGCTGCAAGAATCATAGATTCTCTCCGCATCGATACAGACAGCCTCTTTAAAGCAGGTGCAGTCATTAGGTCGGAATGCTTTCGATTCTGCCATAATATCCCTCCGTTTGATTCCTGCGGCCTGCCAGAGGAAAAGCCGCAGCTGATGATACATCGGCGCAGCTTTGTGGGGGTCTCTGCGCTGACATTCAATATCAGTCTATGAAATCGCACGGATTTTGTGAACCGAAATTGCTTTTGTGAGGGAAAATTTGCCTGTGATTATGAAATCTTGGTAAGCTTTGCAAATTTGTACATGATCTTCTTGGTGCCGACTGTATCAAACAGCACTTCCAGCAGGCAGTCTCCGCCCATTGGGGTCATCTTGACTAGCGTTCCTTCTCCAAAGGTATTGTGTTTTACACGGTCTCCTGCTTTGAGTGTTACAGCAGCAGCGCCGGATGGAGCATCAGAGCTGTAGGAAGTGGTCTTTCTTGCTGCAGCCATACCGCCTACACCAATATCATTAAGTGCACGGGTCTTTTTAACTGTCGAAGCTTTTTTGAGCTCTGCCTGACTTGCCTTACGGATAGTCTTATCCTCAACGTCACAACAACCTGCCGGAATCTCGGTAACAAAGCGGGAAACGCGGTTTCTTACCGTCTGACCGAAAATCATACGCTGTGCAGCATTTGTGATGTACAGCTGTTTCTTTGCTCTGGTGATGCACACATAGGCAAGGCGGCGTTCTTCCTCGATCTGATCTGGATTATAGATTGCCTGCATTCCCGGGAAGATGCCTTCCTCCGCTCCGCAGAAGAACACATTGTCAAACTCCAAGCCCTTTGCCGAGTGCATGGTCATCATGATGACGCGGTCAGCGTTCTCATCATAGCCGTCAATATCGGTATAGAGGGTCACTTCCTCCAAAAATCCTGCCAGAGTCGGCATCAGGATTTCTGGCTGTTCATCTGGATTTTCTGGATTGATGGAAAGCTGCGGGAGTTTTTCCATCTCCTCCACATATTTTATGATATTCGATTTTAACTCATTTACGTTCTCGATACGGTTAATTCCCTCGTCGCCCATAGCGCGCAGATGGATAAGGTAACCGGTCTCCTCGATCAGAGTATCAAACAGCTCTTCCAAGCTACCATTTTCGGCAATCTCGGAAAGACGTTCGATCATCTGGGCAAACTCCATCAGCGGACGGCATTTTTTCGCAAGCGGTTGGTACTCATCTGCATGGGCAAGCACCTCAAACAGCGGGATACCCAGCATTGCAGAAATTTCCTCCGCTTTGTCCACCGTTGCATCACCAATTCCGCGTTTTGGCTCATTGATAATTCTCTTTAAACGAATGGTATCTGCGCGGTTATTGATAACGCTTAAATAAGCGATGATGTCCTTGATCTCCTTGCGATCATAGAATCGTTGGCCGCCAACAATCTTGTAAGCAATGCCAGAACGAATAAGCGCATTTTCTAGTGTATTCGACTGTGCGTTCATTCGGTACAAAATCGCATGATCGGAGAATTTCTGACCCTTTGCAACATCGTCCAGAATGGTATCAGCAATAAAGCGAGCCTCATCCTGCTCGGAAAGCGCGCGGTAGACCTTAACCTGATTTCCTTTTGGATTCTGAGTCCAGAGGGTCTTGCCCTTTCTCTGGGTGTTGTGCTCAATCACCGCATTTGCTGCATCCAGAATGGTCTGGGTACAGCGATAATTCTGCTCCAGACGGATTACCTTGGTATTGCGGTACTGGTTTTCAAAGTTTAAGATATTTTCGATGGTTGCTCCACGGAATTTATAGATACTCTGATCGTCATCACCAACAACGCAGATATTGTTGTGTCCTCCAGCAAGCAAACTTACCAGCAAGAACTGAGAATTGTTGGTATCCTGATACTCGTCTACCATGATATAGCGGAAGCGGTTACGATATTTTTCCAGAATATCCGGGAACTGCTGAAACAATTTTACGGTAAAGATGATGATATCGTCAAAGTCCAGTGCATTTGCTGCTTTCAGGCGTTTCTGATAAAAGTCGTAAACTTTTGCGATAACTTCTTCCTTGTAGTCACCTGCTGTGTTGCGCAGAACATCCTGTGGGGAAAGCATCTGGTCCTTTGCGGCACTGATGGATGCTAAAATTGCCTTTGGAGCCATGACTTTTTCCTGTACTTCCAGCTCCTTCAGCGCATCCCGAATGATTCTAACCGAATCATCGGTATCATAGACGGTAAAACTGCGGTCAAAGCCGAGGTTATTGATCTCTCTGCGCAGGATACGCATACATGCCGAATGGAAGGTGGATGCCTGAATGTCCAGAGCCTGCTCTCCCAGCATTGCTTCCAGACGTTCTTTTAATTCTCCTGCCGCCTTGTTGGTGAAGGTGATAGCAAGGATGTTCCATGGTTTGATCGGACGGTCTGCAATGATGCTGCGAAGGCGCTCCCGGGTAATGTCCCCATCATCAAGTTTGTCATCCAGCCAATCCTGCAAGAAGATAAGATCCTGTTCTCCCACAAAGGATGGAATATATTCACTGTGATATGCGTTTCCATACTCTACCATATTGTCGATGCGGTTTACAACAACGGTGGTTTTTCCGCTTCCCGCACCTGCCAGAATCAAAACCGGACCTTCTGTCTGAAAGACAGCTTCCCGCTGTTTGTCGTTCATTCTGGAAAATCTTTTTTCCAGCACCTTGCGTCGAAGCTGTAAAAACTGACTCTCAAATGTCTGTGGCATCTTTATCTACCAAACCTTTCTCTATCTATGATCCTTATCGGTAATAAAACAAATTTCGGAGCATTATTATAGCACATTTCACAGGGAAAATCCATCGGTAATCTGACCGAAGCGCTTGCTGAAATTGACCGTTTTCTCTGCACCTCTTGTTCGCTTATTTGACAAAATTCCCTTCTGGCATTAAACTAGAAAATAATTTTTTTGAAAGGAACTGTTGTCATGAAACGAATTTCAGATATCTTTAAACTGCTGGGAAGTGCACTCTTACTTTCTTATCTCTGGTTTTGCTGTGCACATTTAAGTTCCTGCGTTTTGTCACAGACCGCTTCGCTCATTTTTTTCTGTCTTACCACTCTGTTTATCTTTCTTTCCTGTGTATATGTCTTCTTTTCCCCGCTTTTTTCAAGCTTTAAATTAAACCTCATCACTATTTTGCTTTCCTTGTTTCTATTTTGTCTGTATGGATATTTGTTTGCCTACCAAAACATCTTTTCTCTCTTTGCTGCATAAAAAAGTACCCTGTAAAAACAGGGTACTTTTTGTTTAGAAGTTATTCTGTGAGTTTTGGTAATTAAACTGTTCACGTCTTCTGCGTCGGTTTTTCTTCATTACCGTAATCGCAACCGACAGGGCCAGCGCACCTACCAGAAACAGAGGCATACTCCAGTAGTTGTAGCCAGCTTCCGCACTCATGATTTCGGTCCACAGGCGGTCGAGATAGAGGTTGGTTTCCTCAGAAAGGTTTACATAGACCTGAGTATTTTCCAGCACCTCATCGCTTGGATAGCTGATTGGATTGTTGCGAACCTCTTCATCAAGCAGTTGGAGCGCTGCATCGTTTGGTGTGGAATACTGGATATATTCGATATTTGCTGCAGCAATCTCCGGTTCATTGAGGAAGTTAATGTACATCTCGGAAGCAAGCTTTTTGAGTCTGCTTTCCTCGGTATCCTCCTTGATCTTTGGGATGCAGACTGCATCAAAGAACAGGTTTGTTCCTTCTTTTGGAATTACAAAGCGAAGGCTCTCGTTTACTGCCATCATGTTGATAGCGTCACCAGCATAATATGGTGCGATTGCTGCTTCATTTCCCTGCATCTTATCAAAGATCTGGTCCATAACGTATGCCTGAACCAGCGGCTTTTCATCCTTGAGAAGCTGTGCTGCCTGATCAAGCTCCATGGTATCCTCGGTATTGATGCTGTAGCCCAGCATAAGTTCTGCAATTGCAAAAGCATCACGGGAGTTAGAGAACTGCAGAATCTGCTTTGCATAGTTCGGGTCCCACATGATGTCCCAGCTGTCCGGATCAAAGCCGAGCATGTCATAGTTATAGATTAGTCCAACGGTTCCCCAGGTGTACGGCACCGAATAGAGGTTTTCCGGGTCGTAGGAAGGATTTTTAAACTTTTCGGAAATGTACTGAAAGTTTGGAATATTGTCAAAATCCAGCGGTTCCAGCATATCTTCATTGATCATACGGGAAACCATATAATCTGACGGGAAGATGACATCATAGGTTGTACCGCCGCTCTTGAGCTTTGCATACAACGACTCATTGGTATCAAACTGGGTATAGTTGACACGGATTCCGGTCAGTTTTTCAAACTCAGCATTGACATCCAGCGAATCATCGTCACCATTGGAGATATATTCACCCCAGTTATAAACGTTGATGGTAACATCTTTGTCCTTTAACTGCGAGTAGTACTCCATATCATAGTCATAGGTTTCTTCTGCCGCTGTTCCCAGTGTCATTGCAGAAAACAGCAGAACAGCCGCTGTCAGGAGACTTAATTTTTTCAGAAAACTTTTTTTCTTCATTAATATTCTCCTCCTTTTCTGCGGACTGGTTTTCCCTTTCTGCTGCTGACCACGTTGTAAATAACCAGAATCAGCAGAACAACTGCAAACATAATGGTGGACAGTGCGTTGATCTTCGGGCTGACACGGCGACGGGTCATACTATAGATTGCAACCGGCAGGGTCTGGATGGAAGCGCCGCTGACAAAGTAGGAAATAACAAAGTCATCCATCGAGTAGGTCAGCGCCATCAAAAAGCCCGAAACGATACCCGGCATGATTTCCGGAATTACAACCTTGGTAAAGGCGGTAAACGGATTGCAGCCCAGATCCAAAGCCGCATCGTAGGTGTTTTTGTCCATCTGCTTTAACTTCGGCAGAACATTGAGGATAACATACGGCACGTTAAAGGTGATGTGCGCTACAATCAGGGTCTGCATGCCAAATTCCATCTTGAGGTAGATAAACAAAAGCATCAGCGCAACACCGGTGATAATTTCCGGGTTGATCATCGGCAGATAGGTGAAGGTCATAACGACCGACTTGAGTTTCTTGTTCATCTTGTTTAAGCCGATTGCGGCAAGGGTTCCCAGTACGGTTGCGATTACCGACGAAACGATTGCAACTACCAGCATAACAATAAACGACTGAATAATCACCCTGTCGTGGAACAGTTCTTCATACCAGCGAAGGGTAAATCCGGTCCAGGTGTTTCGGCTCTTGCTGTCATTAAACGAGAAGATAATCAGCACGGCAATCGGTGCATACAAAAACACCATGACCAGCCAGACATACAAAGAGGAAAGCCAACGATTTTTTCTCATAAGATTCTTCCCTCCATTTCTTCATCGTCAAAGTTGTTCATAATACTCATGCACAGCAGAACAACAACCATCAGTACCAGCGAGATCGCCGAACCAAGGTTCGGGTTGTAGGAGTTACCCAGGAACTGCAGTTCGATGATATCACCAATCAGCTGGTTGGTACCGCCGCCAAGCATCTTAGAGATAATAAAGGTGGAAATTGCCGGAACAAATACCATGGTGATTCCGGTGCTGACACCCGGCAAACTCAGTGGGATTACGACTCTTGCCATAACCTGGAAGGTATTGCCGCCAAGGTCCTGAGCCGCTTCGATGACATCATTTCCGATCTTGCACATGGTGGTGTAAATCGGCAAAATCATAAACGGAATATAGTTATAAACCATACCGAGGATAACGGCACCCTGTGTATTGATCATGTGCAGAGGACCGATGCCGAACAATCCCAAAAACTTGTTGATCAGACCGTTATTTTCCAGAATGGTCATCCACGCAAAGGTTCTCAGCAAAAAGTTCATCCACATTGGCAGCATAACCATGATAAACAGGGTTTGCTTTTGAAATCCCTGTTTTCTGGAAAGGATGTAAGCCAGCGGATAGGCAATCAGCACACACAATACCGTCGCGATTGCCGCCAGTTTGATCGAACGCAGCAAAACACTCATGTATTCGCCGCCGCGTGCGATATTTTCCAGCGTAAACTGTCCCTGAGAATCGGTCAGTGCAAAGAAGACGACCATCCCCAGCGGGATCACGATAAACGCCACCATCCACAGCACATAAGGCACCGATGGAAGCGTACCCCACAGTTTGCTTTTTTTGCTTTCCGAGGTGTTTTTCATCTGCACTACGCCTCCATCTTTTTCATGATGTGGATATCTTCCGGACGGACATTCATGCCAATGTGTGCGCCGACCGGCTGGCTCTGGGTGGAGTGAATGAGCCACTTATAGCCATGTGCGTCCACGGTAATCTCATAATGTACGCCTTTGAAGATAACCGATTCTACCTCACCGCTAATTGGAGAGGTCTCATAGTCACCGACAATAATATCCTCCGGACGGATGACAACATCGACACGCTCATTTTCTGCAAAGCCCTTGTCGACACACTTGAATGCCTGTCCGGCAAATTCTACTTCAAAGTCTTCGTACATAACGCCGTCGATGATGTTGCTTTCTCCGATAAAGTCTGCAACGAAAGCGTTTTTTGGCTCATTGTAGATATCCTGCGGTGTACCGATCTGCTGGATCTCGCCGTCCTTCATGACAACCACACGGTCGGACATGGTCAGCGCCTCTTCCTGATCGTGTGTAACATAGATAAAGGTGATCTTCAGCGATTTCTGAATGCGCATCAGCTCGGTCTGCATTTCTTTACGCAGTTTTAAGTCCAGAGCACCCAGAGGTGCGTCCAGAAGCAGAACCTTTGGTTCGTTGACCAGCGCGCGGGCAATCGCCACACGCTGCTGCTGACCGCCGGAAAGCTGGTTGATGTTTCGGTTTTCAAATCCGACCAGACCGACCAGCTTGAGCATCTCACGCACCTTTGTGCTGATCTGTTTTTTATCCATCTTTTTGATATTTAAGCCAAAGGCAACGTTATCAAAAACGTTTAGATGCGGGAAGAGCGCATAACGCTGGAAAACAGTATTGACGTTGCGCTTGTACGGCGGCACTCCGTTGATCTTCTTCCCGTCAAAAAAGATATCTCCCGAATTTGGCTCAACAAATCCACCGATAATACGCAGAGTTGTTGTTTTACCACAACCGGAAGGACCAAGGAAAGTTACAAATTCCTCATCGTGAATATCAAGGTTGATTCCCTTGAGAATTCGCTGTCCATCAAATTCTACCACTACGTCTTTTAAGCTGATCAAAATATTATCTTTCATCTGCTCTATATCCCCCTTTGCGGTTTGGTGCATCTTATCTGCACCCCATGTTTTGTCTGGAACAGTTCCAGTTTTCAGTGTCCGGACGTTTCCCGCAAAAGGATTGCTGCCGTCTTTGCCGTCCTTACACTGTTCCTTTTCTAAAATTCCCCTTTCAGGAAGCTTTGTCCCTGAAAAAATCTATCTTTTAACACTTTGTTAAAATACCATATACACTATACCATAAAGTGACAGGAAGTCAATATTTTTCGCTGTTTTTCCGAATAATTCGGTATTTTTTATCATTTATCGACTTTGTTTCTCTTTTATCTGGATAAATTCCCAAAATCCTCTGGTTTTCTTAATTTTTCATAGCCTTATTCTTATTTTTACTCAATTTTTTCTTTTGTTGCAAACGCAAAAACAGCCGTTCTTATAAGAACGGCTGTTTTAATTATTTTTTGATGCGGTGATCCCTTCTGTCAGGATATGGTTTTGCTCTAGAAGGTTTTGGGGCTTTCTTCTGTTCTTCCTTAAAGTACATGTACAGCTGACATGGAATCATACCGTTATAGAGCTTTCTTCGTTTATCTGCCATCCGACCAAAGGATTTTTCAAATTCCATATCGGGGCTGATGATATAATAACGGTGCGGATATCCCTGCGAAAAGACCTTGCCCATCGTCTCGTAAATTTCCTGTGCGGTCTTTAAATCGAGCAGTCGTTCACCGTACGGAGGGTTACAAATTACAACGCCCTTTTCATCCGGCATATAAAAATCTTTTACATCACGCTGTACAATCTCGATGCGGGTTCCAACACCTGCCTGCTTTGCGTTATACTGCGCAAGCTCCACCGCTGCCGGATCAATATCGCTGCCATAAGCGCGGAAGGTGGCATCGCGTTTAATCAGGTCAAATGCACGCTGACGCTCCTGCTGCCATACCGTCTGTGGGAGCCAGTCCCATTTTTCCGCTGCAAATCTTCGACGCAGTCCTGGTGCAATTCGCATTGCATGCATCGCCGATTCAATCAGCATGGTGCCCGAACCACAGAACGGGTCATACAGTACTGTGTCCGGATAAATGTGAGCAAGGTCGATGATTCCCGCCGCCAGCGTTTCCTTGATTGGAGCAAGCACTGCATTTTTGCGGTAACCGCGTTTATGCAGTCCGGTTCCGGTGGTGTCCAGCGTAATCATGACATTGTCGCGATTGATGCCGAACTCCACCGCATAGGTAGTTCCGGTCTCCTCAAACCAACTGAGGTTGTATACCTCCTGCAAGCGGGTAACAATTGCCTTTTTAATAATCGACTGACAGTCCGAGATGCTGAAGAGCTGGGATTTCAGCGACCATCCGCCCTTAACTGGAAAGGCATCTTTTTTGCCGATATAATCTTCAAACGGGATCTTCTTTACCCCCTGAAATAGCTCTTCGAAACTGCGCGCCTCAAATCTGCCCAGTACCAGCTGGACACGTTCAGCGGTACGCAGACCAATGTTTGCTCTGGCAATCATGCTCTCGTCACCTTCAAAGGTGATTCTGCCGTCGGTGACCTCTAGGTTTTCTCCGCCCATTCTGCGGATTTCGGAAGATAAAACGCTCTCCAGTCCAAAATGACAGGGAGCTGACAATACTACTCTCAAAAAGATTCTCCTTTATCTTTGCCTTGTGTATGCGGCCCATCCTAAAACTTTGTTTTTAACAAAAATATCATATCAAGTTTATCCCCTGATTGCAACCATCATTTTTAATCTGCATAAACTTTCGGTGTTTTCATTTGTGATACATTTTGTACTTATTTTACCAAAAAAACTTTCACAGAAAAGATGTGTTTTTTTAGAAGAATCTTCTTGACCTTTTGAGATGAAAGTAGTATAATAATCTCAACAAAATAAAAAGGAATCAACCTGAATATTTTGTATATTATCGCAAAAGGGGTTGAAACGATGAAGATTAACATCACCGCTAGAAACACAGGTATCAAAGATTCTTTCCGTGCAAGAGTTGAGAAAAAACTTTCCAAATTTGATCGCTTTTTCGGCGACAACGCACAGTCTCAGGTAACCGTTATTCATTCCGGCGACCATGAAACTGTTGAGGTAACCATCAAATCTGAAGGACTTTTCTTCCGTGCTGAAAGAACCGCTGATGAACGTGAAGATGCTCTGGAAGCAGTTGTCGACTCCTTGTTCCGTCAGATCGTAAAGAACAAAAACAAACTGACCAAACGGATGAAATCCGCTACCTTCACACCAGAGTTTGTGGAAGAAATGTATGAGCCAGATGAATATCGAGTCGTTAAGACCAAACGCTTCCCTGTAAAACCAATGGAAGTAGAGGAAGCAATTCTCCAGATGAACATGCTCGATCATCAGTTCTTCGTTTTCCGCAACGCAGAATCCGGAGAGATCAACGTAGTTTACAAACGCCATGACGGCAACTATGCTGTAATCGAACCAGAAGAAGAATAATGGTAAATGGTACAGGCTGTGCAAATGCACAGCCTGTTTTTGATTGCAATAATTTCCCTATTCTCTCGAATTTGCGGTATTTATTACAAAACCCGCAGTGTCAGACTTGACATTTCATAAAAATCCATTTATGATAAATAAAAATCAAAAACAAAGGCGTTGAACAGGATTAGTAGGTCAGGTCATTCCTTCAGAGAACTGTCGGTTGGTGCAAGACAGCGGTAACTCCTGACTAAACTCCCCTGGGAGCTCTGCCCCAAACCATATTTTGTGCAGTAGGCGGCAGCGGTTTTTCCGTCCGTTATCATGGAAGCCGTAATCGGACTTAGGTCCCGTACGGATACAAGGGCATACCTTTTGAGGTATGAATCAGGGTGGTACCGCGGAAGCTACGGTCTTTCGTCTCTGAATCGACAGGGACAAAAGACCGTTTTTGTTTTGCCCCGGAAAGGAAACTGCAATGAAAAACACCGATAAATATACCCGAAATTATTTTAATCCACCTGTCAGCGAGCATCGATGGAGCTCACAGGAATACATCTCCAAAGCTCCCCGCTGGTGCAGCGTTGACCTTCGGGACGGAAATCAGGCGCTGATTGTCCCAATGAGTTTGGAAAAAAAGTTGGAATTTTTTCAATTTCTTTGCAAACTGGGATTTAAGGAGATTGAAGTCGGTTTTCCGGCAGCATCCGAAACGGAATTTCAATTTGTCCGCACACTGATCGAGCAAAAACTGATTCCTGAGGATGTCACCATACAGGTTATCACCCCTGCAAGAGAACATATCATAAGAAAAACTTTCGAGGCATTGGATGGATGCTGTAAAGCAATCATCCATCTTTACAATTCCACCTCAGTTGCACAGCGGGAACAGGTTTTCCAAAAATCCCGCAGTGAAATTATTGAAATCGCGGTTTCCGGCGCAAAATGGCTGACCGAATATGCCGCTAAAACGAACGGTGAATTTCTGTTTGAGTACACACCGGAAAGCTTTACCGGAACCGAACTTGATTTTGCTGTGGAAATCTGCAATGCGGTGCTGGATGTCTGGAAACCACAGAAAGGACACCCTGTCATCATCAATCTTGCTTCCACCGTTTCCCTCTCGATGCCGCACGTTTACGCTAACCAGATTGAATACATGAGCGATCACTTAAACTACCGTGAAAATGTGATTCTTTCCCTGCACCCGCACAATGACCGCGGCAGTGCCGTCGCGGAAGCGGAGCTGGGCATTCTTGCAGGTGGCCAGCGTGTGGAAGGAACCTTATTCGGCAATGGAGAGCGCACCGGAAATGTTGACCTGATTACCCTTGCACTCAACCTGTTTTCTCATGGAGTGGACCCGATACTTGACCTTTCCAATATACCACAGGTTGTCGAAATGTACGAGGACGCAACCGGAATGAACCTTCCTCCCCGTCAGCCTTATGGCGGTCAGCTGGTATTTGCCGCTTTTTCCGGCTCTCATCAGGATGCAATCGCCAAGGGAATGCAGTGGCGCCAGAACCATTCTGGCGCTCATTGGAATGTTCCTTATCTCCTGATCGACCCGCAGGATATCGGACGAAGCTACGAAAACGATGTGATCCGCATCAATTCCCAGTCGGGCAAGGGGGGTATCGGCTACCTGCTGGAACACAAGTACGGCATCAATATGCCAAAACCAATGCGGGAAGAATTTGGTTACATTATCAAGGGAATTTCGGACCATCAGCACAAGGAACTCTCTCCGGAAGAAGTTCACCAGATCTTTATGGACACCTACCTTAACCTGCAAACACCGATTCGTCTGGACGATTTCTACTTTGTCCACAAGAAGGAATATCATACCACTGTTTCCCTGACCGTCGGAAAAGAAGAAATGGAACTGACCGGACGCGGAAACGGTCGATTCGACGCAGTGAGCAATGCTTTGCGTCGTGGACTTAATATCCGTTTCCATGATATTGTCTACCAGGAGCATGCGCTGGAACGTGGTTCCACTTCCCGAGCAATTGCTTATGTCGGCATCACCTCGGACAGCCAGAAAACCTACTGGGGCTGCGGTGTTCATACCGATATTATCGCCGCTTCTATCTTTGCTCTCTTTAGCGCAATCGACCGCATGCTGACACAGGAACAAAATGACTAAAAAAAGCTCGTCCAAAAGGACGAGCTTTTTCTTTACTTTTTCTTTGCGCGGTCACTAACCTTTTCTTTGGTGCCGTCCGGACGGACGATAACCGAATTATCCAGTGTTGCACGAAGGCTCTGACGCATGCTCTGAATATACTCCTGACGCAGTGCCTGCTGCTCAAGCTTTTCTTCCTCGGTCAGTCCCTCTGCGCGGGATTTTCTGGACAACTCTGAAATTCTTTCAATTTTTTTCTGTTCCATCTTTATTTCTCCTGTTTTTGTTCTGGCATCAAGCCATAATCAAGATGTTTGGGATTACTGTGTTTTGGGCAAGAACTTTTCCAGTTCTTCACTCAGGTTCTGCTCATCATAATGATGTGCCACCAAGGTAATCTCTGCGATATACTGCCCTTCCCCATCCAGGTAATAGCTGTACACCACATCGGAAAATTCCCCGTCATTTTCTGCCCTCTGTTCCAGATGCTCGACCATTTCCAGAACACATTCCTGCTGCGGCTGGGTCGTTCGTATGGTCAGGTTTCGTCCGTGATAAACAAAGGAAAGCACATCTGTTTCCTCCGGGATGCTGTTAAGAATCTGAGTCAGGACGGTAAAATCGTTGCGGGGAACAAACTCAAATCCTGCAATCGCACGGATATAGGCTTCCAGATATTTATAAACGACACTCTGAACCTTTTTGCTCTGGCTTTTTATCTTGGAGCTTTCGCTCAAACCTTCTACAAGATTGTTGATAATCTCAATTTTTTCCGCCTGTGCCACCTGAATGGTATTGCCCGCAATTCGGATTCCAAACAGCAGAATAAGCACAGCAGACAGGAAAAATGCCAGAGAAACACATCCTTTTTCAAACCAGGTATTTTTCTCGCCCCATCCTCCATGCTTTTTCTGTCCTGTCAAAATCAAACCATCCTTTATCTTGATAAGTGATCTATTCCTGAGGATCTTCAAACGGATCGCGGATGCCGGTATAGCCTTCCGGTACTTCCTGCTGGAGATATTCCTCCAGACACAGTCCGCTTTCCTTCATCAGTTTTGCATGGGTTTTTCCAACAAAACGATAATGCCACGATTCATAAATGATCTTGGTGATGTCCTGTTTATCTTCCGGATAGCGCTGGACAAATCCGTATTCGTGCGCGTGTTCACTCAGCCACTTTCCGGCATCGGTATCTGCAAATTCCGGGTCCAGAGTCTGATGAGTCGGTGTTACAATATCTGCCGCCAGTCCGGTCTGGTGTTCACTGGTTCCAGGAATTGCTGTTTCGGTTGCAGTCTGGGCATAGGCCTCTTCCTCGGTCATACCCTGTGCCATATAGCGCTGCACCGAGCTATCAAACAGCTGCTGCTGTTTCTCGATCGAACGATAAGCTGAGCAGACCATCAGGTCAACCCCATCTTCTGCCGCTGCCTGAATCATCTCTCTGGCTGCCCCTGCTACTCTGGAATCCATCACAAATCCGCCCTGAACTTCTTCTGTTTCCACTGTCCAATCTTCTGGCAGCGGATTGTCTGGATTTGCAAGAAGCAGATAATACTCCTCTTTTTCCTTTGCAAAGTCCTCTGCCAGCTGCTGATAGCTTTCCTCAGAAGAATTGCCGTCGGAAGAAGCATTGTCCTCTTCCTGCGTATTGTCTGGATTGTTTTCCTCCAGGGATTCCGAAGTATCTGCATCGGTATTCTGTTCATCCTGATCCTGAGGCTGGGTATTGTCCGGATCATCTTCTAAAGGCTTATCCGAGGACTGTTCCATCTCTTCTTCAGAACGAATTGGATTTCCCTCATCCTCTTTTTTGTGATCTGCCAGATACACTCCGATCAATGTTGCCGCAGCAAGCAGCAAAACCAGAATAAGAGTCAACGAACCCCAATGGCTTTTTCTTGATCTTCTTGTCCGATGATGACCATGGGGATTGTGCCTGGAATCTGGTCTTCTTGCTGACTCATTGCGCGGTCTTCTGTTTCCATCCATCTTTTCTCATTCCCTTTTTTCATGAATTACTGCATATTGCCAGTTTCAAACATGATAATGGAAAGGGCCGCCAAAGGAGCCGTTTCACAGCGCAAAATTCGCTTTCCAAGCGAAAGCACCTGACAACCCTTTTCCTTTGCCTTAACTACTTCACTCTCGTCAAACCCGCCCTCGGAGCCGATCAATACCGCAATTTCCTCTCCTGCCTGATCGATCACTTCTTTTGCCGGAGCAGTTGCATTTTCATAAAATAAAATCGGGCATGAAGTTTCTGCCATCTCATCCAGCGCTTCGTTTAACTCCAGCAGTGGTTTTACCTGCGGGATTTTTCCTCTGCCGCTCTGTTTTGCCGCTTCCAGAGCAATGCGGTTATAGCGCTCCAGTTTCTTTGCCATGGATTTTGCATCAGGCTTTGACACACAGCGTCTGGTCATAACAGGAGTGATGCTGTCCACACCAAGCTCCACCGCTTTTTGAATGATAAGTTCCAGCTTGTCCCCCTTGGGCATTGCCTGATACAGATGAACCTTTACACTGGGTTCACTCTGACTTTCTTCTGCGCTCAATACTTTGAGGGTCACTTCTTTGTCACTGAGTGACTCTATCATACAATGGTAGTCATATCCTTTTGTGTCGCAGACGGTCAGCTCTTCCCCAATTTTCATCCGCAGCACCTTTGCAATGTGCTTTGCATCATCACCGGTAATGGAGCCACCCTCTCTGGAAATGGTCTGTGTAAAAAATCTGGGCATTGCTTTTCTCCTACTATTTTGCTTTGCAGGCCATAGCGACCCATCCGCCGGAACTTCTTCTTTCGATAACAGTAAAGCCATTCTTGTCCAGAGCTTCCAGAACATCCTGTTCTCTGGTATCGATGATGCCAGAAGTAATAAAAATGCCGCCTTCTGCCAGATATTTGCCGACATCTTCACTCAGACGAATGATAACATCCGCAACGATGTTAGCGCAAATCAGCTGGAAGCTTCCTTCTACCTGACTGGTAAGATCTCCCTTATGGAAAGCAATCCGGTCACCAACACCATTTAAATCTGCGTTTTCTCCTGCTACCTTTACCGCTACTTCATCGATGTCGCAGCCTTTGATCTCCTTTGCACCCAAAAGAGCCGCAGTGATAGCAAGGATACCACTTCCGCAGCCAACATCCAGTACGTGAACTTCCGGAGTGATGTATTTTTCCAGAAGCTCCATGCACAGACGGGTGGTATCATGAGTTCCAGTACCAAACGCCATGCCCGGATTTAAGGTAAGTACGACATCCTCAGGCTGTCTTTCATATTCTTCCCAGGATGGGCAAACAACCAGACGCTCTCCAACACGGATTGGATGATAATATTTTTTCCATGCGTTGGACCAGTCTTCTTCATTTACATTTTTGATTTCCATTTCCAGTCTGCCGTATTTTCCATCCGGATCTTCGGATTTAAGTCTTGCCAGAATCTCCCTTGCGCCGGCAAGTTCTTCCATTCCCTGCGGATTATCTGCAACATACAAGGTAACGCTGCTCTCGCAGTTCTTCATTTTCTTCATGACTTCCTGATCGATATAGTCCCAGTGTGGTGTGGTATCGTGCAGAAATTCATCAAAATCCTGAGCATCCTCAATCATAAATCCCTGAATACCAAGGCTGAGCAGACTGCCGGTCAGTGGTTCGATTCCTTCTGTGGTGGTATAAATTTTTACTTCGGTCCAGTTCATATTGCTTGTCCTTTCTTTTCGCTGTATTTCCGATTATTTTTGATATCAGGCAGCGGAAGAACCGCTCTGGTTCTCCCGCTCCTTCTATCATTAAAGTTCTTCTTCCTTATGTATTTTAAAGATCATACGTAAAATTCCTGAGAGAAATTTTGGGCTTTTGATTACAACTACTTTCATATCACATTGCCTCCTTTACAGCCAAACCATGATGGCTTTTGCTGTATTCTATGTAAAAGAAGCAAAACTTGTGATTTTACTCTCCCTGATTTGCCACAATCACCAGAATTCCCTTTTGAACGCTTACCTGTGCATCCTCTCCCGGAAGGAAGGCATTACTGACCCCGATTGGAAAACCGTTGGTAATATCAGCGTCTTCCAGCTCATATTTTGCGTGTCGAATGCTCACGCCCTGTGCTTTATCACTGTGGCAGAACACAGAAAAATGAAATCCTCTCTCATACGGAATGGTGACACTCTGGTTATCCTTGATTACCGTAATGCGGCAGCCCTTGTCGATAATCTGTGCCGATTCCCCATGCTGCACCGCATAGACCAGTGTCTGGATATTGGCAAGGGTATGGTCAAGCCTTCCGCCAAGCATCCCCACCATCAAAATTTCCTGATATCCCCGTCGGATGGCTTCTTTGACTGCAAGCATGGTATCGGTGTCATCCTTCTCAATTGGGTATCGCAGAATCTCGCATTTTGGCGAAACCTTTCCGCTGTAAGAATCAAAATCCCCCAGCACCAGATCCGGAATCACATTGATCGACGAGCAGTAAGCATAACCGCGGTCTGCACAGATGATGTAATCCCCTTTTTGCAGAAGGTTTTGTGTATAGCGGATATCTGCAATCTCACCGCCTCCAAAAATCACACATCGGTTCATCTTTCTGTCCCTCTTTTTATCGTCCGATTTCCCATTCCTTAATATTCTTGGCTAGTTCATACAGGTTTAAATAGCTCTGGTGGCGACTTTGGGAAATCTCTCCGTTTTTGACCGCTTCCAATACGGCACATCCTGCTTCCTTGGTATGGGAACAGCCGCGAAAACGACATTTTCCCTCATACTGACGCATTTCCCGAAAACATCCTGCTAGTTCGTCCTTGAGGATAATCTGGAATTTTTCCAGATCTACTGCCGAAAATCCCGGTGTATCTGCAACAAAACCGCCGGATGGCAGCTCGTACAGTTCCACATGGCGTGTGGTGTGGCGTCCGCGTCCCAGCTTCTGGCTGATATCTCCGGTATCCAGGCTAAGTCTTGGGTCAATTGCATTTAACAGGGTCGATTTCCCCGCACCCGAGTTACCGCAGAAGGCACTGGTTTTGTCTTTTAAAATCTCCATCACCGACTCGATTCCCTCATGCTGCAAACTTTTTGTTTCCAGCACAGTAAATCCTGCCTTGCGGTAGATCTGTGCAAATTCTTCCGGATCTGCCAGATCGCATTTTGTGATGACGATGATCGGTTCGATCT
>ERZ791746.649-NODE-649-length-28971-cov-13.053673_pt1 | contig 28971 bp, 22 predicted proteins | sample MGYA00510038_ERZ791746 | MGnify/ENA primary metagenome ERZ791746 (study PRJEB30046, sample SAMN00792018) | human gut metagenome | study: EMG produced TPA metagenomics assembly of the A metagenome-wide association study of gut microbiota in type 2...
CACGTCGTTATAACGTATGCTTGTGTAAAACGCTTAACTGAATAGCATTGCCCATGGATGGGGGAGGTTAAAAAATCATCCTGTGGCGCTTCCATCAGCTAACCTCCGTCGTCTTCGGCGCCACTGACGGCCGGCCTCTAAGGTGCTCGCTTGGTGTGCAGAATATGTGCAAATCCTGCATAGAACTTGCAAACCAGTCGCAAGTTGGCGCTTAGCCTGCCCATAAAAGCGCCTTCCTATTATCGACTGGCCGATCCGCATATGAGCCCGGCTCGATAGTCCTCTGCAGGACTATCGCCTTCCCAAGGAAGGGGGCTAACCATTTGCGGCTGCGCCGCGAATACAATGCCGGTTGGCCGAATTATCTGTTTTGCATGACCCGTCTTTACGAGGCGGATCCATCCTGCGGCTTTGCCGCGGCCCTTCTCTAAGGGCCTGCAGGATAACAGATTGTCTTACATTGAATTGTCTCCCGTTTCGGCTAACTCAGCCTGCGGCTCTTCCCCCAGCGGCTACGCTGCTGCATATAAAATCTGCGGCGCTATATAAATTGTGCGCCGCACATCCACTCCTCACTCCTAACTCCTAACTCCTCACTAGCTACTATTTTACCGGAAAGGAAACCTGCCATGGCCGTTATTCTTCTTGCTTCTTCTTCTCCCCGCCGGAGAGACCTGCTCCTGCAGATTCACTGGGAGCCCCGCATCGTAAAAAGCAGCTTTCAGGAAGTAAAAACGCCGGAGGAGGCGGAAAGGCGGAAAGCGGCGATGAACCATCCCCTCCTTTCTTCCTTCTCCGGGCCGGATCTGGTGTGCGCCCTGAACGCCCTGGGCAAGGCGGAAGGTGCTGCCTGCGGGGATGGAGAAGGACTCCCCCTCCTGGCCGCCGATACCATCGTCACCGCCGGTGGGAAGATCCTCGGGAAACCGAAAGACCGGGGCGACGCCTCCCGGATGCTCCATTTCCTTTCCGGCCGTTCCCATGAGGTGAAGACAGGGACTGCCCTCCTCTACAGGGGCCGGGCCCTCGTTACCGTCACCACCACCACTGTCCGGTTCCGAAAGCTTACGGACCAGGAAATCAAGGACTACATCGCCACCGGTGAACCCATGGACAAAGCCGGAGCCTACGGCATCCAGGGCCTGGGCACCCTCCTGGTGGACAGCATAGACGGTTCCTACGACAACGTGGTGGGCCTGCCGCTCACGGTGGTGTATGGGATGATGAAAGAGCTGGCGGAGTATAAGGGACATGGAACCGTATATAATGAGAGAAGAATTGAAATTTGAGAGTTGAGAGTTGAGGCCCCGCCGCTTCGCGGCTGGCCAGCTCAATGCTCAAGGCTAATGCTCAAGGCTAAAGGCTCAATGCTTACACCCGTTCGCATGCACTCAGCCGCAGAGGTGCTGCAGCTGAAAAAACGCCGGGAAACAGTTTCCTGTTTCCCGGCGTTTTCTATGCTCTCACTTATCCCGGAGCGCCCGCTTCAGGATCTTGCCGGAAGCATTCTTCGGCAACGCATCCATGGGGATAAAGCGGCGGGGGATCTTGTAGCTTGCGATGTTCTTTGCCATGTATCTTCGGATCTTGTTCTCGTCGAATTCATAGCCCTCTTTCATGACCACGTAGGCCCATACCACCTGGCCCCGGAGCGGGTCCGGATGCCCGATGACGGCGCATTCCGAGACTCCTTCCACTTCATAAATGCAGTCTTCCACTTCGCCGGGGTAAATATTTTCCCCATTCACAATGATGAGGTCCTTCAGCCGGTCCACGATGTAGATGAACCGGTCCTCGTCCATGTAGGCCAAGTCTCCCGTATGGAGCCATCCATCGCTCTCCAGGACCTTCGCCGTTTCTTCCGGCTTCTTCCAGTATCCCTTCATCACGTTATCTCCCCGCACCATGAGTTCTCCCACAGTACCGGGCTTATAAGGGCCATCCTCGCCGGTGACGATTTTCGCTTCCACCCCGGGAATAGCAGGTCCCACGGTGAGGTACTTGATCCGGTCCGCCGGCAGGACGCTCACCACCGGTGATGCCTCGGTGAGGCCATAGCCCTCCCGGACAGGGTGGTGGAACCGGTCAAAGAAGGCCTGGGACACGGGCTGGGGAATGGGGGCACCGCCGGAAATGAAGTCCCGTACCGTCTCCATAAGGGATGGATCCCCCCGGCGGGCCAGGAGGTTGTACATAGGCGGCACCATGATGGCGATGGTGATGGAATATTTTACAATGGTATTGATGATTTCCGAGGGGCTCTTCGTCCGGAGAAGCACCAGTGTGGAATGGGCATAGAGTCCCATATGAAGAGCCACGGTCAGCCCATAGCAGTGGAAAAGGGGCAGCACGCAGAGAATCTTGTCCTCCGGCCCATAATCTACGGCCTTCCCAAACTGCAGCACATTGTTCATGAGATTTTTATGGGTCAGCATGGCTCCCTTGGGGCTGCCGGTGGTGCCGGAGGTATAGACCAGGGCGCATACATCGTCCTCTGTCAGGTCCTCCGGGAATGGCGGCGCTTCCTCAGCCCGGTTGTCCCTTGCCCGGAAATCCAGGTCATGGATATCCACGGAGGGGCAGAATACATCAAGGTCAGTGTCCGTAATGAGGAGGGACGCTTCCCCATCCTTCAGGATATAGTCCACCTCCCGGTCCACCAGGGAGTTGTTGATCGGGATGATAATCGCTCCCAGGCTGATAACTGCCAGGTACGCAAAAATAAACTCCGGCCGGTTGGCGGAGTACAGCCCCACTTTCATTCCCTTCCGGATTCCCATTTCATAGAGGCTGTTCCGATACAGCCGAACCAGCTCTGCCAGTTCCCCGTATGTAAATTCCCCATCCCCCTCAATGGCTATATGGGAAGGATCTGCCCCATTGATAATTTCATGAACAAACATAGCACACCTCATATACTATTCCTATGAATTAACAGATTCATGAATTAATTTACATATATTATACAATATTTGGCCGTCCCTTGTGTGGCGGGTTTTATATGAACTGGCGGAGACATTGAGCCTTTAGCCTGAAGTATCGAGCTGCACAGGCCCTGCGGACAAATGAGATCGAGGGTATAGGGCCCTCTGGACCCGGGACCATCAATTCCCATCACCATCTCTCAGCCGTTGGCAGCTTTCTTTTGGGAAGAGAGCCTCCTGCTGGGTCAATTGCAATTTTTTGGGGGGCATCATCAGGAATCCAACTGCGGCAGCCACTATTGGAAAGTCTCCCTTTTTCAAAGGGACATGTCTATCGGTCAGTTGATAAAAGGAAGGCGCTCTTATGTGCAGAAAAAACGCCAACTTGCAACAGACTCGGAGGTCCTATGCGGGGCCTCCGCAGAGCAGACAGAGGAATTCCGATGGAAGCGCCGCAGGCAGGACCTCAATTCTCAAACCTCAATTCTCAATTCTATTTTTTCGTTATATAATAAGGTTAATCTATCCTTAAGGAGTGATACCATGAACGATACGCATACAAACCGCCTGGCCGCTGTCCGCCGGCGGATGGAAGAAATGGGCCTTACTTCCCTTCTGGTGTCCGAGCCCGCCGCCCTGTGGTACCTGACAGGGGAGTCCATCCATCCCGGAGAACGGCTCACGGTGCTGGTAATCCCGGCCAGGGGCAGCGCCTTCTGGGTCCGGAACCGCCTCTTCCCCCTCACCCGGGGCATGGGCCTTTCCCCAAAAGAAGCGGAGAAGGCAGGGCTGCCGGCAGATATTTCCTTTGAAGACGGGGAAGACGGCATTGCCCTTCTCGCCAGGCGCCTGCCGGAAGGGACCCTGGGCATCGATAAATTCTGGCCCTCCCATTTCCTCCTTTCCCTCATGGAGAAGCGGAAAGACCTGGCTTTCAGGAATGGCTCCCCTGCCGTAGACCGGACCCGGGCTATCAAGGATGGCGCGGAAATCGATGCTATGCGGCTCGCCTCCTTCCTCAATGACCGGGCCATGGAGCGGATTGCCCGCTTCCTCCGGGAAGGGGTGACGGAGAAGGAATGTGCCGACCGGCTCCTTGCCATTTATAAAGAAGAAGGGGCAGAAGGGTTCTCCTTCCCGCCCATCGTTTCCTTCGGTCCCCACGGCGCCGACCCCCATCATATGCCGGATGATACGGTATTCCACGAAGGGGATGTGGCCCTCTTTGATATGGGCTGCCGGAAGGACCATTACTGCTCCGACATGACCCGTACCTTCCTCACCGGCACACCATCGGAGGAAGAAAAGAAGGTGCACACTCTGGTCCGGGAAGCGGGTGAACTGGCGGAGTCCCTCGTCCGTCCCGGCATTCCCCTCGCCGACCTGGACCGGGCAGCCCGGGATTATATCGCCAAAGGAGGCTATGGTCCCTTTTTCACCCATCGTCTGGGCCACTTCATCGGAATCAAAGAACACGAAGAAGGCGAAGTATCTTCCTCTTCTCCCCTCACCGCAGAGCCGGGCATGATCTTTTCCATAGAGCCCGGCGTGTACCTCCCCGGAAAATTCGGCGTCCGCATCGAGGACCTGGTCCTCGTCACTGACGGGGGCTGTGAAGTGCTGAACCATGCCCCCAGGGGTTGGGAAATTCCCTGAAAGGAGTCTAGTATGCTGAAAATCAGAAATGCTGCCATCGGTGAAGGAAAGCCGAAAATCTGCGTCCCCCTGGTATCCGGAGACTTTGAAGAACTGGAAAAGGAATGTACTTCCCTGGAAGGTGTACCCTTGGACATGCTGGAATGGCGGGTGGATTACCTCATGAACCGGGACGGATTCAGCGCCACTGCAGACCTGGACCGGGCCTACCGCATCATTCGGAGCCACTTCCCGGATACCCCTCTCCTCACCACGGTCCGCACGAAGGGACAGGGCGGCGTCCACGACATGGCGGAAGCTGCCTATTTCTCCACCCTCTCCCTCCTCCTGTCCTCCCGGTGGGCAGACCTGCTGGATGTGGAATACGGCCATGATTCCATGGACACGAAAATCCTCATGGCAAAGGCCAGGGAGAAGAAGATTCCCCTCCTTATGAGTTTCCACAGCTTCCATCGGGCCCTTACGGAAGAGGAAATCACAAATACCCTGGAAGCCATGGCTTCCTTCCATCCGGATATCCTGAAGATCGCAGTCATGCCGGAAACCCCGGCAGACGTGGCGGCCCTCCTTTCCGCCGCCGCTAAAAGGATGACCCGGTTCCCGGAAACCCCGGTCATGACTATCGCCATGGGGCCCATGGGCGTCCTCACTCGGGCCGCGGGAAACTATATGGGCGGCCCCATCACCTTCGCCGCCGGAAAAGAAGCCAGCGCCCCCGGCCAGCTCACGGCGAATGAAATGAGACAGGTACTGGACGTACTATATAATGGGTAGAGCCACTGGCACGGGGGCTTCCAGCTGCTAGCTTCTAGCTGTTAGAAAAACTGGACAGCCGCTTCGCGGCGGATTGGCATGCTAACGGGCAGAGTCACCGGCACGGGGCTGCTAGTGATACGTCTCAATCACATTTGGGATAATGATTAACGCTGACTTGAGTGCATTATTACATTTTCTTTCCGTCATTAAATACATTTGACCCTATCCCTAACTCGTCATCTCGAGCGGTGGCAAGGGAACTGGATTCGCAGGGAGCCGCAGGCGACTGAGAATCCAGTGACACGCTTCCTCCGGTGGTAAGCACCGTAATGAAGTGAAACGTAAAAATAGAATGTGAGAAAGAGTCGAGAGATCTCTCAGAAAAATGCCTCTGACTGTCTTACAACGCTAAGTACGGTTAAAAAGCCCTGTATTCCCGAAAGCAAGAAAGAGTTCTCGACTCATCGTAGCTGTAGCGATTTTTACCTGTATAATCATTTTGCATGCTGCCACCGCTCGAAATGACGTTATGGGGGTAGTTTCCACTTGCGAGCCTATTATTAAATTATCACATAATTGAATTATCATTAGCACAAATGTGATTAAGACAAGACGCCAGCTGTCAGGAAAGCCGATTCGCCTGCGGCGCTTCCAATCAATGTTCTTATCAGCTTTTTATGCCGTAGGCTAGTCATCTTTTCTAGCAGCTAAAAGCCCCCGCACGGGTGCACGCCGCCCAGCCACATAACCGCCGCAGGCTGATGCACCCTCCCGCTAAAAGGGCGAATCCAATAAAAAAACATCCCCGCCACGAGGTGGGAATGTTTTTTTATTGGATTCAGGCTTCCGGTTTCTCTTCCGTTGGTTCTTCCGCTTTTTCTTCGGTATCCCCCTGTTCTTCTGCCGGTGCTTCCGTTTCCGGTGCTTCTTCCGTCGGAGCCGCTTCTTCTGCAGGAGCTTCCTCCGATGGAGCTGCCGCTTCTTCCGGTTTTTCCTCTTCTACAGCCGGTTCTTCAGCGGCCGGTTCTTCAGCGGCCGGTTCTTCTTTCTTTTCTTCCGGCGCCGGGAATCCTGCCATAGTCGGAACTTCCAGCTTATCCATGGCATCGATGGCAGCCAGGGCGAGTTCCAGGTCCTTCCGGATCTTGCCGACATAGGTCTTCATATTGCCTTCGGTGCGGATCATGTTTTCCATGAGCCGGCGGCGGGATTCTTCCGCATCCCGGATGGTCTTCTTTCCTTCCTGGTGGGCATTGGCGATGAGGATGTCCGCATTCCGTTTCGCATTCTTTTTTACGTTTTCTGCGGTATCCTTGGCCAGCTGCAGGGTATTGGTCATGGTTTCGGAAATTTTTTCATAGTTGGCCAGCTTTGTTTTCATCTGGTCCATCTGTTCTTCCATTTCCCGATGTTCCCGGTAAATCTGCTCATAGTCCGTCACGATCTGCCGGAGAAAATCGTTGACCTCCTCTTCACTGTAGCCTCGAAGGCTCTTGGAGAAAGTCTTGTTATGGATGTCCATTGGTGTAATCATGGGTACGCCTCCTTAAGGTTCTCTTCCCTATTTTACTTGTTTCCATCCATTTCGGCAAATCGGGAAGAAAACCTGGAAATGGAGAGGGATAAAAGGTTCCAAAGGTCCAAGGGTTCCCACCGGTCGAAATGACGCATTCGGGCAGGTGATCAAAAGGCGGCTCTATATAATTTGTGCGCCGCCACATTCACTCCTCACTCCTAACTTCTCACTCCTAACTCATAGGAATACAGTCATAGGGAACCGTGGACCGCCTCATTCGTGATTTGTGAGCACTTTCTCAGTCGTCCCGGTCTACCTTGTATTTCCGTTCCAGTTCTTTATAGGTATCCAGGCCGATGATGTGGTTGAACTTGCCGAACTCAATCATCCGGTCTGCCGTAGCCTCAGTGGTACCGTTCTTTTCAAGGCCCGTAAACAGGTCGTAGAGGGCTTTGGAAATGGTGTACACAGCACTGCAGGCCCAGAAGACCACGGAGAATCCCATTTCTTCCAGTTCCCTGGCCGGAATGAGAGGTGTCTTGCCTCCTTCGATCATGTTGGCCACGATATAGGCGCCGCTGCCTTCCATGCCCCGGGCAAATTTTTCCAGTTCCTCCCGGCTTCCGATACCATCGGCGAAGCAGATTTCTGCGCCCGCATCGGCATACCGTTTGCTCCGTTCAATGGCGTCATCGATGCCGTATACCGCCCGGCTGTCGGTGCGGGACATGATCATGGTTTCCTTGTCGAAACGGGCATCCACAGCGGCCCGGATCTTCTGGGCATGTTCTTCGGCGGAAATGACCTGTTTCCCATCCATGTGGCCGCAGCGTTTCGGCCATGCCTGGTCTTCGAAGAAAATGCAGGCAGCCCCGGCCTGTTCAAACATCTGCTCCGTGCGGATCACGTTCAGCGCATTGCCGTAGCCCGTATCGCCGTCGGCGATGACCGGAATGTTTACGGCGTTGCAGATGCCCGTGAGCTGCTGCGCCATTTCAGAGCAGGAAAGGAGGCCCACGTCCGGCTGTCCCAGACGGGAAGCGGATACGGAGTATCCGCCCATGGTGATGCAGGTCATGCCGGAGAGCTCAGCAATCCGGGCTGCCAGGGCGTCCCCCACCCCCGGGGTGACCATGATTTTACCGGATTTCAGGTTATTACGGAAGTCAATACGTTTTTCAGTAGCTGTTTTCATAATAGTTCCTCCTATTATAAATAGAGTTGAGATTTGAGGTCCAGCGGCTTCGCCGCCGGTTTGCCTGCTGATGGATAGAGTCAGTTGGTGCGGAGGCTTCTAGCTACTAGCTTTTAGCGGTTAGGAAAGCTGAACCGCCTACGGCATGGCTTATTTCCGGGTACCCCGATTGAAAGCGCCGCAGGCGAATCAGTTTTCCTGACAGCTAGCCGCTAGAAGCTAGCAACTCCCGTGTGAGTGGCTCTGCCCGTCAGTACCGTGCACATAAAAAGCCTCTTTCCATGGGAAATCCACAGAAAGAGGCGCATCGGCGCGGTACCACTCTCACTTATACCTTAGGGAGCATGGAGAATGGTACAAAAAAAGCCCTGTCCCATCGGACAAGGGCGCTCATGGCGCGGTACCACCCTGCATTATACTCCATATCCTTAACGCGGACAGACGGTGGACTTACTGATTTTCAGTCCCCAGCTCACAGGCGACACGCCCCTCTTCCATACCGGTTTCCATCCTCCCGGCTCTCTGTCATTTCCGACAGGGCTTATTCCTGTTCCTCGCTTAGTTCTTATTACCCGCTATTATAATAGGCATTGTTCTATCTGTCAAGGAGGGTGGGAACGGCGGGTATGTGCAGATGCCCAGGGCGGCGCAAAAGTTTCCGGCTATAAGTCAGGAGTGAGGAGTGAGGAGTGAGGAGTGAGGAGTGGTGGTGCGGCGCACAAATCGGATAGCGCCGCAGATTTTATATTTAACACAAAAGTCGCTGATCCTGTCTGGCATCTGACGAATGGAGTCTCCACCAAACGTAAGTATTAAGGACAAATAGCCCGCGTCAAAGTTGCAGGATAGATGCGGCGTGGCCGCAGAATACAAATTCGTGCCGCTATATAATTTGTTGCGGCACACCTTCTCCCTGGCCGAGGACCGCAGCCCTTTCCTCTATCATTTCCCTTTCCCCTCATCCTCCGGATGGGCTTCTGACTCCATTTCGTAGGACCACATGTGGGTGGGCACCAGGTTTCCTTCCTTGTCACAGGTGTAGCGGACGGAGTGGGGCATATTATGGGCCGTGGACAGGGGCCGCGTGAAACCCCGGCCGATGACATCGGTGGTGTTCATGATAAAGAGGAAAGCCGAAGGGTCGATATCTTCGATAAGATGGCGGACCCTGGTGATCTGGGTGAGGTCCACGATGGCAAAGACGATCTTCTTTTCCACTCCGGAAAAGGCGCCCTGGCCATAGAGGAGGGTAGCGCCGTGGTGGATATTCCGAAGGATGGCATCGGAGATTTCCAGGGGCTTATCGGATACGATGAAGGCCGCCTTCCTCTGGGCAAAGCCGATGACGATACGGCTGGAAAGGTTCGCATTGATGTACATGGCAATAAGGGTGCAGATGGCGGGCTCCAGGGTAAATATGAAAGCCCCCGCCGTGACGATGATGAAATTCAGGGCGAACACCACGTACCCGATTTCCAGGTTATAGTATTTCTTCAGGATGGCACCGATCACATCGAGGCCGCCGGTATTGCTGTTGTACCGGTACAGGATGCCCATGGACACCCCCAGCACCACGCCGCCGGAAATGGCTGCCACCAGGGGATCCTTCACCACGTTGTAACTGGAAAGGAAAGCGGTGAGATCGATGAATACAGAACACAGCACGGTGCCCAGGATCGTAATCAGGGTATAGAACTTCCCCATGAATTTCAGGGAAAGAAGGAGAATCGGGATATTGAGGAGCAGGTTCGCCATGCCGATGGGGAAACCGGTCAGGTAGTAGAGAATCATGGCAATACCTGTGAGACCGCCGGACAGGAACTGATGGGGCACAAGGAACACATTCACCCCGATGGAATAGCCAAACGTCCCTACCACCGTAATGGCAATGATAAAAGCAAGGCGTTGCCAGAATGTGGGCGTATGGAAATCGGCCCCTAACACGTTTGCCATAATTGATTTCTTTCCTTCCTTCTTTACAAGATGAAAAATTCCTATCTCATTATATCATTCCCACAGGGCCCGGGAAAAAATATTTTCCTGTATAGTAAGAAAATCGAGATCAAGGCCGAGGTGAATAGCCTGCGGCGCTTCCCTGTGTCATTCCCGATACAATGATTCTCCCATTGTCTTTCAGCTTCAGCTGTGGGAAAATGGAGAAAAGGACGATCAGGGGCTTCTGTATGTTTACGGCTGGAATCATTCGCACAGAGCTTCTGGCGGTCATCCCTTAGCTTTCAGGAAAACGGATCGGCCTGCGGCGCTTTCTATCCCCTATGACCGCCAGTCATCCATGCCGCAGGCTTTCGTGCTTTCCTGGCTGCCAGCAGCTCCGTGCTGGCGGCTCTACCCGTAAGCATACCTTCACATGCCCTGCGTTAAAGAAAGAAGGTCATCCTATGTCGAAACTCACAAACCCGCCGCCCCAAAAAGTGGACCATTTCAACGGCGGCAACGGCCACGTGATTCTCCAGGCCATTGCGGGGCCGGACATATTGAAAGACAAATGCCGGCTCTATATGAAGCGCACCTTGGAGAAAGGCTGCTCTATCGGGTTCCATCCCCATCGGGGAGATGAAGAAATCTACTACATTCTCTCTGGGCATGGCCTCTACACCAATAAAGCCGGCCACTGGGACGCCGGCCCCGGAGATGCCCTGTTCTGCCCAAATGGCGACAGCCACAGCATCGTAAACGCAGAGGATACAGACCTCGTCATGATAGGCCTGGTCATTTATGATACAGATCCTGTCCCGGTTATAAAGAAAGAAGGAACTCCTATGCTTGAAAAACTGCCACCCAAAATCATTGAACATGCCAATGGCGGCAAAGGCCGCATCATTCTCCAGCCCATCGCCGGACCGGACGTATTGAAGGACAAATGCCGGCTCTACGTGAAATGCACCCTGGCCAAAGGATGCTCCATGGGGGTCCACCAGCACAAAGGGGATGGGGAAATCTACTACATCCTCTCGGGCCATGGCCTTTACACCGATAACGACAGCACCTACGAAGTGGTCCCCGGAGACGCCACATTCTGCAAGAACGGTGACCGCCACGGCCTGGAAAACATCGGCAATGAAGACCTCGTCTTCATGGGTCTCATTATTTATGATAAATGAACAGAGTTGAGAGTTGAGAGTTGAGGACCAGCGGCTCCGCCGCGAGAAACCTGGCTCTCCACTGGGTGTGTCTGCGAAGCAGCCTGAGGAGGCCATTTGCGGCGAAGCCGCTGGCCCAGTCTGTCATCTGACGTCTTTTGCCACAAAGTGGTTGGGCCTCAATTCTTTCCAGCAGAATTCCTCTGCTTCGCAGATTCTGCCCCTGCGGGGCAGATCCATCCCCCGGCCTTCGGCCCGCCCCCTTCTCCAAGGGGGCACTTGTTTACGGTTATTCCCAATATGTGAGATAAGACTAAAGCATGCAGCCCCTTAGAGAAGGGGCGCGGCAAAGCCGCAGGATGGATGCGGCGAAAGCCGCTGGTCCTCTTCTAGCTGCCAGGAAAGCTCAACAGCCCCCCCTGATGACGCTACACTTCAGTATGCAAAACCGCCGCGAAGCGGCTATCCAGCTCAATGCCCAAGGCTAAAGGCTCAAGGCCCCACATATATGGCCTTACTCTTATTCTTCCGTTACCATCGCAAAGCACTATGAAAAAAGCACGAACCCGAAGGTCCGTGCTTTTTCTTATGCCATGCTTCAGGCGCCGGCACCGTCACTGAGGTCACCGGTATCCACCCGTCTGACCCCGTTCAGGGTGAGGGAGGAGAGGCCGGCCAGTGCATTACCTGCATCCAGGAGCTGCTGGTCCGTAGCGTCCAGCTTCACCTGGGAGAGGGTCACCGTTTTCACGGCTGCCTTGCCGGAGGCGGTGGTGCCGTTATTGAAACGGACCTGAAGTTTCACATCGGAAATCGCTTTTACTGCTGCCATAATAGGTTCCTTTCTTTTTTACAACTAACCAGTCTCTTACGCCAGATCCTCGGAGGAAGTGGTGATGACGCTGGCCCTGTCCAGGGCTACCACATCGGCGCCGGCGTTGGTGACGAGGATGGGAATCAGCTTCTCTGCTGCCGCCTTCGCCTCATCCAGGGTCACATTTTCCTTTGGGCTGGCAATGGTGATGGTCATGGTGGAGTTACCGCTGGTCTTGAATACGAGTGCAAGATTCTTCATAGGTTTTTTCCTTTCTTATAAACAGTGGAATCAGGGGAGAAGTTTCCGATCTGCCCCCGCGCGCCGGGCTTTCTCTTCGCTTCTCTGTCTATATAGTGCAGGGAGAGGAGAAAGTGTCCCGGGAAATTTATAGAGTTGAGAGTTGAAAGTTGAGGTCCAGCCGCTTCGCGGCGGATTGGCATGCTAATGGACAGAGTCACCGGCACGGGGCTGTTAGCTGCCAGCTTTTAGCGGCTAGAAGCCTCCGCCCGTTCGCACGTCCACTTATTCATCTGTCACTCGGCCCGCAGGGCCTGTCCGGCTCAAGGCTAAAGGCTCAATGCCCCCATCCGTTCGCATAACACTCAGTCATACTATCGCCATCAGCCGTCAAAGTGAAAAGGAACCGTGAAAGCACTCTTTCACGGTTCCTTTTCATTAATCCATACAAATATCCCCGTCCAGTTCCATTCCTTCCAACCGCAGGGCATTGGTGAACTGCCACAGGGAGGCGCCGGGATAACTGCATTCCCTGCCCCACTGGGCACACCACACCGGTGTCCCCGGCGGCAGGGAGGGCACGTGGATTTTATGGGTGAGCCAGTCCCAGCTGCCATAGATACCACAGGGATATCCCTCCTTCTTCATTTCTTCCAAAAAGGAAGCGGAAATGGCGGTGATGGCCTGGCCATCGGTGAGGCCATTCTTTTCCTTGTACCGGTCTGCATCTTCCATATCCAGCCAGCAGCCCATGGACAAACGGGACAATGAAAGGCCACAGTCCCGAAGCACAAAGGCGGTGAACCGGGCTTCCCGGGCCGCCGCCTCCATCGTCAGGGCATAGCTGTAGTAGTAGATTCCCACCTCTATGCCCGCCGCCAGGGCGCCGTTGATATTTTCATAGAACAATTCGTCCAGATGGACCTGTCCCCAGCCCAGACGGACGATGGCGAAGGAAAGGCCTCCCCTTTTCAGGGCCCTCCAGGGAATGGACCCATTGTGCTCTGATACATCGATGCCCCACTTCATTTTCCCACCCCCTTCAGCCGTTTGAGGAGAAGGGCCATGGACGTAAAGCCCGCCTCCGACAGGTTCTCAATCACCGACAGGGCCTCCGACGCCGCCAGGTAGCTGATGGCCAGGGATACCATGTCTGAAGGCTGTCCGGAAGACTGGAGCAGGTAATCCGCACACCCCGCTGCCAGGACACAGATGTTGTAGAGGATCAGCTTCGACAGTCCCCGTTCCTTCATGATCCGGCTCCGGATGAGGCCCAGCTTCCGGGCCCGGGGAATGGCCTCCGCCATGGCCAGAAGGGAGGGCTCCTTCTTCCCCTCCGCCCGGAGCAGGGACGCCGCAATGGCGAGCCACCGGGTGAGAAGGTCCAGCAGCACCAGCAGGGAGAAACAGAGAAACATAAGGGCATGGTGGGCAGCCACCAGGAAGAGAAGGGACCCCGTCACTTTCAGGGGAAAGCAGCTGGCCAGGTCCTTCCCGGATTCCAGTAAATGATTCATAATGACTCTCCTTTCGCAGCAGCTATTTCCTGTCTGTATAGTCCCCCTGCCGGAAAGGATGTCCCAAAGGAAATATTTCTTTTACCTCTGCCGCCTTACCGGGAAAAGGGAGGGTACCAGATCCTGTAAGACCTTTTTCCGGGCTTACAGCTCCTGTAAGGGCCAAAATCACGGCTTCCGTGCCTTATAAGCGAACTTGCGTTCTTCCCATGTTTTCCCTATGCTTAAGCCATCCGCGGAAATAAAAAAGGCATGCCGGAAACAGGCAATCATGAAAAGACAGGAGAACTATGAAGAAGAAAAGAAATTACTGGAAGCTGCCCAGAAGGGCAGTAAGGAGGCGGTGATGGCCCTCATCCACCGCTATGAGCCCCTCTTCCGCCGTCTGGCGGCCGGAGAGACCCGGATGGAGTGGGAAGACATACGGCAGGACCTGGTGGTGGTCTTTCTGGAGGCCCTCCGGGACTTTGACCTGGAAAAGGGCATCTACTTTGCCTGGTATATCAGGCAGCGGCTGTACTGGGCGAAGACCCGGATGATCCGGAAGGCCGTGGAGAAGAGCAGTCACGAAATTCACAAGGAAGAAGAGGACAGGCCCATGGAAGACCCCTGTGGCCGGGAATCTCCCCTGGAAGCCCTCCATCGGGCCCTGGGCGCCCTGGAGTTCTCACCGGACGAAAGAAAAATCCTGGACGCCCTTCTCCAGGGGAAGAAAGTAAGCCGGATCCTTGCGGAAACGGGAATGAGCCGTTCCTCCTACTACCGCAGCCGGGACCATCTCCTCCAACGGCTCCGCAGGGAAATGGGGACCGGGGACTGAGGTGCAAAGAGGCCAACGGCCGGGCTTTAACTGTCCGGACCCGGGCCTGTAAAGCCCCAATCCCTTCTTCCCCCCTTTCCACAAAGACCGGCGCTGTAATATAATAGAAAGAAATCAATCACCGGATATGATCCGGTTTCCTAGAAGGATAGCAGCAGGGAGGATATCGTATGGGTCTCAAAGAATTCAAACTGGCCTATGGCCGCGGAACGCAGTCTGTCATGCTTCCGGAAGAACATATTTCCGATGTGCTGGAGGGTGTACCCACTCCGGCCTGTGACGTGAAGGAAGCCACCCTGGAGTGCATGCGGCACCCCATCGGCTCCAAGCCATTGACGGAAGTAGTCCACAAGGGGGACAAAGTATGCCTGGTGGTGGCGGACATTACCCGCGCCTGGAACCGGGCTTCCGAATTCACCATCCACGTGGTGAATGAACTGAACCGGGCCGGCGTGCCGGATGAGGACATTTACATCGTCTTCGCCCAGGGCACCCACCGTCCCCACACGGATGAAGAAAACGTGACCTGCGTAGGCGAAGAAGTGGCCAAACGCATCAGGATGTACCAGCATATTTCCACAGACAAATCCATGCTCACCCACATGGGTACCACGAAACTGGGCACCGACGTCTGGATCGACACCCGGGTAGCAAAAGCGGACAAGGTCATCCTCATCAACGCCGTATCCACCCACGATATGGCAGGATTTGGCGGCGGCCGGAAGCTCATCCTTCCGGGGGTTGCCGGTTTCGAAACGGTCCAGCAGAACCACTGCCACGCCCTGGGACCCACCCTGGGCAGCGGCCTGAACCCCGATGCGAAGCTCCTGAAAATCGAAGGAAACCCGGTATCCGAAGATATGCAGGAAGCCTGCGACATGGTGAACCCCTGCTTCCTGGTGCACTCCATCATCAATGAGGAAGGAAAGATTTCCTCCATGGTAGGCGGCGACCCCTACAAAGCATGGCTGGAAGGGACAAAGGAAACCTACCGCATGCAGAAGGTCCCCATGAAGCAGCAGGCCGACGTGACCATCGTATCTGCCGGCGGCTATCCGAAGGACACGAACCTTTACCAGGGCACCAAGTGCTACACCACCGCAGAAATCGCCACGAAAAAAGGCGGCATCATCATCACCATGATCGAGGCGGAAGACATCATGGAACCCCCGGCCTACCTGGGCAGCTTCAAGTACAAAGACCTCACGGAAATGGAAAAAGGCCTCCGCGCCTGCTTCACCATTCCCTTCTTCGTGGCCTTTGAAAACCTGATTACCGCCATGACCCACACGGTATACATCGTCACCCGGCCGGAAAACTTCGACATCCTCCGGGAAAAGACCCACCAGATTCCCGTAGCTTCCGTAGAAGAAGCCTGGGAACTGGCCAAAGCGCAGCTGGCAAAGGAAGGGAAGACGGACTACTCCATCAACATCATCCCCCACGGCAGCGCCATCGTACCGTTCCTGAAGAAATAAGGAAATCAAAACCGCAGGGCTTCGGCCCTGCGGTTTTTTGCGTTCTGTCCTGACCGGTGTCGCAGCATGAGGCCGTACAGGTGGGGCATTGAGCATTGGCCGGGTGTCGGATAGATGTGTATACGTACGAACGGGCGGGGGCTGCTAGCTTCTATCTTCTTAGCATTTCTCCCCCATTTGTGTTAAAATAGTAGGGTATGTTTTGAAAGATTTAAATAAAGAAATGGGAACTTATGAAAAAATCATCGAATGAATTTATCGCTATAGGGCTCATGCTGTTTGCCCTCTTTTTTGGTGCTGGAAACCTTATATTTCCTGCGTTCATGGGACAGAATTCCGGTTGGAATACCTGGTACGCCACTCTGGGATTTCTCATCACCGGCGTAGGCATTCCCTTCGCCTCGGTGCTGGCGATCTGCCTTTCCGGGAAGAACCTGGAAGAACTGGCGGGCCGGGTGCATCCGGTGTACGGCGTCCTTTTCAGCTGCGCCCTGTACCTCACCATCGGGCCCTTCTTCGCCACCCCCCGTACGGCCACGGTGTCCTATGAAATCGCCATTACCCCCTTCCTGCCACCGGAAATGAAGGATGTGGGCCTCTATATCTTCGCCTTCCTCTTTTTCCTCCTGTCCTGGTACCTTTCCATCAGCCCCTCAAAGCTGGTACCCCGTATCGGAAAATGCATTACCCCATTGCTCCTGATTTTCCTTTTCCTCCTCATTGCCGCTTCCTTCTTCCACCCCATGGGCCAATGGATGGCACCCACCGCCGCCTATGACACGCCGGTGAAGGCCTTCTCCTCCGCCCTGCTGGAAGGATACAACACCATGGACTGCCTGGCGGGCCTCGTCTTCGGCGTCATTGTGGTGGAGTCCATCAAGCTCTACGGCCTTACGTCGGGCCGTGAAATCGCCGGCGCCGCCCTGAAGTCCGGCCTCATTTCCACCTTCTTCATGGCCCTCGTCTACGCCGCCCTCTGCACACTGGGCGCCTCCTCGGTGTCCGTGCTGGGGCACATGGAAAACGGAGCCCCCGTACTGGTAGGGGCTTCCGCATTCTACTTCGGCCATCTGGGCAGCATCATTTTGGGCATCATCGTGGTCCTGGCATGCCTCACCACATCCATCGGCCTCACCGCCTCCTGCGCCGCCTACTTCAACCTGCTGGTGCCCCGGTTCTCCCACAAGGCCTGGGCCACCTTCTTCACCATCCTTTCCTTCGGCGTCGCCCTCTTCGGCCTTTCCTCCATCATCAAAGGCGCCATTCCGGTACTTCTCTTCCTCTACCCCCTGGCGATCTGCCTCATTCTCCTCACCTTCCTCAACGACTTCTTCCACGGCAGCCGGAAGGTTTACGTGCTGGCCACGGTCTTCACCTTCGTTCCTGCCTTGAACGACGGTCTCAAGGCCGCGGGCCTGGCCATCCCGGCCCTGGCAAAGTTCATGGAAACCCTGCCCCTGGCTTCCTCCAACATGACCTGGATCCTTTTCTTCGCCGCAGGCCTCATCCTCGGCATCATCTGGGACCGTCTGGAAAACCTGGACCACGGGACAGCGGAAGAATAAAAAATAAAATGAAAAACCGCGTTGAAAAGCAATCTTTTCAACGCGGTTTTTTTATGGAATAAATAAAAGAATTGAGAATTGAGGTAAGAGATTTGAGGTCCAGCCCCTTCGCGGCGGATTGGCATGCTGACGGACAGAGTCACTGGCACGGGGCTGTTAGCTGCTAGCGGCTAGCTATCAGGAAAGCTGGGCCGCCTGCGGCGAAAAAGATAGATTTGAGAATTGAGTAAAGAGAATTGAGGCCTGGCGGCTGCGCCGCAAATGCCCCCTCTGTCTGCTGCGCAGATCCCGCCTCTGTGAGGCGGATCCATCCCCCGCCCTTCGGGCTGCCGCCGTTTGGCCTGAAAGGAAGGCGCTTTTATGGGCAGGCAAGGCGCCTTTTGATTTCAGGCCAAACTTGGACATCCTATGCAGGATGTCCATCTCTAAGGGGGCACGCTTTATGTGGATAGAGTCATTTGTGCTGAAATGTTTGCTATTAGCGACGAAGACTCTGCTATCCCAACTATCAGCTGCCCATTATCCGCTGAATCTCAATTTTCTTTACTCAATGTTACTCTATCCCCATCCAAGCAGGCCCTTAGAGAAGGGCCGCGCCAAAGGCGCAGGATGGATGCGGCGCAGCCGCTGGACCTCAACTCTCAAATCTCAAATCTCAAATCTATCCCTTACCCCACAAACACATACTGCACCAGTCCCATGTAGCACAGGGTGCCCAGGGCCATGGAGAGGAGCATCTGCCGTTTCCAGAGGTGCACTGCCACCGTAAGGGCGAGAGCGAGGGCCTCGGGGATGCCGTGGAATCCCTTCAGGAGGGATACATCCTTCAGGCAGTACACCACGAGGAGGGCGAAGACCGCGGAAGGCAGGGCTTTGCCCAGGTATTTCACATAAGGCGGCAGCCGGCTGCCGGGCTTGAAGATGAGAAAGGGCAGGAACCTTGTGATCATGGTGCCTGCGGCGCAGATGAGGATGGTCGCCACCTGCTGCCAGAAGGGCATATCCGTCATAAGAAGCCACCTGCCTTTTCAATGGGTTTCCGAAGTACCGTAAGAGCCGCCAGCATACCGATCATGGCGGGGATGATGAAATTATCGGCGCCGAAGACCAGAAGGCTGCCGATGGAGAAAACAAAGCCGATGAGGGCGGTATAATGTTTCCCCTCCTTCAGCCACTGTTCCAGGAAAATCACTACGAACATGGTGGTCATAACGAAGGAAAGGCCCTTGGAATTGAAATGGAGCACATTCCCCAGAAGGCCCCCCATGAGGGCTCCCGATACCCAGTAGGTGTAATTCAGGAAGGACACCCAGAACATATACCAGTGCCGGTCGATGTCATAGGGAATGGTGGCGGAGTAATTCAGGGCAAAAGTTTCATCACACATCCAGAAAATGAGGAACGGCTTCTTCCAGCCGCTGCCCTGGTATTTCTCCAGCATGGACAGACCATAGAAAAGATGCCGTGCCTGCACAGTCAAGGCTACGATGAAAGCCTGCAGGGGAGCAAAGGGGGAAATAAGCATGGACACCGTGACGAACTCCAGGGATCCCCCGAAAATGACCATGGCCATGAGGGTGGGATAAAGGAAATTAAAGCCCAGGGTGTGCATGTAAAAGCCATAGGCAAAGGCCAGGAACCAGAACCCCGCAAATATGGGGAGCGTATAAGGAAAAGCCTCATGCAGTGCCCGCAGGGCCGGGGAAGATTTAGAACTCATAGAACCTCCTAAATGAAACGGAACAGTTCTATTGTAATAGGGATAGGCACAGGGTGCAAGGGGAGAAGAGATTGAGACCGAGACCGAGACTGAGGTCGAGGGCAATAGCCGCTTCGCAGCAGAGACATCAGGTAAAGTCAGCGATTCCGTTATTGTACTATCTGATACTTACCGTATATCGTCATCTCGAGCGGTGTAAGCATGCAATATGACCCTGCATATAAGAATCGCTACAGCTTCGATGAGTCGAGAAATCCCTCAGATAGCTGACTGTGACGGGGGGTAAAAGCAGAGTTGAGAGTTGAGATTTGAGAGTTGAGGTCCAGCGACTTCGCCGCAGAGCCTACCAGAATCCCTCTGTCACTGCGTGACATCCCCCTTTGAGAAAGGGGGACTATCCCATGGCGGCTGGCGCCGTATGAATCCGGCCTGCGGCGCTCCCATCGGCTAACCCCGTCTGCTTCGCAACCACCAACGGCTGGGCTCTAAGGGGCTGCATGCTTTGGAATTATCTCACATAGTGAGAATAACCATAAGTACGTGCCCCCTTAGAGAAGGGGGCAGCCCGAAGGGCAGGGGATGGATCTGCCTCGCAGAGGCAGATTCTGCGAAGCAGACTGAGGTGGCGCATTTGCAGCGAAGCCGTGGACCTCAATGTTTTACTCAATTCTTAAAATACTGCGGGAAGCCCCCGCACGGTCGCATGCACACTTCCCCCGGCCCGCAGGGCCTGACCCGCTCAAGGCTCAAGGCTGAAGGCTCAATGCCCCCACACGTTCACACGCTTTCCCTGCCATGGACCATCAAAAAAAGCTGCAGAGGTCATCCCTTCTGCAGCTTTTTGTGTAAAGTCCGATTTATTTAATATACGCCGTAGCCCGAATCATGAACATGTTGTCCATCTTCCGTCCGCCCATGTCCTTGGCGTTGAAGCCATAGTCCGCTTCGATCTGGAGGCCCCGCATGGGGACGAAGGACGCCTTGGCCAGGAAGAACTTGGCGCCGCCGTAGTTTCTGTTTGGAGAATCGGTGCCATTCATCTGGGCATCCATTTTATCGGCAATGTATGCCGGTACATTCTTCATGCCATGCCAGTCCTTATATACATGGCCCATGTACTGATCCACGATATCGTTGCTGGAACCGCCAAAGTAGGTACCTGCCTGGCTGTAGATGTAGTCCAGGCCCAGTTCATAGGAGCCCGCTTTCAGCACATCCGCCGTGCCGTAGTGGAGTCCGTAGTTGAAGCTGTAAGGCCGTTCATTGTTCAGCGGAAGTCTTCTTACGTTCTTTACGAATTCCCCCTGTACATGCCACTGGGGAGTGACGTAGTAAGCGCCAGCAAAACCATAGGCCCGGCAGATATGACCAATAGGTCCGACAGCGGTCATGCCGTAGGCGTGGAATTCCCACTGCTGGGGCTTCCGGTAAATGTAGGAAGCGTATGCCACCGGCACATCTTCATCTTCATTCCAGCTTTCGGTAACATCCTGTCCCATGGGGTAGTAATAACCATTTTTTACGTACATGCCATTCTGTGCAGCAAGCATATTCGCTGCCTTGGTAATCGCTGCGTTTGTTGCCTTTTCTGTATAAGCAGCTGTGTATGCGCTAATGGCAGCCTTAGATGGCATTGTTCCTGTAGAAGCATACTGCTTAGCTACCCAATCCTTCACCCCAGCTGCTACACTGGCTTTTACCCCATCTGTCAGCTGTTTCTGCATGGCCTGGATTTTCGGATTATTCTTACCTGCATCCATGATAGCACTGGTCAGACCCTTATTGGATCCGGAGTCAAGGAGCGGCACGCCCCGGACCATGGGTCCTGTGAAGTCATAGTTGATATCCGTAGCGCGGCCATAAGCTACTGTCAGGTGGCCGCCTTCTACGTAGTCGCCGAACTGGGCTACGATACCTTTGAACTGGCCGTCATAGGTGTAGCCGGTGACGCCCATCTTTACCGGGAACTGGCCGATGCCGATGAGGTTTTTGGAGGGGCCGAAGGGGCGGTTCGTGAAGTCCGTCTGCTTCGGTCCGAACTGGTAGGTTGCCCAGAGGCGGTTCATGTGGAAATCTCCATCGCCGTAGCCATTCCGTTCATACTGGCTGCCGTTGGAGTCATAGCCGTATTTATTGGGCTGGAACACATCCTTGCCGTTCATGGACATGTAGGTTTCCAGCTGGCTGTACACGGTGGTACGGTCATTCACATTGGCAATGGTATTCAGCCGGACCCGGAGGCTCAGTTCATCGTGCTTGGACTTGCTGTCCTTGAATACATTGTCATACCGGGGCACATCCTGTACCCGAAGTTCTGTAATCGTATTGATGTGGCCGGTCTTCTTTTCCAGTTCTGCCACCCGGACGCCGAGGCTCTTCAGTTCGTCAGCATATTCTCCAGCCAGCTTATCCACCGTAGCCTTCTGGGACGCATTCAGCGTATTTTCCTTGGCCATGAGGCGGGCAATGATCTGGGACATTTCGTAACGGCTCACGTTCTTGTCGCCCTGGAATGTACCGTCGGGATAGCCGTCCACCACCCCCTGGTCGGACAGCTGGGAAACCGCCTGGTAGGCCCAGGAGGAATCATCCACATCGGCAAACGGATTGGCCGCAGAAACGGTAAATGCGGTGGCTGCAAAAAGGGCAGCCGCCAGTGTTGTCTTCAGAAGGCAATGGCTCATCATGTTCTCCCCGAAGCTCTTTTCGAGCTTTCTTTGTGTAATTCTCAAATAAATAAGTTCTTATAAAACATCTAAATCGTTTTGAGTGATTCTTACCTTATAAAACTAAAACATTATAGCCACATTTCTGTCCTACTGTCAATAGGAATTAGCACCAGTTGCTAAAATGGCATACCATCGTCGATTTTCTCATAGTTATGGGCATAATAAAAAGAAGGACCTCCCGGTTTTCACCGGGAAGTCCTTCCTGACTGACGGCTTACGTCCCGCCAAATGAGAATAAAAATCGATATTTCATCACTCTTTAGTGAATTCCGTTTGAATTATATGGATTCCTTTTAAAACGATAAAGGCGATAATGCATCCGGCGCCGCAGGATACGGAGAACAGGGACACATAGAAAAGGGCTCCCTTGGAAGACCCCATGAAAAGGGCTGCAATAGGATAGGACAGGAGGCCGCCGATGATGGACGTCCCCACGAACTCTCCCAGCACCGCCGCCCAGAGCTTGTGGACGTGGCTGTAGAGGAACCCCGAAAGAAACGCCCCCACCATGGACCCCGGAAAAGCCAGAAGACTGCCGGTACCCAGAAGATTCCGGATGAGGGCCGTAGAAAAGGCGGCGGATGTGCTGTACCTTGTGCCACAGAGGACAGCCAGGAAAATATTGATCATATGCTGCAGCGGAAATGCCCGGGTCACCCCCAGGGGAAAGGAAAACATAGGCGACAGCAGCACCGCCGCTCCCACCATGAGGGCCGAAAAAATCCATTTCCGAAATGCCAGCGATTTCTCATCTCTTTGATTCATGAGTACCTCCTTGTGATACACAGGTCATGTTTCCTATAGCATAGCACGATGGAGGGAAAAAGAAAGGTCGAGATTGAGATCGAGATCGAGGTGTTCAGCCGCTTCGCGGCGGAGACGTCAGAAGGCCAGCCGATCAGACGTCAGATAGAGTCAGCGGTTCCGTTATTGTGCCATCTGACACTTACCGCATAACGTCATCTCGAGCGGTGTGAATATGCAATATGACTATGCCCATAAGAATCGCTACAGCTTCGATGAGTCGAGAGATCTCTCAGATAGTTGACTGTGACGGGAAAAAGCAGGATTGAGATTTGGGATAAACATTGAGGTCCAGTCTGCAGCGAAAGCGTTGGATAAGTGTAAAGCCGTACATGCGGAGCCTTGAGCCTTTTGCCTTGAGCCTTGAGCGGGATAGCGGCTGCGCCGCCGATGTCCGACCTCCCCCATCTATGGGGGAGGTGGCGAGCGAAGCGAGACGGAGGGGGCTCTCGCTAAAGTCGCTCCCACTGTCCGCGCATCCATCAGCGGCTTCGCCGCAAAAGCAGAGTTGAGGTCCAGCCGCTCCGCGGCGGAGATGTCAGAAGGTCAGACGATCAGACGTCAGATAGAGTCAGCGGTTCCGTTATTGTGCCATCTGACACCTACCGTATAACGTCATCTCGAGCGGTGTGAATATGCAATATGACTATGCCCATAAGAATCGCTACAGCTTCGATGAGTCGAGAGATCTCACTGATATATGACTGTGACGGGAAAAGCAGGATTGAGATTTGAGGTAAACATTGAGGCCCAGCCTGCGGCGCCTCCATCCGCTAACCTCCGTCGCCTTCGGCGCCACCGCCGTGTGAAGGATTCTGTAGTTAGCGCCGCAAGCGAATCAGCTTTCCTAGACGCTAACAGCTAGAAGCTAAAAGCCCCCACACGGTCGCACGTCCGCTTCCTCATCCGTCCCCGGCCCGCAGGGCCTGTCCAGCTCAAGGCTGAAGGCTCAATGCCCCGCCCGTCCACACGCCCGCCAGCCACACATGCGCCGCAGGCTGGCCAGATTTCCTGGCCGCTAGCAGCTAGAAGCTAAAAGCCCCCGCCCGTTCGCACGCACACTCCCCCAACCGCCCCTTTGCATTCCCCTTCCAAAGCTACTACACTTATAAATGGAAGATTGTATTTTACAGAAAGGAAGCGGTTCTTATGGATACGACCTGCAAAGGGGCGGGGCTTTTCCCCCATCCTCCCATTATGATTCCGGAAGTGGGCGGGACAGAACTTTCGAAGATGGCCCTCACCATTGAGACGGAAGAAAAAGCCATGAAACGTATGGTGGAGAGCGGCATAGAGACGGTGGTGGTCATTTCACCCCACAATCTCTGTTTCTACGACGGTCCGGCCCTCTTTATTGCTGACACCATTTCCGGCAGTCTCTCGGCCTTTGGCCATCCGGAAGTGTCCATGGAGCTTTCCATCGACCGCATGCTGTCGGAAGCCATCCTGAAGGAAGCGGAACCCCTCATCCCGCTCCACCGGGTGGATGCGGCGGAAGCGGCGCGGTACGGGAAGACCCTCACCGTGGACTGGGGGACCTTCGTGCCCATGTACTACCTGCTGAAGGCGGGATTCCAGGGCCGGGCAGTGATGCTGTCCCCCTGCTTCTCCAATTACGAACTCAATGAAATCCTGGGCACCATCGTGGAGCGTTCCGCCGCCCGGCTGGGAAGGAAGATCGGCGTCATCGCCTCGGGAGACCTGTCCCACAAGATGGCCCCCAATTCCCCGAACGGCTACACCCCCAAGGGCATCGTCTTCGACCGGGCTGTCATGGATGCCCTGAAGCGGCGGGACAAGAGGCCTCTCACATCCATGACCGATGATTTCATCGAGGAAATCGCCATGTGTGGCCTGCCGTCGGTGTACTTCCTCTTCGGCGTCCTGGGAAAGAAAAAGGCGGAAATGCCCTATATCTCCCATGAAGGCCCCTTCGGTGTAGGCTACGGGGTATGCCTGTACCTGCCGGAAGGGGGAGAACCGGAAAAGCCGGAAAGCGACATCCGGGTGCGGCTGGCAAAGGAAAGCATCCGGCACTACCTGGAGACCGGGAAACTCATGAAAGTTCCCCATGACCTGCCGCCGGAACTGGAGGGAAAGGCCGGCGCCTTCGTCTCCATCCATGAATTCGGCGCTCTCCGAGGCTGCATCGGCACCTTCCTTCCCTGCTATAAAAATGTGGCGGAAGAAATCATCCACAATGCCAAAGCCGCCGCCATTAATGACCCCCGGTTCCCGCCCATCGTTTCCCGGGAACTTCCGGACCTCTCCATCTCCGTAGACGTACTGGATACACCGGAGCCCTGCGAAGAAAAGGACCTGGACCCGAAGACCTACGGAGTCCTCGTAGAACGGGGCGCCCGCCGGGGCCTCCTCCTTCCGGACCTGGAAGGGGTAGACACGGTGAAGAAACAGATCTCCATTGCCAAGCGGAAAGCGGATATTGGAGACGAGGAGCCGGTACAGCTCTATCGGTTCCGGGTGAAGAGGTACTATTGAGATTGAGACCGAGGTCGAGATCGAGGTATACAGCCGCTCCGCGGCGGATTGGCATGCAGATGGACAGAGCCACCGGCACGGAGCTTCTAGCTGCTAGCGGCTAGCTGTTAGGAAAGCTGGTCTGCCTGCGGCGCTAGCCGGGGTACGGTTGGAGTCACTGGGAACGGGGCCTTGAACCTTGTGCCTTGAGCTTTGAACAGGATAGCGGCTCCGCCGCCAATGCCCGACCTCCCCCATCTATGTGGGAGGGGGACCGCTTGCGGTGCGCAGCGAACTGGATTTGTAGTGAGCGCAGCGAGCGAAAATCCAGTGAGTCGCTTTCCCCTCGGGTGGAGGGGGGCTGATGGGCACTGCCAGGTCTGGCCCGCAGAGCCTGTCCAGCTCAAGGCTCAAGGCTGAAGGCTAAATGCCCCCACACGTTCACACGCATCCCTGACACTCAAGCGCCGCAGGCGAATCAGCCTTCCTGGTTGCCAGCGGTCAGAAGCCCCCGCACGTTCCCATCCGCTCATCCATCCGTCCCCCGGCCTGCATACCTTTCCTGTTCAACTCCCCTCTTCCACTGGAAATAAATCATATGAACATAGCCATGTAGAGAGGAAGTGTAATCTTTTTACCGGCGACTCCAACATTTCCCGAAATAAGCTTATACCCAAAAGGTATATCCTTCCTTTCCAGCAGATGGTTTAATGATACCGAAGAGCCATTTTTAGATTTGACTTCCACCGGAATAATCTGGGCATCCCGGGAGATAAGAAATTCTATTTCCTGAGTATTATCGGGTACCGAATAATAGACCAGAGGAATCTCTCGCTTTGTTAACATATCAGACACCAGATTTTCGTAGATCCCACCTTTCATAGGACCCGATAGTGTATCATCTACAACCGCCTTTTTCATATCAAAACCATACATAGCCGTGAGCAGTCCAATATCACTGCCATAAATTTTAAACTGGTCTTCCTTGACATAGGCAGCTAAAGGGAATGACGGGGTGGATAAGTTATAGCAAAAATCAACCAATCCCGCATCGCGGAGCCAGGACAGACTATTTCCAAACTTTCTGGCACTCCCCCCTTTTTCTACCAGGGAATATTTGAATTTCTTATTTTCCCGGGCCAGCTGGCGAGGAATCGACAGATAACAGTCCCGCACTTTCGGTTTTTCCGGTACAGACGCATATTTCTCCATATCATTCAGATAGGTAGCGAGGATCTTCCTCTGCTCCCTGTCTACTTCACCATAATTATCGGTATCAATAAAGCAATTGCACACAGAAGGCATACCGCCGACTACCATATATTCCCTCAGGAGTTTCATCATCTGTCCATTGATTGCAGGCGGTACCTTTTCTTTGTTTTCAAAAAATGGGCGCATATCCGACATCACTGACTCAGGGAAACCTGAAGCCCAGAGGAATTCTTCAAAATCCAGAGAATACATAGTCTCTTGCCGCTCATATCCCACCGGAAAAGAAGAAATCTCCCTGTAATTGATTCCCAAAAGGGATCCGGTGGCTACCGTATCCATGGAATGATCCATAGCCAAAAATTTCAGGGCTGTTCTCGCTTCGGGGCAGCTTTGGATTTCATCCAGAAAAAGAAGGGTATGCCCGGGGATAAAACGAACTCCAGGTATAAAAAGAGAAATTCTCCGCTTAATAGACTCTGCATCCAGATCACCCTGAAATATTTCCTTCCACGATGGATGCTCCTCAAAATTAATTTCAATGACCGATTGATACTGCTCCCTGCCAAATTCCCGTACTAAAAAAGTCTTACCAATCTGGCGGGCACCTTTAATCAAAAGGCATTCATCCCTATGACGCATCTTCCATTGAATCAAGCGGTTCATAAATTTTCTTTTTAACAATGGTATCCCTCCTGAAATCGACAATTGCCCTGCAAAACGCCAAATCATTTATTGCACAAATACTACCTGGATTATTTTCTCATCCCTATTATACCTTGAAATTTACTCCTTCTCTATCAAAAATTGCATTAAATCTGACAATGTAATTTTGAAAAATGCATATTTTTTGACTATTATTTTTAAAAAATTGCAATTTTTAAAAAGATCTCAGCCATATAGAAACTTAATAGCCTGCGGCGCCTCCCATCGGCTTACCTCCGTCTGCTTCGCAGCCACCGACGGCCGGGCTCTAAGGTGCTCGCTTAGTGTGCAGGAACAGCTCGCATATGGGCCCGGATCGAGGGTCCTATGCAGGACGCCTCGCCTTCCCGAGGAAGGAGGCTATCTTACCGCGGCTTCGCCGCTGAATACAAACTCCGCGCCGCCCATTTTTCTGCTGCGGCGCACCTCCACTCCTCATTCCTAACTCCTCACTCCTAACTATTCAGGCCTTCGGCCCCATTCCCCTCGATTTCGGCCTCGGTCTCGATCTATTCAAAAGAGGTGTTTTCCATGGAAAGTGCTTATTATACGAAAGAAGACAATGGCACCGCGGTCTGCGGGCTCTGTCCCCATCACTGCCGGATCCCGCCGTCCGGGAAGGGATGGTGCCGGACCCGGTGGAACGACCACGGCCAGCTGAAGGTCCTCACTTACGGCCTTGTGACCTCCGCCGCCCTGGACCCCATCGAGAAGAAGCCCCTCGCCTTCTTCCACCCCGGAAGCCGCATCCTTTCCCTGGGCAGCTGGGGGTGCAACATGTGCTGCGCCTTCTGCCAGAACTGGGAAATCTCCCAGAAAGAGCCGGAGTCCCGGAAAGTGACGCCGGACCAGGTGCTCCGCCTGGCCCGCTCCCTCCAGGTGGAAGGAAATATCGGCGTCGCCTGGACCTATAACGAACCCTCCCTGTCCTTCGAATTCATCCGGGACACGGCGCCCCTCATCAAAGAGGCGGGCATGGTAAACGTCATGGTATCCAACGGCTATATCAGCGAGAAGCCGCTCATGGACCTCCTCCCCTATATAGATGCCTGGAACATAGACCTGAAATCCTGGGTCCCCGCATTCTACCGCAGCATCTGCGGCGCGGGCAGGGACGATGTCCTCCGCACCATAGAGATGGCATCAGAAGTGAGCCACGTGGAGCTCACAAATCTTGTGATTCCCGGAGAGAATGATGATCCCCGGCAGATGGAGGAAATGGCATCCTGGATCGCCTCGGTAGACAAAGACATGCCCCTCCACATAACCCGCTTCTTCCCCCGGTACCGCATGGTAGACCGAGGCCCCACCCCCATCAGCACTCTGGTCTCCCTCGGCCGGATCGCCCGGAAGCACCTCACCCGGGTCCGCATAGGCAACGTGAGCGGGGAAGACCTCCTGCTGCATGGGTGGAGGAATTGACCTGCGGCAGCAGGTCAGATCGAGACCGAGGTCGAGATTGAGGTATACAGCCGCTTCGCGGCGGAGACATCAGACCATCAGACGTCAGATAAAGTCAGCGATTCCGTTATTGTACTATCTGACACTTACTGTATAACGTCATCTCGAGCGGTGGTAAGTATGCCCAAAGACTCTATCCATAAAAGCCGCTACAGCTACGATGAGTCGAGAGATCTCTCAGATAGTTGACCGTGACGGGGGGTTAAAAGCAGAATTGAGATTTGAGGAAAGAGAAGCTTGAAACATAAGCTCCCGACAACAAGCTTACTTTTGGGGTAACTTT
>ERZ791746.651-NODE-651-length-28950-cov-9.555736_pt1 | contig 28950 bp, 21 predicted proteins | sample MGYA00510038_ERZ791746 | MGnify/ENA primary metagenome ERZ791746 (study PRJEB30046, sample SAMN00792018) | human gut metagenome | study: EMG produced TPA metagenomics assembly of the A metagenome-wide association study of gut microbiota in type 2...
TTTTCATGAGTTTCGCAATTGTCTTAGATTAGTATGGCGATTTTTGAAAAAAATATGCAAAAGAGCATATGCCATAATTTTCTGACATATGCCCTTCTTTTAATTTTTATTCATTTTTATTTTAATGCGGCAGGATTGATCTTCTTTGTTGCGATCTCATCCTTTAACATTGCAAGGAACTCTTCTTTTGGAACCGTTGTGGTAGCCTGTTCGCCATGAAGTCTGTAGCTTACTGTTCCGTCTTTTACTTCGTTCTTACCAAGAATGATGAGGTAAGGAACTTTTTCTACCTGTGCTGCTCTTACACGATAACCGAGTTTCTCGGCACGCTCGTCGATCTCCACACGGATATCATTCTCATCCAGATAATTAAGAAGTTCATGAGAATATGCATTTAACTCTTCGTCCTCGTTCTTGACCGGAATGATTCTTGCCTGAACCGGTGCTAACCAGAGTGGCAGATTTCCTTTTGTTTCCTCTAAGATATAAGCCATGAAACGGTCAAGGGAACCAAGGATTGCTCTGTGTAAAACAACCGGTGTTTTCTTTGTGCCATCTTTGTCAATGTATGTCAGATTGAATTTTTCTGGTAAGCAGAAGTCAAGCTGGCAGGTGGAAAGTGTGTATTCATTTCCGATTGCCGGTTTTACGTTTACGTCAAGTTTTGGTCCGTAGAATGCAGCCTCACCGATTTCCTCTGTGTAGTCGATTCCAAGGTCATCTAATACTTTTCGGAGTGCATTCTCTGCTGTGTTCCACATCTCATCGTCATCATGATATTTTACTTTATCAGCAGGATCTCTTAAGGAGAGCACGCAACGGTAATCTGTGATGTTGAAATCCTTGTAAGTATCAAAAATCAAATCTACAACCTGTGAGAACTCTGACTCAATCTGTTCCGGTGTCACGAAAAGATGTGCATCGTTCTGGCAGAAATGACGTCCTCTCTCGATACCTTTTAAAGTACCGCTGGCTTCGAAACGGAAGTCATGTGCGATCTCACCGATACGGATTGGAAGATCTTTGTAGGAATGCATTCTGTTTGCATAAATCATCATATGATGCGGGCAGTTCATTGGACGGAGAACAAAGGACTCTCCCTCCACTTCCATTGCAGGGAACATATTGTCTTTGTAATGATCCCAATGACCGGATGTTTTATACAGATTAACCGTACCAACACAAGGTGTCATAACATGAAGATATCCAAGTTTTCTCTCTTTTGCTTTGATATAATTTTCAAGTTCCTGCCATACTGTGTATCCTTTTGGAAGGAACATTGGAAGTCCACGTCCAACAAGGTCATCCGACATGAAAAGATTCATCTCTTTACCGATTTTTCTGTGGTCACGGTCTTTTGCTTCCTCAAGAAGTTTTAAGTGCTCCTCTAACTCTTCCGGTGTCGGGAAACATACACCGTAAATACGCTGCATTACGTGATTGTTTGCATCACCTTTCCAATATACACCAGAGTATTTTACAAGTTTGAAGTTCTTGCATAACTTTGTATTGTCTACGTGAGGTCCACGGCAGAGATCCGTGAAATCTCCCTGATCGTAAACAGAAATGTTTCCATCTTCCAGACCTTCAATTAAGTCCAGTTTGTATGGATCATCTTTGAACATTTCCATTGCTTCTGCTTTGGAAATCTCACGTCTGTAAATCTTCTTGCCTTCTTTGCAGACTTTCTTCATCTCTTTCTCGATTGCTGCAATTGCTTCGTCGTTGATGATATCATCGCCAAGGTCAATATCATAATAGAAACCTTCTTTTACAACTGGTCCTACCCAGAACTTTGCCTGTGGGTATAAGTGTTTTACTGCCTGTGCCATCACATGTGCGCAGGAATGGTTTAAAGTATTCAGTCTTTCGTCTGCTTTAAAATCTACCATTTTCTTCATTTCCTTTCGCTATATAAAAATAAGTTTCTGTAGGAAGTATCTCCGATTCTCTGTACAACATAAAAAATCCCTGATACTGCATTCCTACAATATCAGGGACGATATACTGATCGTGGTTCCACCCATCTTCATCTCTCCGTCTTACCAGACATCAATCTTCTTACTGCCTGTCCATTCCAAAGAAATCTCATTCTTGATTGTAACGGTATCACCGGACCGGATTGGGGTCACTCAGAGTTGGTCTTCACATAATTCTTAGCCGGAACGCTCACACCAAACGCCTTCCTCTCTGGGACTTTTGCTTATGCTACTCTTCTCTTCATCGTTTTGACTAGGGTCATTCTATACCCTTTTCTTCTATCTGTAAAGTATTTTTTACAATTCCGGTATGACGGACTATCTTCCGCAGCAATATTTGTACTTCTTACCGCTTCCGCATGGGCATGGATCGTTACGTCCGACTTTTTTGCCTACATGAACAGTGCCGGATTTCTTCTGCTCTAAGAATAAAGTTTTTCTCTTCTCATCATCGAAAATCTCTTTCCACTGTGGTAATTCATATAACCAGTCTGCTTTTGCGTCAACCATGTTTTTGTATAATTTTTCTTTGTCAAAAACAAGGTTAACTTTTGTATCTTCTTCCATGGTGTCGATTGGATTAGCCTCTACCAAGCTGTCGTTGATTCCGTCTAAGAATCCTGTCATCTCCATAACACTGAGGTTGTACTTCTCTGCAAGCTCTTTTACAGTTCCTTCTACTTTCTCATCCGGATTTGTTAAAAGCTGTTCGTATACGCCCTTCTCTAAAAGGAAGTATCTCTGCCAGAATCTCTGTAATTCACCTCTATCTGCTTTCTCATTATAGGCAACTTTCTGCCACTGTTCCAATAATGCCATGTTACATTCCTCGATTTCTAATTATAGTATATTTGCATCATGCATAGATGCATTTGTTATTATAGCAAATATTGATGGGTTTTTCAAAGGATTTTTTTTGGTGGGGAATAGCAAGTATTTTTAATACTAGAATACCAGACAACCGAAAGCTACCAAATCTTTGCCACAATGTCAAGCGGTAAATTTAAAATGAGCATAAAAATAGCTCTTCTCTGAAATGAGAAGAGCTATAAAAAGCATTATATTACTTTACCCATTTTTTCTTTCATGAGCGTAATAAAACAGTTCATCTGGGGTGTAACCCATTTGTTTTTGTGATACACCAGCTGACTCCACATCTGAATACGACAGTCCTCAACATCTACGGTTTGCATTTTCCCGGATAGGAGATAAGGACGAACCACATATTGCGGAAGGAAAGACAAGCAGTTGCCATGAAGCAGTATTCTGACGAGGATGTCCGTGTTACCGGTTTCCAGAAAAGGGTGTATTTCCAGCTTTTTTTCCGCCAGAAGCTGCTCCAGATCATAGCGGTAACTGACACTTTTTTCCGTTAGCACAAAGGGTTCGCGCACCACTTCCGCTAAAGATACTTTTTTCTTGCGACAAATCATATGATCGTGGGAAGCAACAAATAGGATGGGTTCCTGCTGTTCCAGCAGCTTGACCCAATCTGCAAAATCTGTTTTCTTGTCCAGAAAGAATAAAAGATCCACATCATTCTGTCGAACCATATCGAACAGTTCATGAATCAAACCTGTGTGGATGCTAACCATTACATCCGGATAACGATGGTGGTATTCCATCAGAATAGGCGTAAGAACGCTCAGCAGAAGAGATTCCGCCGTACCGATTCGTAAACGTCCTGAAGGATTTTCTGGTTCACGAAGAAAATCTTTTGCGTTTTGTTCAGCCTTTAATATCTCTATGGCATAGGGGATAAACTGTTCTCCACGCTCGGTCATCCGAACTCGTTTCCCAATTCGCTCAAAAAGCTGGATCCCCAGTGCTTGCTCCAGCTGGTGAATCTGAACTGTGACAGTAGCCTGAGAATAACCTAGTTGCTCCGCCGCTTTTGTAAAATTCTGCAATTCTGCCACCCTTAGAAAGGTGGAAAACAATCTTAGATCCATGTTTCTCCATTAATTAAAAAATATAATTACAATAATAAAAATTATTTGTTTCCTTAATCATCAATCCTATGATACACTATTAAAGCAGGAAATTCAACTGTACATCTTCGAATTAGGAAGATTTTATGGCTATTGGAAGAAGCAAAGTTGTCATTATCGGTGCTGGCAATGTAGGTACTGCTCTGGCTCATCATCTTGTAATCTGCACGCCTGCGTTATTTTTTGGCTGACCTGATTGGTGTTGATGCCCGCAGCCTGGAGGCCATGTGCATGGGAGAACATGGAGATTCACAAATGATTCCCTGGAGCCAAGTAACAGTCGGCGCAAAGCGTATTATAGATATCCTGCGAGATAGCCCGGAGATGTTTCGTTATGTGGAGTTGGATTCAATTAGAAAAGAAATTGCCAAAATTGCTTATCAGATTGTAAAACAGAAAGGCGCTACTAATTATGGTATTGCTGCTGTTGCAGCACGAATGATCAAGGCTATCATACAGGATGAAAACATTGTTATGCCCCTGTCTGTCATGCCGCATGGGGAATATGGACTCTCCGACCTCTATTTAGGTATTCCCGCTGTTCTGAATGGGTCTGGTATTCGAGAGTTGGTAGAGTATCACCTGACAAATCAGGAACATCAGGCGTTGCTTGCGTCTGCTGCCGTTTTACAAGAGGCAAACCAGAAGGTGCAACAACTGGTTAAGTGGTAGTAATTTTTTTCTGTCAACTATAATATGTGCGAATCTTTTAAAGTGTTCATAAGCAGAACAGAAGAAGCGACATAAGAAGCAACATTTAATAGGGAGAACACATGTCTGCCAAATGAGTCCTGGTACCTGTATTTGGAAATTTTACCCTATCATGAGAGGATGTTTTTTAAGATGATATCATTAATTAATGCAATTTATAACTTTTTATGGGGAGATCTGGTGCAGATCCCGCTTCCAGGAGGAAGTACACTGGGAATATCCCTTCTGGTTATGATTTTGGTGCCAGCCGGAATCTATTTTACGATCCGCACTCACTTTCTTCCTCTCCGAATGTTCCCAGAAATGATCCGTATAACACTAGAGAATAACAAAACCAAAAATTCTGACGGTATCTCTGGCTTGCAGGCACTGATTGTATCTACGGCTTGCCGCGTAGGCATGGGCAATCTGATGGGCGTTGTGGCTGCCATCTCCGCAGGAGGTGCAGGTGCTGTATTCTGGATGTGGCTCATTGCACTTTTGGGCGCATCTACTGCCTTTATAGAGGCGACTTTGGCCCAAATCTACAAGGAAAAGGATCCGCTGTATGGTGGTTACCGTGGTGGTCCGGCGTATTATCTCCACGTACTGTTCGCATCAAGGAGTAAGAGACAAAGATATTCCCTCTTCGCATGTCTGTTTGCCTTATCCGGGCTTCTCTGCTGGTGTGGAATCAGTCAGGTGATCAGCAACTCGGTCGCATCTTCTTTTGAAAATGCATTCCACATTCCTCCGCTGTATACCACAATTTTTCTAGTTGTTATTGCTGCGATAATTGTGTTGCGGAAAAACGCCACTGTCAAAGTTCTGGATATCATGGTGCCAATCATGGCCGCATGTTACTTTTTCCTTACAATTTTCATTATTGTCAAAAATGCTGGTCAGCTTCCCGATGTTTTGAGCCGGATTTTCAGCGAGGCGTTCGGTCTGCGGCAAGCTGTTGGTGGAGGTATCGGCGCAGCGATCATGAACGGTGCAAAGCGTGGATTATTCTCTAACGAAGCAGGATCTGGTTCCGCCCCCTGTGCGGCTGCCGCTGCGGATATCGACCATCCTGCCAAGGAGGGGCTTTTTCAGGCTCTCGGAGTATTCATCGATACATATGTAATCTGCACCTGTACAGCGATGATTATGCTCTTAGTGCCTCAGGAATTAACCGAGGGGTTAGCAGGTATGGATTTACTGCAAGCTGCTATGGCATACTATTTTGGCGAATTTGGTGTTGTGTTCATCGCACTAATTCTGTTTTTATTTAGCTTTTCCACATTCTTAGGAATTTTGTTTTATGCAAGATCAAATGTGGCGTATTTGTTTGGCGATAACTGGCTCTCTCAGACGCTCTACAAGGTACTGGCCCTTGTAATGCTCTTTATCGGCGGCATTGCAGCATACCAGTTTGTATGGGATTTGGGAGACGTTGGGGTCGGTCTGATGACAATTTTTAACATGATAGCACTGTTCCCATTAGCTCCCAAAGCTTTACAGGCATTAACTGATTACGAACATTCTCATAAGCGGTGAGACTTTTCCCGCAAACAATATTTGCATTTTTTAGAGCATTTTTCCCATACTCACTTTTTAATTTACATTTCTGATCAACAAAAAATTTTACCCCATCTCTCGGTTGTTTAGGGATGAGGTAAAGTTTTTATGTTGCAATCTCCGGGATTTCCCCGACAAAGTTATAAACGATCCTGACTTCCTGCACCTGTTCCCATTCCTCCGGCGTCACAATCGCCTCATGGCAGCCCTCAATGACCTCCCATTCCTCACGGGGGATAATGTCATAGGTATTGGAGCGGATGCCTTTCTGGTGCGTCCGGCAGACAAGATGTGCGCCCTTATAAAAGGGATTTCGCAGGATATGGCTGATCCTTGCGCTCCCCCACCTCTAAAGATTTCAAATTCTTTTAATTATAATTTTCCTCTTACATTTTGATTTTGACATTTATACCTCTTTTTAAAACATAAAGTTTAAGATCACATACGGATTACTTTCATTTGATATTTCTTTATTTTTTTCTTTTCTTCCCATATACAAAAAATTCATAATATCATTAAATTCTGTTGTCTCTGGATCATTTCCTGTTAATATTCCATTTTTCTCATAATATGGCAAAGCACTTTCAAAATCTAAATATAAAGCACCATTACTGTTAATCAGTTCTCCTACTTCTGAAATCTTACTTTTGCATAATATATACATATTATCAGGTGAGATATTCTTGATAAATTTAGCTATCTCTATGCCCTTATTTTTCATTCATTAGTTCAAACTACCTATATCATCAACTTTAATATAATTTAAAATTGCAGGTGCTGCTTCCCAACTATTGTAATACCTTATTTTCGAATCATATACACATTTTCCTATTCTTTTCTTTAATTCATCAATGCTCTCCACCCCAAATAAAATCTGCATTTTTTTACAATATCTGCGAGATTTCATTCTTTCCCATTCCAGCTGTTTATTCTGAACATATATATAACATGTTGGAAACCAATAAATACCATACCCACTTTTTTCATCTTCTACTAGTTCGTAAGCATTGCATACTTGGTATAAAAACAGATCTGCTTCCGCAATCGCTTCTGATGTATATATTGGAAGCTTCTCCCTCTGATTACATATTATATCTCCCATCAAAGTATATTTATTTTTCATATCTGATCTTTGTTTATAATGTTCTTCAATGGCACTACTATAATGTTGAAATGCAGTATAATTAGCCTGTTTAATTACTCCTCCAAATAAACTTGTTTCCAAAAAATATGTATAAGTCAATAATACATTGATAGCAGCATAATCTTTAATATGCCTCATATACACTATAATACAAATAAACAATTCCCACAAAAGTGTTTTATATATATCTAAGTCATTTTCACATACTGAATTTGCATTTTCATCAAATGTTCTTATACAACATAATTTGTTATACATGTATTCAAGATTTTCTGCTAACACTTCTGCATAATCATCTTCCATTTCTGCAACTGTCTCTACAAAATCTAAATATATATCTCGAATTGGCTTCATATTTAAGAAAGTATCATAAACCTCTTTGGGATTCATTTCACCTTTATAATAATCTTTTAATGCATCAATATATGCTTCCTGAAACCTTGATATACAATTTCTTCTTTTATTTAAGATATTACTTCCATGAATCTGACGAATTAAATCTTTTAATGGAAAAAAATTTGTCTTTTCCTCATCCAACCACTCTGGTTTTTTTCCTAATTTTGGTTTCACAAGCTGTGGTTTTTCATATATATTCCGAAGCAATTTTTCATATTGTTCTTCATATTTTGTTGCATCTGAAAGATCTATATATATCCTCGTTTTTATATAGGCTGGCAAGTACTCATTTCCCTCATCATCTCTTTCAGCAATGATTGGAATAAATTTTTCCTGTTTCATTTTTCCATATATTTCACCAGAAATAATTACAGTCTCATCACCAACTCCTCCTGTTCGATTATTTGCTTTTTGTGCATATACCCTATCACAAATTATAAGTACCTTTGTAATGTCAGGATCATTAACACATCTTTCCATAAATGCATACTTATCTTGCCCTTCTTTTAGTTCCCATTTATCAAGCACAACATCCACTCCATGAGAAATTAAGCGTTGGGCAAGCTCTAGTACAAGTCTATCACTGCTCCAAGAATATGAAATAAACACCTTTGGCATTTTATCATCCTGCAATCCTAATCCCCTCCATACCTTATTTTGACTCTTAACATTTTCTTTTCATTTTACCACCCGACATAAAACGACACAATGAACTTACGTGAAATCGAAAGTTATTTTTTACAAAAAAACACCCTAATAGAATGGATTCTAATCAGATTCTCATCTGATCAATCATTCTATTAGAGTGCTTCTACTTTAAAATTTCTGTTATGGTCTGAGTTCATTTCCAAAGCCGCCAAATTCAAACACTTTTTGTATCGGTGTCCTGATCTTCGATCCGGTCATGAAGCTGCTCGAACTTGATACGGATATCCCTTAACATCTGATGATGTTGTATCCTGATCCCGATCGTGATGCCGGTCAGGAGAAGCCCTGTCATGGCAATGATGATCAGGACTGTCTCGACCTTTACCTTTAGCGGCTTTTTCTCAGTCGTAGATGGATTCTGCTTCCCAGCTGATGATGTTTCCGTTTTCTGCGTTGATCTCAAATTCATACTTTACCTCCGCATAGTAGGCTTCCCCCTCATAGAGAGAGATGCCGTCGTCATAGTCCGGATGGATGTAGATGTTTCCGGCATCGATGCCAGGGATCCTGTCCATGACGGTCTGTTTTGCTGTCTCGATGGAAACACCGCCCGGTGCTGTCTGCGATGTGCCGGCTGCGTTCTGGGAACCTGTCGTACCATTCTGTGATGCACGGTATCCCTTGTCTATCACTTCGGAGTCTACTGAAAGGATGCGTCCGTCGGATGCATCCAGCTCATAATCGTACTCCACTCCGGCTGCGGTGAATTCCACCTCATATCTGGCACGGCCGTCATCCCAGTCCTGTTTTACCGTGATGTACTGGATCTGTTCTTCTGTGACCCCTGCATCCCCGGCTGCGATGCTCTTCGCTTCCCGTTCCGTGATGCCGCCATTTACCATTGTGGCAGAACCTGCGGTTGCGTGTTGTGACACGTCTGCCTGTGATGTCCCACTGCTGTCGTTGTTTCCTGTCTGTGCTGTATGATCTGTTGTGTTGCTGCCGTTTTGTGCTGTTCCTGTTCCACTGCTGTTATCCTGTACATTATGATCTGCTGTGTTGCTGTTGTTCTGTGACGCCGTGTCTGATGCATTTTCTGCGCTGGCGGAACCCTGTACGGTTCCGCCAGCTACTCCTGTAGTCCCCTGTATGCCCTTGGTATCCTGCATATTTCCGGTTGTACTGCCGCATCCGCTCACAGTTGACAGAAGTGCCACTGCTATAAGTCCTGCGGCAAGCATTCTTTTTTTATTTCTCACGTTTGTCCTCCCATTTCTCCATTGATTCAATGATGCGTTCCATCCTGATGGCTGCTGTTTTCTGCCGGTGCTTTTTCTCACACCTTGAAGATCTCAGTGTCTGCCTTTAACGTTTCTGCCGCTGCACCTGCCTGTTCCGTGGTCTCTGCCACCTCGGAGCACCGCATGGTGATGTTCTGGATGCGTTCTGCCATGTCGGAGGTCCCGCTTGCGCCCTCGTTTGCCGCATTTGCAACGCCCTCGATCGCATTCATCATGCCGTCCATGGAAGCTAAGAGTTCCTCGGATGTCGCACTGAAATCCGATACAAGACCGTCCACAAACTCGGAATCCCGGTTGTAGGCATCCGCAAGGCTCTCAAAGCTGTCATAGCTGGATTTCACATCAGTTGCGACGAAGTCTAACAGACGTCTGCTGTCCTTTGTGAGCTGGTTCACCGCTTTCACCACGCTGTCCGTGACCTCTTGGATGGTTGTCGCCGTCTCACCGGATTCCGTCGCAAGCTTCCGGATCTCGTCCGCCACGACTGCAAACCCTTTTCCCATCTCCCCGGCACGTGCCGCCTCGATGGAAGCATTTAAGGATAAAAGGTTGGTCTGGTTGGTGATCTCCATGATCGCCTGTGCCAGGACCTCGATCCGGGATACCACTTCCACATCCTGCAGTGCCTGGTCGAGGCTTTCCTTGATCTCGCCGTGCATGCGCTGTGCATTGGCACGGTTCTCCGTGGTCTCTTTCTTCGCATTGACGGCACGGGTATGGATGTCATTGACACGCTCCGCACCTTCCTGTGCGCTCTCCGCGATGTTTTTGATCGCCCGGTTGATCTCCTCTGACATGGTGTTCATCTCCGTTGCGGATGCAGCGGATTCCTCCATGCTCGCTGCAAGCTGCTGTGTCGTTGCGGAAATGCCTTCCATCTCGCCGTTGATCTCATCCACGTTTTTCCCGATGGAGGAGACATGGCCGCTCAGGGACTCTGCATTGTCCTTCACGCTCCCAAGGTGTCCCGCAAAGCTCTCCCGGATCTTGTGGAAAGCTGCCGCAAGGTTTCCGATGCTGTCTTTCCTGTCTAAATATTTCTGTTCCACATCCTGTGTGAAATCGCCCTGTGCGAGTGTGTCCGAATAGCTGCAGGCAAGATCAAGGCTCCTGATGTAATCAATGATGCCTGCAGCACCCACAACGATCGTGATGATAAGCCCGGCTGCCATAAAGGCTGCCATTTTTTTCACATCGGAAGCGATCATTGCCGCAAGCTGGCTCTGCGCCTGCGCCTGTCCTGCACCGTCCATGAGGCTTACTGCGTATGCTGCGAGCTGTTCCATGCAGTTTTTCGCATATAACACTGCCCCTGCACCGAGCAGTATCACAAAAAAGAATACGATCTTTGTTCCAAATTTTGTCTTTCCCATGATTTATCTCTCCTGTTCCTTATATGATATTTACTGTGCAAGGATGTCTTTTTTCTCCCAGTCTGCAACAAATTCCACGCACCTGTCTGCCGGGAGCGGCCTGCTGATCAGGTAGCCCTGTAAAAAGTTGCAGCCGAGCTTTTCCAGCTGTGCTGCCTGTTCCCTTGTCTCGATCCCCTCTGCCGTCACCCAGATGTGGTTCCTCTGGGCGAACACGAGGAGCGTCTGCACGATCGGCATGCCCATCTTCCTGCTCCCGATGCCCCAGACCAGCTCCTTGTCCAGCTTGATGCTCTGGAACTCGAAATCCATCAGCCGCACGAAATTGGATTCGCCCTTGCCGAAATCATCCATGACCAGGTTGAACTTCTTATCCTGCAGCCTGTGTGCGGTCTCCAGGAGCTTTCCGTTATCCGCCGACTTCCCGAGTTCCGTCATCTCCAGCCAGATCTTCCCGTGCTGGAGTCCGTACCAGTCCAGGCATCTGCTGATCTCCTCCCAGACAGTTTCCACCATGCAGGTCTGCGGCGACAGGTTCACGTTGATCCTCGTGATGCCGTGTTCCGCAAACCTCGTGAACCACCGGCAGCACTCCCGGATCATCCACAGGTCGATGTCATGCACCCAGCCGTGTTCCTCTGCCTCCTGCACAAGGCTCTCCGGGTCGAGGAAACCTCCCTTCCCGTCCCTTGCACGGAACAGCGCCTCAAGCCCGGTGATCCTGTGCTTTTCCACGTTGTAGATGGGTTGGAAATAAGCTTCCATCCCAAGACTGGAAATATCTTCCCAAGTATAAGCTCCTGTAATGCTCATGGTCTTTTACCTCTTACCTGTTTTTTTGTTCCATCTCCCAGCCCCCGCTGCCCAGATAACCTTTCCTTTTATCTCTTCCTTTCCAGCCGCACCGAGCATCCTGCTGTCCATGGACACCGGGCGGTTGTCCCCGAGGAAGAAATAACTTCCTTCCGGCACGGTGTACGGATAATCCACGCTGTCTCCTGTCTCCGACAGGCCGTAGATGACATCCGTCTCCTGCACTTTTGCGCCGTTCCTTGTCAGGTGTCCCTCACGGTCCACCTCTATCACATCCCCCGGCAGCCCTGCGATGCGCTTGATCAGGTATTCCCCGGATGCATCCTTTAAGATGACGGCATCCCCATAGTCCACGCCGTCCGGGAGGATGCGCAGGAAGAACACGATATCCCCGGGATGGCAGGCAGGGCGCATGGAATTTCCATCCACGCGCATGATCCCGCATACCCTGAACACCAGGAGCCAGACCACGAACAGGATGACGGCCCGCTCTGAGCGCATCTTTCTTTTCCGCTTTTCCTCGCGGATCTTCAGGAGTGCCATGTCAAGGCTGTACTGTTCTCCCTCGTTCATGGCTGTTCCCGGAGACCGGTCTCTTCCGGTCCGTCTGCCTGTATCTGTCCCGGTCTCTGTATCTGTCCCGGTCTCTGCGGCTTTCCCTGCGGATCCCGGGTGTCTTCCTCCGGCGGACACTCTGAAAAGATGCAGTCCAGGCCTTTTTTCAAGGATTCCAGACGGTTGCGGTACTGATGGTAGAGCGCCTGTTGCTTCTCCACTTTCTCCCTTGTCTTTGTCAGGATGACATCCATCTGCCGCCCTGCCTCTGCAAGGATCTCCTCCGCCTGCCGGCCTGCCTCTGCAAGGATCTCTCCTGCCTTCCTCTCTGCCTCTGTAAGGGTCTCCCCTGCCTTCTGGTCTGCCTCTGCAATGGTCTCCACTGCTTTCTGGTCTGCTTCTGCAAGGATCCTCTTTTCTGCTTCCCCAGCCTCTTTGAGCATGCGTTCCTTTTCGGTGCCGGCATGGTCAAGGATGGTCGCCGCAGTCTCCTTTGCACCGCCCAGGATCTCCTCCGCCTTTCCTTCTGCCTCCGCATAGAGTTTCTCCTGTGTGGGGATCTGTGCCCGCAGTCCTGCGTTCTCTGCCGCAAGCTGCATCTTTTCCAGATATAGTTCCCTCACTGCCTCCTCGTTCTTCTGTCCATAGTACTCCACCAGCTCCCTGATGTAGAGCACGACTTCCTCACGGTCATACCCTAAGACGGCTGTCCTTAACTTTTCTATTTCCTTAACAAAATTCCTGTCTTTCATGATCTGTCACTTCCTTATAATCCCTTTTTCAGGCACAACAGGGGCAGCCTGCGCTGCCCCTGTCATGTCATCCTGCAAGTTCTCTTGAAAGTCTTGATTCAAACACTGCAAGAGCTGACATGCAGCCGGCTGTAATGACTGCGCCGGCTATATAGATCGGAGTATCTGCCACACAGTGCCTGCCTGTCACAGCCAGTAAGATGCCCGCTGATATATAGGCTGCACACATCACCACCTGGGCTGCGATACATTTTTTCTGCGTCTTCCGCAGTGCTTTTCTTCTTTCAGGATCCATGGTCCTTATCCTCCTGTTCCTCGTATTTCTGCCATGAATGGGTCTGACAGGGATTTTTCCTGTTCTGCCCGCACATGTCAGATGTTTTATAAATATTTTGGAAAAATTACATATATCATTTTGGTTTGTTATTTGTAAGTTTAGATAATAGGTCTTTCTTTTTTTATTGTCCGGGGATATGTGGATATCCCCGGGATTGTTTTTTCGTTCTGGTATATTTTGGGGTTACTGTCTTACTCTCCGTCAAGTTCCTCGCGGATCTTCCGGATACGCAGGACTGTGTATCCTGCGATCACAAGGATCAGGATGACTGGATACCAGTGGGATCCGCAGTCTGCGAAGCTGATGTGTCCGTCTGCATCACTGCTGTCTGCCGGGATGCTGTCGTCTGCGTTTCCGCTTCCGTCTGCATCTGCTCCGGTCTCTGTGCTGTCAGCGACATCTGTAGTATCATCTGAACCTGTATCTGCATCCGTGCTGTCTGCTCCGGTCTCTGTACCGTCTGTCACATCCTCACCATCCGCCTGGTCTGACTCGTTGTTGTTTCTGTTGTTCCTGTTGTGTTTGTTGTTTTTGTTTCCGCCGGACGCATTGTTTCCATCCGTTGCAGCAATATCTGTGGCATTGGTCTTGCCATCTGTGACACCGGTATTGGTTCCGTTCGCATTTCCATTGCTGTTTCCACCGCTGGTGCTTCCATGATTGCTTCCGTTTCCGCTGTTATTGCCGCTTCCGTTTCCGCCATTACCGTTTCCACCGTTGCTGTTTCCACCACTGCCGGAGCCGCCGTTATTGTTTCCGTTATCTCCGCCATTGCTTCCACCATTGCCGCCGTTGTTGTCTGGTTTGCTGCCGTCACTGCCGGAGCTGCCGTTGTTTCCACTGTTGGAGCCGCCGCCGTTTCCGCCGTTGCCCGGATCCTTGCCGTTTCCGCCATCGCCTCCGGTTCCACCGTTGCCGCTGTTGGAGTCTCCGCCATTTCCACCGTTGCCTCCGGTTCCGCTGTCAGAGCCGCCGCCATTTCCACCGTTTCCTCCGGTTCCACTGTTGGAGTCTCCTCCGTTTCCGCCGGAACCTCCAGTTCCGTTATTGGAGTCTCCTCCATTTCCGCCGTTTCCTCCGGTTCCGTTGTTGGAGTCTCCTCCATTTCCGCCGGTTCCACCATTGCCGTTGTTGGAGCCGCCGCCATTTCCGCCGTTTCCTCCGGTGTTGTCACCGCCGGTTCCACCGGTTTCGCCTGAGCTTCCTCCATTGCCGCCGGAGCCGCCGTTGCCCTTGTCTGAGTCGCCACCATTTCCGCCGCTGCCGCCACTGCTTGTGCCGCCGTTGTTATTATTTTCTCCTGTGGAGCCGCTGCCGCCGTTGCCTCCGTTTCCACCGTTTCCGTTGTCGGATTTACCGCCGTCTCCGCCATTTCCACCGGATGTTGTTCCACCGTTATTATCGGTCTTTCCCGGCTGTGTGGTCTCGGTTCCTGTACCGCCATTTCCACCGTTTCCGCCCGGGTTCGTGTTATCTCCTGTTGCGTTTCCGCCGTTTCCTGCATCACCGCCTTTGACAGTTCCGCCAGGATTGATGGTGATAGTCTTATCGCCTGCGCTGATTCCGCTTCCACCGTTTCCACCATTACCAGGGATATCGGTTGCGGAATCTCCGCCTTTACCGCCGTTTCCACCAGTTACAGTTCCACTGACCGTTGGAGTGATCTTGCCGTTACCATCAATACCGGCTCCACCATTTCCTCCATCTTTGCCTTCTGTACCATTTGCACCATTACCACCGGTCACGTTTGCATTGTTTCCAATGATAATTCCGGCATCTGCTGTATCACCACTGGCTCCGATGCCGGCTGCTCCATCCGGATGTTTAGCAGAACCGTCTCCACCTTTGATCGTACCGTTTACGATCTCAAGATTCGTTCCCGGATGTTCGTTGCTGTTCGCATCCTTGACAAATTCCAGTCCCGGTTTTGCTGCATTATCATCATCTGCCTTGTCACCTGTGATGGTATGTCCGCCAAGGTCGATCCTGATATCGCCCCATGTGTCCGGGATCTGTACTGTCTGGTCAATGTCCTTCTTTACGGTCACCTTGTAGTTTCCGTTATCATCCACTGTGACTTCCACGTTGGAGTTTTCCGCTTTTTCTGTGTTGTCTGTGGCATTGTTGCTGTTTGTATCGCCTGCGCCTTTCTCTTCGAACTGCTTCGCAATGTCTGCTGCGTCCACAAGGGAAGTCTTTCCGACTGTGGAGCCGAAATTGCTGTGGCTGATCTTGTATTCCGTTGCTTTTTTCAGACCAGATGCAATTCCTTTTCCATTTTCATCTGTCTTGAATTTCAGTGTGTGTCCGACCGGATTTCCGGATGTGTCCAGTTCACGCACGCTGTACTCTGTTTTTGGCCTTCCTGTAAAGGTGAGCGTATGGGCTGTCTGTCCGATGACGGCCGGTTTGTCATCCGTCACTTCCACCGTGATGCTTGTCGCAGCCCCTGCGCCTGCCTGGAAGGTAAGTGCCGCTGCATAGATGCCCTTGCCTTTTGCGGTCAGTTCATCTAATTTGTCCTGGTCTACGGTCACGGTTGCCGTGATATCATCACCGTTTGCACCATATGCCTTCACATTGGCACGGTTCTTTGCATCAGATGCTGTCAGGTTTCCGACATCGTTCACATGGATGACGAAATCATCCGCTGCGATGCTGCTTCCGTCTGCCCCGTTCACCACGTTTGTGCGGTATACCGGGATGAGCGTCACTTTATCTGCCGTCTGGCTGCTGATGACCGTTGTCCCATTATAGACTTTTCCGGTGTTTGCCTTATCCACCCAGACAAAGAAGCTCTCGTTGTCCGCTTTCAACCCGTCTGTCACTCTCTGCATTTTTGCAAAGACAGCCTCTGCGATTGTTCCGCCGTCAATGACGGTGATGCGCTCCCCACTGGCGATCTGTGCACCGTTCTGGTCTTCAAAGATGAACTGGTGCTGTTTTTCCAGATCGACCGTCACCTTCCATGCCTGATAGATGCCGTGTGTAGTATGGGTATAGACGCCTGTCGCACTGTCGTATTCGAGTGCCCTGTCTTCCAGTGCTTTTTCGATGTCGATCGGATAACCATTGACTGTGATGCCCTTTAAGCCGTAGCCGTCATCCGGTTTGATCTTGAGCACCAGTGGAGCGTTGTTCTTTACGATCCTTGTGTATGTGCCGGAATTTTCGTTCCATGCGCCATCATCATTTAAGAGTTTTCCGTTGTTTACCGTAACCTCCACTGTCTGTCCCTGCTCAAAGGTCACGTTCAGTGCCTGTGGCTGTTTTACTTTCTGTGTCGTATAGGTATAGGTCTTTGCACCGGTTGTCTGGATTGCTGCGGACACATCCATTCCCGCATGCTCCGGTGATTCTGACACGTCACTCCAGTAAGCTGTAGGAGCCAGTCCGTTTGCTGTCGTGTCTTTCAGTTTTACCTCCACAGTCTTATCATCTGCCACGATGACATGCTGGAACTGTGATGCCCCTGTCTCCTTTGTGACCAGTGTATTGTCTGTCACTTCTGCCGTTCCTCCTGTCACATGGAGATGTACGATGTGGGATGGCGTAAAGACTGCTTTTAACGTCACATCCGCTTTTGTCGGCGTGTATGTTATCTCATAGCTCTTTTCTGTCCAGTTGAATGTCGCTGTGGCAAACAGATCCTTATTCCCATCTGTCGTATCCGTCAGGGCTGTCAGGATGGAAAAACTCTCTCCCTTCTCCCCGGTCAGGTCTGAATAGTATCTGTCGTCAAAATCATCCGGTGTAAAAGTAAGTGTCAGTTCCTCATTCCTGTTTATCTGGATGCTTCCATCGTCAGCCAGCTCATAGGTGTTGCCGGATGCATCCACTGCCTTGAAGATTCCCTTTGCGCCGCCGGCTGTGAGTCCTTCCACATTTAAGGTTGTGAGCTGGCGTTTTGCCGCAGCATTGATGGTGATGTCACCGGTCACCTGAGGGATCGTCACTGTGATGCTTCCATCTGTTTCCTCTGTGCATACCTGCGCAAACGATAATGTCTCTGCTGCACCGGTATCACTTTTTTTCATTGTGACGGTAAAGTTGTCCTTATCGAGGTCAAAGTGTGTCTTAGGACTGATCTTTACCTTGTACTGCTGCAAGTATCCCGGGTCAGCCGGTTTTGCGCCGCCGGAGATCTCTGCATTGTTCCCGGTCGTGACCGCCACGTTGAATGTTCCGAGATAGTATCTCTGTACGCTGTCGGTCGCATTGTAGGTTACTCCGTCGATCACGATGCTCTCACCTACCGGGATCGTGACATAATCACGCGACGGATATCCGCTGTTTATCGTGCTGCCCTGGCTGACAGTCACGCCATTTGCCGGTGCTGACCCCACTTCATGTCCGAACACGTCTGCACTTGCCCCGGAAGGGATCTTTACATCTGCTTTTTTGTCTGTACTCCTCCGCTCCACGGTCACTTTATCCGAAGCGTTTCCTGTCCCTTTTGTCTTGACAGAGTCTGTATCGTCTAACCTGATCTCTGCTGTCTTGTCTGCAGGGACTTCTGCTTTTGTCACCAGTTCATTCCGGCACATGGCATCCGGGATGTAGACCAGGGTGATGGCATCAAAACTCTGATTGGTATATGTGTATGTCACATCCCCGATCTTTAAGGTGAGTGCGCCTGTCGTATTATGGTTCTTGAGATATGGTGTATCATCCCCTGTACCGTTTGGCACAACGACCGATGATGCGCCTGCCGGGGTTGTCACCTTGTAAGTATTATGGTCTACCGGACTGTAAACGTTCAGTGTTCCGTTATCCGATACATTAAGTGTTCCGTCTTTGAGAGTAACGGTTCCATCTGCTGCAATGTCAAGCGTTACATCCACCGCATCACCCGGTGCGGAGAACCATGTACCATCCTTGCTCTTTAACTGAACACTTTTTTTCATGGTTCCGCCTGTCACTGCTGTGACGGTATCTTTTACGATCTCGACTGTGTCTCCTGCCTGTGCCGTATCCAGTGCATCGGCAAGAGGGGCGTATTTCACGCCGTTTATCACAGCCTCAGCATCCATTGGTGCTACCAGTACGTTGGTCTCACCTTTTTTGGTGTTATCCGGCTGTCCCGGGTCGGCTCCGTCAGCGTAGCCGCCGAATTCGACGAAGAAACCACCCGATGTAATGTCCGTATCTCCAGGCACATTTCCTTCTATTATATCATTCAATGTTTTTATATCTGTATTTCTTACCATTACACAGGATTCCTGCCCTTGTACATCTGAAATTGTACCATTTAGCGCACCATAAGTAACTGATGCACGATTGGGTTCACCACTTCCCCATAACGATTCAATTTTCTCTCCTGTTTCTGGTCCTGCCGCCCAATAATAATCCTGACCATATTTTACAATCCCATTTGTTATCCTTCCAAATGGAGTATCATTGAGACTCGAACCATCTTTCATAATTAATCTTGTGCCAGCTGTCCACGTTTGCCCTTTTTGTAATGTTAAAATATATGATAATTCATCATTAGATGTAATTGTCGCTAAGTATCCTCTTTGACCGGCTAACTTATATGTTTTTGCTCTATCATACGCTGACGTCCATGATACTTTCTCATTAACATGCAAATAATAATGACCACTGACTGACCACTGTGTCAGTTTCATTTGATCAAGACCTGACTCAAATCCTTCATTATCATTTGCATTTACTGATACATATACATTCATATCACTCACATAATCAAATGTCATAGTCTGGATTTTTTTCTCTATTTCCTGACTGGATTTTTTATCCATAAAGATCCATGTTGCTGATCTTCCATAATCATCCCTTACGGTTGCATTATTTAAAATATCATCTGGCAGCTTACCGTTTGACAACGTAATTGTCATCAGGCTTATGTCATCACTGCCTGTATCAATCTTTGCGTTTGTATATTGGAATTTCTTATGCGTCTCATCTGTCCACACCGGTGTTCCCAGATTTACGGTATAGTTCCCCTGCACATTTGCATAAGATGCCACTCTATAATTTGCTGCATATGTCTCCACTGGTTCTTCCGCTGCGACTACTTTTACAGTCCTGCTGAAGTTTATTACTTCCTGTGTTGCATTTGCAGCTTTCGGAGTCTGCTCTTCTGTAATGTTTACAGTATCTGTATCCGCGGACTCTTCTTTTACGGTGTCTGTATTTCCATCATCCTGATTTTCTGATTCTTGTGCCTCTCCGACACCTGTGGATGTTCCCTGCAGCTGTCCTGCATTTCCGCTGTCTGTCGGGTCTTTTGCACTGTCCGCTTCATCCTTATCTGCCGGCTGATCTGGCTTGTCCTGATCTGCGGTATCTGTACCAGAAGTCTGGTCATCCCCTTCCGGTGTCTGATCTGTATTTTCTATCGTTTCCGTGGTATCTACTGTTTCTGTGCCAGACACCGTCTCAGTGCTTTCTATAATATCCGCACTCTCTGTGTTCTCCACACTTTCAGTTTCACTTACACTGCTTTCCTTTTCCGTCAGTGCGTATGAAATCTCATAATCTCCTGCCACATTGATATCAAAGTTTCCTGTATCAGTGACGGACAGGGTATATTTTTCACTGTCATACGTGATTCCTTCCGTCAGATCATAGTCTGATGCACCTTGCACCAGTGTCAGTTCCGGTGCTTCATAGGCCTTGCTCTGCTCTTTTGCACCTACGCCGTGGATCGATCCGATGAGCAGTGCGGCTGCCATCACAAATGTCAATGCACGGTTTGCTGTCGTCCTTCTCATAGGTTTCCTCCTTAATTTTTATTACATAAAAAAGCTCCACAACATAATGTAGATTATGTTGTGCGAAGGGATAGCTCCTTTGCCCGGTTGCACCGGGATTTTGGATAGATTTATAAAATTTCTGGTTTTTAGCAGTTATCTACGAATGTAGTGGAATTAGAAAAACAAGATTTTCAGCTGTAAAACCGTGAAACACTGAAAAATCAGGCGTTTACAGAAGTCTGGTCTTATTTTTGTGCAAAAATGGCAACAATATCCTAGAGAAGTACTATGAAATTAGTGCTTCTTTTACAAAAAGTGGGATTTTTTGTCGAATTTTAGCATCAGACTATTGACGTTTATCGGATTTTTTGATAAAAAAATAGTACTTGGAAGTTATTGGTAATAATTACCATACTTTCATCTGAATGCATTCACAACATAATCTACATTATGTTGTGTCTTTTTATTTCTGTCGTTCAGACGACCAGATCCAGACGCTCCAATTTTTTGACATGGTCTTCCTCTGTGGTCGCTAAGTAGATCCTTGTGGTATTGATGCTGCTGTGTCCAAGGATATCCGCAAGCTGGCTGATGTTTTTATGTATGCTGTAGTAGACGCGTGCAAAGAAATGGCGGAGGTTATGCGGAAATGCTTTCTCCAGTGCAACGCCTGCTTTTTCGGCGTTTTTTTTCATTTCCGTCCAGATGTTGCTGCGGTCTACCGGGTTTCCGTTTTTTGTGATGAAGACTGCGCCGCTTCTGATACCTTGCTTTTTGCAGTAGTCGAGCAGTTTCATTTTCAGTTTGTGTACGAGATAGATCTCGCGGTGTTTTCCTTTGCAGGATATACTGATCTTTCCGGTGCCCACTGCCTCCACCGTGACCGATGCAAGTTCACTGATGCGCATGCCGGTGCTGCCGATGATCTCGATGATCATGGCAAGGCGGAGGTTGCCATTCTCTTTTGCAATTGCGATGAGTTTTTCGTATTCGGCGCGCGTCATCTCTTTTTCCTGCGCATAGATGTGGTTTGGCTGGGTCTTGAAGATCGTGACGAAACAGTCGTGCCAGCCTGTGTATCCGAAGAAGCCGTTTAAGGCGATGAGCATGCTGTTTGCACTTGACGGCATGTATTTGGCTTCGAGATGTTTTTTGTAGCGGATCACGCATTCTTTGGTGATGTCTTTCTGTTCCTGCGCTTCCAGCCAGGCGGTGAAGGTGTGGATGTCGCGGATGTATTTGTCGATGGTATTCTGGGATTTTTCCTGTGTATAAATATGATCTTGATAGGATTGTATGGTATTTTTGTCAATTGTCCTCATGTTGTTTCCTCTCATGCTGTTCTGATTTTCTTCCCACGTATCTCCGGGGAAACCGGGGGTAGTTACAGTATAACGGGTGATTTTGATGAGGACAATCGGGATGGGGGAATTGGAAGAAATTGGCAGGAGGGGCTGTAGTGAAAGAGCCAGCTCCTGACGGGCTGGCTCTGTGATGGGTTGGTTTGGGTCTGGGTTGTTTTGGTCTGGGTTATCTGGATTCAGACTGGAGTTCGGCGACTTTAGTACTATACTACATCCAATATTTCTTCTACAATTTTATATACATATGTTCCGTAGTTAGAAGGAATTTTTTCATTTTTGTCTCCCATCAATTCTTTCGCTCTCTTTACAGCAATTCTTATTTTTTCATCCGAATAGTGTTCGAAATTTAAATGCTTCTGGTCCTTCAATGGTGCACCCTTGTCCGTTAACCGAGTTCTGAAATGATCTGTTGCCTCATAGTGATGTGTTTCAGTCACCGCATATTTTTTATCTTCTGTACTCACCTCATCATGATGCAACAATAACCATATTTCAAAAAAAGGATTACTTATCGCATATTTATAACCCTTTTCTTCACATTCCTGAATAGCATTTTCAAATTCAATTTTATGATTATCTAGATTGTCATCTACATCCGAAACAATCCAAAACTCATCTTCTGGATATTTTGAAAATTCATATTTTGCTTCTTTTTCTTTCTTAAATTTATTAATTCGTTCCACCAATTGCCATGGCTTCGATTTTCCCAACACTTGATTCTGCTCTCTCGTTCTCTTTTTCGGAAGTGTATGCACTTCATCTTCTGCCACAGAAATTACTTGTACTCTTCCTTTTACGCCATCATAAATTCGAGATAAAACTTCAATATATTCTTCTTCCGTAACACTGCCTTCACATGATAAAAAAATAATCTTAGATGTAGTTGGTCTTATTGGTCTATATGGATATTCGTTAGTATAGGGTGTACTTCTTCTATGAATAAGCTGCATCTATTATACCCCCTTTATCACTGGAACAGCTCCGAAACGCCCATTCAAATATGCCTTCAGAATATCCTGATCACCTTTAACATCAAAATCAGACATCGGCTTAATAGTTGTTTCTCCTGTTAGTTTCTTTTCTACAAACCAAATTTCATCCTGCAAAAACTCGTCAAGATCAATTAAATTTACATCATGTGCTGTATAAATAATCTGGCAATTCGTATCATTGCTATTTTCCAAGAACATATTCAATAAATACTTTGATAATTTAGTATGAAGACTCCTGTCAATCTCATCAACAAAATAAATACCTTTGCTCTTCTTATCCATTGCAAAAAACATTGGTAGTAAATCCAATAATCTTTGTGTTCCATCCGATTCATCTTCCAAATCAAATTCCACACTCTTCGAATTTAATCTGTGTTCGAATTTAATTTGAATAAGTGTCATCCGATTTTCTTGTTTTTCTCCAAAAATATAGTATTTTCCACCTATTCTAAACATTCCATGTTTCTTTTCTTCAATATCACGAATTAATTCTTTTGAAAAATGAGCTTTTTCCGCGAAATCATGAAAGTCTAATTCATCACTTACAGCCGATACTCGTACAACTCCTGTATCCATTTTACTCAAACTATCGGATATAAATTTCTGAAAATCCATATCTGTACTAATTCTAATTGGTAAAAAACGGACTTTTGAATTGGGAAAAATAACTTGAATAGACCGAAACCATTCCATTACAGGCTCTACTCTTTTTACTCCATTATCATATAATTTATATAAAAACAACTGATTTTTCTGTTTTTCTTTAATTGTCTCCTTTAGAAGTTCAGCCAATTCTCTATTTTTTGATTTCTTTCGCGCAAACTTGGCAGTAATCTCTATTATTGTTTTTTCTTCAACATCAGTTTGCCTTTCAAATAGTGGTTCAAAACCATTTTTTGTTAAAATCATTAACCATTCTTCATATACTTGCTTTGAATCCAAAGAAAAACCATATTCATAGATTTCATTATCTTCTGCTAAAAAGGTAAATTGAAATACGGATTGTTGATCTAAATCTTGAAATTCTCCTTTGAACTGATTTACCCCAGTCCCCCTTCCTGATGGAATTCCATTCACAATAAAATCTCTAGCATAATCAATAGATTCAATAAAACTACTTTTTCCAGATGCATTCGGTCCATAAAAAGCACTTCGTTTTAATACTTTCCAAATTCCAACTTTTGTCTGTATTTCTTTCGTATATCGCTCATCTATATCTGATGTTGTCGGGAACATACTGAACTCAATATTGTGTCCGATAGATTTAAAATTTGATACGTTATATTTTAATAGCACTTTAATTCACCTCACTTATTTTATTTTTCCCAACAAATCAACTTTTATTGCTTTCTTACCTTATTGAGTAAAAACTTACTTTTCTGATTATAATACATAACGTATTTTCTTACAATCAAAATAATCGCATTTTCATGCGTCTTCTAATTATTTTGGTTTAAAAATTATTAGTCTTTATAGTAAAGATAATCACAACTTTGCTTTTAATTCGAACTCTTTCCTCAAAATCCAAAACACTTCACTCTAAGCTTCTTATTTGCCAGCACACTCAAATAACGTTTGACATTTATTCTGCCTTCATTACAGATAACATTTTTAGAAGCCGTACTCCATGATTCTACTGACTGAATAATTTTACCTGTCTCCCAGTTTTCATCAAGTATTTTCTCAAATAACTTTATCGCCGCAAAATAATGAATATCTTTATTGTTTTGCGCAAACTCATAAAACATATTTTGAAATGCATATATGTCTCTATACTCATGATTTGCCCTATCCAATAATTCCAGCAAACTTTTCAACATATCGTAATCTTCTATTTCGTCCCGGTTTATTTCCGTCTCAAATTTCTTCAATTCTACGGACCACCTGGTCAATGTCTCGACCATCCGTATTGATAACTGTACGGTATCTGTTCCATCCCACCAGTACATTAAATCATCATCGGAAAGATAATAGTCAGGCTTATCCTTAAGTTCCGCCGGTGTATTATAAAATGTAAAGCAGCCATTATTTTTCAAAAAATCTTTTGTTTTCAACTTTCCAATCTGTGTGTTTCTTATTTCTTCTCTCTTTTTTACGACCGACTCACCAACATAGTTTTTAGTAATTTCATCCACATAAAACTCTCCATGCACTTCATGCCATTCTGTCCAGAAATCAAAGCCTTGTATCTCTGCAAAAAGGTACACAAATACTCTGGCTGGTATTCTCAGTGTCATTTCCGCCAGTCTGCCATATTTTTGACAGGCGATCATCTGTCTCTCATCATACGGAAGCTTCAACAATTCATATAAACGCTTTTTTCTGTCAAACCAGTATGTTTCAGAGAATTTCTGTAATTCTTTTTTTACACACATTATCTCATACGGATATGTTCCGCTGCTTGCTTCATCCATCCCCATATCCCCTGTTCCATATACAATATAATAGATATCTGCCAGATCTCTGCCTCCCATTCCACCTCTTAATTCTTCTGGAATAATACCAAACACCGTTTTCGGATATGCCCTGTCATAATGATCCTGTTCTATTTCCGTAAAGTAATAACTCTCATAATATTTCCAGAGATTAAATCGTTTTCCGGCAGTAAAATCTTTGTCAAGAACATGATTGATCCATGCTATGCAGCGTACCGGATCTATAATATCCCCATTCCTGTCAACATACCCATAATCCATTCCATATAATTCATATAAGAGATAAGCTGCACACATGACTCTGTTAAATTCGTTGTTTCCTATTTTGCCACTTCTCAGGACTTGCGTCCTGGAATTGAATAACACACTTTCCCATAAGTCATCCTCAAAGTAATTAAAAGAAAAGTATGCTTTCCCTTCCTCATCGCACTCAACCGGACGGATCAGATGAATTTCCTTCCCATACATGTGTACATTTTCAAACTGCATCATTCCGCCCCTCTGAAGAATTTTTATCATATTCTCATTAAATTCGTCTTTGAATTCGTCCGGAATTGTCATGTTTCCATTATAATCACAAAAAGTCCCCATATTATCCTCCATTAAAATCCCATAAATTCTTTTCTGTACTTCTTATTTCCAAGCAGACTCATATACGCGGAATAGCTGCTTTCTTTTTCCTCCGGATCTATCTCATACAAAATCCATTCCAACACCTGTGTTTTCGTAAATTCTCCAAACATCTCCATATCTTCCTCAAGTAGTTTCTGTAACAGATAAACCGCTTTTTTATAAGATGATACTTCTTTATTTCCGATGAACTCATCTACCATATCCTTATTCACATATCTGCATTCCCACTCCAAAGACATGATTGCTATCGCTTTCGCCAGCGCAGCTTCCATATCAAAAGACTTCACATCATCATCTTTCAAACTTTTATACCTGTCACTCCATTCGGATATTTCCTCTTTTCTTTGGTCTGAAAGCAATATGGTTTCAGAATCCCAAAATCCCAGAAGTTCATCTTCATCATCACGAAGAATGCATTTATAAAGCAAATGCCTGTCTACCGGTATTCCTTTTATTTTTCCAATATTGTCTCTGTTTTTAAAGGTTAAAACCTTTCCTGTTAAGCTTTCTACCAGATCAACGTACCCCAGGATGTTAAATAGATTACCTTTATGCATCAGGTAACACGGACTGTCCGAATAGGACTCTAATATTATCATTATCATGTTCATGACCAGACCAAATTCATTTTCTCCGCGATCTTCCGTTACCAATTCACAAGTATGACAATTATAATAGTTTCCTCTTCTTATCCTTTTTTCAAATACAGAATAATCGAAATAAATGATTCCATTTTCATCCGGATATGTCTGTTCAACTGCATCGAACTCCCGACCATTGATCATTACAGTCGTGGTCTTTCTGATTCCTGTCTTATACAGTATCTGTATGATAAACTCATTCATCTCCTGTTTCATGTTCTCATTGGCAATTTCAAACCTGCCTTCCAATGTGTAATCATTATCCACCATGTTGATTTTCTCCTTTGATATAGCATTTATTCATTGTCCCATTCCAAATAATCCCTTATATTACTTTCAGAATCTGCAAGCATTGAAAACAGATACTCCCCCATTCGCAAATCTAAACTAACTGCATCATTTACCAGCTGTTTCTGCCCTGACTTCTTAAACGGAAAAAACTCCGCTACTCCAGCCTTTCTATTTATCCCGACATAAATTCCAGAAGGATCAAGACAGCTGACAAAGTACGGTGAATGACTTGTAATGATAACTTTACAACCAGCTGACAGCTCACGAATCATCCTGATATACGCCCCGAACAAGCCAGAATATACAGAGTTGTCCGGCTCCTCGATCGCTATCAATGAAATATTACTGACACTGGCTGTAATAATTTTGGTCAATATCATAAAAACCCGCCTTGCACCATCTGATATCGTAGAAAAGTTTACCGGATTCACCAGCCCCTTTCTCTTAACAAATAATGCATAGACAGCAATCGTAAATTGAAACGGTGCATTCTCCCGAAGCTGGTGATCTTCTTCTACATTTAACTGAAAATCTTTTACAATAATCTCCTCAAATTCAGGAAATAACTGAATATAAGCCTCTTTTAATAATGCAAATTTATCTGGATACTGGCTTTTCAGCCTATATATAACTTGTGGCAGATTATCCTCATTTATCGACGCATTGTCGAAACCTTTCTGAATAACAGAATCTGACTGGCAGAAGTTCTTAGTCTCCAGATTGTTTCCCATATTTATTTTTATTCCATTAAGCTTTGTAATAATCAAGGCATAATATAATTCATCATAGGCTCTTAACTTGTTCACAACTAATTCTGTCTCCCCAACCTTAATTATTGATGAACATCTTCCCGTCTCCGAACTCCTATAGAATGCTGTATGAGCAGTTCTATTGATTAGCTGGGCATACTTTTGTCCTTTTTCATTAAGTTTGACTCTCAAAAATTCTGATATTATTCTTGGCTCTTTACCATCGGTATCTTTCCATTCAAACTCATAGCCATACTGCACCAAGTATTCCCTGCCATCAATATCTGCTGCTACCTCCATCTCATATTTATAATTTCTTCCAATCAAATTACAATTACCGGGAATCAGTTTGGAATTGGACATCATATCCTTTTTATCTTCTATCGATGCTTTCATAAAACTCAATCCAAAATCAATACCTGAAAGTACATTTGATTTTCCAAAATCATTTAATGCAACAAGTGTTGTAATATTATTAAAAGATATTCTTACATTTGCTAAGTTCTTAAATCCATCTATAAATACAGCTTGAATCTTCATATCGATGCAACCTTTCTTTATCATCTCACTTATATAGTATCGTTTATTTTATGATAATGCAATATTTTTTTGCTTTTCATTAATTTTATATGTATTATATTTATATTTTTTATTTATATGCGTAATTTATTTTTGCATTTTTATTGCAGTGGTCAATGTGTTGCAAGTGGTGGTGGAATGGTTTTTATGATGCGGAAAGAGCCAGCTCCTGACGGGCTGGCTCTGTGATGTGTGGGTTTTGATTTTAGTTGTTTTGGTCTGGGGTTACCTGGATTCAGACTGGAGTTCGGCGATGGCGGTGTTGTATTCGGACTCGGTGTAATCTTCCAGAATGATTTCCTTTGTTGCCCGAAAGCGGATGATCATGTTTTTGATGGCGGCAATGTTTGCCTGGCGTTGACCGATTTCTTTGCCGGCTTCCTCGCCCTGCTGATATGCTTTTTCTGCGACTTCTTCTGAATATTTTCTCATTATTTCACACACTGCGTTTACACCTCCCTCTTCATGTTTCAGATAATGCACACGGTTGGTTAATTTTGGAAATTTGGCATTATCTATCTCTTTTTGCAGAAAACAGTCCATGTATTCTGAGATAGTTGTTCCGTCTTTTACTGCGGTATTGACGAATACACGCTCCAATCCGTCGTCTACTTTTTCCTGTGTTTCCCGGATCTCGCTGTCCACGTGATAGATCACCCTGCCACGTTTAAAGATATCGAACTCGGAAATATACACAACGATCAGATCGATCGTCTCCTCAAATTTATCATCCGTCTGCGAGTCCCGCACCGTGATGACCGATGCATTGAACCGCACTCTTTTTAAATGGTGATCCTTGTTAGAACGCTGCACTTCCACGTTACACTTTTTTCCATTTCCAAGGATACAGAGTGCATCCAGACGGACAAATCGCCCATACAGGTTTCTCTCACTGCTCTGTACGATAACGTCTTTTACGATGAGTTTCTCATCTTCTAAAATGATACGCAGCATCTCCTGACATACGCCAATATCATCTGCCAGTACTTCAAAAAACGTATCATC
>ERZ791746.653-NODE-653-length-28902-cov-2.530904_pt1 | contig 28902 bp, 23 predicted proteins | sample MGYA00510038_ERZ791746 | MGnify/ENA primary metagenome ERZ791746 (study PRJEB30046, sample SAMN00792018) | human gut metagenome | study: EMG produced TPA metagenomics assembly of the A metagenome-wide association study of gut microbiota in type 2...
GTGCGGATGCGGCAAATGCGGTTATCAGGGCATCCCATTCCAGCATGTTTGCATTCGTTGTGAGATCTTCGAGAAAATACAATTCAGGATGATCTCTTTTATAGGCAGCCATATTGAACCTTAAAACAGTATCTTGCCCCTGGATTTCGTAATACCAATATACGTCGAGAGTTTCGTCGGTATAGGAATAGATAATAGAGTCCTGTATGGCATCAAAGCAGGGAGAATCACAGCGCTTCAGGATACAACGGTCAACTTCTGAAACCATAGCTATCATTTCGGAATAATCCTTATGCAGTATTTGTGACAGAAATTTTGCTCTTTGCGTGGCATCCAAAGTGTCACAAAACAGAATATTATTGAGTGATCCACTTAGGTCCACTAGTTCCTGAAAGGGTCGCCCTTTTAACGGTTTCTTGAATTGTCCTTTCAGCAGTTCCAACGGAGATGGAGCTGCCGGTTGTGATATGGCGCTTGGATCTGCTGTGCTGGTAGGTTCAATCCTCTCATAGATGAAGTAGCCGCATAGTGCTGCTATAATGATGCATAATGGAGTGATATATGCTCGTTTCATAGTTTATCAATAGATGCTTGTCAGTTTTCCATCGGTGAAGGTGAGAATCGTATATTGGGGAGCCGTTGCCCCGAATGTTTCGGCAAGGCCGATAAACATGGCCAAAGCCACGGCTTCCTCCCCGGAAAGCTTCGACATGGCAGCTGCTACTTGTAGATCTTGTTTATCCTTATTAAATGTCCATGTTTCAATGATGTGTCCCGCGTAATAGTGTTTTCCTATGTCGTATGATTTGATATCGATCACCTCCTGGCACATTTGTTTGGTCATGCCGAGTTCGAGTTTCCTGATTGCAAGCGCCTTTCCCCATCTGGTTCCATATTTGCGGATGAGAGTTTGCTCCCTTTTTTGGGCCTCGGCTTGCTGTTCCTGACGTTCCCTTAATTGCTCTTTTTTGCGTAATGCCTCTTTCTCTTGAGCTTCACGTTGAGCCATTAACTCTTTTTCTCGTTGTTGGGCTTCAAGAGCCCGTATCTTATCCCGGAGTTGAGAAGGAGTTGTCATTGAGGTAAACAAACTGGAATAATCTTGTTGCGCGCTTCTACGAATAGTCCACATTGAATCAATACTCCCGTCATGGTGTCTCATGATTCCATTTACGGGTATAATGTGGTCTGCGCGATTCTGAAAGCAATATGCATCGCCTTCAAATTCATCCTCATTAGACCATTTGTATTGAATCTTGAATGGTTTGGGGGAATTCCAGATATTATTATTCCTGATATTATAATTCCAGATATTATAATTGATGCCAAACTTTCCTACTTTCCAGGTGCCTCTTTCTCGATAAATCGGTCCCGTGTATATGTTCCCATTATCGAATTTAATTATTGCATTCTGAATAGGAAGGACACTTCCCGACCTTATATATTCCCGGTTGAAATAATATAAAAATTTTATCCAAGAAAGATCCTCTTCCCGACTGATTGAACCTCGACGATTTTTAATCGTTTTACTATAGAAGGAATGGTCCCTCAGTAAAGCAGAGACAACGGGTAAGTCAAATCCGATTATTTCAGTGAACTGTAATTTGATAGTCCAGTCATTCGCCGATGATTTTGCTAATACGGTATGATCCTCATTATTATAAATTTCTCCGGTACATTTGAGTGTTACTTCTCTGCATTTTATGGTGCCAGTGAATGCAGAATTCAAATAGGTGCCTTCTAGAATTACACGTATGCCGACATTGTCGGCAATATAGAGAGAATAAAACTTGACAGGTCCGTCAGATAAAATGCCTTTATCGAAATTTCCCTTGCAAATAATAGTTGCAGTAGATGTTCCTGCCTTTATTTTATAAGTGACAGTACGTTCTTTGGCTTGGGTATGCAAGCAAAAACAAAGCATCAATGTAAAAAGCAATAATAATCGTTTCATAATTTGAGATATGATTTTTTTGTTTATTTCAACTTTTTCCAAAGAGAAGAGCGAGACGTTTTCCCATTCATATTGGAGGATGTTGCATCTCCGATTTTTTCGATTTGTAATGCCTGGCTGTTTAATCTGAGATAATTCCCAATCTGATTTGCTATGGCAAAATGAGGGTCTTGGATGTTCCCTTTGTTTGCAAGAGCGTTCAACATCCGTTCGTAATACGTTCTGAAGTCCTGAGGAAAGCGGCTGGTGATGCGATGCGAATCGAAGATCGGTTCGGCAATGTTCTCGTAAATGTATTTACGCAGTCGGTGATTGCCTAATTCTTTGAGAATACGGTAAGTTTGGGTCATCGCAACAAAGGTTGTTGCCATTCGACTCCGGTATGGCGGGGTTTGTACAAAAAGAAAGTGTGGAGTCGTTAGTTTATCTATGCAGAGGCTCTGGTAAAGCCCGAATGTAAATAAACAGATACAATACCCCACACCTGTATAGTATGGGATGACATATCACATACCAATACAGATGATGAGTGTTGTAGCAATCCTTACATTCAGTGAAATTTTCCAGATTTCTGCATAAGGATAAAAGCTAAACACTTTCATCAAATATGTACGTCGCCTGCGCGACATACTAAGATAGAAAATGTTTTTTAAACATCACTCGTTGGATGGGGTATTGTGGGCATCAAAGTTAAATGATTGATAAATGTTATACTAAAAGTCGTTTCCCATTGATACGACAGCTGTGATAAGTATGTCAAACAAAACCCTCTTCGAAACGTTCCCCGTGAGGTATCAGACATAACTTATCGAGGCTATCTGGGAAATGGACTATAAGTCACATTCTCAGGGACTCTTTCCATGCTGCCTTGTAGCCTGCTTCATACGGATACTCTTTCATGAATTCTGTTTATATTATTCTTGTTTTGTTGATTTCTGGAGCAAAGTTATTGTTGGTGAGCGCTGAAATTTTGCGTACATGGCTGTTGTCTTTACGAAAAAAGGATCGACTATTGCCGATCCCTTGAATGAATTTGTCCGGAGATTATTTAAATGTAATGCCATGTTTCAGACAATAGTAGAAAAACGTACTGATTCCCACAGAGTCGTGATGAGACATGCACCAATTAAACATTTCGTCGCATTCTGAACCATAATAGTCCGGATATTCCATGCTTACCAGATGAAAAAGTCGTCGGCCTTCCTTTACTCCAAACTCGCTGGCCAAAGCCTGTCCGATTGCACGCCATGCACCATAGTCCGAAGTGATGTCGATCCTCAAGGTGTTGATTTGTGAGATGCAGACACGAACTCTTGCTCGTGTCTTGATGTCGACATGTGCAGATCTTTTGTCCCAGCGAGGCTCCTGGCAACCATTTAATCCCAGAAGAAAGTAAGGTTTTGCGTTGGGATTAAAAATCGGGTTGGGATCATAGCTTGCGACTCGTAATCGGGCAATGTCGCAGCATGAGGTATCGGCGATCAATCCGAATTGCATTTGAAGTTCATTGACGAGTGCGCAATATTGGCTTTTGTGCTTTTCTGAGTATGCAATTCGGAAGACAAGGCATAGTCCGTTACCTCCGATGGAGAGTCCCGCGTAACTCAGACAGCAGAACGCATTAGCCAATTCCTGTTTGACGAGCTCCCATCGCCCGTTGACTTGGGGATTGGCTGTACCGTCAATATCGATACAGACATAGTGGCTGTGCCGTTCGATAAGCCTTTTGGGACTTCGAGTATCAAAAACCCCTGAGACCGTTACGCAGGGAAGTCTAAACTTTTTTATCTTTTTGCGAGTTTCAGGATCTTGTGTTTGACGATATCTGGTAACCTCGTCTTTGTACCTCGAACTCAGTAAAAACTCCCATAGAGATACTGTTCTTATCGGGATCACGTTGACCATATTCTCGAAAAGAGATACTTGGGGAGATAGAATTCCTTCGGGAATCCTAACAACGGTGTTTGTCATTTTGTTTTCTATATTTAATAGATTTCTATATTGATATTGCACGCGACTTTTGTTTCCATCTTGCTGATTTGTAATTTATTATTTTTTAGTTTGTGTTCACTTCTTGCCTACTTTCTGCTTGTTGCGTGTCTTGTTTTTGTTGTTTTGTGGCTTGGTTTCCTGCCCATTGTCGGCGTGTGTTTTACCGGCAAAGCGGTCTTTCTTCCGCCTGTCGTATTTTTTTGCGTCAGCGTCAAGCAGTCGTTTCCATCCGACAAAGGATTGCATGATGCGCGACGGCGTATTCTCGGGTGGCAGTTTTCCGTAAAAGGCGTAATCTAACAGGACCATCAAGGCTCGAAACTGAAGACGTCGAGGTATGTGCTCAATAGCCTCGAAGTAGGATATGAGAAATACAAAGCCTTCTCTCAACGGCCTTCGAGGATGTTGTCCCGATTTTAGGGCTTGCTTGTAGCAGAATTCTTGTAATTCTTCGTCCGACACATTCTCTAACATGTGTAATGGATCGTAGTTGTCCATGATATTAGGTATTTTATTTGACATGTTCGTTGCAATATTGTTCGATGGTTGAGGATGAACGGTGTTGCATCCATTCGAGAATCTCTTCCCGGTTGAAAAAGAGGCGACGACCGCCGTGCTCCGGTTTGTGAAACGGAATCTTGCGTTCGCAGGTGAGTTTATACACTGTGGCTGCGCTGTAGCCGGTTAGTCGCGTAACTCCTTCTACGGTCAAAACCTCATTCTCCGGAGTGCGAACCGATACAGGGTTGCCCAGCGTGCGGTCTATGGATAGAATCTGTTTCAGTTGCCCCACTGTTAACATGGCAATTGGGGTATCATCTGTAAATGTTTTCATATTGCTATTGAATTATATGGATTCCTAGATTCATTATAATGTATATTTAGTTGTACTACATATGGGAAAAACCCCTGAAACCGAATGGTTTCAGGGGTGTGTATTTGAAAATATCCCTATATGTACAAAATACCAGGGCTATTTTAATATTCTGTGAAGCGCTGTGAATAAATTGTCTCTATCAAAAGCATCGATTTCATCGAACCAATGTGCCAGTTTGCGATTAATGCGACATAATGATTTGTAGGAAGCTCCTTGGATGTCTCGCTGTAAAGCCGCGATGTTGAGACGATCAATTATCATATCCGTTTGTATTCGGTAATGAAGATATCCGATATAGAGCCAAAATCTGAGGTCTGTTTCCTTTCGTTCGAAAATAGTATCTTTCAATATCGAGAACTCCTCATGGCATTTTCTACAGTAGGCCATGTAGGGCTTGTCTTTTCGTAAATAAGAAAATTGTTTATCCCCACATGAGGGACAATAAATCCCATAGTGCTTTTGATAAAATTGAAAAGCGTCTATTTCCATTGGAAATTTCTGCAGAAAATCACCATATTTAATAGGCGGATAGTACATGGTGGACGTAGATTAATAAACTGATATTCCTTAATTCTTCCTTCCGTCTTTTTTATTGTGAGACTTTAAATAATACAAATATGCAAAAAAGTAATTTTATTGATTCGGGAATAAAGATAATTGCTGATATTGTTTAAATATTATGTATTTTCACACTGCAAACAATTTAAATGCTGTATGATGGATTTTTTTAATGCCGAAGATATTAAGATTCTTAGCCGTGTTGGTCATAAATCATTCCGAAAGGGAAATGTTCAAAATGAGCAGGATGCTCAATTAGTAAAAAATGGGCCTTTGGCAAAAACTGATTATTGGGCAGAAAAACTGGCAGAGCGTTTACCTGATTTTACGTTTGTAAAGAATCATCATTGGCAACGAAGTGGATTTTTTAGCTCCTATACATGGGTGACAATTTGTAAACATCAAGATATTAAGAAAGATATTTATTTTACAATAGGTGTTGATGGTGAAGAACAGAGCTTGGTTTATAAATTGGATTATCAGTTTGATAAAACAAGTCGGTTGTCACCGGCGCAGAAAGAGATTTGTGAAAAATTAAAACAAGCTAGTAGGGCTGGATGGGTGCAGATTGACATGGTAGACCTTCCTACCTATACGTGGGATCGATTAATTGATGAAGTGGAAAAATTCATTCGCTTAAATGAGCCTAAATACGATGATATGATTCGGCAGGTATGTTGTCGTAATGCCAGAATTTGCTGGAATGAATTTTCATGGCTATATCCTTCTGGAAAGGATGGGAAGTCTTCTTCCTCAAATTCTTATGAACGAATGCATGGTTATGGGAATGAGGAATGGCTTTTTGATTTTAGTAAATTGATAGATGGTTATCATTATAGTTTTCTAGAACCGATTCGTCAGTCTAAAAATATAGGAGGAATATATGATATAATGTTATGGTCTGTCGATGGTCAGACAAAAAAGCGTTATGCAATCGCCCACCTTCGTAATGTAGAGATTATTCAGGAGCAACATGCAGTAGTTGTTTTTCAGCAGTATGTGCAAAATGGTTGGATGGCGGAGATGTTGGAGCAGATAAAAAACGTTGGGGGAGATGCTGGGAATTTTAGGAAAAGCATTGGACCCGATCTTTTCAATATTCGATTTCGTCCTGAAGATGTCGAATTTTTAGATTATATGGATATTCCGCAAGACAATTCAATTTGGGCACAAAATCGCTATGTACTCACTTCTCTGAAGACGGATGTCGAATCTCTGGTTGCATCGGTACAGAACCAGACTTATAGATTTAATGCCAATCGAAGGAGCCCTTCTGCAGCCTCGTCGACATCTCCGACTTTTTATGAACGCCCGGCCAGATTTGTGGAATTGCAACACCTGCATCTCGATGTCAGCAATCATTTAGTTGCATCTCTAGAAGCAAAATATGGCGCTGCTAACGTCGCTCAAGAGAATAGTATAGGCGCTCGTCGAATCGATGTAGTAGCTCGAACGCCTGCCGGCGATGTTTTCTATGAAATAAAAACGTATCCGTCTTTGCGAGTTTCCGTACGGGAAGCGATTGGCCAGTTACTAGAATACGCCTTCTATCCGGATAAGGCCAATGCTATCAAATTGGTCGTGGTTGCGTTGGGAACTGAAAAATCACGGGAGTATAAAGATGTACTGCAGTATATGACCCAACTTAGATCAACCTTAAAGATTCCGATCTATCTCATCCTCTGTAATAACCTCGATTTTAGTTTCTCTAAAATGATATAATAACTTTGATAGGTAGAATTTGATTTTTATAAAACTTTTGCTGCTTCGTCAATTACCCGGTTGTCGAAACTATCGAGGTAGATATTGGTGGTTTCCAGGTCGGCGTGCCCGAGCATTTGCGAAATAACTTCACGCGGAACATGGTTGCGCTGCAAGGTCATGGCTGCCGTATGGCGGGAGACATAGCTCGTCAGGTGAAATGCGATTTGCAACTCCTCAGCGAGCATCCGCAGGTATTTCTGATACTTGCTGTAACGCCCCCGAATGTGCATATAGAGCTTCTCATCCGTATATCCCGATCGGGTAATAATCGGTAGCAGATAATCATCTACGGTCGGAGAACCTGCCTGCAGGCTTTCGATCAGTTGACGGATGGCGGGCGTAATTTTGATTGAGATTGGCTTCACATTCTTTTGTCGCTTGATCTTTTGTCGTTTATAGACAATGTAGTCTCCGTCCTCCATATGCTTGATGTGGGATGCGGAGAGCAGAGCCATGTCGACGAACGAGATTCCATAGCAATAGTAGGAAAAGAGAAACAGTTTGCGGGCATATTCGCATCGTGGATCACCGGCAGAGGCGTTTTTCAGCTTCAAAAGTTCGGTGGCGGGCAGATACCGCTTGTCGGTGGTCTCTTCAAGTTTGGAGATTTCGAATCCACCCCGCCCGAATGGATAGGTCGCCTCGGAACCGACTCCTTCGGCATTGGCTCGATTCAAAATGGCCCGCAAGGCCTTGAAGTAGAATTTGCGGGTATTGCCCCGGCAGCCTCTTTTCTGGAGGAATGCGTCGAATCCCCGGACATAGCGTAGATCAATATCCGAGAAAAGGCGTTGATCCAGTTTCCGGTCATACAGTTTCAACATATCCTGTGCCTGCTCGTAGGTTTTGGCATTGCCGATGTGTCCAGTCGCATGCAGCTCTTCGATACGGGCCGTGAAATAGTCGTTGAATCGTCCCTGCCTGGAGGTGTTGAGGAAGGCGTCCTCAAACTGATTCAGCGTCCAGTCGATGCCTTCCAGTTCGAAACGCTCGATAATCTCACGGGCGCGGACCTTGAATTTGGCCAAGAGTGCGTTGTCGGCTTCACGCTGTTTGTTTTCGGCCTTCTGTTCGGCTCCTTTCAGATTACGCAGGATGATGAATTGTTCGCCGGCCTCATCCCAATATTGGGGCAGGACGTAGAGATTGAGTGCGATGTATTTGCGCCGTTTGTCTTTGGTAACACATAGCCGGATGGCATAACGGCCATCTCGGTCTGGAATATCGCGTCGGCGAGGAAAGCGGATGGAATAGGCCATAGCATCATGACATTTTAGTTTTATTCGCAAAGGGGGTTATCGAATAGTAATACGACAAGCGAATAAAGCTACTGTCAAAGTAGAATATCGACATCTTCTACTGAAGCACAACCGTGATCCCTATCCAGCGAAAGGTGATACGATCCAATATTGCTGATTAGTCGTAGACTGATGCAAATATAAAAAGAGATTCGACAGATGATTCCAATTTTAAAATTTACTGTCAAAATATCAGAGAAAATTGCGCATAATTATCTCGTTATTAGCGTTTTATCTTCTTTAAATTTATTTTTAAATTGAGAGGATTAAATTTAATTTGACATAAAATCGTTTGACATAATTTGCAAAATCCGTGGAACACAAATGGAACATGCGAAATCGAAATAGATCCATATAACGACAAATTGCAGGAGACAGGCTATTCGATGAATCCATTGTAAGATAAATCATTACATTTACCTGCAAAATTGAATTTCAACCCTGGGGGGCGTGTGGTCGAAGGTTCGAATCCTTTCACCCCGACAAATTGAAAAAAGAGGTTAGCTGAAATCGCTAACCTCTTTTTTTTCTATGCACTCATACATTTACCTTCATCATTAAGGCTTGTATCACAGCTTCATCATCTACCAACTAAAAAAGGCTCTCTTTTACAGTTCTTTTTTTAAGAAGCGTTGATGGTAACCAACCTGAAACGAATTTACAACATATCACAACAGATATGCCAATACGGCATCCCAATCCGGGAAACGGTCACTGCCAAATTGGATGAGTTCTCCTTCGAATCGGTCTGCGCCATTTTTAGTACGGTCATCAATCAGATAATCCCCCTTATTCAAATGTTTATGATGGGTAAAGATAGCACGTTTATAAGCCATATCTCCCAAATAGCGTTTAATCCAGTCCAACTTATCATTCAATGCCGTAGGGTTATCCCAGGGTGACGTCGACAGAATGTAAGTATCATAAACGGCTGACAGCCGCTTAAAACTCTCGATCGCCCCTTTTATCGGGACCATTTTTGAAAAGATATGCGGGCAATTATCATACGCCCCCTTATACGCCTCCTTATCTTCCGGTGCCAATGCGTCTATACCCGACTGAAAATCGACCAGCACATTGTCCATGTCCACATAAAGTACTTTTTCTTTTTTTGCCATTATTGTCAGATAATTATTACACATATTCCATACCTTCCTGTATCAATTGATTCTATTACCATAAAGCCAGGTGGTCGCCCCAACAACAACCCAAACCTCCAGAATAGATACTTGTATGCATCCTGAAAGCAAGCAGGAGTAGCATTCTATGCAAGACGAAATTTTCGAAATACGGAAACAGAGCAAAAGCCCCACTGCGGCTATTACTCAAACGTTGGTCTCTAAAGATTCATATTGATGCAACAAACTCTATTTTGTCAATAGGGTTTATTGATCACGAACATCTCAAAACCTTAATCGTAAAAGGGCAATTTCTCAAGAGTTCCCTCAGCATAGGGTTCAGTCGGATTCAAAGTCTCTCCGTTCAAAACCTTTTCATAATAGGAGAGGTACTGCTCCGCCATCACATGAGCATTGAAGGTATCCCGTACATATTCATGACACACCTGTGGAGAATAGGCTTGCCAATTAGCCATCGCCTCGCGCAGGCCGGAAGCAGAGTCGGAGAGGAAACCCACCTGTGCGGGGATCAATTCAGGCAACGAACCGTATGGAGTTCCGAAGACCGGCAACCCATACCACATACTTTCGATCATGGCCAGTCCGAAAGGCTCGTGCCAACGCACCGGAAAAACCAACCCTTTCGATTTGCGCATGTAGAGCTGTTTCTGGGTCTGATCGACCATACCACAGAAGTGTATCTTCGGTGAAAGGGTCAATCGAAATCCGCTTTTGAAATTCAGGCGGGTTCCACCCAATACATATAACCGTTCGGAAGGCATTCCCCGAACGATCCGAATCGCTCCTTTTACATTCTTGATTCGCCAAGCCGCTTTGGCCAAGAAATGGAAATAGTCTCTTTTGAGATTAAAATCGGGTGTTCCGTAATCCGACCAATCCAAACCATTATATACATAGGCTGTTGCCCCATGACGCTGAGCATGATTCCGGCTAACAAAAATGGTATTGATTCCGATTCGTCCCGATACGTTACCGTGAATGGTGGTCACAATCGGGATGTGAGCTTCTGCCAACTGCTCATCGCTAAAATTCCCCAATCCAAGATGAAAGTGGGCAATATCGGCATCATGCGGAATCTGCGCCGTAATTGGACGAGAGGGATCGATCTCAATCACGCGTGCAAAATCGCATGTGGTATTGCGGGCTGCCAGGAAAGTAATCTGATGTCCCATCTCCACCAATGCTTTGGCAAGAGACCACATCACACGTTCCGTTCCCCCGTATTTATTGGCGGGGAGTACCCGATCGGTCACTTGGACAATATGCATAGCTGTTCGGAAAAGGAGGGTTAACAGGATTCGGAAAGCGGTTTTCCGGTAAACAAATATAGCTTCAAAGCGTCAAAAATGCGATATTGTGAGCGATTTTTTCAGATTTTTTTGCACATATAAGTTTTTTAATTACCTTTGCACCGCTGAATTAGTCATCGGCATTCTCACGATTGGCCCATTCGTCTATCGGTTAGGACGCAAGATTTTCATTCTTGAAAGAGGAGTTCGATTCTCCTATGGGCTACCAGTAAAAACATAAAAAGCAAAAACACATAACCATGGCAAATCACAAGTCATCGAAGAAAAGAATGCGCCAGACCGAGGTGAAAAACGCTCGGAACAAATATTATCACAAAACCGCGCGCAACGCGATGAAAGCACTGCGTAACACCACCGAAAAGGATGCAGCAGTTGTATTGCTTCCTAAGGTGACCGCCATGCTGGACAAACTGGCCAAGAACAATGTGATTCACAAGAACAAGGCAGCTAACCTGAAGAGCAGCTTGCAGTTGCACGTCAACGCGCTCTAATCAGATAGACTGACGTTCCGGAATAAAGGAAGCCGTCCGAAAGGTCGGCTTCTTTGTTATACCCCTATCCAAACTTTAGACCGTCTGCATCTTTCCATATTGAGGAAGATTGCAGACGTTTTTTTGTTTGCTTCGGGGCAGCATATTACTTGCGTACAACTTTCCCTCTCCACACCTTCTATACGCAAAATCGTTTTTTACGCCCCGTACTTTCAATCAATAAAAATTTGGCCCGGCTGAACTCCAATAATCTGATTGGCTTAATCAATACAGACTTCTGCGAAAATTTAAATTGATTGATGTACTGGAATTCCCCGATCGTTCTGCATAGCCCATCATCTCCTCTATCACTCGGTGTGAATGATCCATAGGCCTTCCACATCACATTGTAGCTGCTCAACCCTCAACTCAACTGTTCCGGTATATATTTTAAAGCAAGTACGGCATTGCACTCAAATGCCGTTGTAGAGAACAACTTATTTCATATACGCTCACCAGCACATCATATTTTGCCTACAAACATTGTCAATGCAAACCAGTAACATATTTATCCTGTGACGATTGCGCGAAAAAATTGTGACAATTCGACACCTTTTTCGGTCAATTCGGCACCGATTGTCCACTCTTTCTGACGTCCTTTCACAAGTTGTCATCAGTTGTCACCTTTGTGGTGTCAGAATTGCAGCCAATGCAGTATGGCAATGAATTTGATAGTGTATGTGATGAATTTGATTCACAAATCACGAAGAAGAAAGGAGAACACAAAATATGACGATCAACAACTTAACCATTCAGGCGCAAGAGGCTTTGCAAAGTGCAATGTCACTTGCCACCGGCCACGGCCAGCAGGCTGTTGAGCCGCTCCACATTCTGGAGGCCATCGTCACCGAAGACGACAGTGTTGGCGTTTACCTGTTGCAGAAGTTGGGCGTGAACATCAACGCGTTGCGCTCGATGCTCAAACAGGAGATCGACCGACTGCCCAAAGTTTCGGGCGGTGACCCCTACTTCTCGCGTGAAAGCTCCGAAGCTATTCAAAAAGCGGGAGACTTTACACGTGAGTTCAACGACAAGTATGCTTCCGTAGAGCACTTGCTGTTGGGTATTTTGGCAGGTCGTGACAGGGCCAGCCGATTGCTGAAAGATTCCGGTGCCACCGAGAAGGAGATGATTGCAGCGATCAAGAACCTGCGTAAAGGCTCAACAATCGATTCACAGACCAATGAGCAGACCTTCGATGCATTGGGCAAATATGCAATCAACCTGAACGAGCAAGCTCGTAAAGGCAAATTGGATCCGGTTATCGGTCGTGACGAAGAGATTCGTCGTGTGCTGCAGATCCTTTCGCGCCGTACCAAAAACAACCCGATTCTGGTTGGTGAGCCGGGTGTTGGTAAGACCGCTATTGCTGAAGGTATTGCACACCGTATCATCGACGGCGATGTACCCGAGAACCTGCGTAATAAACAGATCTACTCATTGGATATGGGTGCATTGATCGCCGGTGCCAAATACAAAGGAGAGTTCGAAGAGCGACTGAAAGCCGTTGTCAAAGAGGTTATCTCATCAGATGGTGAAATTCTGTTGTTCATCGATGAGATTCACACCTTGGTAGGGGCAGGTAAGAGTGATGGCGCCATGGATGCCGCCAACATCTTGAAACCAGCCTTGGCACGTGGTGAGTTGCGTGCGATCGGTGCGACGACACTGGATGAGTTCCAGAAATACTTTGAGACCGATAAGGCATTGGAGCGTCGTTTCCAGAAGGTGATGGTCGATGAACCCTCTGTTCCGGATGCCATCTCGATCCTGCGTGGTCTGAAAGAGCGTTACGAGAACCACCACAAAGTGCGGATCAAAGACGAAGCGATCATCGCATCCGTTGAGCTGTCACACCGTTACATCACCTCACGTTTCTTGCCGGATAAGGCGATCGACCTGGTCGATGAGGCGGCAGCGAAACTGCGACTCGAGATGAACTCCGTACCTGACGAAATCGATGAACTGGATCGTAAGGTACGCCAGATGGAGATCGAACGCGAAGCGATCCGTCGTGAGAACGATCATGGGCGTATCGATGAGCTGACCAAAGAGATCGACGACTTAAACGGCAAACGTACCGCAATGCGTGCAAAATGGCAGAGCGAACGCGACCTGCTCGAGAAGGTTCAGAAGAACAAACAGCTGATCGACGAGTATAAACTTGAAGCTGCTGCTGCTGAGCGTAGCGGTGATTATGGCAAGGTAGCCGAACTCCGTTACGGTAAGATTCAGGAGGCCCAGAACGAGATTACACGGTTGCAGGCTGAGATCGAAAAGAGCCATGCAGGCGGCGCCATGATCAAAGAGGAGGTCGATGCCGAAGATATCGCCGAAGTGGTTGCACGCTGGACCGGTATTCCGGTAAGCCGTATGATGCAGAGCGAGCGTGAGAAGCTGCTTCAGATGGAGAGTGTACTACATGAACGGGTGATCGGTCAGGACAAAGCGATCGAAGCTATTGCCAATGCCGTACGTCGTAGTCGTGCCGGCCTGCAGGATGCCCGTCGTCCGATCGGTTCCTTCATCTTCCTGGGTACGACCGGTGTCGGTAAGACTGAGTTGGCCAAGGCTTTGGCAGAGTATCTGTTCAACGATGATACGATGATGACGCGTATCGATATGAGTGAATATCAGGAACGTCATAGCGTTTCACGACTGATCGGAGCGCCTCCCGGATACGTCGGTTACGATGAGGGTGGCCAGTTAACCGAAGCCGTACGTCGTAAACCCTACTCGGTTGTCCTGCTTGACGAGATCGAAAAGGCCCATCCGGATGTCTTCAACATCTTGCTGCAAGTATTGGACGATGGTCGTCTGACCGATAACAAAGGGCGTACTGTAGACTTCCGCAACACGATCATCATCATGACTTCGAACATCGGTTCACCGATTATTGTGGAGAACTTCTCGAAATACCACAACGAGACTCCACCCGAAGAGGTGATCGAGAAGACGCAGAATGAGGTCTTTGAGTTGATGAAACAGACGATTCGTCCGGAGTTCCTGAACCGTATTGACGAGATCATCATGTTCACGCCGCTGACCAAAGACGATGTTCGTCAGATCGTTGTCCTGCAACTTGCCCAGATCAACAAAATGCTGGAAGAGAACAGCATGAGACTGGAGGTTTCAGACAAAGCGATCGACTGGTTAGCCAAGAAGGGATTTGATCCGCTGTTTGGTGCACGACCGATCAAACGTACCCTGCAGCGTTATCTGGTCAACGAACTCTCGAAAGAGATTTTGGCCGGAACGGTCAGCCGAGATTCGGTCATCCATGTTGATGCCAACGAAAACGGATTATTCTTTAAAAATTGATTTCAGTAGATCATTTGATCTATCCGAAACTACAAACCGCAGAACATCTAACCGTGTTCTGCGGTTTTTTATTTTATGCCTTTCCGTTGCAAAGCCAAATGACATCCCAAAATTTTACTGATCAGTCCCCGTTTCATGTATAATGCCTCATAATGCATCCTCCCAATCGGACATATCTAACAAAAGATCCCGATAAGTCCCCTTGCTATTCCTGCGGAAAAACGGCATATTTGCACTGCATCATTCCAACCTATAAACTTATAACATTTATGGATTGGTTACTGGATTTGGGCTATTTCGGCCTTTTTCTCGGATCATTTATTGCGGCTACGGTCGTTCCGTTCAGCTCGGATGTCCAACTGATCGCTATGCTGGCTGTCGGGGGGAATGTGTGGCTTTGTGTGGGAGTGGCCACACTCGGTAACTGGCTCGGCGGACTGACCTCTTATTGGTTGGGTTGGCTCGGTAAATGGGAGTGGATCGAGCGTTTTCTGCATATTAAACACGAAACCCTCGTTAAACATAAAAGTAAAATCGACCGTTTTGGAGCGTGGCTCGCTTTATTGACCTGGTTACCCTTCGTTGGCGATGTCTTTGCGTTAGCTTTAGGATTCTATCGTGTCAATTTTCGCTCTTCGGCTCTATTGATGTTAGTCGGTAAAGGAGCTCGTTTTGTCATGTGGGCACTTCTCTATCTGTGGAGCAAACCCATGCTCTCTTGACCTGATCCTCTGACCACAACCAAGCTCTATATAACCGCAACAAGTTTATACCCCCATTAAAGGCAACAAAAAAGAGAGGCACTATTGATGGTGCCTCTCTTTTTCTATTTTCTATTTGATCAAGAATACGTATTTTCCATGTACAGATACGAATTGCTCACTGCTAAAACATCTCTGCACGTTTCTCCTATCATAATTTTAAACACGTCCGACATACATACCCTTACACTCCATCCTGCATATCGTTTCATACTTTATCTGCAAGGACCTATAGAGTGGTGGATGTGTTATATGCATAGTAACCTATTGAATACCGAACCGGTATCTATTCAACAGCTACAAATTTCTCCACTGTGGATCGCAACAATTGGGTATCCGTCTTCGGACAAAACCCGCACTCCACTTTCTTAACGTACACGACGTTTGAAGATCCACGCATCCGGGAATGAACCGGCACATTGCTGCTTGAGCCTCTTGGCCTGTTGCTCTGTTGCCGCTAACGAGGTATAAATCATAATTTTCCCATTATCGAGCGGCAGTTTATAGTAGGAAAGCGTATTATCAATTTGTTTGGCCTGTGCAATAAATTTGTTTGCATTGGCATCCGTGCTATAGGTTCCAACCACCACATAATAGCCCATCTGCCCAGGTGCCACAGTCGATGTAGCGGGCGAGGCCGAAACAGCCGGTTTTGTTGGAGCTGTTGTTGCAGGTGCAGGCTGAGTTGTCGGTTTGGAAGCAGACGCTGTCGCCTCTTCTGAATCGTCAGCCGCCTCATCTGTCGTCGCAGCAGGCTGATCCGTAGCCGTCTGTGTGCGAGGCGTTGCAGGCGTCAATTCTTCCCACTCAATCGCCTCGTCTTCGTATGAATAGGTACTGCGATTAAGCAAAGTGATCGCTCCGTAAGAGATCGCGCCTCCGATAATAATTGCACCAAGTACCCACCATATGATCTGACGGACCTCCATTTGTCGAGGAACTTTTGCAGGTTCAGGTCGAATGGGATTCATAATCTCATTCAATCCTGGAGCCGGATAGAACCGCTTTTCACGGATTTCCCCTACCGAATCGATGCGAACCACCTCTTCACTGCGAACAGTTGCCAGCCAACTGTCATAAATAGCTCTGGCCTGTATCTCATCCTGATTATTATTTTGTGCGATTAACGCTACAATATTCAAAAAATCAGGATTCTCAGTCTCAGCATAAATCACCAGATTGAGCGGAGGGGTAATCATCCCTTTTTTCTCCATCACCGGAGGGCGGGTAATCACCTTTAATGATCCGATTTCGGGCAAATTGATACTCTGGCGACGAACCAGTGCATTGAAAATAAGTGTACTGATAGGATCCATGGCTTTAGGCTTATAGGTTTTATTTGCGTTTACCAGATTTCCCGGTAACCGTTTTTTTCAACGGGGATGGTGTTAACGGTGCTTGCTTTAACGCACGCCACAGGATGACGACTCCTGCCACAATAAACGGAATGCTCAACAGTTGCCCCATGTTCAACACCATATTCTGTTCGAAATCCACTTGTGGATTTTTGATAAATTCGATCAAGAAACGGGTACCGAACAGAATAATCAAGAAGAAGCCGAACATCACTCCGGGCCGACGGCGTGCCAAATCCTTTTTATAGTACATCCAGAGCAGGATCACAAACAACACCAAATAACACAAGGCTTCATAAATCTGTGTCGGATGTTTGGGAAGGGTTTCGCCGTCGCGTACGAAAATAAAGCCCCAGGGTAAGGAGGTAACGGTTCCATAGATCTCGGAGTTCATCAAATTGCCCAATCGTACAGCGACTCCACTGATGGCAACCACGATACTGATTCGATCCAACGACCAGATATAGGGCAATTTATTTTTCCGAGAGAACAGCCACAAGCCGATCAACAGGCCGACTGCCGCCCCGTGACTGGCCATACCACCTTGACGGATATCGAGAATTTCGACAGGATGGGTCAGGTAGTATCCTGGATCGTAGAAGAGGCAGTGTCCTAATCGAGATCCCAAAACGGTCGAAATCACTCCGAACCAAAAGACCGAATCAAAGGTTTTTTCGCTCAACCCTTCACGGATCATGATATGGTGGAAAATGTAGGCGCTGATTCCGAGAGCTACCGCCCAAAGCACCCCGTAATAACGGACCTCGAACGAGCCGAGATGAAACAGGGCCGGATTAACATCCCATGTAACGACAAGTGGAAGAATACTTTCCATGTGTGTTGATTAGATATGAACAAAATAAGCAAAATACACGCAATAGAATGCTGTTTCAATGAAACTTCAGCATTGAATGCATGCTGTGTACACAATAAACGTAATGAATGTCAAACATTGCAAATTCTCCCCGTAGGGTGAGAATTTTGCAAAAACGCATCCTATAATTTTCAAATATACGCAATTTCTTGTATCTGCGGTTTGGGTTAACAGATAATTTCCCTCAATGGACAAACAGCTAGCAGGGCGGATGTACAAAGAACCTCTGACAAAGAATTTGTTGGCATTCGAACAGAGACCCGGAAACACAATACACAATGAGAAACAGCCAGGTATAATTGGCTGGCCAGTGACTCTGCCCCACACAACAACTCTGCTCCGGAAATCCCATTATTAAGATCTGCAGAACCATCAGAGTGGTAATACTAACCCTTATGCTGCAACAAAATCGGGGAAAGGCTAAAAAGCCCTATTCAATCAATAAAAACAAGACAACACAGACTATCGGACAACTTATTATATCCTTTCATAGAACAAATGAGGCAGATCGCTTCTTTCTATATACCATAGGCCTCACAATAAAACCTATACAACGATACAGGCTCTGAAACAGCTAAATAGGTCAGCAGGTTAGATAAAAGTGAAACGATGCAAGAAAAAAGAGTAAGTCAACTGAGGATTGATTACAACAGCTATACGGTTTTAGTCACTGATACAGGGTTAGCTTTAGGTGCCTCTTTGGCCAGCGCAAACGAGAATGTGCTGCCTTCTCCCAATTTGCTACGTAAAGTGATGACCTGGCCGTGTGCTTCGAGGATATGTTTAACAATCGCCAATCCCAAACCAGTGCCTCCCTGTTCCCGAGAACGGCTCTTATCAACCCGGAAAAAGCGTTCAAATACGCGTGGAATATACTCTTCTGCAATACCCACCCCGTTGTCAGCCACTTCGATCATCACACGATCATACATATCGACGAAACTGACCGTAGTGGTTCCATTGTCACGGCCATATCGCACCGAATTGATCAACAGGTTCATAATTACCTGACTAATTTTGCGACGATCCGCATAAACCAATACCGGAGGCTGAAAATTGCTTGTACCGATGCGGAATGTAATATGCCGGGCCGCAGCCTCTATTTCGATCGATTCGGCAATCTCTCGTACCAACGCCACAATATCGAACCGCTCCGGCTCCAACACAAGCGAACCCGACTCGAGTTTGGAGATTTCCTCCAAATCTTGCACGATATTGATGAGTCGATCTATACTTTTTTCAGAGCGTTCGAGGTATTTACGATTGATATTTTCGTCTTCCAACCCACCGTCAAGCAGCGTCAAAATGTATCCTTGTATGGTAAAAATCGGTGTCTTGATCTCGTGCGACACATTACCGAGAAACTCCTTGCGGTAACGCTCATTCTCTTTCAGCCGTGCAATTTCACGGGCATTCTTTTCGGCCCACAGATTCAATTCGTCTTGCAGCCCACTAACCAGATCATGAGTCGGAGGCAGATCATGGGTTCGGATATTCTTTGAGAGCAGGACCTGATAAATCGGCTTGATCCGATAACGCACGAAGAGATTAAACAGGTAGTGTGCAGCAAAAAAGAGCAAGACAAACAGCCCGCATGAACAGATCAAAATCGAAGTGGGTTGCAGAGCCAATACCACTCCAAAAACAATGCTGATAAAGGCTGCAACAGTTGCAACAGCCAGTGCCGCCCCTGCCGTGGTTTTGATCTTGAATCTCATCATGCTGCGCAACCGGTTAGGCCTTGGGCTGATACTGTTTCATCAGCTTAGTGATATATTTACCCACAATGTCGAATTCGAGATTGACCGTCGAGCCCACTTTCAAGGTATGGAAATTGGTGTGTTCGTATGTGTAGGGAATAATCGCTACCTGAAATGACGAAGCCTGTGAGTTGACAACGGTCAGACTGACTCCATTGACCGCTACAGAACCTTTTTCCACGGTTATGTTACCGGGAGTAGGGTCGTATTCAAATGTATAATACCAACTGCCGTCTGCTTCACTGATCGCTGTACAACGAGCGGTCTGATCGACATGTCCCTGGACAATGTGTCCATCCAGCAGTGCATCAGGACGCATACTCCGCTCCAAGTTGACCAAATCTCCCGGTTGGAGTTCACCCAAATTGGATTTGACAAGCGTCTCGTGGATCGCAGTCACGGTATAGCGAGGTGCATCCAATTCGACAACAGTCAGACAAACTCCATTATGAGCAATGCTTTGATCAATACGCAATTCATTCGTAAATGGGGCTTCAATGGTAATGTGCTTATTGCCTTGATCTTCACGGACGGCAACGACACGTCCTGTAGCTTCAACGATTCCTGAAAACATGATCTTTGTTTGATTAATATAAAGTTACAGCCGCTTTATCCCTGATGCTACACCAAGAAGCACGGCCACTACCGACATACAGTTAGAGGTCACAGAACAGACACTATAAAAGCAAGTTCGTCGCTCTTCAAACCCTTTCTGTCAATGTTACGAAACAAAGATCACAAAATTTTCTTGATAATGACACCTTCGACCACAAACAATTTGCGGATTGCCTCCCGTTTGATGGAAATCGGATCATACGCCTCTGTATTTCGAGGCAACAACAACAGCTCCTCTTCATGTGGACTTTGGCGGACAATCCGTATACCTTTAAACGTCTCGGAAAGGATCAGACACATTGCTCCGGGGAGCAGTTCGTCGGGATTTTGACGACGCAACAGGACGTAACTTCCCGCCGGAACCTCAGGCTGCATGGCATCGCTCAAAGACAAAGCGGCCAGATCGCAACGTTTCAAAGGCGGGAAATCAATATAAAATTGGGGTTGAAGAGGCTGTTCTCCATCGGTTCGCTCAAGCATTTCGACCGCTTCGACCGCATCCATGCCATAACAAGGAATCCCCGAGTTTTTACTGGAGCTTTTTTGGTCGATCATCATCTCTCCTTCGCCGGTGAGCAACCAACCTTTGCTGATGGAGGGATATTTGGCAGTGATCAATTCGGCCAAATCGTGGCTGATCCCATTATTACCTTTTTTGATCTGGTACAGGTTTTCACTTCGCTTCAGGCCGATATGCAGCGCAAAAGCATTAATAGACAATCCTGTCCATTTGATCACCTGTTCGAGACGGTGCCACTTTTCAGTATTAGGAATATTATTTGACATGTTGGTGGAATTCGTGTGTTATGTAGTAAGTAACCGCACAGTGAGGGAGTTGGGTTCAGAAATTCTTCCTGTCAAGAAGCTGGAAATCGGGGGTGAAAATTTGTATTAACGCTAAAAAAATTGCACCTTTGCATTCACAAGTTTCACATGCCTCCGTAGTTCAATGGATAGAATGGCAGATTCCGGTTCTGCTGATATGGGTTCGATTCCCGTCGGGGGTACTTTGATTGGGCAGAGGTTTTCTTCCGCCTTTTTTATTGCACACCGTTGTCTGTCTGTAAGAAGAGTATCTCATCTTCGTCTCCATTCCTTTTGAAAATTGATGATCCAATCTCTTTTTACCCTCGTTGCGAATTACTCTCTTCGAATGACTTATCTGTTTTTCTTAATCAGTTTACTCAGTTTGTGTCAATAGTTCCGAATCATTTGTCCGGAGGTATTGGTAAGTGTACGCTCATGGTGTGATCCATTGTTTGAAAAAAATACGTTCATCCCTTCAGATCGCATTCATTTATTAATGACAAGCGAGATGCCACAATTGCATTTATTTTGTTATCTGGCAATCCAATAGCGTATTTTCGTATAACAATAGTGTCTCCACGTTTTCATTGCGACGCCTACCCAATCCTGGCATACAGCTCCTAAACCTTTGGTTTCGCTATCAGAATCTGAAAATTTAGTATTGTAGTGGATGAAATAGCGTATTATTCCGTCTTTTTATACGAAATTAATAAAAATATTGAAAGGCATTCACTCTTTTCAGCCTTTTTAGAACATTGAATTATCCCAATTATTCAATGATTTTTGATAGATAGAGTAAAAATACTTTACAAGTAAATTAAACTTGTATATATTAATATATTTGATTTTCTGAATATTATATATTACATGTGAAATATTTAAAACTTAACAAGTAATTTTAATAATCACACAGAACTGTCACTTTATGAACATGAAGAACGAACCGTATAGGACAATATTAAACCTAAATATTGTATAGACTATTCACAAAATACTGAGGGATTATTTTGAAAATCAATGGATGACAACCCCATTTGTTAGCAAAGAGGACAAAATAAAGAGATGACCTCAGCATGTGAGGTCGTCTCTTTATGATATTATCGGTCACACCAATGTTTGGCCGTTGTAATAAACCAAGGGCAAGACAGGGAACAGTAACAACATTAATCAGCATTTAGGACTGCCCACCAACAATACAGACAGCCCTCACCCTTTTAACAACTGCTGCCCCTCGAACAGCAATTACGGATGCATGTAACTCTCGATATCTTCGGTAGTAGCTGGAGCCCGCCGGTTGCCCAACATACGATTGCCATTGGGAGTAATCAACATATCGTCTTCGATACGAATACCTCCAAACCCGATATATTCCCGGGTTTTCTCAAAATTAATAAACCCGTTGCCGAGCCCCTCTTTTTCCCACTTGTCGATCAGTGCAGGAATGAAGTAGATACCCGGTTCAACCGTCATGATCATACCCGGTTTGAGTCGTTTGCCCATCCGCAACGAAGAGAGTCCCGGTGTCTCACTGCGCATGGATTCCTCGTCGTAACCGACATATTTTTCACCGATATTCTCCATGTCGTGTACGTCAAGCCCCATTTGATGACCCAACCCGTGAGGCATAAAGAGCGCTTGAGCACCACAAGCGACAGCATCCTCCATATTGCCCTGCATCAGCCCCAACTCTTTCAGACCATCGGCAATGATCCGTGCAGCCTCATTGTGCATCTGCCAATAAAAGAGATCCGGTTTAGCCAGCTCGAATGTGCGGCTGTTCGCTGCCAAAACAATATCATAAATAGCTTTCTGGCGAGCCGTAAATTTACCATTGACCGGAATGGTACGGGTGAAATCGCTGCAATAGTTCATATTGGTTTCAGCACCAGCATCGACCAACAGCAGACGCCCTGACTCCAAAACATTGCCATGATTGTGGTTGTGAAGTGTCTCACCATTCTGGCTGACGATCGACAGGAACGAAACTCCGGCTCCATACTGACGCGCAATACCATCGATTGCACCGGCAATCTCCTGTTCAACCACACCTGGACGACACATCTGCATCACCTGCAGGTGCATTTTGGTACCAATCGTACAAGCTCTTTCGATCTCGTCGATCTCATCCTGCTCTTTGATTTCGCGCAACGCCACTACAGCTTTGGCCAATTCAACCGAAACCTGCTCTTTGAGGGCAGCCGGTTGCAAGCCGAGCAGTTCACACAACATCAGGGTCACCTCACCCCGATAAGGAGGCAAATAGTGAATCTTCCGGCCTTGGGCAATTGCCTTCTTTACCGTTTCGGCCAGTTGAGCCAATCCGGCCGTCCGGGTTACCCCCACTTGCTGGGCCTGCTCAGCCAACGATGGCTGCGGGCCCATCCAGATAATATCATCGATCGTGTAATCCTCTCCGAACAACATATCCTCTCCTGAATCCGCGTCAAGAATACCGGCAAATTCGGGATGATTCAAACCAAAGAAATAGAGGAAAGTACTATCCTGACGGAATGGGAAAGTATTACTCGGATAGTTGGCAGAAGCTTCGTGGTTTCCAGGGAGCAGAATCAAACCACTGCCAACACGCTTACGCAGCGCTTCTCGACGACGTATATACGTTTTTGCTTCAAACATGGTAAAAGATTTGTTGGTTGGATCGCCGGGTATCGACGATCCGATCTGCTTCGTTGTGGACAGGGATCACTTTTGCAAATGCCGGCCAGTTATGGAAGAGATCGTTCAAAAGTAACAAAAACTTGTGGCAATCTTGCTATCTTTGTCGGGAAAAAGAGAAGGCCACAACGTAGTTGCAGAAGAAATTTTGTTATCTTGGAAATCAATATCTGCGCTACATCCGTTTTCCAATAAAAAGATCTTGGTTACCCCGATTGAGATCTGCATAGTCAGTATAAACCGCCCAAAGGGAACATCTGGGTTAATCAAGGAGATTGAACGGACAGGCTACTCAAAAAACATGGAGAGATGAAAATTGCGATCGTAGGAACAGGATATGTCGGGCTGGTATCCGGTACCTGTTTTTCTGAAATGGGAATCGAGGTGATCTGTGTCGATGTGGATCGGGCAAAAATTGAACGACTCCAGCAGGGTGAAATTCCCATTTACGAACCGGAACTTTCTGTACTCGTCCAAAAGAACATGAAGGCCGGACGTCTCTCTTTCGCAACCGATTTGGCCTCTCATTTGGATGAAGTCGAGGTGGTCTTCATCGCGGTCGGAACTCCGCCTGATGAAGATGGATCGGCCGATCTGCACTACGTATTGGAGGTGGCTCGTGAATTCGGCGCCGCCATCAACAAATACACACTGCTGGTCACCAAAAGCCCCGTCCCCGTCGGTACTGCAGCTCGAATCCGAGAGGTGGTCGATGCTGAATTGAAACGACGCGGGGTAGAAGTAGAGTTCGACGTAGCCTCTAACCCCGAATTTCTCAAAGAGGGTAGCGCAGTCAAAGATTTCATGAGTCCGGATCGCGTAGTCGTCGGCGTAGAAAGCGAACGGGCACGCGAACTGATGCAACGACTTTACCGTCCTTTCCTGTTGAACAATTTCCGGGTGATCTTCATGGACGTACCCTCTGCCGAGATGACCAAATATGCCGCCAACAGCATGTTGGCCACCCGAATCAGTTTTATGAATGATATTGCCAACTTGTGTGAACTGGTTGGAGCCGATGTCAACATGGTACGGCGCGGGATCGGAACCGATATGCGCATTGGCAATAAATTCCTCTATCCGGGATGCGGATATGGCGGCTCATGTTTCCCCAAAGATGTGAAAGCCCTGATCCGAACAGCCGAAGAAAACGGCTACCAAATGCGGGTCTTGAAAGCTGTCGAAGAGGTCAATGCCCATCAAAAACGGGTACTGTTCGACAAATTGAATCGCCATTTCAACGGAGATCTCAAAGGGCGTAAGATTGCGTTATGGGGTCTGGCCTTCAAACCCGAAACCGATGATATGCGTGAAGCAACGTCAGTCGTGCTGATTCGACTGCTGATCGAGGCAGGGGCAGAGGTGACTGTTTACGATCCCGTAGCCATGAACGAATGCCACCGCGTAATCGGCAACCAGGTTCACTATGCTGACGACATGTACGAGGCAGTCATTGGAGCGGATGCTTTGTTGTTGGTAACTGAATGGAAACAATTTCGGGTCCCCAACTGGGAGTTACTTAAAAAGACGATGCATACACCGTTGATTTTTGACGGACGCAACATTTACGATCGGGACGAACTGGAGACGGCAGGATTCACCTACTACTACATCGGAGGCAATGCAACTTGCTGATATTTTTATAAAATTGCCGCTTCGACACAATCCGATTCTTTCCTAAGATTCAGTCTATCGATCTGTTAGTGCGACCAAAGGACATCGCTCTTACCGACAATACAATTTTGCTAACACAACACGACTTTTGCTATTATCCATGAGTACCATCAACTTGTAGAAAAACTCATCACAAAAAGTTTTGTATTAATTTTCCCAAGTTGGTTCGATATTTCTCATTTAAGATCAATCATCACTGCCTATAATTTGGGCAGGAGTTTTGTAAATACCAGACCTACAAAGACAATTTTAATAGCTGCTCTCCACAGATTAGTATCCATATCAGATAAGAGCACAGAGCCATATCGAAGTTCGATTTGGCCAATTACAACAAAAGCAGTTATTTTGCGCCAAATTTCAGAGATTCATGTATATAAAACCGCCAAAGATTATTCGTACGATATTTCCGTCTCTGATTTGGGAGATGCCTCCCTCCGATGAGGTTTATCTCACTTTTGATGATGGACCGACACCCGGAGTAACTGAAGAGATTCTCGAACAGTTGGCCAAATACGATGCGAAAGCTACCTTTTTCTGTCTTGGCAAGAATGCTGAAATGCACCCTGAACTTTTCGAACGGATCAAAGCTGAAGGACATCGTATCGGAAACCATACATACAGCCATCAAAAAGGTTGGAGGATGACTCTCGAAGCCTATCTCGAAGATGTCGAACTGGCCAATAACCTGTTGCATACAGACCTGTTCCGCCCTCCTTATGCGCAAATCAAACCGTCGCAAGCACGCCGCCTGAGTGAACATTACAACCTGATTATGTGGGATGTCCTCTCGCAAGATTACAACAGACAGATCTCTCCTCGTCTCTGTTTGCGTAATGTGACCAAACATGTCCGTGGCGGTTCGATTGTCGTTTTTCACGATTCACTCAAAAGCTATCGGAATATGTCCTACGCTCTGCCTCGTACTTTGGAGTTTCTGTACGAACGAGGGTTGAAATGTGTAGGAATTGAGATTTAATTGGTTCATGGCGGTACATTGGCGTACCACTGTTGAGACAAGAATCGACGTCAATAAGGTTGTACTACCGACACCGTGAACTACGTCCATAAAAAGCTGTTAGTTTTTCAATAACGGGTATGAAAAAGAGACGCAACATCATCGTAGCTGTAACCGGAGCCAGCGGTTCGATCTATGCGCGGCTAATGTGTCAAAGACTGGCACAGGCCGAAGAGGTAGGCGATATTGCCCTGATCGTAACTCGTAACGGAGATGCCGTATGCCAGTACGAAGATGACACTACCTGGATGGAAAATCCTCGTTTAACCCGTTATCACAACGATAATCTTTTTGCACCGCCAGCTTCCGGATCAGCCTCATTCGACGCCATGGTGGTTATTCCCTGTTCGATGGGTATGGCGGGACGTATTGCCGCCGGTATTTCGAATGATTTGGCCAGCCGGGCTGCCGATGTGATGCTCAAAGAGCGCCGCCGTCTGATTTTGGTGCCACGTGAAGCCCCCATGAGTACGATCCATTTGCGCAATTTGACCACTCTGTCCGAATGCGGCGCCATTATCTGCCCTGCAGCTCCGTCGTTCTATTCCCACCCCCAAGATATCGAAAGCCTTTGCGGAACCATCATTGAACGAGTACTCACTCTACTGGAAGTGGACACACCCCACTACGAATGGACCGGGCAACCGGATACGACACATTAACCGAAAATCCTCTTTTTGGCAACTGTAATAACACTTCTGGCATATTCTAACATATCAACAGAAGTGTAACAAACGTGCAACGCCGATCTGAAAGAACCGGATAAAAACGGTTGCCACCATTTTATCATTTGATGTCTCTTGCTATTTTTGTATAGCCATCAGGATAGGACATCTTGAAATTCCGCCAACGGCAGAAACCGATCATAATCGAGACGTACATCAATTGCCATGCCTATCAATGAAAAAAATACGGTGATTTCGCACCGCATACAACAGTTGAAGGGAAAGGTAGCCTTGCTGCCCGATTCTCCTGGTGTGTACCAGTTTTTGGGTGCAGACGGCAAGGTGATTTATGTGGGCAAGGCCAAAAACCTGAAACGGCGGGTTTCATCTTATTTTCTGACACGCGCTGACCATACGCCCAAAGTGCGGGTTATGGTGGGTAAAATCGTCGATCTGCGTCATACGGTAGTGGCCAGTGAAAGCGAAGCATTTCTGCTGGAGAACAACATGATCAAGAATCTCCAGCCCCGTTACAACATCCTGCTCAAAGACGACAAGACCTATCCCTGGATTGTGATCCGTAACGAACCCTTCCCGCGGGTACTCTCGACCCGCCGTTTTGTTCGAGACGGCTCGCAATATTTCGGTCCCTACGCCTCGGTATATATCCAAAAAGAGATTTTAGAGATGTTGCGAGGGATTTATCAGCTGCGGACCTGCTCACTCAACCTGGCACCTGATCAAATTGCAAAAGGGAAATACCGGGTCTGTCTCGAATATCATATCGGCAACTGCAAAGGACCTTGCATCGGACAACAAAGCGAAGAGGAGTATCGCGAAAGTATCGGCATGGTAGCCTCACTGCTCAAAGGGGATACCCGCGCCACACGCGAATACCTGCAACAACGGATGACCGAAGCCGCCGCGGAGATGCGGTTTGAAGAGGCCGGACGTTACAAAAAACGGTTGGAACTGCTGGCCGGATATCAGAGCAAGTCAGTGGTCGTAAGCAATACGCTGGGCAGTATGGATGTCTTCTCACTGATTGTGGATGAAGGGATAGCTTTCTGCAATTTTATGCGTATTGCCCAAGGTTCGATTGTCAACACCTTTACCGTTGAGTTGAAGCCCGGTTTGGAAGATGAGCCTCGAGATGTGCTCTCCTATGCCATCACCAGTATTCGTGATCGGCTGCAGGGACTATTGCAGCGTGAGGTATTGGTGCCTTTCTTACCCAACGAAGAGCTGTTCGAAGGGATCACTTTCAATATTCCCCAACGCGGCGACAAACTCCGTCTGTTGGAACTGTCGGAACGGAATTGTCGGCTCTATCGACTCGAAAAGCTCAAACAGATCGAGATCAAGGATCCGGCCAAACATGTGACCCGGGTGATGGCAGCCCTGCAAAAAGAGTTGCACCTGAAAGTAGCGCCACACCATATTGAATGTTTCGATAACTCAAACCTGCAAGGGACTAATCCGGTCGCTTCGTGTGTGGTATTTCGCGATGGCAAGCCTTCACGAAAGGAGTATCGCCATTTCAACATCAAAACGGTGGTCGGTGCCAATGACTTCGCTTCGATGGAGGAGGTGGTGACACGACGATACAGCCGTCTGCTGGCCGAAGGAGCCGAGCTACCTCAATTAATCGTGGTGGATGGCGGCAAAGGGCAGTTACGGTTTGCCTATGAGACGCTACAACGATTGGGGTTGGAGCAACAGATCGCGATTGTCGGTTTGGCAAAACGAATCGAAGAGGTCTATTTCCCGCACGATCCGATGCCTTACTACATCGACCGCAACAGCGAAGCGCTCAAAGTGCTGATGCATATTCGTGATGAGGCACACCGGTTCGGTATTACCTTCCATCGTCAGAAACGTTCGCTGGCCTTTATCAAAAGTGAGTTGGAACAGATCCCCTCTTTAGGCAGCCGTTCAGTCGAAAAATTATTGCAGCGTT
>ERZ791746.658-NODE-658-length-28582-cov-10.820100_pt1 | contig 28582 bp, 24 predicted proteins | sample MGYA00510038_ERZ791746 | MGnify/ENA primary metagenome ERZ791746 (study PRJEB30046, sample SAMN00792018) | human gut metagenome | study: EMG produced TPA metagenomics assembly of the A metagenome-wide association study of gut microbiota in type 2...
ATCCCTAAAAGACATATTTTGCTCGTTTTTCTCTTAACTTAATAGCATTGCCCTTCGGGGGAAGTCCCGCGAAGCGGGGATAGGGGTGCATTTGCGGCGCCAGCCGCTGTACTTTAACTCTCAACTCTGTCTTTGTAATACCGTCATAGTCAATCACCAGGGAGATTTCTCGACTCATCGTAGCTTTAGCGATTTTTAAAGGTAGAGTCACCTGGCATGCTAACACCGCTCGAAATGACGAGTTAAGGGCAGTGTCAGATGGTGCGGCGAAGCCGCTAATGAATAGCCTCCTTCCTTGGGAAGGAGGTGGCTGCGAAGCAGACGGAGGTTAGCTGATGGGTGCGCTGCAGGCTGATTTATGTGGCGGAGCCGCTGATGGATAGTCCCCCTTTTTCAAAGGGGGATGTCTGCGAAGCAGACAGAGGGATTCTGATGGGTATGCGGCGAAGCCGAGGGGCCTCAATTCTCTTCGTCAAATCTCAATTCTTCTTGAAACCCCGTCATAGTCATTTACCAGGGAGATTTCTCGACTCATCGTAGCTTTAGCGATTTTTAAAGGTAGAGTCACCTGGCATGCTAACACCGCTCGAAATGACGAGTTAAGGGCAGTGTCAGATGGTGCGGCGAAGCCGCTAATGGATAGCCTCCTTCCTCGGGAAGGAGGTGGCGCCGAAGGCGACGGAGGTTAGCTGATGGAGCGCCGCAGGCTGATTTTATGCGGCGCCAGCCGCGAATGGTTAGTCCCCCTTTCCCAAAGGGGGATGTCACGGAGTGACAGAGGGATTCTGATAGAAATGCGGCAAAGCTACAATCAGGCATCATAAGGCGGCGCTATATGAATTGTGCGCCGCCACCGTTACCTTAGTCACTTCAGCCACCTTAGCCACCCCTCGCCGCAGGCGACTGAGCAACCGGTGAGACGCTATCCGGCGCAGTCGGTGCGTATTTGCGGCGAAGCCGCTGGGCTTCAATTCTTGATTCGTCTCCATTCAGCTTTGGCTCTGTATCTCTGGAAATATGGTGAAAATATTTTGCATCAGGACCTGCTTATCGTTTCTTGCCACGCCCCTTTTTTTGATTTACAATAAAAATGGGTGAGGAGGTGGATTTTTCTATGGTTAAAGATCTGATGTTTCCCGGACTCGATGAGTTTAATTATAATCCCATGAATGATGCTATTTTTAAATTTATTTTTGGGAAAGAGGAGAGGAAACAAATTACCATTGATTTTCTTAATGCTGTGTTGGAAAAGAGTTTGGGACATCCTATCCAGGATTTGATATTTTCCGGTACAGAAATGAATCCGGAAAATGCAATGGATAAATTGACAAGACTGGATGTAGCTTGCATTCTTGATTCCGGTGAGCAGGTAGATGTGGAAGTGCAGGTCATCAATGAAAGAAATATGGAGCGGCGTACGCTGTTCTATTGGGCTCAAATGTATCTCATGTCTCTTCCGGCAGGGAAAACCTATGACCAGTTGAAACCGGCAATTACTGTAAATCTTTTGGATTTTATTTTTCTTCCACAGAAAAATCCCCATGCCATGTATAGTATTTATAATAAAGAAAATGGGGATAGGCTTACCAGGGATTTGGAGATACATTTTCTCGAGGTTCCCAAATATGCGAGAAGACCGGACCAGCCCATATCAGGAATGACTAAAATGGAACGGTGGCTGGCATATTTTGCAAATCAGTTGGATAAAAAGGGGAAGGAGGAACTGGCTATGAGTGATCCGGAAATCCGGAAGGCTATGGAGGCAGCGAGAATTTTTTTGAATAATACCGAAGAACGAAGACTGTATATTAACCGTGAAATGGCTCGTATGGACCGTCAGTCCCCATTGGAGAACGCTAAAGCAGAAGGAGAAAATCGGATGGGGCGGCTGATGATGAGACTGGTGTCAGAAGGAAAAATGGATCAGTTGGAAAAAGCAGCATCTGATAGGGATTTGCGAGAGAGATTATATAAAAAGTACAATATTGAATGATTGTAGAAGCAGTATCTTTAAAAAAGAAGGTACTGCTTCTTATTTTATTTTGAGAAGATGTCTGAAAAGCAGACAGAGGGATTCTGATGGGTTTGGTCGATAAAGTTGGCTATAACAAGTAGCTGGCAGTTCGGCTCTTAGACGATAGAAGATAGATGGAAGAAGATAGATGCTGTCTGGCCCTCCAGGCCGAGCCCATTAGACCCCATTACCATCTCTCAGCCCGGTGGGCAGCTCTCTTCTGGGAAGAGAGCCTGCTGTAGAGGCAATCATATGTTTTAGGGACAGAGTCATCAGGTCCCATCTGCGGCGAAGCCGCGGGGCCTCAATGTTTCACTCAAATCTCAACTTTGCCTTTGCAACACCGTCATAGTCATCTATCTGAGAGATTTCTCGACTCATCGTAGCTTTAGCGATTTTTAAAGGTAGAGTCACCCGGCATGCTAACACCGCTCGAAATGACGAGTTAAGGGAAGTGTCAGATGGTACAGTGAAGCCGCTAATGGATAGCCTCCTTCCTCGGGAAGGCGAGGTGTGCTTCGGCCGGGCTCTAAGGTGCTCGCTTAGTGTGCAGGAACGGCTCGCAAAAGAGCCCGGCTTGGGCATCCTCTGCAGGATGCCCACAGAGGACCCTCGAGCCGGGCCCAAGTTGGTGCCTTTACTGCACACTAAGGCACCTTCCTTTCAGGGCCCGGCGGTGGCTGCGAAGCAGACGGAGGTTAGCCGTTGGAAGCGCTGCAGGCGGGACCTCAACTCTCTTTCCTCAAATCTCAATTCTTCCGAAAATTCCGTTACAGTCATTTACCAGGGAGATTTCTCGACTCATCGTAGCTGTAGCGGCTTTTACAGGTAGAGTCACTTGGTATGCTCACACCGCTCGAAATGACGATGAAGGGAAAGTGTCAGATGGTGCGGTGGAACCGCTGATGAAAAGCCTCCTTCCTTGGGAAGGAGCTGGCTGCGAAGGCGACGGAGGTTAGCTGGTAGGAAATGTTGGAAGCGCCGCAGGCCGGTGTCCTCAATCTCGGTCTCGACCTCGATCTCAACTAGACAGAGGGATTCTGATGGGTTTTGTCGATAATACAGATATTCTATATGATTGACAGTTTCGCTATTAGACGATAGAAGATAGATGAAAGAAGATAGATGCGGTCTGGCCCTGCGGGCAAATGAGATCGAGGCCGAGAACGAGACCGAGGGGACAGGGCCCTGCGGGCCGGAAACCCATTAGAATCCATCACCATCTCTCAGCCCGGTGGGCAGCTCTCTTCTGTGAAGAGAGCCTGCTGCAGAGTCATTTGCACGTTTTAGGGGATAGAGTCATTAGGAACCCATCTGCGGCGGAGCCGTTATCGTCTATTATAAAGCGGCGCTAACTAATCTGTGCGCCGCCACCAACCGACAATCACTTCAGTCACCTCAGCCACCTTCCATCACCCCCAGCCGCAGGCCCTTGCCCTTTCTTCTGCCCCTCTATGGCGTTGCAACCCCGTCATAGTCATTTACCAGAAAGATCTCTCGACTCATCGAAGCTGTAGCGATTCTTGGCAGTAGAGTCACTAAGGCGTTTACCACCGCTCGAGATGACGAGTTAGGTATAGTGTCACATAATGCGGCGAAGCCGCTGGACCTCAACTCTCAACTCTCAAATCTATTTCTCAGGAGGCACATATGAAACGTATCGTCATCATTACCTGTCCAAAATCAGAGGACGTCTGCACCGGAGCCGGGTGCTTTTCTGCTTTGAACCGGCGGAAGGGGGCTTTCGAAAGGTATCATGGGGAAGAGGTGGAGCTGGAGGCCTTTATGAAGTGCAGCGGCTGCGGCCATCTCCTGGAGAATGATAAGGGCCTGGTGGAGAAGGTACGGCGGATTCTCGAAATTCATCCTGACGCTATCCATCTTGGCATCTGCTGCTGCGATGACGGCAGGTCTAAGGAACTCTGCCCGGAAATAGAGGCGCTGGCCGATGTATTCCGGTCTCACGGCATCGAAGTGGTGAGAGGGACCCATGGGGAATTCTGAGATCGAGGCCGACGTCGAGGTGGGACAGGACCGGAAAAGTTAAGAGTGGTGGTGCGCCGTAACATATTTTAAAGCGGTGCGGATTATTGATTCTGCTTACAGCAATTATCTTACGGCTGACAGAGGATAGACGGAAGTTGTTAGACGTGGATAGGCTTTGTTGATCAGCCGCACTGCGGCAAATGCACCCCCTCAGCCTTCGGCAGCTCCCCCGGTGGGGGAGCCAGGTTTTTATGTCAGCCGCTTTGTTGTAGAATATATAATCTGCGGCGCTATATGAATTGTGTGCCGCCACATCCACTCCTCATTCCTGACTCCTCACTGATTTTCATCCTTTTTGTGCCAAACACTTATTTATGCATAAGGAGTTAAACTATGGATCTTGAACAAGTTCGCCGTGCATTTATGAGAAACCGTTTTGACTGCTCCCTTTTTGAAACGAAGGAGGAAGCGGCGGAGTACCTGGACCGGGAGATTGACGGAGTGTCTGTGGGATTCGGGGATTCAGAGACCCTGGTTTCCATGGGGATTTCGGACAGGCTTTCGAAGCATAATGTGGTGTACGATGTGCAGAAGTCGGACAACTTCAGGAAAGGAGAGAATTCCTTCCTTTCCCTGGCCCGGAAGGCGCTGACGGCGGATGTGTTCCTCACTTCTGTGAACGGGGCTTCGGAGACCGGGGTGCTGGTGAACCTGGACGGCACGGGAAACCGGGTGTCCGGGTCCATTTTCGGACATAAAAAGGTGTACTTCGTCTTCGGCGTCAATAAGCTGGCACCTACGCTGGAGGATGCCATCTATCGGGCAAGGAATGTGGCGGCGCCGAAGAATGTGGAGCGCCACCATTTTCTCTGCGGCTGCACGGCCCACGGTTTCGACCACTGTTACAACTGCGGGGCACCGGATCGGATCTGTAATGTGCTCGCCATTTATTATAAGAAAATGCGGTTCATGGATATGGAAGTGGTTATTATTAATGAGTATTTGGGGCTGTGAAGGATGGAGGTCCAGGTGGTTAGGCCCTGCGGGCGGATTCGCCTGCGGCGAATCAGTGGCTAGTAGCTAGATCTAGTAGCCAGGCGACCAGGCCCTTCGGGCCGGAAATCCACCACCATCTCTCAGCCGTTGGCAGCTCTCTTCTGGGAGGAGAGCCTTGTGCAGAGGCAATTGTGCGGTTTGGGGGCAGAGTCTTCAGGAACCCTACGGCGGCGTAGCCGCTGTAGTCCTGGCTACTAGCCACTAGCCACCAGTTGCTTTTCTGCGGCTTCGCCGCTGGACCTCAACTCTCAACTCTTTCTTTTCGCCGCAGGCCGTTGCCCTCGCTCTCGGTCTCGGTCTCGGTCTCGGTCTCGGTCTCGGTCTCCACTTTGTGCCCTCCTTTGCCGCTACTTCCCTATCTATGCTATAATTGATAAAGATTTTCTATTTTAAAGAAAATAATGGAATAAGGAAGTGTGTCTATGAAGATTACCACGGAAGAAGCCAAGAAGATCGCCCTCCTTTCCCGGCTGGAGTTTTCTCCGGAGGACCTGGAAAAGATGCGGGACTCCATGAACAGCATTCTGACCTACATGGAAGAACTGAACCAGTATGACACCACCGATGTGCCGCCTACGGTGCATGCAGTGGAACAGTACAATGTAATGCGGGAAGATGAACCCCATACATCCTTTACAAACGAAGAAGCACTGATGAACGCGCCGGACAGCGAGGACGGCTATTTCAAGGTGCCGAAAATTATTTAAGGAGGAAGAGCAGTGAAGTATACCATTCATGATCTCCATGAACAGCTGGTGAAGAAAGAAATCTCCGCTGTGGAACTGACGAAGAAAATCATTGCTCACCGTGACGCTGTGGAAGGTGACATCCATGCCTATCTGTCCACCAGCGATGAAAGTGCGCTGAAGACGGCGGCCCTGGTGGATGAAAAGATCGGCAGGGGAGAGGAAATCTCCGACCTCGCCGGCATCCCGGGAGCCATTAAGGATAATATGTGCATCAAAGGAGAGACCTGCACCGCCGCATCGAAGATGCTGGAACACTGGGTTTCCCCCTATGACGCCACGGTCATTGAAATGCTGAAGAAGGAAGACTACATTTCCCTGGGCAAGACGAACATGGATGAATTCGCCATGGGTTCCTCCACGGAACGGTCTGCCTTCGGACCCTCGAAGAACCCCTGGAATACGGACTACGTGCCCGGCGGTTCTTCCGGCGGTTCCGCGGCTGCCGTAGCAGCTACCGAAGCTATCTGGGCCCTGGGCTCCGATACCGGCGGATCCATTCGCCAGCCTGCTTCCTTTAACGGCATTGTAGGACTGAAGCCCACCTACGGCCTCGTTTCCCGTTACGGCCTCCTGGCTTTCGCCTCCTCCCTGGACCAGATCGGACCCCTTACAAAGGATATCACCGATGCGGCCATCGTGCTGAATGCCATCGCCGGCCATGACGAGAGAGACTCCACCTCCATTCCCCAGGAAAAGAAGGACTACAGAAAGGCCCTCGTACGGGATGTGAAGGGCATGAAAATCGGCGTTCCGAAGGAATTCTTCGGAAAGGGCATTAAGGAAGAAACGAAGAATGCCATCCACGACGCCCTTGCTTTCTATGAAAAGGAAGGCGCTGAAATCGTGGACGTTTCCATTCCCCATATCAACAGCGGCGTGTCTGTGTACTACATCATCGCCCCGGCAGAAGCCAGCTCCAACCTGGCCCGGTACGACGGCGTTTCCTATGGTTTCCGTGCCGAAGGGGGCAAGGATATCATCGACATGTACATCAAGACCAGAAGCCAGGGATTCGGCGAAGAAGTGAAACGCCGTATCATGCTGGGGAACTACGTGCTCTCTGCCGGCTACTACGACGCTTACTACCTGAAGGCACTGAAGGTAAGGACCCTGCTGAAACAGGAATTTGACGAAGCCTTCAAGAAATGCGATGTCATCGCTGCTCCATCCGCTTCCGGCACCTCCTTCAAGTTCGGTGCTTTCTCGGATCCCCTGTCCCTGTACATGGAAGATATCTGCACGGTACCGGTAAACCTCATAGGCGCACCGTCCATCAGCATCCCCGTGGGATTCAAGGACGGCATGCCCCTGGGTATGCAGCTCATCGGCAAGACCCTGGGAGAAGAAACCATTCTCCGCACCGCCTATACCTTTGAACAGGCCCATCCGGAATTCACAAAGACCGCGCCGAAAGGAGAAATTAAGGAATGAAATACGAAGCAGTCATCGGCCTGGAAGTTCATACAGAACTCCAGACAAAAACAAAAATCTTCTGCAGCTGTAAGACATCCTTCGGCGCAGATCCCAATACCAACGTGTGCCCCGTATGCCTGGGCCTCCCGGGCGTACTGCCGGTACTGAATAAGAAGGTCCTGGAATACGCAGTCCGGGCTGGCCTTGCACTGAACTGCGAAATTTCCCGGTTCAGCAAATTCGACCGGAAGAACTACTACTACCCGGACCTGCCGAAGAACTTCCAGACCTCCCAGTTTGACCTGCCTATCTGCGAACACGGCTACCTGGACGTGGAAGTGGAAGGGGAAAAGCGGAGAATCCGCATCACCCGTGCCCACATGGAAGAAGATGCGGGCAAGCTCGTACATCACGGCACCTCCATCACCGACTCCGATTACTCCCTGGTCGACTATAACCGCACCGGCACGCCGCTCCTGGAAATCGTTTCTGAACCGGACATGCGGTCCGCAAAAGAAGCGGTGGCTTACATGGAAAAGATGAGAGCCATCCTCCAGTACGTAGGCATTTCCGACTGCCGCATGGAAGAGGGGAGCCTGCGCTGCGATGCCAACGTTTCCGTCCGTCCCGTGGGCCAGAAGGAACTGGGCACGAAGACAGAAATCAAAAATATCAACTCCTTCAAAGGCGTAGAACGGGCCATTGAATACGAAGCCATGCGTCAGGCAGAACTGCTGGAAGACGGTGGCAAGGTGGTCCAGGAAACCCGGACCTGGGATGAAAAAGAAGGGGTCACCAAGTCCATGCGGACCAAGGAAGAAGCCAACGATTACCGCTACTTCCCGGAACCGGACCTGGTACCTTTCACTGTAAGCGATGAATACATCGAAAACATCCGGAAATCCCTGCCGGAACTGCCGGATGCCCGGAAAGAACGGTACATGAAGGAATTCGGCCTCTCCTCGGAAGACGCGGTCTTCATGACCAACGACAAGGCTACGGCAGACTACTTCGAAGCCTGCGTAGCTGCCGGCGCCGATCCGAAGGCCGCTGTGAACTGGCTCATGGGCGAATTTGCCAGCCAGCTCTCCAATGACAATATCGAAATCGCGAAGGCTCCGGTGTCTGCCGAGAACCTGGCGGGCCTGCTGAAGCTCATTTCCAAAGGCACCATTTCCGGAAAGATCGCGAAGAAAGTATTTGCCACCATGTGGAAAGAAGGAGGCAAGGCCGAAGACATCGTCAAAGCCCAGGGCCTCGTCCAGATTTCCGACACCGGTGCCCTCCAGGCCCTGGTAGATAAGGTGGTCAGCGAAAACCCGAAGGCCGTAGAAGACTTCAAGGCGGGCAAGAAGAAAGCCGTAGGCGCCCTGGTGGGCCAGATCATGAAGGCCACCAAAGGCAAAGCCAACCCGAGAGTCATCAACGAACTCCTGAATAAGAAACTTGCATCTTTATGAATGAAACTATGAAAAACGATGACCACACCGAGGTCCACGAAGAACCGAGGACCATGTCGGACGATGAGGTCCATGACTACAACGGACTCACCCTGAACGAACAGGGAGAAGAGGAAAAGAAGGAGGAACCGGAGGACGATGGATTCACCATCCACATCCACTCCTTCAGCCTCCACGATATTCCCTGGTGGAAAAAAGCCCTCTTCGTCCTGGGTGCCGCCGTCTGCTTCGGCATCTTCATCCTCCTCGCCATTGCGGCGGCCTGGATCTTCCTCGTAGGAGGAGCTATCGTCCTCGGGGCGGCGCTCATCCTGTACTTGGTCAGAAAATACATCCTGTAACAGGAAATCTCTCTCGTTCTATGCTTGCGGGAGGGATTTTTTGCGTGGGTGAAGGTCGTGCGGACGGGTGGGGCCTTGAGCCTTGAGCCTTCAGCCTTGAGCTGGACAGGCCCTTTGGGCCGGGGGATGGGTGGCTGAGTGAGCGTATGAACGTGTGGGGGCTTTTAGCTTTTAGCCGCTGTCAGGTAGTCCCCCTTTTCCAAAGGCAGCAGTCCTGCAGAGGACTGCTGAGCCAGGCCCAAGTTGATCGGCCAGCCGCCAAAGGGAAAGCGCTTTGATGTGCAGTAAAAGCGCCAACTTGCGGCTGGCTTGCAGGTCCTATGCAGGACCTGCACACCTTTACTGCACACTAAGGCGCCTTCCTTTCGGGGCCCGGCGGTGGCGCCGAAGGCGACGGAGGTTAGCTGATGGGCGCGCCGCAGGCTATCTTTACCTCCCCCATCTATGGGGGAGGTGGCGAGCGCAGCGAGACGGAGGGGGTTCTCGCTGAAGTCGCTCCCACTGTTTTCTGCTTATCCCTCCCGCCGCTTCGCGGCCACCCACCCACCGCAAGCGGTCCCCCCCAATCTCGGCCAGTCGACAAGAGGAAGGCGCTTTTATGTGCAGGAAAAGCGCCAACTTGCGACTAGCTTGCGAGTCCTCTGCAGGACTCGCACCTTCGCGATGAAAGTGTCTCACTGCATTCTCAGTCGCCTGCGGCTCCCTACGAATGCAGTTCGCTTACTTTTCCCTCTAAAGAGGGAGGGTTGGTGGGTATTTCTGCGGCGAAGCCGCGGGGCCTCAATGTTTCACTCAAATCTCAATTCTTCTTGAAACCCCGTCATAGTCATTTACCGGGGAGATTTCTCGACTCATCGTAGCTATAGCGATTTTTAAAAGATGGAGTCACCTGGCATGCTGCCACCTGTGGGGAAGCGTGTCACTGGTCGAGATGACATTATAAAGGGTAGAATCAGATGGGGAGCAAGTGGAATCGGCCTGAAGGGCCTGACCAGTTTAAGGCTGAAGGCTCAATGCTCCGTCGGTGCGCACAGGGGCCAGTCACATAGCACCGCAGGCCGTTGAGCTTTCCTAAATGCTGGCAGCTAGCAGCTAGAAGCCCTGCCTGTTCGCACGGCACTCGTTCACATGATACTCGCCGCACCGCGTCTCCATTCCTTATGGCACTCACATGCTGATTATGTTATTATTTAAGGGTAGTATTGCCATTAATCTATAGAAATGAAGGTGATGAAAGGGCATGAAAAATAAGATATTTCTTGTTCTTGGCGGAGCCAGAAGTGGCAAGAGCGAATTTGCGGAGAAGCTGATGTATCATTCCACAGGGAAAAGGAAGGGATACATCGCTACGTCCCAGATCCTGGACGACGAGATGCGGTACCGGGTCATTCTTCACCGGCAGCGCAGGCCGGCGGACTGGAAGACCTTCGAGGTCATGCATGGGGCAGGGGAAGCCATGGAGGGAGTGCTCTCCGAGGCGGACGCCATCCTTTTTGACTGCATTACCATGTATGTGAATAACATCCTCATGGACCACATGAAGGGAATCACTGTGGAAACCCTGGGGGTGTCGGATCTCACCACCCTTCAGACCAGTCTGGAGAGGGACCTGGACCTCATGTTTGACAAAATTTCCAGGGCCAGTGGCAAGGAAATCATATTTGTTTCCGATGAACTGGGCATGGGCATCGTCCCGGCCAACGCCATGAGCCGTGTATACAGGGATCTTGTAGGCCTGGCAAACCAGTATGTGGCGAAGCGGGCTGACAAGGTCTATCTTTCCATTGCAGGGATTACCATGGAGCTCAAAGAAAGAGGAGTGGAGCTATAATGACAAAGATTGCTAAACGCGTAATGTTTCAGGGAACCAGTTCCCATGTGGGGAAGAGTATCCTCACCACCGCATTCTGCCGGATCCTGTCCCAGGATGGCTACAAAACGGCCCCCTTCAAGGCCCAGAATATGGCGCTGAATTCCTATGTCACCCTGTCGGGCGGTGAAATCGGCCGTTCCACGGTGGCCCAGGCGGAAGCGGCAGGAACCCTGCCTATTGTGCAGATGAACCCGGTGCTCCTGAAGCCTACCGGAAATTCCTGTTCCCAGGTCATCCTTCTCGGCCAGTCCGTAGGCAATTACAGTGCTTCCGAATACCAGAACAGTTACAGCCAACGGGCCTGGGATACGGTGAAGCAGAGCCTGGATTACATGGAAACCCATTTCGATGCCCTGGTCATTGAAGGGGCCGGCAGCCCGGCGGAAGTGAACCTGAAGAAGAACGATATCGTCAATATGCGGATTGCCAAAGAATGCCATTCTCCCGTATTCCTCATCGCCGATATCGACCGGGGCGGCGCCCTGGCTTCCATCGTGGGCACTTTGGAACTTCTGGAACCGGAGGAACGGGCTCTCGTGAAGGGACTTGTAATCAACAAGTTCCGGGGCGATATTTCCCTCCTGGAACCGGCGCTGACTTTCCTGAAAGAAAAGACAGGCATCCCGGTGATCGGCGTCATTCCGTACCTGGACAAGCTGGGCATTGACGACGAAGACTCCGTTTCCCTCCAGGACCTGCCCAGTGACCATGTGATGCGGGATATCCACATCGCCGTCATGCAGACCCCGAAGATTTCCAATTTCACAGACTTCGATGCCTTGAACCATGAACCCGACGTGAATGTGCGGTTCGTGCAGCAGGGGGATATGATCGGGGATCCGGACCTCATCCTCCTCCCGGGCAGCAAGAATACCACGGAAGACCTGCTGTACCTGAAGCGGCAGGGATACGCCAAGGAAATCCAGGAAATGGCGGCCAAAGGGGTGCCGGTCATCGGCATCTGCGGCGGTTTCCAGATGCTCGGTGAAAAGGTGTGTGACCCGCTCCACGTGGAAAGCACGAACGATGAAGTGGATGGCCTTGGTCTCCTGCCTTACACCACTTCCATGCACGGCAAGAAGAATACGTACCAGGTCACCTTCGACTGCGACGACCTGCCCTTCCTGGGCATGAAATTCTCCGGCAGGGGACTTCGGGGTTATGAAATCCATATGGGAGAAACCACCCTTACGAAACCGGCACAGTCCCTGTTCCACATTGTACAGAGAAGCGAAGATCAAGTGGACCTCCGGGATGGCTATATCAATAAAAAACGGAACGTCTTCGGTACCTACTGCCATGGACTTTTCGATAACGACGACCTCCGCCGGGCGGTAATCAACGCCCTCCGCCGCCGGAAGGGACTCAAAGACCTGCCGGTACAGTTCAAGTACCGGGAATATAAGGAGTCGGAATTCGACCGGCTCGCCAAGACGGTCAGAAGCCATTTCGATATGGATGCATTCTATAAGATTCTGGAGAATGAATAATTGGACGGTCTGATTTATTCTTCCTTTTATGCCCTGATCCCCATTGCGGCCCTGGTGATTGATACCATCTATGGGGATCCCCGGAGCGACTGGCATCCGGTGGTGCTCATCGGGAAGCTCATTTCCTTCTATGAAGATAAGCTCTATCCGGAGCCGAAGACTTCCAATGGAAATATGTTTATCCGGGGCATGGTGACGGTGCTGCTGGTGCTCCTGACGGTGGGACTCATTACGGGGCTCCTCGTATGGCTTTCCGTCAAAGGGGGCATCCTCTTCTACGCCGCCATGGGGGCAGTGATCCTGTACTTCACAATCACCCCCAGGGCCCTTTGCCGGGACGGCATGGAAATCTACCACCTCCTGAAGGCGGGGGATATCGTGGCTGCCCGGAAACGGCTGAGCTGGATCGTGGGCCGGGATACGGAAAACCTGGATGAGAGCGACATCGCCCGGGGCACGGTGGAGACCATTGCCGAAAATACGACGGACGGTATCATTTCACCGCTCTTCTGGTTTCTCCTCTTCGGGCCCGTGGGGGCCATGGTGTACCGTGCAGGGAATACCATGGATTCCATGCTGGGATACAAGAACGACCGGTACCTGTACTTCGGCCGCTTTGCTGCCCGGCTGGATGATGTGCTGAACTACATCCCCGCCCGGATAACGTTCCTCCTCTTCGTGGCGTCTGCGGCTATCCTGAAGCTGGACTGGAAAAATGCAAAGAAAATCGGCCTCCGGGATGCGCCGAAACACCCGTCCCCTAACGGGGGCTACGCCGAAGCCACCGTGGCCGGCGCCATGCACGTACGGCTGGGAGGCTACAACTACTACGAAGGAAAACCGGAATTCCGGGAATACATGGGGGACCCTGACACCCCCCTTAAGGCGGACCATATCAAACAGGCTATCTGTATGATGTACGCCGCCACCATCCTTTTCGTAGTCCTCGAATCGGTGCTGATCTTCTTCCTGTGGTAATGGGAGAGATTTGAGATTTGAGAGTTGAGAGTTGAGGTCCAGCGGCTTCGCCGCATCCATCCTGCGCCTTTGGCGCGGCCCTTCTCCAAGGGCCTGCAATCTCAGGGATTGTCCCACAATGAACGTAATCCCTTCTCTTGCATCTTTCGGTAAGCACGTGCCCCCTTGGAGAAGGGGGCAGCCCGAAGGGCGGGGGATGGATCCGCCTCGAAGAGGCGGGATAAGAAGGAAGGGCTTTGGCCTGCGGCCAGGGCTATGACTACGTCATGGCTAAGGATGCCGCCTGGGCTCAAGGAAAAATTATGGATTCAGACTTGGGCCTTCGGCCTTTTTTCCAGTAATCCATCCTGCGGCTTTGCCGCGGCCCTTCTCCAAGGGCCTGCATGGTTTCGGGATAGCTCATCTGGAACGTTAAAACTTCTAGCGAGGCTTCCGTTAAAAGCGTTCCCCCTTGGAGAAGGGGGACGGCCAAAGGCCGGGGGATGGATCCGCCTCGAAGAGGCGGGTTCTGAGAAGCTGACTGAGCGAGGCATTTGCCGCAAAGCGGCCGGTTCGCTCAAGGCTCAAGGCTGAAGGCTCAATGCTCCACACGTATGTACGCCACTCGGCCACAAAAGCGCCGCAGACTGGCCAACTAGTCCCAGGCCCAGGCCTAGGTCTAGATCTAGATCTAGACCCCCGGGGCCTCCGGCCCTATTCCCCTCAATCTCGGCCTCGACCTCGATCTTTTACTTCCATGTTTACTTATTTATTCACATAAAATGTACGACTAACAAACGGTGATGGCATGAACTCTTTTCTTGTGGGCCTCCAGTTTATGACGAGGATCCATATTTCCAACAATACCATATGGAAGGACGAGGAATTCGGGAAAAGCGTGGTCTGGTTTCCGGTGTACGGCTGGATTCTGGGGGCATTTATGTGCCTCATTTACTACCTCCTGAAGCCCCTGGACGTGCCGTACCTTACCGCATTTCTCATCGTCATCGGGGAGCTTTTCCTTTCCGGAGGCACCCTGGCGGACGGTCTCATGGATTCTTCGGACGGCCTCTTTTCCGGCCGGTCCCGGGAGCGGTCCCTGGAGATCATGAAGGACAGCCTCATCGGCTCCTTCGGCATGCTGTCCATCATCATTTTCATCAATCTCTATACCCTATCTTTGGGCAGCAATGACGCCCTTCTTTACCCGGTGCTCATTGCAGCGCCTACCCTGGGGCGGCTGAACCTGGTCATCAGCATCTGTGAATATCCCTATGCCCGTCCTTACGGCATGGGAAAGGCCTTTGCCACGTACCGGGGAGAACATGCGGTGGCGGGAGCGGTGGTGCTGGCATTGCTGCCGGCATTATACTTCGGCTTCACTTACCTTATCCTGGCAGGGGCCGCGGTCCTTCTTGGACTGTACCTGAACCGGTGGATTGTCCGTAAGATTGGGGGTACCACCGGCGATACCTATGGATTTGTGAACCAGATCACCGAAATGGTGCTGGCTCTTCTGTTTTTACTGATTACCAGGGGGAATCTATGGCATATGTTGTAAGCTCGCCGGGATCCTGCGGTGAATTCATCCAGGGCTATTCCGAAGGTTCTTCCTTTATGGTGACCTGTCCCATCGACCGGTTTTCCTATGCCCTTTCCGGCTTTGACGTGAAGGGGGATGTGCTCCCGTCCAAGGCGGAAATGGCCATGAAGGGCACCCTCCGGTATCTGGGGGAAGAGAGGACATCCCTGCCCCTTCGGCTGAAGTCCTATATAAAAAAAGGAAAGGGCATGGCCTCCAGCACCGCCGATATCAGCGCCGTATCCCAGGCAGTGGCCCTGTCCCTGGGGCGGAAGCTGTCGGAGCGGGAAATCGCCGATATTGCGCTGTCCATAGAGCCCAGCGATGCCACATTCTTCAAGGGCATCGTGCAGTTTGATTACCGGGAAGGCCGGCTTATCCGGGAAATGGGCATCTGCCCGGCCATGCAGATCCTGATTTACGACTGTGGCGGCGAGGTGGATACCATGCAGTTCAACAGCCGGAAGGACCTGGTGGACCTGCAGAAGAGCAATGGAAAAGAAGTTTCCCGGGCCCTTACCCTGTTCCGGGAGGGCATTCGCACCCAGTCCACCGCCCTCATCGGGAAGGCGGCATCTATCAGCGCCTTTGCGAACCAGAAGATTCTCTTCAAAAAGCCACTGGACGATTTCTACCGCCTCGGATTGAAAGAAGGGGGAGAAGGGGTGATCTGTGCCCACAGCGGCACGGTGCTGGGCCTCATCCTTCCGCCGGATCGACCGGCAGGGGAAGTACGCCGCCACATCGATGATGCCATGAAGGGACGGATGACCTTCCTGGACCTGGTACACATTACGAACCGGGGCATGGAATACAGAAAGTGTGATATGAATGACTTTGAAAAGCTCTAGACACGGGGGAGATGTATTCGGATTTTCCCCGGAAGAACGAAATAAAATCCTGGATTTCAGTATCAATATCAATCCCCTTGGCCTTTCTCCCTCCGGAAGAAAGGCTCTTACACGTTATTGGGAAGTGGAGACCCTCCGGTACCCGGACGTGGAAGAAAGGGACGTGAAAGGGGCCCTGTCAAAGGCTTACGGCATGGATAAGGATACCATTTCCCTGGGAAATGGGGCGACGGAGCTCATGTATACCCTCCTTCACATCACGAAGCCTGCCCGGGTGCTGGTGCCGGCGCCGGCATTCAGCGAATACCGGCTCTCCGCGGAAGCGGCGGGGGCGGAAGTGGTGAGCTTCCGCCTTCCCGTGGAAGACCATTTCAACCTGCCCCTTGATGAAATCAGTGAAAAAATGGGGCCCCATTCCCTCATTTACCTGGGAAATCCGAATAACCCCGATGGCCGTCTCCTTACCCGGGAAGAATTCCATTGTATCATGGACCGGGCCAGGGAAACGGAAAGCCTCGTGGTGATCGATGAGTCCTTCATCGACTTTGCAGGCGATCCCTGCTCTTACCGCCAGGAGTGCAGGAGTTATCCACAGCTGGTGGTCATCATGTCCCTGACGAAGTTCTATGCGGTGCCGGGACTCCGTATCGGCTGCTCCTTTGCGGACCCGCAGCTGGCAGGACGGCTGAATGATGCCCTGATTCCCTGGAATGTAAACGGTCCGGCCCAGCTCTACATGACAGAGGCCGCGGGGGACCGGGACTACATCGAAGGGACCCGGCGCTTCGTGAAAGAGGAACGGGAATGGCTGGCAGGAGAACTGAAAAAGCTGCCGGGCCTTACGGTTTATCCCAGTACCATCAATTTCCTCCTGCTCCGTCTTACGGGAGAAATAAAGGACGCCGCGGACCTGCAGAAGAGGCTCCTGCCGGAGGACATCTTCATCCGGCAGTGCGGAAACTACGAGGGTCTGGACAACAGTTTCTTCCGGCTGGCAGTGCGGACCCATGAAGAAAATGAACGGCTCCTTGCTTCATTACGAAAGGTATGGAAAGAATGATTACACTCTATCTTGTGCGCCACGGCCAGACCGTGTGGAACAGCAGCGGCCGGTACCAGGGGCGGACCGATGTGCCCCTGTCGGATCTGGGGTTGGACCAGGCCAGACAGACGGCCCTGTGGTTTAAGGACGTCCCCCTGGACGGCGTCATCACGAGCCCCCTCATCCGGGCTTCCAAAACGGCGGAGGGCATTGCGGAAATCAAGGGCCTTCCCCTGGAAAAGGAGGATCGGCTGAAGGAGCTTTCCTTCGGTGACTGGGAAGGAAAGACGTACCAGGAAATCGAAGCCATCTGGCCCGGCATGATCGAAGCCATGTATCACGACGCCGGGGACCTGCAGCTGCCCCATGGGGAATCCTTCGAAGACTGCCGGAAACGGTGCATGGAAGCGGTGAAGGACATCATTGCAAGGGGAGATAACAAGACCTGGGCCATCGTTTGCCACGGGGCGGCGCTCCGCACCATTATCTGCTCCATGATCCACATCCCCCTTGCCCGGTGCTGGAACCTGGCCCTGTCCAACGCCTGCATCTCTGCCATCCAGGTATACCCGGGGGATATGAATGTGCTCTACATGCTGAACTCCACGGACCACCTGAAAGGCATGAAATCGGGGAGCTGAGGGGATTCGCCGCCGGCGAATCAGCAGCTGGTGGTCAGGGAAGCTGGTTAGTCAGGCCCTGCGGGCCAGGTTTCGTGTGGCCATGTGAGGTGTGAACGGGCGTGGGCTTCTAGCTGCTGGCTGTTAGCATCCAGGAAAGCTGATTCGCCTGCGGCGCTTTTCGGTCTTTGTTTTCGTAAGTCTCATCATGCCGTAGGCTGTAGTGTTTTACTAGCTGCTAACAGCTAATAGCTAGAAGCCCCCCGCACGGTTACATAACTCTCTGCCACAAACGCCCCCTTAACAAAGGAATTGGAAAAGATTATAATATAGATAGAAGGTGAAAGCCTTCCGCAGTCTTTGAAAAGGAGGTCTTTATCATGGAGAAAAAATTCGATAAAGAAGGAGCAGTCATTGACGAAGAAATCAAAGAGGGTGTGAAAGAACTGAAAAAAGACAGCCCCGCAGCTGCCTATAAAGCGGAAAAGATCCTGGAAACGGAAGACGAGGTTTTCAAAAATAAACCGTCCGATGTGCCCAGTGATTCCGACAGGTAAGTATAAATAAAGATTTGAGAATTGAGTATTGAGAATTGAGGTTCAGGCGCGAGCGCCGGCGCCTCAATTCTTTTTTTATGGGGAAAATTTATAGGGAAGAGAGAAGAGTGAAGAGGAAGAGGAAAGAAAATTTCATAGGAATATCTGTTTGATAGAACGTATGGACTATGGTATAATCCATACAGAACTTACGTTTTCTATTTGGAGGAGGCCATGGACATGGAGAAGGAATGGAAGGGCATGTTTTTCTGGTATACCGACTGGAATCGGGTGCTGAAGCGGCAGCGGACGAGACAGGAGCTGGTATCTCTCCTGGGGACCCTGCAGGACCGGTACAGAGATCGGCAGTTTTTCATGCCCCTGAAGGTGCTGTATCCCACCAGTGCCCGGCGGTATATTGACAGTTGCATTCAAATGGTGGTAGGAAGCGGGACAGAGCTTACGGCAGGGCTCCTGGAGACCCTGAAGTACATGAAAAGAAAGGGGCTCCCTGTATATTACTACGATGAAGAGACCAGGGACATGGCGACCTGGGAGTCGGTGATGGTGCACCCTTTTCCCAAAAAGGGAGAGGTCTACGTGGATGATCGGGGAAGCGTCATTAAAATCGACCAGTGCCCCGTCCCCTGTCCCGGTGCCCACCAGGCCTATGTGAGCTATGTCAATATCGGTGGCATGGTAATCGATGGTCTCATGCCGATTCGGGGATTCATGGACAAAGTGGCGGAAGGAAAACTGGTGCGCCGGGGAAGAGGACCAAAGCCGCCTGTAAACGGGTGGCCGGCTCCTGTGGAAACGGGTGAAGGCTTCGGTGGATAGACGTCAGATGATCAGACTTCAGAGGTCAGACAGTATCAACCGCTTCGCGGCGGGAATTCATCGTAATCATAGGCAGCACGGTAGAAAATATAACGGAAGTATGAAGCCCCTTAGAGAAGGGGCGCGGCAAAGCCGCAGGATGGATTGATGGGCCTGCGGCGAAGCCGGGGATGGGCAGCCTCCTTCCCTGGAAGGCGAGGGAGGTTATCTGATGGAGGCGCCGCAGGCTAAAGCCTCGGCTCCCCCTCCGGGGTGGCAGCGAACATGAGTTGCACCAGCGAACACAATTTGAAGGAGCGCAGCGACGCTCAAATCATCGTGAGTCGCTTTCCCGTAGGGTGAGCTGTCTGCGAAGCAGACTGAAGAGGTGCATTTACGGCGCAGCCGCTGGACCGGGGCTCTCAACTTTTTCTTTTCGGTGCCGGATCCGTGAGGCCCGGGATAGCGCCGCCGGCTATGGACCAGAGGTAGAGGCTCGCTACGGAACCGTAGGGGGAGTACCGTTTCCTGTAGCGCCTGAATTTCAGGACGTCTATTTTCCGGTGCCTGTAGAGCATGCGCATGCCCCGGTGTATGGCGAGATCTCCATAGCTCACGATATCCGGGCGCTGCATGGAAAAGGTCATGATCATTTCGGCGGTCCATTGGCCGATACCTTTCAGGGAGGAGAGCTGCTTTATGACTTCTTCATCGCTCATGGAATCCAGGGCATCTATAGCAAAGGCGCCGGTTTTTACTTTTTCCGCAAAGTCCTTCATGTAGTCCACCTTTTTGAAGGTGGTACCGATGGACTGCAGTTCTTCCCGGCTCATGGAGAGGAGGGTGTCCGCATCGACGGTGCCCACTTTGTCCGTGAGCCGTTTCCATATGGTTTCCTGGGCGGCGGTGGAAATCTGCTGCCCGATGATGTGGTGGATGACGGAGGAGAACAGGTCCGGATCCACCTTCCGGTAGATGTGGCCGATGCGGTCTATGGCTTCTCCCAGCCTTTTATCCCTGGACTTGAGGTGGTCCGTTTCTTTTCGTCCGTATTCGAAGTACATGGCATATGCCTCCTTGCATAGAGTGGTAACGAATGGGTAAGTGAGCGGATTCGCCTGCGGCGAATCAGTAGCTAGTGGCTAGATCTAGTGGCTAGGTGAATAGGCCCTGCGGGCCGGTCCCATCATTTCCCATCAGCTAACCCCAGCCCGGTGGGCAGCTCCGGTCCGAGGAAGGGGCCTGCTGTAGAGGCAATTACACGTTTTTGGGGGAGAGTCTTTAGGGTCCCAACTGCGGCTTTGACGCTGATCCACCTTATGCCCCCGGTGCGTCAGCACCCACAACCTGGTTGGCGAGCGGCAGCGATGCCAACCCACCACCCTTATGAACCATCCGGTCCTTTGGGGCCACTGGCCATCCAGACGCTGATTGCCTCGATCTCGCCAGTGCCGCCACCTTCTCCTCAGTCACCTGAGTCACTTCAGCCACCTTAGCCACCTCTTGCCGCAGGCTGGAACCTCAACTCTCAAATCTCAACTCTCAACTCTATTCCTATTTTACTCCATTTCTATCCATCTTTTTCGATGGAAGGAGGAATGTGGCTCCGGCACAGATGGCGGAGAGGAGTACCAGGAGGGCCATGACGGCGGTTATGCCGTAGATATCGGCGAAGCGGCCCAGCATGGGAGCGGTGATGCCGCCGACGCTCATGGAGATACCCAGGGTGACACCGGAGGCGAAGCCCACGTTTCTGGCCAGGTATTCCTGTCCCAGCACCACGAAGGACGAATAGGGAGCCAGCATGGCGATGGAAAGGGGAATAAGCATGGCGTAGACGGCGTAAATGCTGCCGGAGAAAGCCACCACCGCAAGGAAGGGAACAAGGAGAACATGGCAGATGCGGAGGGTTTTCCGATAGCCATGGTGGTCTGCAAACCAGCCGCCCACGAGGGTAGCCGCCACGCCGGCGATGCTGACGATGGAGAGGGTGAGGGAGCCTGTGGCTTCACTTGTGCCCAGGGCGCGGATGCAGAAGAGGGGAAGGAAACTGGAAAATCCGGTATATACGGCGGCCCGGAAAAGGATGACCACGAAGAGCCGGCCAAAGGCGGACCAGTCGTTTTGTTCGAGTCCCGTATTCCTGATGCCTTTCCCATCGGCGGCAGCCAGCTTTTCCGCTCTCCGGCTGCTTTCCTCGATGGCCCGGCGCAGGTGGGGCGATGCCAGGAGGAAGAGGAAACTCATGCAGATGGCGCTGATACCGTAGAAGGCAAGGCCATGCATGCCAAAGGTGGTGACAAGGAACACCGCCAGCAGGGGACCGAAGCCGAAGCCCCCATTCCCGCCGACACTGAAGATGCTCATCCCTTCGCCTCGGTTACCCTGGGATACCCCATTCACGCAGCGGGCGGCTTCCGGGTGAAATATGGCGGATGCCACGCCCATAATAGTGATGGCGGCGAATATGAGCCAGTAGTTTGACACGAATCCGGTCAATGCCAGGGAAGTGCCGGCAAAGAAAATACCCAGGGCCATGAACCACTGCCGTGGGCCCCTGTCTGCCAGCCAGCCGAAGAGGGGCTGGATGATGGAACTCAGGAAGGAGGAGGCAAACATGAGTCCTGCGGCGGCGGTGTAGTCCATGCCGTAAAGATTCACAAAGAATGGCAGCAGCGCCGGCAGGGAACCGGCGTTGATATCGTTGGATAAATGGCCTGCTGCCAGTAAATAGAGGTATTTCCTGTTCATTATTTTTTTGGGTGTTCCTTTCTTGTATGAATGGTTGGTGTGGAAGTGAGCGTACGAAGGGATGGGGCCTTGAGCCTTCAGCCTTGAGCATTGAGCTGGTTGGGCCCTGCGGGCCGGGTGGTGGATGGCTGGGCGGCGTGCGAACGGGTGGGGCTTCTAGCTGCTGGCAGTTAGCTTCCAGGAAAGCTGGTTCGCCTGCGGCAAATCAGTAGCTGGAGGCTAGATCTAGTGGCCAGGCGATCAGGCCCTGCGGGCCGGTTCGATCATTTCACATCAGCTAACCCCAGCCCGGTGGGCAGCCCCTTCCCAGGAAGAGGCCGCTGAAGAACCCCCCTCAAAAATAATTTGGGAACCAACTGATTAGCAATGTGACAACATTTTCGGACAAGTGTTACCCCAAAATATGGGATAAAAAAAGAAAAAAGGGGATTCCCCCCCTTTTTTCACTTTTCTTTTTGGGCTATGAGAGTCATTATTCTTTTCATATTCGCTACAAACATGGCTGTAGCTCCTTGCAACGACATGGCAATAAGACGGGTGGATTCCGCTTTGTTCAATCCATACCGGTATTTAAGTTCACTATTTTTTGCTTCAATCTTGTACCGATGGTTCATCAGTTCTTTAAACTCATCTGACTCTTGGAATGCTTGTTGTTTTTGATTCAGCTCAGAAGGAATCACAACGGTATATACACGAGATTTCGTTCCGGGTTTATGGCATTTCCCATCGAGTGGACATCCAACGCATCCTGAAGCATCGAAACGGTAGGAACGTCTGCGGCTATCGTTATTTTTGGAAGCACTTTCTGTCCCTTTTTCAGACATTCGGCCACGAGGGCAGATAAACCGCCTTGCGTCCTTGTTGTACGTGAATCCATCACGCTCCTGATTCAACATAGCTGCAGAGATAACCGGATTTAATTTGCCAACCAGTTTGATGCCTTCCGCATCTGTAAACTCAAGGTTTTGCTTGCTTGCGTAAGCCATATCCCCAATAACAGAGTGTATGCTCAACCCGTTATTTTGGGCTTTTTTAACGAGTAACGGCAGTTGCCCACCGTCATTAATATGACCTGCGGTAAAAACCGCTGCAATAATGATTCTATTAAGGGTTAAGAGGTAATGATCTTTATATCCATAAAACGGGTTATATGCGGATTTGTATCCAATGCTGGCATCGGGATCCATCGGCGTTAAATATGTATGTTCTTCAGTTTCAGGCTGCTCAGCTTCAGCCAGAACTTCCGCCAGTAAATTCAGGTTTTCATGCACTTTAGCCTGGAATTTTAAGGACTCATCATTTTTGATTATGTCAATCAACTGGTAACAATACTGAATCAGTGCATCCAGCCCTTTTTTATCTGCCTTAGCCGGAAAGCGCTTTTTCCACTTTTCTGCATCCCCACTGTTGTAAACGCTTCGACGAACATTTCTGGCAAGCTCGGCAATGATCATTTCCGGAGTTTTCTGATTGTGTCTGGCGCCGATGTGCATGGAGTCGATAATAGTGTCAACTTCATCCTTTATAATGCCATTGGCTTTAGCGATATTGACAGACTCATTTAGAAGCAGGTCCAGGATATTGACATCCTTTAAGCGCTGCGTCCTAAACTTGGAGAGTGTGGATGGATGAATTACTTCGTCTTCCGGGCGATAGCCAAGAAACATTTTGAAGGACATGTCATACTTGCTTCTTTCAACAACATCGACATCAGAGAGGTGATACATGGCTTTCAGGATCAGATATTTGAAAAGAAGCACAGGAGAAATAGCTCCGGCGCCATTGTCAGGGCAGTACTTATCTTTAAGCTCATCATAAATTTTTGAAAAGTCACAAAGCTCCAGCATCTGGCGAAGGAGATGATCCTTTGGAACAACTACATAATAAATCCCTTCAAAGAGAGAAAGCTGCGTCTGGGTGTATTGGTATAACATAAGCATTACCTCTGATGAATCTAATTGATAATTTACATACTTACATTATACCATAATATGATGAATTATTCGATAAATACTGAGTATTTTCGTTCTCATTTACTGGCGGTTATTGGCTCTGCTGCAGGTAGAGAGCTCTCTGAAAAAAATAAGAGCGAATATCCATTTGGACTTTTTCAGTGGCCTCTCCCAGGAAAGGGGCCTCGTGCTGAGGCATTTTCACGTTATTTGTGCAGAGTTATTAGGAACCCATCTGCGGCTTCGCCGCGGCCCGGTAGCCTCCTTCCTAGGGTAGGAGGTGGCTGCGAAGCAGACGGAGGTTAGCTGATGGAGCGCCGCAGGCTGATTTTTGTGGTGCCAGCCGCTACTGGGTAGTCCCCCTTTTCCAAAGGGGGATGTCTGCGCAGCAGACAGAGGGATTCCTGATGGGTCTGCGGCACCAGCCGCGTAACATCAGCTCTCAAATCTCAAATCCGCCTTTTCCCGTCATAGTCATTCACCAGAAAGATTTCTCGACTCCTCGAAGCTGTAGCGATTTTTGACATCACTGTCACTACTCCGCTTACCACCGCTCGAAATGACGTTAGAGGGGTAGTGTCAGATAGTGCGGTGAAACTGCTGATGGGCAGCCTCCTTTCAGGGCCCGACGGTGGCGCCGCAGGCTGAACACCTAGACCTAGACCTAGATCTAGATCTCATCAGCATCGCAAACTCTCAACTCTATGCCGCGAAGCGGCTGACTTCTCTTTCGGTACATAGAGCCCGGTCATATCTGCTTTTTCTAACTCCAAAAGCGCCACTTTTCTTTCTATACCTCCTGCATAACCGGTGAGGCTGCCATCGATGCCTACTACCCGGTGGCAGGGGATCATGAGGGTAATGGGGTTGTGGCCCACAGCGCCGCCTACGGCCTGGGGGGCCATTTTTTCTTTATGGAGCCGCTTTGCCGCTTCTTTGGCGATGTCTTTATAGGTCATGGTGTGGCCGTAGGGAATGGTAAGCATAATATGGCACACCAATTTCCGGAAGGGGGGTGCTGCCATATTGGAGGGGAGGAAGAAAGTCCGGCTCTTTGCCGGAAAAATAAAGGTCCAGCCACCGTCTGGCTTCCTCCAGAAGGGGCGTAGTTTTTTCTATCCGCTTCTTTGGGAGTCCCTGGCCATAGTATTTCTGGCCAATGAACCAGAGGCCCGTGATGGCGTCTTCACTGGCGGCGATGGTAATCCTTCCCAGGGGGGATTCGTATTCACAGGTGTATACCATATTTTTTCCTTTCCTTCCATAAAAGAGGGGCCCCGTGATGGGGCCTCTTTCTTATTCTTATTTCTTGAAATACTCGTTTGCCTGGCCGTAGGAGAATTGGCAGTTCAGGATGGAATCGCATTTCCCTTCTTTCAGGTCGTCTGCCATGTGAATCAGTTTTTCATAGATGCACCGGGATGGGCCGGATCCTGCACTCAGACGGCGGACGCCGGCCTTTTCCAGTTCCTTGAAGTCGTGGTATTTACCGTTGAGAAGGATGTTAATGGGCGCCGGAATTTCTTCCACGATCCGCTTGACCGCAGGAAGGTCTACAGGACCGGCTACGAATACGCAGTCGGCACCGGCTTCTGCATAGGTTTTGCCCCGTTCCAGGCTGATTTCCAGTTTCCTGTCTTCATCGCCTACATTGTACCAGTACGCATCGGTTCTGGCATTGATGACGAAATTCAGGGACAGTTCCTTTTTCAGTTCTTTCAGTACGTCGATGACCATGAGCTGTCTTTCCACCGGTCCCATGGCACCCTTCGGGTCTCCGTCTTCCACGTTGAATCCGGAAGCGCCGGCCAAAAGGAGGCGGCGGGCATTTTCCCTGATTTCTGCTGCTGTGTCCCCATAGCCCCGTTCAAAGTCTACGGACACCGGGATATTCACACGGCCGGTCATTTTGTGGACCACCCAGAGGAGGTCTTCGAAATCAATCTGCTGGCAGTCGGACTGGCCAAGGCTGTAGGCTACGCCGGCACTGGAGGTGGCGACGGCCTGGAACCCTTCGTTCTGGTAAACCACGGCACTGCCGATATCCCAGGCGTTGGGGAGGATAAACATGCCCTGCTCTTTGTGGAGGGCGGCAAATTTTTCGGTGCGGTGTCTGAGTTCTTCTGAAATAGTTTCCATGGTGTATGTCCTTTCTCTTTATATGACTGGAGGATTTCTTACCTTCTGTTCCTTCATCATACATGGTATACTATAATAATAAAAGTTCATTTTTCCTATAACAGTGTAGGTTATTTTTACAGCAGCAGGAAGGGAGCGGATGGCTGTGACCATTATGCAATTGCAGTATTTCTGCGCTGTCTGCCGGTACGGCAGTATTTCGAAGGCCGCTGAGGCCCTGTACGTTTCCCACCCCACCATTTCCGTGGCTATCAAGTCCCTGGAAAAGGAATTTTCCCTGGAGCTCTACGCCCATACGGGAAACCGGGTCATCCTGACGGAGGAGGGAAAGGCATTCTATCGAAAGGCCGTGGAAATCCTTGAGCGCTGCGACGACATGTATGCTACCTTTGCGGGCCGTCCGGAGGACAGCTACCCGGTGCATGTGGGTATCCCGCCCATCCGGTCCACCGTCATTTTCCCGGACCTGCTCCGGGAATTCCATGACCGGTACCCTATCCCCGTGGTGCTCCATGAATACAGTTCCCGCCGGTCCATGGAAAAGCTGGAAAACCATGAGCTTGACTGCTGCATGGTGAATTTCGGGGCGGACTCCCTGGCCCGCTTCCATTACCGGGTACTCCTGCAGGACCGGTTCGTGTTCTGCGCTTCCAAAGAAAACCCTTTAAGCCAAAAGGAGCAGGTGACGGCAAAGGACCTGGATGGGGTGCCCCTGATTCTCCAGAGCGATGATTCCGTGCTCAACGAGCCTTTGCTGCAGGCTTTCTATAAGGTGAATGCCCGTCCCAATCCTATCCTCTATTCCAGCCAGCTGGAAACGATCCTGAATTTTATCCGGGAAGGATCCTCCGGCGCCTTCCTCTACGGCACCATTGCCGATTCCCTCCGGAAAATCTCGGCAGGCCAGGGGGAAGAGGTTCTGGCAGTCCTTCCTTTCCGACCGGTGATTAAAGAGGAATTTGTGCTTTTCTGGCAAAAGGGGGGCTATATGAACCGGAATGTGAAGACCTGGATTTCATTTGTAAAAAACTATTTCAGTAAATATAAAGAACCGGCGCTCAACTGACTGGTGTGTCATATCAGGCAGATTTGCGTTATATCAGGGAGATCTCTCGACTCTCTCTCACATTCGATTTTTATGTTTCGCGTCATTGCGGCGCTTACCACCGCTCGAGATGACGGGGTGGGGTGGCAACTGATATATTTAATGCCTGTTAGCTGCTGCATTTATCCACCCTGGTCAACGGTAATCATTCATACAAATATATTTGAGACAAGACACTGGCGTGCCATAGAAAGGAGACCTTTATGCGTATTGCTGTTTCTGCTCGTATCAGAAAGTCCATGGGTTCCCTGGTGGAGGGGATGCTTCCGGACTGTACCATTGACTGGCTGGAGGATATGAATCCTGAGGACCGTATATCATCGCTTACGGCGGCGGACATTGTCCTTTCCCGGAACCTGGTGGGGGATCTGACGAAGGAGGAACTGGCCCTCCTGGACCGGCCGAAGATGGTCCAGACCACGAGGACCGGCGTGGACCATCTTGACTTTTCGGTGCTGCCCAAAGGGATGCATCTCTACTGTAATTCCGGCGGCTGGGCGAGGGGGATTGCGGAGTCCGCCTGCGGCATGATTATCGCCCTGAACCGGTGCCTCCGGGAGCAGCTCCTGGACCTTCGGGCGGGAGATTTCCACATCCTGGGGTACCACCAGAAACTGCTCTCCGAACAGACGGTGCTCATTGCCGGATTTGGCGGTATCGGCCAGGCGGTGGCGGAAGTGCTCTCTCCCTTCCATCCAAAGCTCATGGCCATTTCCCGTCATAAGCCGCAGTCTTCCCTCCTGGCGGAATCCTTCACCATGGACCGGTGGGAAGAGGCGGTCCGGCAGGCGGACGTGCTGGTGCTGGCCATGCCCTGCACGAAGGAAACGGAGGGTCTCGTGGATGGACACATCCTCTCCCTCATGAAGAAAGACGCCATGATCGTGGACGTGGCCCGGGCGGCCCTCATAGACCATGAAGCCCTGCTGCAGCATGTGAAGGAAAATCCAAACTTCCACGTGGCCATGGACGTGTGGTGGCAGGAAAGCGAGGACTGGCCGAAAGAAGGGGACCCGCTCCTGGCATTCCCCAACGTCATCGGCAGCGCCCACAACGCAGAAATGAGCAGCACCGCCTATCGGGAAGCCCTGAAGAATGCCCTCGCCAATATCCGGGCTTTCATGGATGGCAAGCCGGTAAAGGGGAAAGTGAACAGGGAGGAGTATTGAGATTCGCCTGCGGCGAATCAGTAGCTGGTGGCTAGATCTAGGGAAGCGCTGATTAATTCGCAGAGTCAGATTTCATAAGGATTTTTATGCACTGCTTCGTCATAACTCTCCTTAAATAGCTCGCTATTCGCGTCGAGTTATTCCTTGCATTGCATAAAAATCCAAGAATGAAATCTGACAACGATTTAATCAGTGCTTCCCTAGTGGCTAGTCGATCAGGCCCTGCGGGCCGGATGACGGGTGGGTAAGTGTGCGGCCACACCGGCGGGGGCTTCTAGCTGCTAGCGGCTAGCTGTCAGGAAAGCTGGCCCGCCTGGGGGCTTGTGTGGCTAAGTGAGCATGCGAACGGATGGGGCCTTGAGCCTTCAGCCTTGAGCTGGACAGGCCCTCCGGGCCGGGTGGCGTGTGGCTGAGTGTCCTGTGAACGGGTGGGGGCTGCTAGCTGTTAGCTGCTAGCATCTAGGAAAACCGGTCAGCCTACGGCATGAAAAGCAGGCCAGACAACCCGATGGGAGTGCCGCAGGCGAATCAGCTTTCCTAAAAGCCAGCAGCTAGAAGCTAGAAGCCCCCATTTGTTCACACGACACTCAGCCATACGACAAATGCCGCGAAGCGGCTGAAACCGTCGAGTAGACGGAATCAGATTTCTCTGTCCGCCCCTCACGGAACCGTACGTG